>Ga0247836_1001100_pt1 | contig 45760 bp, 30 predicted proteins | sample LaCruzMarch2015__4_FD_187116 | JGI IMG/M metagenome (GOLD analysis project Ga0247836, IMG submission 187116) | Freshwater microbial communities from meromictic Lake La Cruz, Castile-La Mancha, Spain - LaCruzMarch2015_14m | ecosystem: Environmental > Aquatic > Freshwater > Lake | place: Spain... | reverse complement strand
AAGGATTTTTAAAGCAGTTAGTGCCATTCTTTGTTGACCCCTAGATCCAAATTGTGAGATATCTTTTCTATTCATTTGAATCTCAAAGTCATCTTTATGCGGGCCTATTAGAGTTGTACATAATATAAATTCTTTTTGTGAATAAACTTCAAAATTTTCTTTTGATATTTCGTTTTTGATATAAACAAATTTAATTTCAAAGTTGTTTAATTCGAATTTCTCGTTAAGGGAATTTATATTCTCGTTAAGAAAATTAAAAATCTCATCTCTTTCTTTTTGAATTTTAGTTCCTTCTATAATTAAAAATTCAGTCCAGAAATCAAGTTGCTCCTTTCCTCTGCCTGTTTCTTTAATTATTTCTAGTAATTTATTTCTTTGTTTTAAGGCTTTAGTGTATTCTAGAATTGATTTTTTATACGTATAAGAAATTTGATAGAAAATTAAATCTAAGTATTTTCTTCTCGATGAAGGCGTTGAGAAAATTAGATCTAAATCCGCAGGCGTGAAAATAACTGATTTTAAAATTCCGCTAAAAGTCGAAACACTTTTGGCAACTTGGTTCACTTTTACTTTTTTAGATGATTTATTGTTGAAATCGTTTGATCTTTCTACTGTTAGTTCTAGATTATATTTGTCTTCAGTGTTTTCAATTTCAGATTTGATTCTAAGGAAAAGTTGATTGTGAAGAATAAGGTCTTTGTCATATTCACTTCTTAGTGACTTTGTTGTAGAAAGTAGGTGAATTGCTTCTAAAATATTGGTTTTACCAAGTCCGTTTTCCCCATAAATAAATGTTAGATTGTCGTCAAAGTTTATACCTAATATTTTGTGGTTTCTAAAGTTTTGAAGGGTTAGATTTTTAATTAACATTAAGGGATATTATAACTGTCAAAAACCTTATTCAACGTTAAATTCAGTAGTACATCTTGAATTTATTTTGGAGTATCTGTCGTCTGAGTTAATAAAAGTGGCTCGAACTTGAATTTTAGTTGGTTTGGATCCGGTAGCTAAGTCAATTCTGTTAAAGTCTTCGTGTGAAACTAGGATTGATTTGGAATCAGTTTTAGAAGTTGTTTTACTTATTATGTAAGGGTCTGACTTTGTAAAATAAATTGGGTTTGCGTTTGCTATACCGCTTATTTCTTTTTTAGATTTTAAGTTATCAAGATTGTAAAATTCGAAATCAAATCTTTCTATATTTTTTGATTTAGAAGATGCTTCAAAGGTTATATATTGATTCTTATTTAAACTATAACTTCCATCGGGGTTTTTGGTTCCGCCACTAATTTCTAAATTCTTACAGTTATCAATACCTGAATCTTTGTCTAATTCAAATTTTACTGTGCATGGGGAGATGTTTTCTATACTAGATTTTTCTGTTGGTTTGAGGTAAACCAGAGCCTTTATAGATTCAGGATATTTATTTTTGTTATTTAAGTCTGGTTGGTAGAAGTCTTTCCAATCTAATTCAAGATTAAATTTGCTAGATCCTTTTGCTTCTTTTGAGATTGAAAATGATCCATCACTTTTTGAATAGGAAATGAATTTATATTCTTTTATTCCGTTAACCGTATTGTAGTTATCAAGATTTTGAAATTTTAATTCATATGAGTATGTGCTAGGTAAATTAGATTCTATTGAAAATTTAATTTTTTCTCCGTCTGAAAGTTCGGCGTTGTCTATTTTAAATTCTTTACAGTATGAGGGTTTATTATCAACTTTAAATCTTGCAAAACAAAAAGGTTGTTGTAAATATTTTTGGTCATTTTGATCTACGATTGAAACTACCATTAAAACATCATCTGGTATTTGATTTTTATTGTTAAGATCTTCTTGAAACAAATCCTCGTGTAATGCGCTTAGGTAATCTTTATAGATTCCATTTTGTTGTGTATCTGCTGGACTAATTCCAAATAATGTTTTTTCTTGTATGAATGATATAGGTTTTAGCGTTGCGTAATCATTGTTTTCAAAAGAATAGAATTCGTATACAAAATACTTAGGTTTTAATTCAGTTGCCTGAACTGTAATGTCGAATCTCAAGGGGTTTGAAGGTTTCAGAAGTAGTGTGTTATCGGATGAAGACGCACTTAGGTTAGTACATTTTGGTACTTCGTTAGGAAGCACTTTAGGTTTCTCAATCTGCTTTGCAAGTGGATCAATTCCCTGGCTTTGTAATATATTTTGGCAATAGGCACTATCTGGATTTATTTCGAGAGTATCGCATTTAATTTTGCACAAAGTATCTTTCGAATTGTATTGATCAGGATTACAGCAGATTCTTTTTTTATTATCCAAAGACTGAGCATCAAAAACTTCTTTACATTGTCCGCCTTGGAAAGCATAAAAAGCCGAGTAAATAGAAAATCCTAAATAAGAAAGTAATGTTATAAAGAATAGGTATACAGCTAAAGTTTTAATTTTATGGTGATGAATAAAATGTATTTTTGAGTCCATGGCAGTGTTAAAAATATTATATATTATTTGGTTGACAAATTGGACAGTAAAAAGAAGATCTTCCTTTAATTTTTATTTTGATTATTGAAGCTTCACATTCAACACATTTTTTTCTGTCGTAGATTAAAAAACAATCTTGATATGTTCCATAATTTCCATAAATATCTGAATACATTTTATCTTTCAAACTAGAACCACCCTTTTCAATACCTTTTTCTAAAACGTATTTTGCACTAGAGATAATATTTTTAATTTGCTCTATAGATAAATCTTTAGCTTTAGTTAGAGGATTAGTTTTTGAGTGAAACAAAGTATCGTTCGCATAGATATTACCTAAGCCTGAAATGAAGGTCTGATCTAAGAGTACGTTTTTAATTTCAGAGTTTTTTTTATGTATTTTTTCTGCAGTTTTTTCTATTTTTTCTATCGCCTCTAGCAGTGGTTCGTAACCAGTGTTAATTGAGAGAATTTTTTCAATTTTTACTTTGCCAAATTTTCGGGTGTCTGTGAAATTTATAAAAAATTTCTCGTCATGGGAATTTACAAATTCAAACCTAATTTTATCCCACCCAAATAGTTCTTTTTTCTTGGAGAATCTAATTCTTCCTGTCATACCTAAGTGGATTTGCAAAGTTAGGTTTTCGAAGTTTATCAGAATATACTTAGATATTCTATCTATAGATTTAATTTTTTGATTTAATAACAAATCTAATTCTTCTTTTTGAGGAATACTTCTGTAGATCTCAAATACTTCAACACCAATTAGTTTTGATTCTGGAAGTATTTCATTCAAATTTTTTGTGATAGTAAAAACTTCTGGAAGTTCTGGCATTAATTATTTTTATCAGAAAATTTATTCCATTTTTCCTGGATAAAGTCACTTAAATTTCTTATAAAATATTTTTCATTAAATTTTTGTGATCTTTCTGATATTTCCTTTCTATTGAAAAAGCCCCCGTCAATTTTTTTATCGAATTCAATAAACTTGTTAGTAAGAGATTCAATTGTAATCTCATCAAAAAATAATCCGTCCTTGTTTTCTAGAATTGTCTCGAGAGGACCGCCAGATCTGTGAGCTAAAACTGGTACACCATGAGAAAGTGCTTCAACTGGAGCAATTCCAAAATCTTCTTCTTTTACAGGAAACAGGTACCCCTTAGCGTGAGAAAGGGTCTCATGTAGCTCTTCGTTCGAAACTTTTCCAAGAAACTTAATATTATTTTTAGCTTGAGACTTAAGGTTCTTTTCTTCAATTCCAACTCCAATTACAACTAAATTTTTCCCGATTATGTTAAACATTTCAACAACTAAGTCAAAATTTTTGTATGACGAAAGTCTTCCTGAAATTACGTAGTAATCACGAATGTCCTTTGATTTATCAAACTCCGAAGTTTCAACTGGCGGGTAAATTACAATAGATTCTCTTTTATAAAATTTTTTAATTCTTTTTTGCACTTCTTTTGAATTTGCAATTAGAAAATCAGGTCTTTTGGCTGCGGAAAAATCCCATATTCTTAAATAAAAATCTAAGTACGCAAATAAGGGCATAAGTAGGATGTTTTTTCTTAGAGTGCTTTCGGTCGAATATTTATATAAAAATCTTGGGGGAGTGTGTATATATGAGATATGTAATTGATCTGCATTAGTAATTACAGATTTTGCCCAAGCTGTACCATCCGATAAAATTAAATCGTAACTTGATAAATCAAATTCTTCAAATCTACTAGACATCAAGAATGTAAATAGTTTTGGAAATTTTTTTAAAACGAAATTCATTGGTGGGGTTTTAATATCCCTACTGGCAAACTTACTTGGAAGTTTTTTTAAATCTAATATTCCAGTATAAATTGGAGCATCTGGAAATAATTCCATTATTTTTTCAAGTGTTTTTTCTGCACCTCCGTATTGGTTTAAATAGTCATGAACTAGGACAACTCTTGGGTTTTTATTTAATTTCATAAATGAATTATAACAACCATTAAGATATACTTTTAATAGATATGGAGATGATTAAAAGAAATTCACCACTTTGGGAATATTTAACCCCTGAAATGAAGCAACTCGCTATAGAAGGAGAAAGACTTCTAAGTACATGTACTCTTCAAGGTGACACCGATATTGTTGATTTTTCATACCTGGTTTTTCCTTGGGGAAAGCTTTATGAAGGATTTCTGAAAAAAATGTTTCTGGATTTAAAGTTTATTGTTCCAGAAGACTATTATGGAAATGAGATCCGGGTTGGAAAACTACTTTCTTCTGGGTTTGGAACCAAGCCTCCTCATAGACTTTCTATTATCAAAGAATTAAGTTCTGCTAAAGTCTTTGGTGAAAATTTAACCAAAGTCATGAAAGCTGTTTGGAAGAACTCTAGAAATATGGTTTTTCACTTTTTCCCAAATAATGTTTATAGTATTGATTTGCCGAATGCAAAAAAGCGAATCGAGGATACCGTTAAATGTATGGAATTAGTTGTAAATAGATATAACTCACTAAAATGAAAAAGATTGCTGTTGGATTAAGCGGAGGCGTTGATTCCTCTGTCGTATTACTTTTACTTAAAGAACAAGGGTATGATGTGACTGGCGTTCACATGCAATGCTGGGACTATAATGAGGAAGGTTGTACTGGTGAGCAAGATAAAGCCGATGCTGTATCAGTTTGTGCACAGCTGGGTGTTCCTTTTAAATTTTTAGATTTTCAAAAAGAGTACCAAGATAAAGTAATCCAAAACTTTTATGATGAATATAATGCTGGAAGGACTCCTAATCCTGATGTCCTTTGTAATAAGGAAATCAAATTTGGCATGTTCCTTGAGTGGGCATTAAAAATGGGCTTTGATTCTATTGCTACTGGCCATTACGCTAGGATTGAAACTACAGATTTACCAAGGCTATTTATTCCAAAAGACAGATCTAAGGATCAAACATATTTTTTATATAGAATTAGTTCTAAGCAGTTATCAAATATAATGTTTCCGTTAGGAGAAATGTTGAAGGATGAGGTGAAAGAGATTGCTTTTCAAAATAATTTAAAAAACTACAACAAACCTGAAAGTATGGGAATTTGCTTTATTGGGAAGGTTAATATCAGAGATTTTCTTAAGAGAAGAATTGATGAGAAGGCTGGAAATGTTTTGAATTTCAAAGGAGATGTTGTCGGAAAACATAGGGGCATTCCTTTTTATACAATTGGTCAAAGACATGGCTTTGAAATCTTCAAATATACCGGTACTCCCTTATACGTAATATCTAAAAATGCTGAAACTAATGAACTTGTTGTTGGAACCGAAGAAGAAGCTAAGAGAAACTCTTTTGAGGTATCAGAAATTACTTTTATTACTGAAGAGTTGCTTGGTAAAAACGAGCTGAATGTGAGAATCAGACACCTCGGAGAATTGCATAAAGCTAAAGCAACTTTTGACGGCAAAAACGCAAAGGTTTTATTAAAAGATTTAGTTTTCGGGATTGCGCCTGGACAGTCCTGTGTTTTTTATTCCGAAAATGATCAGGTACTTGGTGGAGGAATCATTAATTAATTTTAAAATTACTTTTTGATGTAATTTTCTTATAATTATTTTTTAATATTAAATAATCACCGCTTAAATTTGAAAAAGTATTTATTGATTTTGAATATGGGTCGTATATAGACTCTTGTTTTTCAAAACTATTATTTGAGATTTTCCATATTGAGTAGTTTTTTTCATCCTCATAAGATGTAAAGCCAGCAAACTTTAGCCGTACAATATTTTCTATATTTTGTATCTCACCCAAAAAAGTATAAATCCCAAATTGATACGAGGTGTTTTCTTTATAAATATAATTATTAGAATCAAAAACTGGAGGCACTTTATTCACAATTAAATTGGTAGGAGCCGAACTTATATTTAAATTATTAACAATAGAAACGGATTCAATATTAATCTGATTTGCTTTACTCAAATTTAGTTGGTAACTTAATTTCTCTGGCTTTATTTTCCATAAATAATTGCTTTGAGTACTCCATGGGTCTGTAAAATTTCCAAACCATCCAAAAGGATCAACTTTATTATTTAAGTTTTTAGTTCCTTTGTATGTTGTGAAATGTAGGTGTGGTCCATTTGTATTTCCACTCATTCCTACTTTTCCTATTTTTTGATTCTTAGTGACTGTAGTTTTTGATTTAGTTACTAAATCTTCGCCTGATAGATGTCCATAGATTGTGATGTACCCGTTGGGATGGGAAATCATAATCGTGTTTCCCAAACCACCTTCTTGGTAGAAATAGGATGCTTCTCCAGATTCCACTGCATAAATTGGAGAGTTAAGAGGAAGTCCAAAATCAATACCGTCATGAGATGAGTAATAAAGATACGGTTCTGGTAATTCCTTACCGAGAAAATTTAATGTTGTTTTAGAGATTGTGGGATCCTCAACTTGCTTTCCCAAAAATGGAAATCTGTGATCAAAATATGAAGTTATTTTGTCGTAAAGATCGTTTGAATTTTTATAATTAAAAGGAACTTCAAAGAGCTTAGGTTCGTCAAAATCAAATATTAACTTACCCTTAAATGATCCATAATAATTAAAATTAAAATAAAGAGTTAATTCTTTTTCACCTACAGCTTCAATGTTCCTTACTTGGTAAACTGCCGGAACCGTCTTATTTGACTTATAAAAAGTTATTCCGTTATCATTTGAAAACCAGAAAGTCGTTGTAGTGGTGTTTGTTTCTGCAATGAAAATATAGTTTTTATACTTCTTTAGATAAGATATCTGATTTGGAAAAAATTTTTCATTAGAGCTTGTTCCTGTTTTGAAGTTGTAGATTTGAAATTTGTTTCCAGAAACTGTGTAAATTCTCTCATCATCTACTTCTATAAAGGAAGGACGGACTCCGTAGTAAATTATAGATTTAGTGTTAGATATATAGTCTATCTTGTAAAGATTTCCTCGACTTAAGATAAACACGTCGTTTGAGTTTGATTTTATGTCGTCTATATACGGGCCGTAATACCCGTCACCAATAATCTGCGTTAATCCAGTACCATCCTTATTTACAACGTAACTTCCATGAACTGTACCTCCAACATAAACTTTATTCTTAAATTGCATAACTTTTCTAAGGGTCGCTTTAATTCCAATATTTGAATACGACTTAAAATCTTTAGCTATTTTAAAAAGCCCCTGTTGCCCGTTATATGTGTTAAAGGATGTTGCGTAATAATAGTTATCATCTTCAACAATATCTGTTATTTTTAAATTGCCTAAAATCTTAGGTTGAAAATTAAGATTACCTTCAGTATCAATATATAGACCGTTAAACGCAGATGCACCAGAATTTTCCCCTAAAAGAATCCCATTTTTTACAATTTCGATATTGTCAGCAATAATCTGAGCTCTTGGAAAATCAAAAATTGTCAGCTCAGCCTTTACTCTGCCTATACAGAAAAATATAAATATAAATAAAAAAGTCATCGCTTTTCTCATAGATTTTGTATAATTATGATTAGAAAATTTAAATATTTTTAAAGACGCTTCTATTCAAAATAGAATATAAAATTTTACTATATTAGTGTATTGATTTTACTATTTATTACTATAAAATAAGGTCTATTGAACATTGATAATTGAATATTTGATGAGGAAAATTAATTACCCAATAATTAATTTTCTATAAGGTTAAAGTTTTAAGCAGACAAAAGAATTGTTTCTTTGAGAATTTGATCCTAGTTCAGAATGAACGCTAGCGGCGTGCCTAATACATGCAAGTCAAACGGGATTTTTGAGTAGCTTGCTACTTGAAAATCTAGTGGCGAACGGCTGAGTAACACGTAGGTACCAACCCATATCTCTGAAATAACTCCAAGAAATTGGAATTAATGTCAGATGTGAAGGCAACTTCAAAGATTTATCGGATATGGACGGGCCTGCGGCCTATCAGTTAGTTGGTGGGGTAATGGCCTACCAAGACTACGACGGGTACCGGGACTGAGAGGTTGAACCGGCAGAGGGGCACTGAGACACGGGCCTCACTCCTACGGGAGGCAGCAGTAAGGAATATTGCGCAATGGACGAAAGTCTGACGCAGCAACGCCGCGTGAAGGATGAAGGTTTTCGGATCGTAAACTTCGTTATAAGCACCGGCTAACTACGTGCCAGCAGCAGCGGTCATACGTAGGGTGCAAGCGTTATTCGGATTTACTGGGCGTAAAGAGTTATGTAGGTGGTTTTGTAAGTCAGGGGTTAAATACCACAGCTTAACTGTGGCAGGGCTTCTGATACTGCATTACTAGAGTTAGTTAGGGGTCAGCAGAACATATGGTGTAGTAGTGAAATGCGTTGATATCATATGGAATACCAAGGGGGAAGCCAGCTGACTGGGACTATACTGACACTGAGATACGAAAGCGTGGGGAGCGACACGGATTAGATACCCGTTTAGTCCACGCTGTAAACCATGCCTGCTAGATGCTTGAGAAATTGAGTGTCGAAGCTAACGCGTTAAGCAGGCCGCCTGGGGAGTACGGCCGCAAGGCTAAAACTCAAAGGAATTGGCGGGAACCCGCACAAGCGGTGGAGCGCGCTCTTTAATTGGATGCTAACCCAAAAACCTTACCCAGTCTTGACATGCAGATGCTAAGCCTAAGAAACTAGGCCTCCTTCGAGGGTTCTGCACAGGTATTGCATGGCTGTCGTCAGTTCGTGCCGTGAGGTGTTCACTTAAGTGTGTTAACGAACGCAACCCCTATCGTTAGTTGTATCACTCTAACGAAACTGCCTAGGTAACTAGGAGGAAGGCGGGGATGAGGTCAAGTCAGGATTGTCCTTACGACTGGGGCTAGAAGCACGCTACAATGGGGTATACAGCGAGAAGCAACATGGTGACATGAAGCAAATCTCTTAAAGTACCCCTCAGTTCAGATTGAAGGCTGCAATTCGCCTTCATGAAGTTGGAATCGCTAGTAATCGTAGGTCAGCTATACTACGGTGAATACGTTCTCGGGTTTTGCACACACCGCCCATCACGCCAGCAAAGCTGAGGCCACCCGAAGTACTTTTTTTAAGGTCCCACGGTGGAATCAGTGATGAGGGTGAAGTTGTAACAAGGTAGCCGTAGGGGAATCTGCGGCTGGATCACCTCCTTTCTAGGGAGTAATGGATGCTTTGACAACAGACCCTTTATTGAGCTGCATTTGGAAACACTTGCAAGAGCTCAGGTTAATCTTTGATTAACCCGATTAAAATCTTACATTTTCTATCGATGATAGAATTTCCCTATTATTTTATTCGTTAAAACCTGTTGAAAACGAGCATGCTTTGTATCAATTGACTTGTAAATACAGAGTAAAACCATCAATCTCACGATGGTAAAAGTTGGTTATACAGATGAGCCTAAATCTGTAAGACGAACAATTCTTTTGTCTATTTAGAGCTTTAATTATCAAATATTCAATTATTTAGGTTTAATTACCAAATAATCCCAAAACATTGAAAATAAATTACACAAACTAAATTTCTTAGTTGAATAATTTTTATTTAATTGTAATTGTGGAGATTTTTAATGGTGGGACCGAATGGACTCGAACCATTGACCTCTTCCTTATCAGAGAAGCGCTCTAACCACCTGAGCTACGATCCCAAGCATTTCAATTACAAGATTTTAGCATAAAAAGAAGCAAATTTTGAGAAATATATTTATTTTAAATAACTATTATAATTTTAAAATATCTGAAAGGAGAGGATATGCCTAAAGAGATTATTGTTTGTCGTTGCTCTTGTGGTTGTGGTCGAGTTACTCGTGAGACTCACCCGATCTGCCCTTTGTGTCGGGAAGGTAAGCATCCTCGTAACCCACTAATCCCGCCGAAAAGCGCAATTACAACTCAATGTTGGGATTGTGATAACTTTATGGTGTTTGATGTGAAAGCGAAGATGTTTAAATGTCCTGAGGGGTGTCGGAGATTTTGCGAGTAAAAGTTAAGGGGATTTTGGTTTCGCAACCAAAATCCCCCCTTTCTCATCCCTCCTTAACCCGACAACAGTCACATTCTCCACAGTGAATCCCGAACATACCGTCGCTATTTTCATAGCGATTGCAGTTTCGGCATGCTTCGCCAATTATACGAACCTCCCCAGTGGGAACCGGAACCGTTTTTTGAGTTGTAGGTTCGCCCACCTTATAAAGGCGAGTGCCCTTCATCTCAAAATTTTCGAACAGACTCAACTGTTGAACACCCATAATCTTTCTCCTTTTCTATATTATAGGTTATAAATATTATACTATTTTTGTTTAATTTTTTCAACTTATTTTTTTCCTACTTTCTCCCCATTTTTCGGTAAAACTTCTTGTTGACATTTAGTGATAAAAAAATATAATTGTTATTACGGAAATGGAAAGCCCATATGGCTGGTGGAGAATTTTACCTTCGTAACAAAGAAGCTCTGATTCTATCCAAAAAATTATTTTAATAAATAATATTACTCTAAGGAAGCTACTCTTGGGCCCATAGCTTAGTTGGTAGAGCGCCACTTTTGCACAGTGGAGGTCAGGAGTTCGACTCTCCTTGGGTCCACCATTAAATCCGTATATTTAAATTGAACTTTGAAAATTGAATAAAATGTCATATTAGCATCTTCAAAAAATCATTTAAGATACTTAATGTGTACGGTGGATGTCTTGGGTCTTTATGCCGATGAAGGACGTGTAAGACTGCGATAAGCCTCGAGGAGCTGTCAAATAGCGCTATCACTCGGGGATTTCCCAATGAGGAAACTCAGCCCAGAGCAATCTGAGGTTATCATTAACTGAAAACTTAGCAATAAGCCATAGGTTAATAGAAGGAGACCCGGCGAACTGAAACAACTTAGTAGCCGGAGGAATAGAAACTAAATCAAGTATTTCCTAAGTAGCGGCGAGCGAAAGGGAAAAAGCCCAAACCCAAACATTTATGATTGGGGGTTTTGGACAATCCTGTTTTTAATAACAAAAAGTTAAAAAACTTTTTTGTAGAAGAATCTTCCTGGAAAGGAAAGCCATAGAGAGTTATAGCCTCGTATTCGAAACGAAAAAGACTTTTGGGTTGATCCGGAGTAGCATAGGGCACGTGAAATCCTGTGTGAAAATAGCTGGACCATCAGCGAAGGCTAAATACATAAAGACACCGATAGTGAACTTAGTACCGTGAGGGAAAGGTGAAAAGAACCCAGTGTATGGGAGTGAAATAGATCCTGAAACCGTATACAAACAACCGGCCAGAGCCTCTGCAGCAATGTACGAGGTAATGGTGTGCCTATTGAAGAATGATCCGGCGAGTTAATAGTGCGTGCAAGCTTAAGCAACTAGTGTTGTGTAGGCGTAGGGAAACCAAGTCTGAAAGGGCGTTTAGTGCGTATTATTAGACCCGAAGCCAAGTGAGCTAACCATGAGCAGGATGAAGCTTGGGTAAAACCAAGTGGAGGTCCGCACCGGTGTATGTTGAAAAATGCTCGGATGACTTGTGGTTAGAGATGAAACGTTTAACGAACTTGGCGATAGCTGGCTCTCCCCGAAATATATATTGGTATAGCCCTAATCATTAAGGGCTGTGTGAGGTAGAGATACTGGAAAGGACTGGAGCGCGCAAGCGTATCCATCTTTACCAAACTCCGAATGCGCACAGCTTGATTGGGAGTCAGTACTGGAGAGCAATTTTCTAGTACGAGAGGGAAACAGCCCAGACCGACAGCTAAGGTCCCTAATACTAACTAAGTGGGTAATGAGGTGGGATTGTTGAAACAACTAGGAGGTTGGCTTAGAAGCAGCCATCCTTTAAAGAAAGCGTAACAGCTCACTAGTCAAACGATCCTGCGCAGAAAATCCAACGGGGCTAAGTTAGTAACCGAAGCTACGGATCCATACTTTGTATGGATGGTAGGGGAGCGTTGATATCTGCAGTGAAGGTGTATCGTGAGGTATGCTGGAGCGATATCAAGTGAGAATGTCGGATTGAGTAGCGAAAAAAGGGTGAGAACCCCTTTCACCGAAAGCCTAAGGGTTCCTCCACAATGGCAGTCATTGGAGGGTTAGTCTGGTCCTAAGACGAGGCCGAAAGGCGTAGCCGATGGCTAGCAGGTTAATATTCCTGCACTACTTTATGATCGTTATTATCAATGGAGTGACGGAGCATGATAGATGGAGCTCATTAAGGATTTGAGTTCAGAAAGCAAGGCGTTTCCGCGTAGGCAAATCCGCGTGGGAGTTAAGTCAAGCAGGTGAAGAAGGCGTAGAAATACGTTCATTCCATCGAGTTAAGCTTCCTAGAAAATCTTCTAGAGAGAACATAAAGTACCAGTACCGTAAACCGACACAGGTGGGCAGGTAGAGTATACCAAGGTGAACGAGTGATTCGTGATTGAGGAACTAGGCAAATTACATCCGTAACTTAGGGAAAAGGATGCCCTTTGAATTTATTCAAAGGGGGCACAAAAATGGCTCAAGCGACTGTTTAACAAAAACACAGGTCTTTGCTCAACGCGCAAGCGGAGGTATAAGGGCCGACACTTGCCCAGTGCTCGTAAGTTAATATTGGGGGTCATCCGTAAGGAGAAGCTCTCGGTTCAAGCTCGAGTGAACGGCAGCAGTAACTATAACTGTTCTATGGTAGCGTAATCTCTTGTCGGGTAAGTTCCGACCCGCACGAAAAGTGTAACGACTTGAGCACTCTCTTAATCACGAGCTCGGCGAAATAGAAGTATCCGTGAAGATGCGGATTACATGGAGTTGGACAAAAAGACCCCGTGGAGCTTTACTATAACCTGGCATTGATGAGTGATAAAGACTATGTAGTGTAGGAGGGAGCTTCGCAAGAAGCACCGATGAAACACCTCTTTTTCTTTGTTGCAAGTCTCACTATGTACCGTAATCCGGTACGAGGACAATGCTTGGTTGGTAGTTTAACTGGGGCGGTTTCCTGCTAAAAGGTAACGCAGGAGTTCTAAGGTACCCTTAGCACCGATGGAAATGGTGCTGTAAGCGTAAAGGTATATGGGTGCTTGACTGCAAGACATACAAGTCGAGCAGGTGCGAAAGCAGGACTTAGTGATCCTCCGTGGCCACATGGGTGGCCCGGAGCTTATCGGATAAAAGTTACCCCGGGGATAACAGGCTGATCCTACCCGAGCGTTCATAGCGGCGGTGGGGTTTGGCACCTCGATGTCGACTCGTCACGTCCTGGGGCTGAAGTAGGTCCCAAGGGTCCGGCTGTCCGCCGGTTAAAGTGGCGCGTTAGTTGGGTTCAGAACGTCGTGAGACAGTTCGGTCTCTATCCACTTCATGCGTAATAAATTTGAGACAAGTTGTTCCTAGTACGAGAGGACCGGAATGAACGAACCTCTAGTGTTCCAGTTGTACCGCCAGGTGCATCGCTGGGTAGCTACGTTCGGTCGGGATAAGTGCTGAAAGCATCTAAGCACGAAGCTCATGTCAAGATTAGATTTATTCTCAAGTTTACTTGAGAGACACCTCCTAGGAGTTTACTAGGTTGATAGGTCGTATGTGTAAGTACAGTAATGTATTCAGCTAAACGATACTAATGTGTGTTCAATCTTTTAGATTTTTTGAAGACCTAAAGACATTTTATTCAATTTTAAGAGTTTAATTTTCTGAACTTTTACAATTTATTGGTTTTACCTCGGTGATGATACCGGTAGGGACCCACCTCTTTCCATTCCGAACAGAGCAGTTAAACCTACCAGGGCCGAAAATATTTAAGCTAGTCTTTGAGAAGATAGGTCGTCGCCGGGGTAAAACCAATAAATTAAAACAAATTTCCCATTTAAATTAAAAAATATAACTTCAATTCTCGATAATTTCAAGAGAAACTAATTGTTTTTTATCCTAAATTTCACTATAATGCCCATTAGTATTTAGTTAAATGCCCAAGAAATATATGAAATCATATCAAGTATCAAACGTTAATTCCCAAATGGACGAGTTGTTAAAATCAAATCCTATTGCTATAAAACAGCTTAAAATAGCTGATTTGGTTATCGGTATCGTTGTCGAAGTATCAAAGGACCAAATCTTAGTTGATATTGGTTCAAAATCAGAAGGAATTGTACCTAAAGAAGAATTCACAGAAAATCATGAATTAGAGAAAACTCTAAAAATAGGTGATTCAATTGTTTGTTTAGTTGTACAACCTGAAGATAAACAAGGTTATGCAATCCTTTCTCTCAGAAAAGCTGAAAAAGAGAAAACTTGGAGAGATCTTGAGAATGCGTTTAGAGATAACTCAATTGTCGAATCAACTGTTATTGAATATAACAAAGGTGGTTTATTAGTTGATATCAACGGATCTAGAGGCTTCATTCCTCTTTCTCACTTAAATCGAGCTCACTTCACTGAAGAAATCGGAGATTTCCATGGTGGATCAGAGAACGAACTTAAGAATGCTCTTAAAGTTCTATCAGGGAAGAAACTAACTGTAAAAGTTATCGAAATCGATAAAGTTAAAAACAGATTAGTTTTATCAGAAAAAGACGCTTCTTCTGAATATTCAGAAGAAGAAAAAGTAAAGAAACTACAAAGCGTAAAAGCTGGAGACGTTCTTAACGGAATTGTTACCGGAATTATGCAATTTGGAATTTTTGTTGATCTAGACGGACTAGAAGGACTTGTACACATCTCAGAAATTGCTTGGGAAAAAGTTTCAAACCCTGGAGATTACTTCAGTGTTGGATCCCCAATCAAAGTTTTAGTTTTAGGGATTGATGAAAATTCCAAGAAACTAGCCCTTTCTGTTAAGAGATTATCAAATAATCCATGGGAAGGTGTTGAGGAAAGATACAAAGTTGGACAAGAAGTTAAAGGTAAGGTTTCTAAAGTTGTTCCATTCGGAGTATTTGTTACTCTAGAGCAAGGTTTAGAAGGGCTTGTTCATATCTCTGAGCTTAAGGAAAAATTAAACGTAGGAGATGAGCTTGAAGCTTTAATAACTAATATCGACGGAGCTAACCAAAAATTAGCTCTAAGTACTAAGCAGTTTAAAAGAGAATAACACTTGTTAATCTTGGATAAACTAACAGAAAAAGCTAAAGATGTTTTGCTTGAGTTGTCTAAAAACAACTCAAGCTCCAAAGACGCCAAATCGGTTCTTGAAGAAATTAATAATTCTTCAGGAATCGGTAAGGCCCTGATTCAAAGTATTCCTAAAATAAAAATTAAATTAGACGAAAATATTGATTTAAATGCACTAGTTCAAGAAGCTTTTTATCAAGCTTATAAACTAAAAACCAATTATGTTGGAACGGAGCATTTACTGTTAGCTTTATTTAAACTTACAGGAAATAATGATTTAAATCTTTTGACAAAAGAACTTGGAAAATTGAATTCTTTTCCTTCTTTTGTTAAAAGTGTTGAATCTCAAAAAAGAACACCAATTCTTGATGCTTTCGGAATCAACTTAAATAAAAAATTCCTAACTCAAACAGAAAAAATTATTGCTAGAGATGAGGTTGATGTTTTAATCTCAATCCTTCTTCAGAAAGATAACTACTCACCACTAATTGTTGGTGACTTAGGCGTTGGTAAAAGATCTTTAGTAAATTTATTTGTTAAAAAATTAATTGATAATGAAGTTCCTTCGGTTTTATTAGACACTACAATTATTGATTTTGATATTGTCGGCTTCATATCCAACTTTTCTAATAAAGAAGGTTTAGAGTACGGTATTTCCTCTTTAACTGAAGAATTAGAAACCTTTGATAAGGTTATTCTTTATTTTAAAAATTTCCAATCTATATTCGTCCCAACTCAAGGGGGATTAACAGTTCCTTTAGCTTTTGCAATGATTCACGATCAACTAAAGGATTATGGAATCAAACTTATTGCAATTATGAACACCCCGGTTTATGAAAAAGTTGTAGCAGAAAATGAGCATGTTTTAGACGGTTTCTCAACGATTTCTCTGGAAGAGCCTGAAGATGAGATCAATAAGAAAATTATAAAAGAGAAATTAACAGAGCTTAAAAATTTCCATAATATTAAAGTTGAAGAAGATGTTGCTGAATTTTCATTTAATAAGGCAAAAGAAATCAGAAACGCTAAATTTCCAAAGAAAGCTGTAGATTTACTTGACCAATCTTTCACTAAGATTTTACTAAAAAACTCAAAAGTACCTGCAAAATATAAAAATTTAATTAAGAAGAAAAATCTATTATGGGAAGAGTTTAACGCTCTTGTTGAGGAATCTGATTTTGGAGAAGCCTTAAAACTTAAAAATAAATTTGATAAAGCTAATGTGAAATTAGACCAAGTTTATAAAGAAATTAATTCATCAAAAAATTTAACACTAACAACTGAAGAAATTGATGATGTTTTAGAAGAAATGGGAAATATTAGAATTGGCTCCAAAAACCAAGATTTCACCCATCTATCAAAACTCTCAGAATCCCTAAAGAAAATTATTATTGGGCAAGATGTAGGAGTTGATGTGGTAGTAAAAGCCCTTATTAAGTCAAAGTTAGGTCTTAGAAATTCAAAAAAACCTTTAGGAAACTTTTTATTTTTAGGCCCTACTGGGGTTGGTAAAACTGAATTTGCTAAGGCTTTAGCTGTTGAGTTTTACGGAGCAAGTTCTTTAATTAGGCTCGATATGTCCGACTTTGCGGAAAAACATAATGTAGCAAGATTAGTTGGGGCTCCTCCAGGATATGTTGGTTTTGGTGAGGGCGGAGAGCTAACAGAAAAAATTGAAAAAAATCCATCCAGTGTTGTACTTTTTGACGAAATTGAAAAAGCACATCCTGATGTTTTAAACATCTTACTTCAAATAATGGAAGAAGGAGAGCTAAACGATGCTAAAGGACAGACTTTTGATTTTTCAAAATCAGTTATCATTCTTACTTCGAACTTAGGAACAGAATTCTTTCATAAAACTCAGATTGGACTTACCACCGAAACTTTTTCAAAAGAATTATCAAAAAATAAATTGATAGATAATTTGAAAAAGGTTATGAGACCAGAACTTATAAATAGGTTTGACGAGGTAGTAATTTTCAATCAGCTTGAAAAAGATGATCAAATTAAAATTCTTGATAAACAACTGTTTGAATTATTCTCAATTCTTAAAAAGCAAAAAATTGATTTAATTGTAGCCAAAGCCGTTAATGACTTATTAATTGAAATCGGCTACTCTAAGGAATACGGAGCAAGAGGCCTTAAGAGAATGATTGAAAAAGAATTAGTGAATAAAATAGCTGAAGTTTTACTTTCAAATCCTGAAAGACCTTTATCTCTAAAAGCAGTAGAAAAAGATAGAGAAATAATTATTCAAAAGAAGTAATATTTTAAACTAATGGCTAAATCCAAAACCGTTTATATTTGTCAAAGTTGTTCTTATCAATCAATAAGATGGACCGGGCAGTGTCCCGAATGTAATAACTGGAATACTTTAGTTGAAGAAGTAATCTCCAAAACCCCTGTCGGGGCAACAAAATCCTATTCAAATGTAAACGTTAAATTAATTAGATTAGCTGATGTTAAGTATGAAGAATCCAAAAGATTCTCTTCTGGTTTTAGTGAATTTGACAGAGTTTTAGGTGGTGGTTTTGTTGCAGGCCAAGTTATTTTAATGGCTGGCGAACCTGGAATTGGAAAGTCAACCATCCTTACCCAAATTTGTAGAAATCTATCCAACGATAAAATTTTGTATGTGTGCGGTGAGGAAAATCCTGAACAAATAAAGCTTCGAGCTGAGAGACTTGGAGTTAACACCAATAATCTATACATGGTAACCGATACTAACGTTGATATTATAATTGCCGGAGTTGAGCAAAATCCAGATACTAAACTTTTAATTATCGATTCTATGCAAACTTTAACTTCAAGTGAATTTATGGGAATTGCTGGAAGTGTTGGACAGGTTAGAGGTTGTATCCAGAAAGTTGCTGAGGTTGTTAAAAGACTTAATATCTCAACAATTGTTATTGGTCACGTAACTAAAGAAGGAACTGTTGCAGGCCCTAAAGTTTTAGAACACTTAGTTGATACAGTTTTATACTTAGAGGGCGATCATAACCATCTTTTTAGAGTCCTAAAAACCATCAAGAATCGATTTGGACCTGTATCTGAAATTGGACTCTTCGAGATGGCGGAGGAAGGCTTACGGGAGGTTTTAAACCCTTCAGAGATATTTTTATCTGAGAGGTCTAAGGTTTCCATAGGAAGTTGTGTTTCTGTGGTAATGGAAGGATATAGACCTTTAATGTTTGAGATTCAGGTTTTAACTACCAAAACTATGTTTGGATATCCAATGAGAAAAGCCTCAGGATTTAATGTAAACAGATTACAACTTTTAATTGCTGTGCTTGAGAAGAGGTGTAAAGTTGATTTATCCCAGCAAGATGTTTTTGTGAACGTAGCCGGAGGATTTAAGGTCTCCGAATACGGTGTCGACTTAGCAGTTTGTTTAGCAATTGTTTCTTCAGTTAATGGAAAAACAATTCCAGCTGATTTATGTGCTTTTGGAGAATGCGGTTTACTTGGAGAGATCCGAAAAGTTCCTCACATGGATAAAAGAACCGCAGAAGCTAAAAAGCTAGGATTTAATAAAATTATTTCTCCTCAAGATTATAAAAATATTTCTGATGTAGTTTTGGAATTATTTCCCAAAAATAAATAATAGTTGTATTATAAATTTATGAATAAAAAAATTATTGCCGTAGTTATTCTTTCTATTACTTTTGGTGCTGGGTATTATTTCTATTTTAGACCAATTCCAATTTCTCAAGACGATAAAATGAAAGTTGAAGAACTTAAATTAGCCCCATTAACGGTTGTTTACACAAATGAGGGGTATTCTCCAAAAGAAATCACAGTTAAAAAGGGTGAAACTATTAAATTTATAAATATGTCAGATCGAAGGGTATGGACTGCTTCTGATGAGCATCCAGCTCACACAATCTATCCAGAATTTGATCAAAAAACTGCCGCAGGCAGAGGAAATGAGTATTCCTTTAAATTTGATAAAGTCGGGACTTGGGGATTTCACAATCACTCCTACGCAAAACATTTAGGCACAGTTACTGTAACTGAGTAATTTCAAATCTAGTATTAATAGATTTTCATAAATAATTTTTAATAAATTAATGATAAATTTGTAATTAATAATTGGTTTAATAGGCAGGAAAAACTCTCCACAAGAAACGTCAATTGCGATAACCGCAGAGAGTTTTTTAACAATTAAACCCTCGATTTCTCGAGAATAAAATCTAACTTCAGGACAGGTGAAGTCTGTAGTTATTTAACTACATCCAAAAAAGTTATCCACTAAAGGGGATTGTTAGGTTCAAACTTTTTGATTGACTTATCTACTAAAAATAGAAAATAAACGTAATTTTTAAAGTATTTTTTGTAATATAAAAGTGCTTGAAATTTCAGCAAAATTTAATAATATATACCTGGTCTCTTAGATACATTTGGAGGGAATATGTTTACAAGATGGATTGCTATTTTTGTAGCGCTTGTTTTGGCATTCGGTGTTTATAGTTATGTAAACCCAAATCGGACAGCTTCTACAAAGGCGCAAGTCGGGGAAGAAACTTCACAGCCAGTTGTTGGCAATAACGAGAAGCTTCGGTATCTCACGACAGACTGGGAAAGTTTGGAGTTGGCGACTAAAGAAGTGAAACAAGGAGAGCATTGTTATGGGGATGAAGTTACCTTCAACAATCAAAACTTTAATTGGAAAGTTGTTCACTTCAACTCTCCTACAAAAGTTTATGTTAAGTGGGGCGCTTGCACTACTGAGCCTTATTCTTTTGAACAGATTAAAGTTTTTCTCCAAGCTCGGTATCCTAATCGCGAGGGTAACTGGGAAGGCGTCGTCGAAGCTCCATGAGAATTTATATATTTGAATGGGGTAAACGGGTGGTTGGATTTTATCCAACCACCTTTTCTTTTATAATCAGAAATAACCCATAGATATTGACATATAGGTCAAAAAGTCCTAAAATACACACGCGATTTTAAATCGCAAAGTTTACATATCATGGAGGAGAGAAAGATATGACGACACCAAAGAGTCCTCGCGAAAAGCTCGAAGCCATTCGCGAAGAACAAGCCCGTAAAAAGGCGGAGTTCGATGCGGAGCAGGCCAGATTGATCGAGGCTGTGCGCCTCGAAAACGAAGCAGCTATTGCTGCCGAGGAAGCTGTAGCGAAAGCTGCAGCAGAAGAGTTTGACAAGGCTGAAAAAGTTGCAGAAACTGCTTTCAAAGAGGCGGAAGCCAAAAAGAAAGACGTTCAGAAGCTAACAGATCAGCATTTAAAACTTTTTGGAAGAAAGCCTTCATCCAAAGATAAGGATTCTGATGACACAGACGAAGGGCTCGCCCCGAGTTTGAAGAATTGGATTTCTAAAATCTGGGGTTGGATGGCTTACCTTCTTCCGAAGGTATTCAAGGTTCTCCTTCTGGCGGCAATTGCTTGGTTTTTGGTTTGGGGATATTTTGGGATTGCGAATTTCATGGGGAATGCTGATGCTAGTGTTGGTTACGATGCTGGAGCTATATCAGATCCAGAATCAACAGTCGTACCTACAACAAGCATTCCAGAACCAACTGCGGTTTCTGAATCAGTTGTTGAACAAACAGCCGTACCAGAACCAACAGCTGAGCCGACTGCGATTGCCAATTCCAACCCAAAGCCTACAAAGCCTATGGAACAAAAGCCTAAGCCTACAGCTGTAACGGTGGTAGTAGCTCCAGCTATTCCAATTGTTTGGAATAGCGGTCCAAGTGGTGTGTACAAACCCGTAGCAGGCATGATCTGTCATGGGGATCAGGTTGGGCCGTTTGGTTCTTCTGATGGGACCCGTCCTGTCATTGTTCAATTCTGGTCTAATCAACCAGAGACATTGAGCATGGCATGGGCCTCTTGCGAGGTCAACACGGGCCGTAATCTTAACCAAATAAAGGCCGAGGTTGAGGCAAAGTACTCGAAGACCTTTGAGGTGGTCAATAACTAACCTCACTAGGGACAGTAGTTTTACTACTGTCCCTCTACTCATTTATATTCTAAACTCATAATTGTAATCAATAAAAAATTATTAAATACGCTAAAATAATCTTATGAACACTGCCAAAAAAATTAAAAATTATATCTTAATTGCTATTTTAATATTAATTCCAGCAGTTATTTCTTATCAAAATTTTAATTCTGGTACTTATCTTTCCGGTTGGGATACAATTCATTCCGAATTTGATTTTAATATTACCTTTAACAGACTCCTTTCTCCAACCTATATGGATCATCAAGGTCTTGGAGCAGTTTCTTCTCAATCCCATATAGCTGAACTACCAAGAATTATTTTCATATATCTTTTATCCTTTGTTGCAAGCGAGAATTTCCTTAGATATTCATGGATTTTTTTGATGCTAATCATTGGTCCTCTTGGTGTTTATTTTTTCTTAAAAGAACTTTTAACCCAAGACTTTGAAAACGATGATGATGATTCAATGCTTTTCCCATCATTTATTGGAGCTATATTTTACTTAACCAACCTTTCAGTTGTTCAACACTTTAATGTTCCGCTCGAAATGTTTGTGACTTTCTTTGGTTTCTTAGGTTTTGTATTTTTATTTGTTCTTAAATGCCAAAGAGATTTTTCTAAAAAGAACTTTCTTTATTTAGTTTTATTTTCGTTTCTAATCTCGCCTTCAGCTCATACAGCTACCTTGTTCTACATGTTCCTTTTATTTACTGGCCTTTATCTTTTGGTACAGCTATTGACTTCCGACAACAGATTAGAGGCATTAAAAAATTCAGCAAAAATTTTCTTTACAATTTTTTTGACCAATCTTTTCTGGATTCTTCCAAATATCTACTTTATTTTGACTCGTGGAATTGAAGTTTCAAATTCAAAGATTCATACTTTATTTTCTGACCAAGCATATCTTTCAAACCTTTCGTTTGGAAATCTATCAGATATCGCAATTCTTAAGAACTATCTATTTATTTGGCAGATTTGGAATAAAGATAGGTTTTCACCACTTTTGGGATCATGGGTTGATAATTTAAATACCGGGATTGCTCTTTTTGGATTTGCAGTTTTCTTTTTTTCAATTTTCGGTTTAGGACTTTCGTTGGTTAAAAAAGAGAAAAAATTATTTGGGTTTGTTGCAACCTTTTTATTCTGCGCTATTTTTATAGCTTCCTCTAAATCTGTTGTCGGAGACGTAATTGATTTCTTGAGAAACAATGTCCCTTTTCTACAAGAAGCACTTAGATTTCCATTTAATAAATTTTCAACCCTACTCTCTTTAACTATTTCAATTTTTCTTGCTTACTTCTTTTATCTTATTTTCAATATAAGTAAGCTTAAAGCTTTGAACATAACCACTTCTTTCCTTTTCTTAGTTTTCTCCTGTGTTTACTTCCTTCCTGCTTTTAGAGGAGAGCTAATTAATCCATTAATGGGGGTAGCTTATGATAATTCATATTTTGAAATGTTTGATTATTTTAAAAATCAACCTGAATATGGTCGAGTTGCGGACCTTCCAATTCACAGTGTTTATGGGTGGTCATATTACAAATTTGGATATCAAGGAGCAGGATTCTTATGGTTTGGGGTCGATAAACCAATCTTAAATAGAGAATTTGATAGGTGGGGAGTAAAGAACGAGGATTATTATAACGAGATGTCTTTTGGAGTGTATAACGATAGCCCAAGATTGGTGGAAAATGTTTTGAATAAATATCAGATTAGATGGATATTAGTTGATGAAAATATCTTCTCTCCTGGAGATGACTCAAAAATCCTTCACCTTGCTGACGCCAAAAAAACTCTTTCCCTAGTTCCAAACTTAAAATTAGATAAACAGATTGGTAATAATATTTATATTTATAAGTATTTTCCAAAATCTGACTTTGCTAAGAATAAATATATTGATAAAGCATCTTTTTTATCAAACGAGAGCTTTAGGGAGAGTGAGGATATAGTTTTCTCAGGAATAGGAGATTACTATTCAGTAAAGTCTCCTGAAATTACCTTTGGGTTGAAAACCTCCACAGAAATTTTAAACTCTAAACTAGTTTCTTCTGATGAGAAAACAATCACAATATCAAATGTAAACGGTGTTAAGGCAAACCAAGTTTCCGCCGAAGTAACTCTTTCCCTTCCTTCTCTTGATGTAAAAGTTGGTAACATTAATACTAATTATAAAATCCAGGATTTAGCTTCTGATTACCTTTCCTTAAACGGTATTTTACTTAATACAAACAATAGTCAAAGTTTAAACTTATCTCAAGAAAATACAGTCACAATTTGGAAAAAGATTAGCGAAATTAGCTATCCTGAGATTAAAAATTACATATCAATTATCAATTGCGGGGTTGATACACAAGATACAGCTTATAGTCTAGAGCAAAGAGGTACTTCAGATCTTGCAATCAACTCTCAAAATGCAGATGCTTGTGTTAATCTCGATTTGAGAGACTTACTTATTAATAAAACTTTTGATTCTTATATTGTCTCCTTTGATGTTAAAACAAATAAAAATTATCCAACCTTCTGCTCTGTAAATAACAACAACTGTTTTAAAGAAAATACACCCGATAAGTTTCAAAAATTATTAAATAAGGATGAGAGTATCTTGAGATTATTTAATAAATCTACAAACAATCTGCAATCTGAAGTTATAATTTCAAATCTTAAACTAACTTTAGTTAAAAACTCAGGATTAGTGAGTGTGAAATTGCCAGAAGCCTTGTTTAATAAAAGCGACGCTCTTGTAATCAAAAAGAACCTAGAGTTTAGCGGTAGTCTTGAGAGATTTGGTTTTAATCCAAGAGTTTGTGGAAGATCTGATGCTGTTAAATCTGAACTAGGTGTTTTTGAATCAACAGATGTAAATCTTTGTGATTCCTACAATATAAACTACGATGCAACTTCGTACTCGATAGTCGAAATTACTTCTAAAAATTATTCAGGATTGCCACTGCGGCTTTGTTTACAGAATACCGAGACTTATAGATGTGACTTTTTTGTTGCGCTACCTAAGAACAAAGATTTAAAATCTAATTTTGTTATTCTACCTCCATTTAAAGGTCCGCATAAGTTAGCAATTACTAATCAAGTCATCGAGGGAAATGTTTCTAAAAATGAAGTTTCATATATGTCTATAAATAAAATTGATTATCTAAACTCTTTCACACTAGAAAAAAGTAGTCCTAATAACCTATTTTACTTGGATTCTAGTTTTGACAACGGGTTTGTTGCGTTATGTGGTTATAAATTTTGTAGTTATGAACATGTTTTAGTAAATAACTGGGCAAATGGGTGGGTATTACCTTCTAACTTTGATGCTCAAAAAACTCCAGTAAGGGTAATTTTCTGGCCTAACCTACTTCCATTACTAGGGTTTTTTATCTGGCTAATATTCTTTTTGTTCTCCCTTCGGAGAAATTTCAACCCTATAGTTGTTGACAAAAATCAATAAATATCCCATAATACACGCTTAAAATAGTTCCTGCCATTACTATTTATGACTAAAAATATAAAATTAATGGCATTTTCTATATTATTTTTTGCAACCAGTTTTGGCTCAGCATACGCTGTAAATTGCATTGATACAGCTTATGGAAGTTTATGCTCAAATTCAATTTCCGATTTCGATTTAAACAAGACAGTTTCAAAATCTAATTCAACCGATAGAAAAGAAAAAATTACTGGAGTTAAAAAAGGTGATAACTTTATATTTTATTTCAGAGTTAAAAACAACACCTTAAATGAAGCTACCGTTTCACTTCAAGACAACCTTCCTAAAGAGCTTGAAAGGGTATCAGGAATTGGTTATACAGAGAGAATTGTTGTATTTCCTAAATCAGATAAAATCGTTGAAATGACTGTAAAAGTGAAAGATTCCGAGTTTCTTAACAAGTCCTTTTTTGAAAAATGTGTTGTTAACAAAGCCTATATCTATAAGGATTCAGATTTAAAAGATACTTCTACAGCAACTGTCTGCTACGGTGACGGTTTCGCTGCCGCTCCAATGTTATTTGGCTCAGATAACAAGGTTTTAGGTACTTCTTTGGCCACGCCTTCAGCGTCTCCAACTGTTGATACAACATATATTACTAATAATTACTTCTTTAATACAGTAATAAATACAGACTACTACAGCTTGTTTAATATTGGATATTTTACAAGTCTTGGGAATAGTTTTATGGACTTTTGTGGCTCAATCCAATCAAAATTCAATAATTTAAACGTTACTGAATGGGCTGAAAAAACTATAAATGATTCAAATTTTGATCCTAGAGTAGGTTTAATCAAAGCTATACTCCTTCCACACTTGTTATCAATTCTAGGCACTTTAATAAACTAAATAACCCTATAGTAGTTGACAAATTTAATTAAATACCCTATAATACTCGTCTATTAGTTATTACTTGCCTGTAATAGGTTAAAAGAAAGAAATTATGAAAAAAATAAAATTATTAGTATTACCAGCAATGCTTTATGTATCAGCTATTACTACAGCTTTTGCTTCATGTAATAGTTCTGCATATGGTGCTTACGGTTCTTCTTGCTCAAATTCTGAGTATAATCTAGAGAAAACAGTAACTAAATCTGGAACCTCTGAGGATAAAAAGAAGATTACTGGTGTAAGTAAAGGTGATACTTTTACCTTTTCTTTCATGGCTGAGAACAAGACTTCAAACGAAGTAACTGTTAACTTGACTGATAACCTACCTTCTGAATTCGAAAGAGTTTCTGGAATCGGTTATACCGAAGAAATTAAATTAGGATCTAAGTCAAGAAAAACTCTTGAAATGGTTGTTAAGGTTAAAGATTCAGAGTTCGATAACAAAACAAACTTTGAAAAGTGTGTTGTAAACAAGGCTTACATCTCAAAAGATAAGGATCAAAAAGATTCTTCAACTGCGACTGTATGTTTTGGTGAAGGTGTTGCTCAAACACTTCCACAAACAGGACCTGAGAGTTTAGTTCTTGGTGCTGGTGCATTATCTCTTGCTCTTGGATTCGCTCTAAAGAGATTTAGAAGATAATCAAGTCTTAAGTGGCTTGGAAAGATAGGCTGGGTTCAGGTGACTTTACGCGGCTTATCTTTCTAGGCCACTTTTTAAATTCCAGTAGATTCGTAATTGAATTTAGATTTTCTAGTGTTAAAATAAACAAGTTAGATTTTAATGTTTCCTCGATCTGTTTTTAATATAAATTTTAAACAGGATTTAAAGTTGGGAGGTAACATTGGGGCAGTGGTTATCTCCCAACTTTAGATGATTTTCAAAAGAATTCATAATTAATAATTACGCATATGACTCAAGAAACACAAGAAACAAAACAAGAAAATAATATCAAAAAAACTAATAACGGTTTAGATTTTAATAACCTACCTATAAAGGGGTACTTATACGTACAAAATGACTATGGGAAGATTGTTCAAGATTCACCACTTTCTGAAGAACTTCCAAAAGATGCCTATGTTTCACATTCTCAAATGAAGAAATTTGGAATTAGACCGGGAGATTTTATTGAAGGCCTAGCTAGAGGTCCTGAAAAAACAGAAAAATTACTACACCTACTTAAGGTAGATAAAGTAGCTGGAATGACACCAGATGAGGCCAAAAAAAGACCATACTTTAACGCTTTAACACCAATTTTCCCTTATGAATGGGTAAAGTTAGAAACTAAACCAGAAGTTTTATCTACAAGACTTATAGATTTAATTGCCCCAATTGGTAAAGGACAAAGATCTATGATTGTTGCCCCTCCAAAAGCTGGTAAAACTTGGTTGTTACAACAAATTGCAAATGGTATTACTGAGAACCATCCTGAAATAAAAATTATTGTTACTCTAATTGGTGAAAGACCTGAAGAGGTTACAGATATGAAGAGAAACATTAAAGGGGAGTTTTACTCATCAAACTTCGACGAGGTACCTGAAGAACAGATTAGAATTGCTGAAATTTCAGTTGAAGTAGCAAAAAGACTTGCTGAAAAAGGCGACGATGTAGTTATATTAATGGACTCTCTTACAAGACTTGCTAGAGCATATAATATGGCATGCCCTCCAAGTGGTAAAACTTTATCTGGAGGTTTTGACCCTTCTGCTTTATATCCTCCAAAAAGATTCTTCGGTGCTGCTAGAAAATTTGAAGAAGGTGGTTCTTTAACTATCATCGCTACGTCTCTTGTTGATACTGGTTCTAAAATGGACGATGTTATCTTTGAGGAATTCAAGGGAACAGGTAACCAAGAACTAAGATTAGATAGAAGTCTTTCTGAAAGAAGAATCTTCCCTTCAATTGATATCAAAGCATCTGGAACTAGAAACGAGGATAAGATTTTAGATTCAAAGACACTTGAAAGCGTTTTCAGACTAAGAAGAATGGTTGATTTATTAAGTGAAAAAGAAGCTACTTCTTTGGTACTAGAGCAACTTAAGAAAACTAAATCAAACAAAGATTTTCTTGAGAGCTTAACTAAATAATTGCTCATAATTCAATCAAAAATCCCTAAAATGCTATAATGAAACTCTACATTTTATGAATTTAAAGCAATTTAAGGATAGATTTTACCGTAAGAATTATTACTCAAAATCTATTTTTCAGACTAATAAATACCTAAGATTTTTAAAGAAATATACTTTATCAATTAGATCATTTATCTACTACCTTTCTCTTAAGATTAAGAAGTTTTTCAATTTCCTTAAAAACACAATTCTTTTCGTTTTTTCTTTAAATCGAAAACTAAAGGATTATTTTATTTCTAAATTAATCTGGTCCCGAGGTAAGCTTGGTAAACCGGTTGCTGATTTTGTAGTTATTACAGCCTCATTTTTGGTTTTTTTAATTGGAGGTGTCCTTAACTCAAATAAGTTTGTAAACAGCGCTCAAGCCAATCCTGACGTGTTTAAAAACACACCAGACTATATTCCTCAATTCCAATCGACACTTCTTTTAGTGCCTGAAGAGAGAAAAAGAAATGAATCCATTAAATATATTGTTGAAGCCGGAGACACTCTATTTTCCATTGGTCAAAGGTATAAGATTTCTGCTGACGCGATTAGATATGTTAATAACATCGCAGACGCAGATACAATTACTGTTGGTCAAGAGTTAAGTATCCCTCCGATTTCCGGAATAATCCACAAAGTTAAAAAAGGTGACACACTTGAAACCATTTCAAAACTATACGACGTGCCATCTCAGGCAATTGGTGACTTCAACTATCTAACAGATATCTCATCCCTTTCGATTGGTTCTGAGTTAGTTATTCCAGATGCAAAGATTCCTCAAGCAGTTCCCCAAGTTCCAGTATCTGGTACCTCATATTCACAAGTTCAATTTGAGACTGGTTTTAAAAAAGGATGGTGTATTTGGCCAACTACTTCAAGAATTGTTACACAAGGTTTTTCTTGGTATCACAACGGTCTTGATATAGCTACTTCATGGTTTAGTGCTATGCCTCCAATTTTTGCATGTTCTGGTGGAAGAGTAATAAAGGCTGGTTGGGATCCAACTGGTTATGGAATTATGGTAATGATTGATCATGGAAACGGTGTCGCTACTTTATATGGCCATATGAGTAAACTTTACGTTTCATATGGAGACTATGTGAAGCAAGGACAAAGAATTGGAATAATGGGAAATACTGGAAGAAGTACAGGTCCGCACCTTCATTTTGAAGTTAGAAAAAATTCAGTTAGACAGAATCCTTTAAATAGTGTTTATTACTAATTTTATAGGTCTCTTTCTTGGCAATTTAGCTTCTTTAATGATAAAATCAACTAAATATGATTGATAACGCGATAATAAAAATTAAATCCGGTAAAGGGGGTGACGGAAGAGTCTCCTTTTTACACGAGAAATATAGACCTAATGCCGGACCCGATGGTGGAGACGGTGGAAGAGGTGGAAGCGTAATCTTTTTAGCAGACGAAAACATGCATACTCTTAGAGATTTTAGATCTAAGGCAAATCTTGATGCTCAAGACGGTGAAATGGGTAAAAAGAATAATATGTTTGGTAAAGATGGTGAGGATTTAATTGTTCATATACCTGTTGGAACTTTAGTTTACGAAATCAGAAGAGGACAAGAAGTTTTAGTTGGGGACTTTCATACTCACAATCAACAAATGATAATGTCTAAAGGTGGTAATGGTGGAAAGGGTAATTTTAGATTTAGGTCTTCTACAAACCAAATCCCAACCCAATTTACTTACGGGGGCGCTGCAATCGAAAAAGAAATTAGACTTGAAATTAAACTAGTTGCGGATTGTGGAATAATAGGACTTCCTAACGCAGGTAAGTCAACTTTTATTAATAGAATTACAAAAGCTGCGGCAAAAATCGGTAACTACCCATTTACTACATTAGAACCAAATTTAGGTGTTTGTATTTATAACAATAGAAAGTTGGTTTTTGCAGATATTCCTGGTTTGATTGAAGGTGCTTCAATTGGAAGAGGTCTTGGAGATGAATTTTTGAGACATGTTGAGAGAAATAAAGTTTTAGTCCATTTAATCGACCCTACTTTCGATCCAGTTGCAAATGGGTTATTAGGTGAATTTGATGCAAATGTACTATCTCAGAATGCTTTGTCTAATTATAAAATTATCAGAAAAGAACTTGAGGATTATAAATCAAAGTACCAATCTCTTATAGAAAAGCAGGAGATCGTTGTTATTAATAAAATAGATATAACAGAAGTTAGAGAGAATTTAGAAGCAATAAAGGGCAATTTTGAAGCTCTAGGGCTTAAAGTTTTTGGTATCTCTGCATTCACTGGAGAAGGAACTGAAGAATTATTGGACGAAGTTTACAAAGTAGTAGAAGCTACCCCTCCAATTCAATTTGAGAAGAAAAATCCGATAAGAATTATCAATATTCAAGACTTGAAGAATAAGAGATTTATCTTTAATATCTCTGATATCGACGAAACAAAGAGCAACACGGCAGCTCTTTAGTAAAAGAGGGCCTTTAGCTCAGTTGGTAGAGCGCTTCCGTGGCACGGAAGAGGTCAGCGGTTCGATCCCGCTAAGGTCCACCATAAATTAAAACAGAGAAGGGGCGGCAGTTTTTAACTGCCGCCCCTTTGTTTACCAAGGACACATTGTCGTTGCCGTTTCAGGCAAAACCTCCTCAGTTCCCCAGACATAAGCGTGCGTTCTCCAGAATGGTAGAGAATCCTTGCCTGCCCTTGTTTCCCAAGGTTCCGGAGGCGCGTTTCTGCCGATCCAACTGTTAATAAGAGTAAGTTCGTTTGGTGCAACTCGTTTGAGTATCACCATAACATAACGCGATTCAACTTCCCCTCTATTTTTTACAAATGGAGAAAAGCCTGATTTGTCATCTCTCTTAGCATAAAGAATGAAATCATCGATTCCGGTTCTTACCAAGTTAGTCTTACCAATCACCCTACCCATATCCACTTCAACAGGAATGAAATCCACCTTTTGAGGCATTTCAATCCTAGTGATTGCTTCCTTTAGGATAGCAAAAGGCACAGTGCAACGGCTGTTGTATTTATCATGTACAATCAAACCGTTTTTCGTCTTCGCAAGACTCATAACTCCTCCTTATAGTCTCGATGCCTAGCTGAAGAATAGTATTATGAGCTTAAAAATATGTCAAGTTTGATTTGTATATAAAAAATGAATGGGTGGCTTTTACAAGCCACCCATTCATCATACTTTCTTAAATTATGTAATTAATTTGAATTAACTACTTTTTCTAAGTTTGTATCTTTTTTGGCTTCCTCTGGGCTAGTTAGTTTTTCAGAAGAAGTTCCTGAATTCTGTCCATTCTTATTTTCTAATTCTTGAACAGAAGCTTTAGTTGAAGCACCAGCTACTTTAATTTTACTTTTAACTGATTCAATTTCTTTGTTGAGTCTTTCTAAATCAGGTGAGTTTGCTGGAAGAAGGGTTTTAGTTACTTCAAGTTCTGAAGCTGCTGCATCATATGCTTCAAGCTTTGTTAATGCTTGTCCTAGATTATAGTGAGCATTAGCATAATTTGATTTTAACTGCGTTGCTTGTTTAAACATATTAGCTGCGTTCAAGAAGTCTCCTTTTGAAAAGAAGATTGTTCCTAATTCCATTCTTAAGTTTGGACTTGCTGGATCAAGTTGGATTGCATTATTTAAAGCTGAAAGTGCCCATTGATCAGCGTCAGATGTTACACCAATTAAGGTTTTATAGATTGAAGCCCTAACTATCCAGTTATTTAAGTTCAAAGGGTCCAAATTTTCTGTTGCAAGTCTAGTTGATCTAATTGATTCACTAATTAACACTTGAATTGCTTCTTTTTCTTGTTGTGAGAGACTTTCTTTATTTGCAAGAGTAACAGCAAGGTTTAAATTAGTTTGCGCAATTGCTGTATGGTATGAATCTCTTCTAGGAAATGCGTTTCTAGCATTTATTTGGTTGTTGTAAACTCCGTAAACGTCGTTACCAATAGCTGAGTCGATAGCTTTTCTAAAGAAATACTCTGATTGAACATTAAATGTTGAGTAGTAACCGATTGCAGCTGCTGCACCAATTAGAGGAATTACTGCGAAGAACTGAAATTTTTCTTTCTTTTCTTGTTGATCCGATATTTCAATTGTTGAGAATGATTTGATTGAGATATAAATATCTTCAGATTTTTTATTCTTACCAAACCCGGCAACTAAACTTACAAATATTGCTAGATAAGTATAGAAAATAAAGTTTGATTGTGTAGATCCATTAGCAATTAGGTTGTAGAAAGGGATTCCGACAATTGGAATTAATAGTGCCTGGTGAACAGGTGAGAATTCTTCTTTCTTTTCATAAACATTTTTGATTAATTCTGCGAGTCTATATATGAAATAGATAGAAACTAACGCACCTAAAATTCCTAATGCTGCTAAATCATCAAATACTTGGCTGATAGATCTTTGGAAATTGTAATTCCAGTATGGTGAATCTGTATTCATTGAGATTGGTTTATTTTGGTTATAGACCTTTCCAAATGAATTTGGTCCCATACCCCAGAATGGCCTATCTTTAAGTACTGTTGCGGCCATCTGCCAAGAGGTTTGAAGGCTTAATTGAGGTTCAAGAGCAAATGTAGACTTCTTAAGATATTTTCCTGTAATAGGTGTTGAGATTAGTACAATCCATACAATAGCAATTCCTAAAATAGTTATGAATTCAGCTTGTATCGACTTGAAGCTTCTTGCAAAAGTTAAATTGACATACACAAATCCAATTATTGTAAGAATTAAAGCAGGGTAATGCCAAACAAGAGTTAAAGCAACAAAGTTTATTGCGTAGCTCATAAAGCTAAGCCCCTTAATCATCGAATCTTTAGTGTTATAGAAAACACTAATTCCAAATAGTAAGGATATTGAGGCAACAAGGGAAGCGATTTCTAGTGATCCGGCTAAATTAAATGTTGGAATTTGTAGGAATTCCTGACTTCCAAGTTTTATTCCAAAATAAGACATTATTAAGACTATTGATGAGATTGTTCCTCCAACCATCAATCCGTAAATAGAGTATTTAATTGCTTGTAGGGACCTAAGGTTTGTTGAGATTACATAGAAGTAAAGAACAAATGTTACTAAGGCTACTAAAGAAGGTACCCATTTTGTTTGAGTTCCAAATATAGAATCAATTTGATTAATTGATAGGAAAGTAGATAAAGTGAAAACCACTAAATACATCCATATTGGAGTATCTAAATTACTTTTTGTTATATACACTTTAGAGCTTAGTAGTAGCTTTAGTACCCAAAACAATGTCAGGAGTAATGTTCCTACTAAAAATAGAACAAATTTGCTGTACTCATAAAACTCTGTAAAAGTTGTTAAGAAGAATACAGGCATTAAAAATGTTAATGCTACTGGAAAATAGTTGAGAAAAAACTCAACAAAAATAAGTACTTTATTAGAATATATGGAATTAAGTTTATTATCTTTCATACATTCTATATTGATTAAATTGAGTTTTGTTGTCAATAAGAAGTTTTAAGAAATTTTCTCATAATGAGAAATTCTCTAAGAGAACATAGTTTCTCGTTAAGGTATTAATTGATAATGCTCCAAGTGAATTTAATCTCTTTTGTTATTTCTCTGTTTGTTTCAACAATAAAACCAAGTCCTTCTTTTACCTCACTTATAAAATAATTACTTGCTGGAGAAATATTATCTCTAAATGTAATTATTATGTTGGAGTCTTCCTTAATTTTTTTTGCTGGGACAAAAACTTTTTTTTGACCAGCAGACATAAAATTTACACCAGATTCAGAAATGGAGTTTCTATCCATACTTACTGAATTCTCCAAATCGATCGAACTTACTTGGCTCATACTATTTTTATACAATTCATAAAATATTCCTATGATTATTAAAAGTAATATGAGGTAGTTAATTGTAAATTTTTCTCTTATTAATTTTATATAATTTTCCAGATTATTTGTGGGTTTTATATTAAAACTTTCTAGTATTTTTTCGTTAGAAATTCCTATTTCTTTTAATTTTTCAATTTCAATAATTTTACTGATTACTTCCTTTGGATAGTGTCCTGAATTCGTGTTATTTGAGTTTTTTTTCCTAATCATATGTGGAATTAGGCCGATTTTTGTATAATACCTGAGTCTATTATAGGGATCGCCTTTTCCAAAATTTACATTATTTTCTTTAAGAACTTTTATAAGTTCTTCGACTGATATCAAATCCATTTGTGAAATTATACCACTATGATTTTTATCTACTCTTAATAGAATTAATATTTAAATTATTTAATTTTTTAGAATATTATTCTTTTATGTCTGTATATTCACCAAAATACTATGATGGAAACATCAACATCCTTGACACATCTCAATCAAGGTTATCTATTGTTGGATCTAGATCTATTCTTGATCAAACAAAGTTAGTTCTAGAAAATCTTTTTGATGAGATTAAAAATTTTAATATTTGTATAGTTTCTGGAGGGATGTATGGTGTTGATATCTGTGCCCATAATCTAGCTTTATTAAATGACATGAAAACAATATTTGTACTTCCCCAAGGTATTAGCAGTTATAAAAAATCAAGCTTGAACAGACAGTTAAGATTTAAAGAAAATTCGGAATACCTATATATAAGCGATTACCCAGATAATTTTTCTCCTAGAAAATATACTTTTTTGGAAAGAAATAAGATTATTTCAATAGTTTCTGATGTAACTTTAGTGGCACAAGCTTCAATAAAATCTGGAAGTCTATCAACTGCTTTTTCAGCGCTAAGAAATTTTAAAAAAGTTATCGCTGTTCCAATTTCTTTACATAACCCTCAATTCCAAGGCACAAATTATTTAATCGGTAGGGGATGTGTAATTTATTTAAATCCGGATACTGTACTTTCTCATTTAGGTATTAACCATTTAAATTTTGACAGAAGAATTTTAGAAATAATAAAAGATGGCCCTATAACTATTTCAGAATTAGTAAATAAACTTGACCTAAGACTTAGCTTAGTTCAAAAAAGTCTCTTAAAACTAATTTTAGAGGGAGAGGTTTCTTTTGATGGGACAAAATATCGCTATGATTTATAATTCGAGAACAATCTCAAACAATTTAGGTAAGGAAATGTCAATTTTGGTTGAAACAAACGTTTCTGATAAAGGAATTCCGGTGTTTGAGATTTTTGGTTTAATTTCCAAATCAATTGAAGAATCCAAAAAAAGAATCACAACAGCCTTTAATTCTTGTGGAATTGAGTTTCCTTTAAAGAGTATTAGCGTAAATTTATCCCCAGCAGAGCTATATAAAGAAGGTACATACTTTGATCTATCAATCGCAGTTACGATTTTACAATATACCCACAAGATTAAAGTATCAGCAGAAGATATATTTATAGGAGAGTTATCTTTCGATGGGTCTGTGCGTGGAGTATCTAATTTGCTTTTTTTAACACTAGTTGCAAAAGACCTAGGTTATAAAAAAGTGTTTATTCCTCAAGATCAGGTGGACGAGGTTAAGTACATTAAAGGAATAGACATATATGGGGTTTCAAGTTTATCTGACCTATTAAACATCTCAAATTTAAGTCACATTAAGCCTGGGGATTTAGCAGATGAGGAAGCTTTTAATGTGGGTAGCACATATAATCAAATACTCGGAAATGAAAACGGTAAGAAGGTTTTAGCCTACTGTTTGGCTGGAAAACACAACATGCTACTTGAAGGGTTTCCTGGAGCGGGAAAGTCATTACTTGCAAAAGCTGCAGTCGACCTACTTCCAAAAATGGATACACATACATTATATAAAGTTTTGAAAATACACTCGTATTCTGGAATAAATAGAACAGGAATTCTTCAAAGCCAGCCCCCTTTTAGATCTCCTCACAGCTCAAGCTCGTATTCTGCTATTTTTGGAACAACTGGTAACAAAATTTACCCTGGGGAACTTGCTTTGGCAGATGGTGGGGTATTGTTTCTAGACGAGTTTCCGGAGTTTAACCGTTCAATATTAGAGGGATTACGCTCACCTTTGGAAGATAAACTGATTTCAATCTCGAGAGGGAAGCTAAAAGTAGTTTTTCCGTGCGATTTTATTCTTATTGCAACACAAAACCCCTGTAAATGTGGTTACTTTAATCATCCTAAGATTATTTGTAGGTGTACACCCTCTGAGATTTCTAGATATAAAAACAAGATATCTGGTCCAATTTTAGACAGAATTGATGTCCATTTCAATTTTCCACATAACAATGGTGTAAAGATATCTGATGAGTATAATTCATACTCTCTAGAAGAATTTAATTTATATCGAGACAGGGTTGTACAGGTCAGAGATTATCTAAGTAATCTCAAAAATACTGATAGAGCGTCATTTGATACTAATAAAAATATGAGTAACATTAACATACAATCTAGAATATGTAATTCACTTAGTAGTTTACTGGCTAATGTTCAAGAAAAGTATTCAATATCAAATAGAAAAGTTTTTAAGTTAATAAATTTAAGTTTTACAATTTCTCTTTTTAATAATTCTGAAGAAATAAAGGATTCGCATTTTTTTGAAGCTCTGCAGCTCTCAAATATAAAAATTTAAAGTCCGTATTATTTACTATTCTTAAAATGATTTAAGTAGGGAATAGTACTTTAATAGGAATCCAATTTAATCTAATATAAGTATATGAAGTTCTCTTTTAAATTTTACATGTTTACCCTTATTTTGTTTTTGCTTTCAATCAACATAAATGTGCGAGCTCAAACAAATACTATTTCTTTAACTATTGAGGTACTGGATGTTCCCCAAGGTGCAGATGTAAACGGTTTAGTCGTTACAAGTGATAAAGGGGTGTATAAAGTTTCAAGTAAAAAAGCTGACGCAAACCTAGTCGGAGTTATTACAAATAACCCTTCTATTACTTTAAGAAGATCTGTTAATGCAAATGTATATGACGTAAATAATTCAGGGGTATCTTTGGTAAGAGCTTCAAACTCTGCTGGAAAGATTACAAAAGGGGATTATGTGACATCTAGCGACAAACTAGGAATTGCAATAAGGTCTGTTGATTCTGAGTATGTTTTGGGAACTGCTTTAGAGGATTTTGATAGTGCTGATGGTTTATTGAGGATAACAGTAGAGCCTCACTATGTACTATTTAATGCTTCCACCGGTACAAATCTTCTGAACGTAGTGAGAAATAGTTCTCAATCTGTTTTTTTGGCTCCTGTTGACTCATTAAGATACCTTTTAGCCGCAATTGTGGCAATTGCTTCCTTCCTTTTTGGTTTTTCCATTTTTGGAAAGATTACGGGTAGTGGAATTCAAGCTTTGGCTAGAAACCCTTTAGCCAGAAGTAGTATACAGATTAATATAATTATTGAGTTCATTCTTAATATAGGTATTATCGTATTTGGAATTGTAGTTTCATACTTTATTTTGACCTTATAAACACAGTAAATTATTTTCATTTAAAAAAACACTAGGTGAGTACAGAGTCATCTTTTATATTTAAGTGCCTATAAATTGATTTTAGAGCGTATTTTTTTAAGGTGATACCCTGGATAAAGGTTGTATAAGTTTATAACAAGTTTATAAATATATTTAAACAGTGAAACGCATTTTTATAAGAAAAAATATGAAATAATTTATTTAGGAGTTAAAATTAGCATTTCCCGACAGAATTATCAATTATCTGATAGGTATGCTACTGTCTATTAGAATCTCGTATTTTGGCGGAGGGGGAGGGATTCGAACCCACGCGAGAAAACTCTCACTAGTTTTCAAGACTAGCGCCATAAACCACTCGGCCACCCCTCCAAAATACCTTGTAATTATACAATTAAATTTAATTTATGTGAAATATTAGTACCCGTAAAGATCTTCGTGTGATTGTCTGTGAGATATTATCTCATCAGGCTTGAACCAGATTTTTATTTCTTCTTCGGCTTCATCTACAGCACCTGAGGCGTGTATAAGGTTGTATGTTGTTCTTTTTCTTTTTGTACCCGTAAAGGAGTTTTCTAATCCGTAGTCGCCTCTAATTGTTCCTGGTGTTGCTGATTCAGGAAATGTTGCCCCTATTAGATTTCTAATTTTCTTAACAGCATTTGGCCCCGAAAAAATTAATGCAAGAACTGCCCCTGAATTTAAAAATTCTGCATTTCTTTCTACAACTAAATTTCCAATTTCAGAAGGGGAATCGGTTCCAAAAACTTCATTTATGTTTAATTCAAATTCATTACATTCCTGGATAGCTCTTTCTCCAACTTTAATTTTCCATTCAATATCTTTTTTATAATGCTCTCTACCTACTTCAATTTCTGGGTGAACTAGTTTAGCTGCAATCATTTTTAAACCAGTTCTTTCAATTCTTGAGATTATTTCTCCAGAAAGGCCTCTTGATACTGCGTCAGGTTTTAATAATATAAGGGATCTTTGAATCATACATAATTTATATCAAATTTTGATTAATTTTCAATGATATGTTCTTTAACTTCAAAAGAGAATTTAGAGTCCCTTTCAAATACTTCTATAATAGAGAATCTTTGGGATTGAAGTGATTTCTGAGGGATTTCTTTGCTTCCTAAAAAAATTGATTTAGAGAGAGCCCCGACTATATGGTAACTAACAAGAGAATTGATAGGGTCAGAAAATTTAGCTGATCTATGATGATCTCCTGAGATAACAAGGGTGTTTTTTGAAGTCTCTCTTAATGAGTTCACTATTATTTTTGATTGAGCATTGTATCTTTTTAGCAACTCTTTATTAGTAACTGATAGGTTTTCGATATTTTCAAGTGAGCCCATAAATTTATAGTTAAAAAAGTTATCCTTCTCGACATAGATTGGTTGTGATGAAAGTACAATGTCCGAATCTGTAAGTTTAAGTAATACTGACTGTATTTGATACTCAGAAAAAGGCTGAATATTATAAGGGTTATTTAAAAGTTTAACTACCACGCCTTTATAGATAAATTCAGAAGGAGTTGTAAAAAATTTATTGAAATTTTCTAGTGACTGTGTTTCAGCTATATCGTGATCTCCTGCTAATGTGTAGTAGGGAAGCCCAAGGCTTTTAAGTAGTGTGGTAGATTGCTCTAATTCTATAGTAGTTCCAAAATTTGTATGATCCCCAAGATGGGCCACAAATTCTGCATCCAAATCATTTACTTTATTTCTAATGTATGAGAAAGCATCTGAATTTAGATGGGTATCTGCTAATACAATGAATTTAAATAGCGGCTTGTTACTAGATAAGTCCTGTTGAGTAAAAAAGTTGTTTGAAGCATTTGAATTGGAATTTAAATTTATTTTATTATAAAATGCGTAAAAAAATAGGGTGCTCGATGTACCTACAATAAGAATAAGTGCTAATAGGGTTAATTTATTATTCATTAAACAATTATAGTGTAATACTAACGTAATCTAAATAACCAAATAGAGTAGAGAATGCCAGTTCAATGATAGCAAAGCCTGAAGAGAAATCAGGTATAGAGCCATTAAAAGGGCCTAAAAAATAAACAAAGTAGCATAGAGGTATTATTATCTCAAAGATAGGTACTACTGCAAAATTTGAAAAAAGAGATCTTAAGATATCGATATCTTTGAATACTAAGGTAAGAGGTGTAGTAGCTAATGTCACATATATACTGTAGACGAAAAATTTAAATAATTTAGAGGCCCTCAGTAATGGGCTAATAAAGTCATTAAAAATTGATATCGCTAAAGCAAAATACAATGATAAAGAGAAGGATAATGAAAATCCAAAAAGTAGTATGAATATTGACGAGGAACTCAGTAACAATAAATACTTGTACATTAATTTAAATCTATAGCCCCATAAATTGCTAATGTCAGATAATAATATGAAAATAGTAGCTCTGGCGAGCGGGTGCTGTAGCTGTGTAAAGACAAAATACTCAATTAAAAACAAGTACTTCAAGACAAAGTAAGACAATGAGTTCCGGAATAAAAACACCCTTAAAAAGTGAATAAGTATGACTAAATTACCACCTGATAGAACAAGAAGGTGTAAAATTTGATTTTCAGTAAATAAGATCTTCATTTGTGGTGTAAGGTAACCCTTATCCCCAGAGACCACCAATATTATCAGTGTGGTCGTTCTATCTGATAAGTATTTTGATAAATTGGTTTCTAAATTTTTATTATAATAGTACACTAGTTTACTATTTAACGTGTTGATACTTAGCAGGACAGCTAGTAGTAATGACAGTAATGTACATATTACATAATTAATTCTTAATGTTCTTTTAAACAGCATTAGTTAATAGATTAGATTGCTTTAATGCCTGTGACTGTATTTGTCTCTATTTTAAGTAGTAAATTGTGGTGTTTTTATTTTGAGCTTTTTAGAGCTTCCTTGATCAGATCTTTGAAAAAAGGTTTTTTAAGTAGTTGCTTAAATACTGAAAGTAATTTTGTCTTATTTATAGAGTAGATTACCTCTCGTCCTTTTTTACTGCTCTTAAGTATCTTATTTTTGCTAAGGACTCTTAGGTGGTGTGATGCTAGATTTTCTTCAATATCCATTTTATCCGCTACTTCAGAGACCTTCATATCTTCTTTGATCAGTATCTCTATCATCTTAAGTCTATTTTTGTCTGCAAATGCTTTTGATACTTTCTCTAATTGATTCATACCCGAATATTATAATAAAATATCCTAATTTACAATTTATTTTTCAATCAAAAGTCTATTGACACTAAATTTGATATTTTGTTATAGTTATAATAATTATGAGAACCTGCCTGTATCATATTTTAAAATCCTGTGGACTCTAGTCTTTATGAAATCAACTGCCTTTCATAATAAAGACTTTTATTTCATTTCTGACCTTGCGTCTATTCTTCATGTTTCTACACACACTATTAGAAACCTTGAAAATGAATTCACTATTGAGGTTAAAAAAGATCTAAATGGTAAAAGAGTTTATACTTTAGATGATGTAGAGAAGTATCGTCTTGTTCTTGAAAGAAAAAATGAACGTAAGGATATTTCAACTTTAAAGAAGTCTTCAAATTTAATTTTAATTCCTGATAAAACTACAAATATATTACCAAATGATGAATCTCTTGTTTACTCATCCGTTACCCAGCCTCAATCAGGTGAGTTAAAGTACTCTGAGTCATTTTTTCATATACTAAAGAACGCACTATCTTCTAGAGCTGTTTCTTATTACTCTCTAGCTCTTTTTACAGTTGTTACTGGATTTTCTTTTGGATCATTTTATCTTGATAAATATCTAGATCTTGATACTGGAAATTCTTTTGTCGATTCCTCAAAATATATGTCAAACGTACTTCAATCAACAGATACTACCTGGGATTATAGGTTTGATGTTAATGTTCCAGCCTATTTTAATAACATTATTACTGGTTCAAGTGCATCTTTTGATTTGATTAGGGTTGGGGATAGAGTTATTATCACTCCTCAAGGTATATCTGCTCCAAATATAGTAAATACTATCTCTACTATTGCTGGAGAAGCTGTTTTATTAGTTGATACAACCAATCCAAATAACCCGATTATATCCTTATCGGAGAATCCTACATTTAACGAAGTAACAATTGGAACTCTTAATGGAGTTACTACTCTTGACGACACAACAATTCAAACTATTCAGGATAATATAGCTTCGGGATCAGGGGACGCAACCACATTAAATGGATTCACTGATTCTGATTTCTTAAGATCTAATGCTGACACAGTTTTTACAAACGGTATTATGACATTTGATGCCAGCTCTTCCCTTAAATTTAATAATATCTCTCCTAATTCTTTTTTAAGAGTCGGTCCAAGCAATGGCCTATCCGCTTATACAATTGAACCCGGGTTAAACGTCACATTTAACTCAACCGCTAACTCTTTGACAATCAATGTTACCACCGGAGCAAGCTCGAATATCTTCGCTTCCGCGGCTGTTTCTTCTTTATTTATTGGAGGAACTTCATTTGACATCTCAAACTATGTTCAAGCTTCCGCAACTGAGCTTAATAAGTTAAGCGGTATAACAGGAAATATTCTGACCACAAATAACTTTCTAACTAATTATTCAAATATAGACACAAATGCTTCTGACGATTTACTTTCAGCCAACCTTACTTCGAGTATCCTTTCAGCATTTCCTGATCTAGATACTACTGGGTCAAATAAAGTTTTGATTTCAAGTCTTGCCAGCTTGATGCTGACAAGCTACATAAATCTTGACACTAATGCGACAGATGATCTTCTTACTTCAAATCTTGCTTCAAGCCTATTTTCTCTTTTCCCAAATATTGATACTAATGCTTCCGACGACGCCGGAGTTTTAGCTGACGCAGTTTTGATTAATTCAAATGCAGGTAAAAATGTTTATTCAACTAATACATGGTTTGGAACACAGACTTTTAATTTTGCTGTTGCTTCAAATCTCGAAATCTCTGCAAATGGAAAAATTATTTTAAATCCAGGAGCAATACCTGGTACAACAAATAACTCTATTTACAACAATGGGGATAGGATTTATTTTGAAGAACTTCCTCTAGTTCAAATGCAAGATACTCATATTACTAACCATGTAGGGAAATTGTCATACTTTGTTACTGATGCTTCTAGCAGATTACTGCTAACAGGAACAAATAATGTCGCTTTATCCTTTATACAAACCGGCTCTGCTTCTCAAATTTTAGGTATGAACGGTTCTAACTTGAGCTACTTAACTGTAAATGGAGATCTTTCTGTATCAACTACATCGTCATCCACAATTACTTTTAATTTTAATAATGTAAATTCAAATGCTGGAACATTTGGAGACTCTTCCTATGTTCCTCAAATTACTGTCAACTCTAAGGGATTAATTACTTCTATCTCCACTGTTGCGTTATCGGTTACAGCAACTAATCCAAATAACTATGTTTATGACATTAATTTTTCATCGCCAAGCAGCTCTAATAAAACTTTGCTTCTATCTAGATTCGGTTTAAGCACTCTATCGGCATCTTTCACAATAACTTCAGGAGATGTTGTAACCGCACTAGGTTACACTCCATTTAATTCAGCAGCATTCACTTCTGCCAACATTACAAACGCTTTAGGCTATGTTCCATTTGGATTTGCAAACTTTGTGGCTGGAAGCAATGTCACACTTTCATCAACAGCTACATCATTAACAATCAACTCTTCATTTGTTGATACAGATACAAACAACTACCCAACATCAATTGCTTTCACAGATAGCAACGCAGTATCAAAAGTTCTTACATTAAACAGAAATGGTCTATCAGCTTTAACAGCGGTATTTTCAATCTCAGCTGCCAATGTTACTTCAGCTCTAGGTTACACACCAGAACCAGCTTTAGGTTACACACCTCTAAATTCAACAGCCTTTAATGCAGCAAATATTACAAACGCTTTAGGATTTATTCCTCTTCAAGTTTCAAGCCTTGTCGCTGGAACCAATATCACATTAGATACAACTGCTGGAACTATTACAATTAACGGTGTTTCAGGTGGAACTAATGCTAATAATTATGTAAGTGGTATCTCATTTTCATCTCCAGAAGCTGCTTCTAGAACTCTCGTTCTTTCTAGAGTTGGTCTTTCAAACTTAACAGCAACATTCTCATTGTCAGCATCTGACATCACTTCCGCTTTAGGTTACACACCACTTCAAGCTTCTTCGACCGGAGCAGATAAATACATTAATACCTTTGGAATTGCGGCCAATCTAATTGACGAAAATGTACAATTAAATTTCTCACTTGGAAGAAGTGATGCTACAACAATTCTTGCCTCAACCACTTTAACTCCTGCAATCATTACAACTGCGTTAGGCTACATTCCTCAAGCCAACCTTGGCTATGTTCCATTCGATTCCTCAGCCTTCACCTCAACTAATATCATCTCAGCTCTAGGTTACACACCTCTTAACTCAACTGCTTTCAACTCAGCTAACATTACAAACGCTTTAGGCTATGTTCCATTTGGATTTGCAAACTTTGTGGCTGGAAGCAATGTCACACTTTCATCAACAGCAACTTCTGTAACAATCAATTCTTCATATGTTGATACAGATACAAACAATTACACTTCATCAGTTGCTTTCACAGACAGTAACGCAGTATCAAAAGTTCTTACACTAAACAGAAACGGTCTATCTGCTCTAACAGCAGTATTTTCAATCTCAGCTGCCAATGTTACTTCTGCTTTAGGTTATGTACCTCAAGTAAATCTTGGTTACACACCTCTTAGAAATACATCTGACACTCTTTCTGGAAATTTAACAATCACAGGAACCCTTTCTGCCAACTCAATATTCCAAAATGGTTATGGTGTTTGTGACTCAAGTGGAAATTGTGCTGGACTAGGTGGAACCATTCTTGGATCAGGAAACTCAGGATTCTTGTCATACTTTACCGCATCAAACTCAATTGCTAACTCAAGCATTTTTGAATCCTCTGCAAAGATTGGTATTTTAACAACAAATCCTCAGGAAGCACTTGATGTATATGGTGCCATTAAACTTTCAGCAAACATGGGAACATTGCCAAGAACTGATGCTTTATATAACGATGGTGGAACTCTTTACTGGAACGGACAAGTAGTTGGCGTAACTGGTTCAACAGGTCCTGGAGGAATCAGTGGAACTGCGGGGTACTTACCATTCTTTAATACCTCAAACTCTTTAATTGCGACTGAGTTCTATTACAATTCTGGAAATACAGAAAGATCTCTAGAATTAATTACTTCCTTAACAATCCCAACCTATTTAGCAATTGGCCACAAAGGTCAATACAGTGCTAAATTAGGAGTTGCTGCTGATAGCTCTCTTTTCTTTACAAGATACGATTCTGAAGATGATGTTGTATTACAAAATACTTCTACTCTTTCAACTTCAGATATGATTTTTGCTTTAAACAATGCTTCAGGAAAATATATTTTTGGATTTGGGATAGGAACTCAACCAGGAGCAGTTGTAATTAATTATCAGAGTTCTTCTAATTCTGCTTACTTAGGGATTAACAATACTGACCCTCTATACGCCCTCGATGTAACAGGTTCCGCAAGAATTACAGGAACTTTAGCTACTTCTACTTTCTCAAACCCAATCGCAGGTGCTTTCAACTTCCTAGCTGGGTCAAATTTTGGAGGGGATCTTTCGGCTGCAAACGCAACTTTAAATAATCTTTCTCTAGCAAACGCTCTTCCAGTAATTTTCGGAGGTACAGGCCTTTCAGCTCTTCCATCAGATGGCCAACTTCTAATTGGAAACGGAACAGGGTACACACTCGCAACATTAACTGCAGGATCCAATGTCTCAATTTCTACAACAGCTGGTGGAATCACAATCAACTCCTCCTATGTTGATACAACCAACGCAAACAATTATGTAAACGCAATCTCATTCTCAACTCCTGCAACAGGATCCAGAACTTTAGTTCTATCAAGAGAAGGTCTATCTGATTTAGTAGCAGTATTTTCATTGTCAGCTTCTGACATAACATCTGCTTTAGGTTATGTACCCCTTCAAGCTTCTGACACTGCGGCTGATAGTTTTGTTAACACTTTTGGAATTGCTACAAATCTTGTAAACCAGAATGTTCAAATAAACTTCTCACTTGGAAGAAATGATTCAACAACAATTCTTGCTTCAACTTACCTTACCCCTGAAGTTGTAACAACCGCTTTAGGATACCTACCTTTCGACTCTGCATCCTTCACTTCTGCAAACATCACAGGTGCCCTTGGATATGTTCCATTTGATTCAGCAGCTTTCACTTCTGCAAACATCACAGGCGCTCTTGGATATGTTCCATTTGATTCCGCAGCTTTCACTTCTGCAAACATCACAGA
>Ga0247836_1001090_pt1 | contig 45965 bp, 29 predicted proteins | sample LaCruzMarch2015__4_FD_187116 | JGI IMG/M metagenome (GOLD analysis project Ga0247836, IMG submission 187116) | Freshwater microbial communities from meromictic Lake La Cruz, Castile-La Mancha, Spain - LaCruzMarch2015_14m | ecosystem: Environmental > Aquatic > Freshwater > Lake | place: Spain... | reverse complement strand
ATACGGACCAGCCTTTCACTGGCTGACTCGTCGATACCCACGATCAACGCACAGCTCGACGAACTCGCCGCGATGGGGCTCGACAATCTCGAGCTCGAGGGGCCGCTCGTCTATTCACGCGCGGCGAACTGCTCGCCCAACTTCGATGACGCGCGGGTGGTCTTCGCCGCGACACTCGTGATGCCCGGCGGGCTCGGGTGCACCATCTGGGGGACAGACGATTTTCGGGTGCCTGACTGCCGCGTCAGGCACCCGAAAACGAGCTTTCAATCCAACGCCGCAACCGCACGGATCGACTCGTCATGGGATGAAACGTCACCCATGGCTCGAAGCCGTCCGGCGGTGCGGGTTGGGGTCAGGTCATGAGATCGGCGTCTGCAAGCTCGACACCACACCGTTCGCGTCGATCGACTGGTAGCGCACAGCCCCTGCATTCGACCAGTAGGCGAGTGACGAGATGCCTTGCTTGCCCAGTCGGCCGACCGAGAGCTTCCAGCCGCCGGTTGGCAGTGCGCCCGCCAGTGCAAACACCGCCTGGAGCGTGGGGGAATTTGTTGTCATACCCGCCATGCCGGCCATGCCATTCATGTGGCCTGGCATCGCCATCGCTTCTCCCACGAGGTTGCTCCACACGGATGCCGTACCTCTGCTCGTGCCTGCCTGCGGCGTCGTTACAAGGTTTGCCTTGAAGCTCGGAACGGTCGTGGGGTCCATGTAGCCAGCAGCCAGGTTCACGCCTGCTCCCATGCCTCCCGGTGCGACGAATGAAAAGATCTTCATCTTCTGCATTGTCTTGTCCGTAGAACCCATCATATAGCCATCGAAACCGATCACGCGGGGCTCTCGTCCTTTGCCCAACCCAGCCCCGATCGCGATGTCGTCAAAATTGTCGCCATTGAAGTCGGCACTGGCCACCGTTACGCCTGAACCTGAGTAGGCATTGTTCGGTAGGTCGCCGCTCAGAGTACGCCACAATGAACCATCCGCGCGGAAGATCCGCACGAGGCTCTGTCCGAGTCTCTTTCGGCCGACGAGGATCTCCGCCTTGCCGTCGCCGTCGATGTCGCCTGTCGCCAACGTCACTCCGGCGTACGGTGTCTCAGGAAACGGTTGGAATTTGACCAGTGGTGTCTTAGATAATGGTGCTACGCCGCTGAAGACCGTCACAAATATCGGAGCCCCCTTCGAAGCCGTCGACGGGCCGGTCACGATGTCCTGCGTCAGATCCCCATCGACGTCTCCGGTCGCGGTCGTCACGCCGCCCTGCCAGGACGCTGGCATGCCCAGCACGCGGCCGACGGTGTTGCCGTCGCCGTCCTGCACGAGCACCGAGGATCCTTGACCCACCGCAGTGCCCACCGCCACCCGGCGCTCCTCCGAGTTTGGCCCATTCAGCACCGCCATCATCATGCCGGCATCCTCATGCGGCAGGATATGACAGTGAAACACATACTTTCCCGGCGACGCGGGCACTTTGAACCGGATGACCACGTTTCCGCCGGCGGGAACGTTCACCGTGTCTCTCATCGAGTTGTAGCGGTAATCGCCCTGGGGATACACGCCGATCGGGTTGGGCGCGGAGGTGTCGTAGGTCGGCGGGTTCACCGCCTTCCCATTGATCGAGATCACGGCGAAGTCGCCCTGATGGATATGAAACGGGTGGTCTACGGCGGACTTGTTCACCACCGTCCATTCCTCGATTTGGCCAGACTGCAGCGACACCATTGGGCCTTCCGGGAATTGGTACCCGTTGATCGTGAACCTGGGGTAACCCCCCGGTTGCTGCGTGGGACTCACGTCCACATCGAAGCTGAACGACCGCTTATTGTCGATGCTGATTCCGGTCAGGGTCAGTTGTGCATCGACTGGGGAGTCTTGCGTGGTGGCCTGCGTGAGAGTGATCGTCTTGGCATTCGTATTGATGCCTCCCACTGCGATCTTCGTGCCTGAAGGGATGCCTGGGCCGGCGACGGTCATGCCATCCACCATGGTCGTCGAAATGGCTTGAAGTGCGATCACGGTTTGGCCCTGAAGGTATGTGCCCAGAACCGGAGCCGAGATCGTCTGTCCCGCCCCATAAAGGTCCGGCACCGACCGATCCGGAGCCTCGAATACCGGTGCCGGCGTTGTCGATGGTTCTCCTTCCACCTTGATCGTCATCACAGCGAACGTTTGGTAGTTCTTGTAGTCGTATGTTTGGTTGCCGTCCTCATCAAATCCTGTTGGCACGAAGCCGGGCCGGTTGTTGGGCTTGAAATTGCTGACGAGGTAATACGTGCCGGGCGCGGTCGGCGCCGTCACGGCCATCGTCAGCCGTGCCCCGGGGTCGACTTGTGTGAGCGTGTTGGGCTGTAAGGGGTTCGGGCTCCCGTCCTTCTTCGTGCTCAATGGATCAAGCGGTGTCGACAGTTTCGTGATAATGGGTAGCACAGTGTTGGAATTACCGTCATACCCGAGCAGGGTTGCATCCCACGCGTTTTTTCCGTCGGGATCCGTCAGACCCAGATTGAAGCCGGCGTTCCGGCCGACGTTCGCCATCGTCCAAATCTGCGTTTCGCCCGGTCGAATGGTGAGCGTCGGGAGGAACTGTCCGTTGACGTAATTCCGCCAGGTACCTGGAAACCCTTCAGGCGCATCGCTGACGGCATAGGACGAAGAGGGATTTGCGTCGCCGAACTCTCGGGTTACCGGGTCGATCTGTACACCGGCCGTCAGTGAAAAGAGTTGCTCCGTATATTGTCCGACGTACTGCGGCCACGCGTCCAGTGGGGAACCGATTTGGATCAGCCCCGCCAGACCGCCGTAAACCTGACCCGCCGTCTGGCCGTGCTCGTGCGGGTGATACCAAAACACGCCCGATTGCGAGTTCGGATCGATTGGCACTTTGATCTCATACTCCTCCCTATCCGACGGTGCCATCGGCCTCAAGACATTGTCGGCGATCCCCAGGGGGCTCCCGCTCAGGCCGTGTTGGTGCAGATTCGTCACGAATGTGACGCCGTCCGGATACTTGTCGGCATCCGGCCCGTCTTTCATCGTGTTGTGGAGCATGAGGTCGAGCACATCACCTTGCTTCAGCTTCAGCGTCGGTGCCGGAAAAGACGCGGGCAACGTCGTCCCATCGGCGGTGGTGAACTGATATGCCAACCCGTAGTTTGGCAGCACGACAGGATTCGGAGGTGGCAGAAGAGGGTCGCCCGAATACACCCGTTCCGTCCCGTAGTAAACGTCCGAGATCGTCGAGCCTAGCGTCGGCGCGAGCTTGATCTTCACTTCGGCCGACAGCACGCCATCCACACTCTCGATCACAGGCGCCTGCTGGAGCGGCAGGCCGTAGCCCTGTTCGCCTGCCACCTGCTGCGGAACATACACCGCCGCGAGCATCGATCTGGCCTCCAGCATCTCGAGCGTCGGACGCCACCGCGCGCCCTCGAGGACGGCAGTGGACGCTGCCTTTCGGCCGCCATTGAGGTGGGAAGCGGAAGCTTCACGGCGGCTGCGGGACGACAGAGACGAGCCGAAAATGGTGGAGCGCATCAGAATTATCCAATCGAGAATGAGAAGAACGTACGAAGAGGTTTCAAACCATCTGCCCCAGCATGCCGATGCGTATGGGAGGAAAGCTTGCCGAAACGGATTGCCAGGTCAGGTGAGTGTCAATAAGGATGTCGGTGTTTTGTGTCGCTCGTGTGTTAGGTCGTGTTGTGACTGGAAGAATTCAGGGGATCACTGCGACTTCGCCCCCCGACCGGCTGGCGAGCGACTGCAGAAGCGTACCCGAAATGCCCTCGGCCACGGACCGCACGCCACCGTCGCCCGACAGAACCTGAAACACGCCCCCCGGCAGCCGCGACCGCGGTTTGAGCGAGGTCTCGAGCGGGGAGGCTCCGACGCCCGCTCCCAGGCCCGTGTAGCGGCCCACGTCGGAGATGTAGGGCCATGAGTAGCGCGACTGCGCCCACGTGCCGCCGCCGTCGAGCGTGTAGTCGTTGCATTCGGCGAGGACGAGGGTGTTTGACAGGCCGTCGGTGAGCTCCGCCAGCCGAATCGGCTTAGTGCGGATCGCTGTCGCGTAGGCACCGGCGGTGTCGTTCCAGCCGAGGCCCTCGGGGATCAGGACGCCGCTAAAGTCGGTCGTCGGTGGACTCGCACGGTAGAACCACCCGTCGAGGCGATGCGCCGGATCGGGAGACGCGGGCCCTTGGCCAAGGAGCGCCGCAAAATCGACGGCACCTTTCATTCTCGAGCCCGAGTTGTAGACACTGATGCTGGCGGCCACGATGCCTGCCTCCTGGCTTTCGGGAGGACAGGCCAGGCAGTAGGCGTCGTACATGCTCGCCAACGCCCCCTCCTCGATGTAGGGCAGGATGGCGATGGCCCACGACTGTGGCCGGATGTAGTCGATGCCGGTTTCCACCGCGCCTTCGAGATGGACCACCGTGCCGGGCCGCGGCCGGCCCGACGCAAACGGAAACCCGCGACGGGCATCGGCATAGCTGAGCACGCGATGCCGATCTGCCGCAGATTACTCTGGCACTGGCTGCGGGCTGCCGCCTGCCGCGACTGCTGAACCGCCGGCAGAATCAGGCCAATCAACGTGCCCACGATCGCAATCACGACCAGCAACTCAACCAGCGTGAAGCCTCGCGCCGGCTGTCGATCCGTCCTGATGACTGGCAAACTCATAGCACCCCCCAAACGGCTCTCTCAACCACACGGCGTTCATGCCTAGCGCATGATCCGTATCAAAAACCGTTACCCGCTGGTCGGTTCGGCCGAGGTCGAACCCGCCACAGTGCGCATGCACGCGGCCACCCCACAGGGCAACGAGAAAAACCAGAAAACACGCCTCAATAAAACTTTTGCCGGAGTTCACAAGCATGCAGAGAGACAAGCGGTGCCGTTTGCCTAGCAGGCCCCCACTTGAAAGATTGGCAGAGTTATATGGGTGCGTTAGAAGGAAGTCAAATAAAAAACACGTGGCGATTTGAGAATTTCACGTCACCCAGACCAATCCCTCAAAGCGAACCATGTAGCAGCGGCTTACCTGCGGACAAATGGCTTTTATGCAACTGTCCGAAACGTCGCTCCCACTCGGGCGAAACTTGAAAAAGGCTAGAATGCACGGTCAATTGACCCCCAGGCGACAACGTTCTCAAGGCTCGCGGTGCTCGCGCCGGAATTGTTCCAGTTCCCGCCGCAGGGGCTCCCAGTAGACGCGGTCGCGGGACTGCTCTGACCGCACTTCTGCATCCAGCGCCGCCCGTAATTCATCGAGTGAACGTTCAGAAGTAAGCTGGAGAAGAGGACGGCTCGCTTGCAATTCATGCGCCCGGTCCGGAAACCGTGCGCAGAGTTCCACCAATAGTTCCGGCGTGCGGGCCTCACACAGCCAGAAATCGATGTGCGCATCGGTCGGTAAAGCCCCATGCTCACGATTGTGGATCGTGACGAGGAGTTCGATCATTGGCCAGTCCTTGCTCCGCTGCGTCTTCTTCGCTCGCACAAGGTCGGGAATGCAGAGCAGGTGATACTCGGTGTCGTGGTCGTCCACGAATGTCGTGCGACGGTCCCAAAGAACGTGAAAGGCCGGCATCTCTCGCAAGCGGGTCATGACGTCCACCCGCAGCCCTTCTGCTCCCGGGGCTCGACAGCGGAAGTGCACTGCATGTCCCCGCTCTAATGCCGCAGGATCGAAGGGCGGCACTGCGATTCGGCTGGCCTGCAACGTTGCCAGTGCCGCCTCGAGTCGAATGAAGTTTTCCTGGTCGGCCAAAACCAGGAAGTCGATGTCCTTGCTAACCTGCGCCGCGCCGTAGAAGACGCAGGCCTGCCCGCCCATGAGCAAGGTCCGGACGCCACTCTTCTGAAACGTCGAAAGGACTTGTCGGATCGGGGTCGGGGTCAAGGCTGCCTCCCATGGCGATATACTCAACCAGCATCTGCTCACTGCGGGCGAGTCGCTCCAATGGCTGGAGATCCAGCCATTCCTTCCATTCGTCGGGCAATTGATCGTACTGCATGGTACCTGGATTGCCTCGTTGCGAGGATGAGCCTCCACGCCGGTTGGCTCGGCGACTGAGATACTGTTCAGCCCGCGGAGGGCGAGACGGCTGCCACCGATTTATTGTAGCCTCCAGCCACAAGCGGCGCGACCGTCCCGGGCGGAGACATCAGACGATGCCGTCGCGGATCGCCCGGACCACGGCGCCACCGAGCGTGTTGCCGTGCAGTTTGGCGTAGATCCGCCGCACGTCCTGCCACGCGGGCAAGGATATCTGCGTTGAAAAACCGCTCACCATTTCTATCCAGGAAGGCCGTGCGCTCGTCAGCGCACGCGCTGGCCTGGAACTTTTCACTTGATCGGCTGGCCAAGACGCCGGTGATCACTCCTGTGGAGTTCGACCGCGCCTGCTATGACGAGGCAAGGGGCTTGAGCCTATTCGCGGGTCTGGCGGGCGTATCAGGAGGTCATCCGGCGGGTGGCATGACGGCGACTGCGACTAGCCCCGCAACTGTTAGGTGAACTGTTAGGCGCATGAGCTTCGGCGCCGAAATCCTGCGCCAGCCACCATGCGCCGTTCCCCGAAGAAAAGGCACAATCGTGATACGAGCGCGACACGACTTACGTTGTCAGCCGCACTCACGCTCCGTTGGCCGAAAGGACGTGTGGGTTCAAGTCGCTCCTCTGGTACTCGATTCTTGCCGCGGGAAAGGCGGTTGCTGTCCGGGCGGCCAACTCGCAACCAAGGGCTGATCCAGACCGCACAATTGTATCGCAAGTCCGCTGCATTGCGTTGTTATGCGGTTTCGCGTTGACCTACGGGCTGCAACTCAAACACTCGCCCCAACGCCGACGCCTCTGCCAATCGGCCTGCCTTCAGGGCCGCACGCACCGCGTCCAGTTTCCGTGCGTCGCCGACACTCAGGTAAGGTGCCCAGCCAGTGTCGTCGTCGATCAACTCGACCTCGACCTCCGCCGCATACCGGCCTTCATGGATCAGTTTGTTTTTCTTTTTTTCGATCACGGGCGGAGGCTCCTCGTAAACGTCTCATCCCAAAGGTTCGGGTCGGTTCTGTAGGCCGTCACCAGCACCGCATGCCTATTGTATCCACGAGGCACACCCCACACTGCATGAACCGGGCTGCCGTCGACAGTCCGCTGGAGAACAAGCACCGCAGCGCCCTTCGGAAAATCGGGGTATTCCTCGACGATGACCGCAGAACCAGCCCCCAGGAGGAGCTCGTCCACCGTGAGCCCATCGTCGGCCAGAGCGTCGTATCCGTGCTCGGATATCCAAACATCACCGGCTGTGATCGAAGCGGCGAACTGTTGCCAGAGACGGGACACCATGCACTCTCCGGTCGTTTCGGTTGTTCCGCATAACTTGTACTTCTAACGAACCGCCTCACACCCGTCGCTGGCTGAATAACGCCTCGCGGGCATCGCGATAGCCCTGCCCCAAGTCTGGCCGACGCCTGAAGTTCGATCAACTTCGGCGCCCACGCGACAATCAGAAAAAAGCACTGCGTCGGTCGGCAGTCATTCCAAACCTTCAAGCGGTTGTGACCGTGGATCGAGTCCAAAGAGCGCGGCATAGTCGGCGGCGACGTCATCCCACGTTCTGACGCGAAGGGATCGCGTCTGAGCCTCCGCCCGCCTGCGGAAGTGCCCAGGATTCTCCGCAAACGTCGCCAGCGCCGCAGCGAGCGACTCGGGGGAATGCGGATCGAACCAGAGCACCTCTCCGCCGAGCCGTTCGATCATCTCCCTCAGCACCGGGATGTCGGAAACGACCGCCGGGATTCCACGCTCCACCGCTTCCCACACCGGGAAACTCCCTCCGCCCTCGGCGAGCGTGGGCATCACGACGGCGCATGCCCCGGCGAGGATCTGATCGTAGGCCGCTTCGTCGACGTAGCCGATCGGGAACAGGGTCCGGCCGGATTCGAGACCCGACTCTATCGCGAGCCGGGCGAGTGCGTGCCCGCGGGGCGTCGCGGAATCGAACGACGTGCCGTCTCCTGTCAGTACGAGCGGATGCTTCTCCGCGATCGCCGCGGTTCCCGCGAGCAAGACCTCGTGGTTCTTGTGCCTGGTGATGTTGGCCGGACACAGCAGGTAGTCGCGGCCCTGAAAAGGCCACGCCCGCTCGAGGGCTGGGAGCACAGGGGCAACGTGCCTCCCCGAAAGGGGAATCACGCATGTTCGCCCCGCGTGGGCGCCGAGCATTCGCGACGTCGCGGCAGCTGTCGAGTATGAACTCACCACAATGCGGGCATCCGACGCGATCCAACCGCGTTGGACCCGCCGCTCGGCGGTGCGCAAAGCATCTGGGAAGAAATCGGGGAATTCCAGGATGATCAGATCGTGCAGACTTGCCACGACCTTCGAGGATCGCTGCGCCGGGACATGATGCAGGTGGGACCACGGAAACCAGGCCTGGTCGCAATCGTCGAGGACCCGCGGGTCGAGATGGAAGTCGTACCGATCCTGGGGATGGATACCAAGCCTCCACAGCCCCGGGAGCGTTCTCGGCAGAATCCGATCGACGAGGTAGGGGCGGACTTCGATGTCGCAGTACGTCGCCGGCAGTACGGGCGCGAGAAGATCGTGATATCTCTTCAGGGCATCACCGTGGCTGACGACCTCGAACGACACTTTCCAGCTGCGATGGATCGCACGCATCAGTTGCACGGTGAACCGGACACCGCCGCCGAGGTTGGCGACATAATCGACGACACGGATCTTCATAGACGCGGTGATCTCTGGCGAATCCGCTCCGCGACCACCTCGACCATCGCAGGTGTCATGAGGGACGATGTCGGCAGGCTCATGCCACAGTCACCGAGCCGGTCGCTTTCCGGCACGAAGTCGCCGCGTTGTCGTGACTCCTGGACAAACGGGGGCAGCCGGTGCAGCGGGATGAAGAATGGTCGGCTGTCGATGCCCGCCTCCATGAGCCAGCCCATCAGTTCGTCCCTGGTCGCACCGAAGGTCGTCGCGTCGACGGTAATATTGAAAAGCCAGGGCGCGGGCTCGGCCCACTCAGCTGTTGGTTGGAAGCCGATGCCGGGAATTCCCTCCAGCAGGTGCCGGTAGTGGCTGAATACCTCGAGTCTTCGGTCACGCATGGTCTCCGCCCGTTCGATCTGCGCGCACAGAATCGCGCACGCGATGTTCGTTAACCGGTAGTTGTAGCCGGTGACCGGAAAGTAATAACGTTGGCTCGGCGAGGCTCCCTGTCCGCGTAACAGCCTTGCCCGACATTCGGTTGTCTCGTCGTCGAGCGTGAGCGCCCCCCCTTCGCCACTGGTGAGGCATTTGTTTCCGTAGAAGGAGAAGACGCCTACCTGCCCAAGACCTCCGACCAGCCGGCCGCGATACCGCGCCAGGTGCGCCTCAGCCGCGTCCTCCACGACCCACAGGCCATGGTCGCCGGCGATGCGATTGATCGCGTCCATGTCGGCCGGATGCCCGTAGAGATGGACGGCAATAATGCCGCGTGTGCGTGGGCTTATCCGCTCGACGAGGCGGGCGGGGTCGATGCACCAGGTGTCGGGGTCGATGTCGACGAACACCGGCTCGGCACCGCAGTAGCGGACCGCGTTGGCGGTGGCGATATACGTGAGCGCGGGAACGAGCACCTCGTCGCCGGGTTCGAGATGGAGCGCCATCAGGGCCAGGTGGAGCCCCGCCGTTCCGTTGACGACACCGATCGACGTCCGCGTGCCGGCCAGTGCCGCAAAGGCCGTCTCAAAGCGACTCACGAACGGTCCCGTGGAGGAAATCCAGGTGCTGCGAAGTGCCTCGAGAACGTATCGCTCCTCGTTTCCTCGGAGATCAGGCTCACTGAGCGGAATCGGGCCCGTCGTCATTGTTTCCCTCGCCGGCGAGCCTGTTGAGCTTGTTCATCACGGACTGCGTCGCACCTCCACGCCGGAACCCCGTTGGCAAGCTCAGGTTTCTGACTCTGGCGTTAGTATAGAGAACGGTGTTCCGGGTTTCTCAGATCATGGTGTGGGAATCGAGCATGACGACCGTGGAAATCGACTTCCGCCGGCTTGCGGCGGGGGATGTCGCTGGCGTGCTTGAGTTTCTCGCGGCGTTGGCGGCTGTCGGCGATGATCGCTGGTTCCATCCCCATCCTTTCGACCGCGTTGCGGTTGAACGCCTCGCCGATCCATCCTGCCGCGACGAGTACAGACTGGCGGTCGTGCAGGGGGCGATCATGGGCTACGGCATGCTGCGTGGCTGGGAGGAGGGGTGGGCCGTGCCCAGCCTCGGCCTCGCCGTTCATCCGCGATTTCGGGGGCAGGGGGCTGGACGGCGACTGATGGCGCATCTCCATGAGCGGGCACGATTCCGCGGAGCCGATACGGTGCGTCTCAAGGTCTATCGGACGAACGGGCCCGCGATCGCTCTCTACACATCACTCGGCTACCGGTTCGAGCCATGCTCCGAAACCGAGTTGCTCGGCCTGCTGTCGTTGTGATCCTGGGAACCGCCTCGTCCCCGCCTGGGAAAGTCTGCTGGAGGAGCGGTGCAGGTTGCGTGAATGAGCTAGCAACAACACGGCTGGCTGCCGCTTCCGCCAATGCCGCAAGACTCCGGCGACCGTCATACTCTCTTTTAGAAGCCGGAGAGTATGAGGCCGCCTTACTCTTACCGCTTTTCTTGAAACCCAGCCCCCTGCGAGACAGACCCCGCGATGCCGACTTTTGCCAACCGCATGCCGTTGACATGGGTATTCATCCTGCTGAGTTACCGGACCGCGGTCGGGGAGCCCGCCAAGCCCATGGACGATCGTGTGGTCGTGCAACCCGAGCAAACGGACGAACTGCTCGCCAATCCGGACATCGGCTGGGAAACATTCGGCTACACCGCTACGAAAGACCGGAATCTGCCCAACTGGCTTCCTTCCAGCCTGTGCTACGTCCGCTGGGGCTGGGGCCGGATAGAGCCCAGGCCCGGTAGTATCGACATGGACTTGATCAACGGCATGCTGGCGGAAGCCCGGGCCGCTGGGCAGAAGCTTGCCGTGCGGGTGAAGGGCTGCAACCCACGAAAAGGAGCGGCCGAACACCCCGCCTGGCTCAAGGATGTCGGAGGCCGCGAACTGCTGGTGGACTACGGCGGCGGCCCGGCGGAAATCAGCATCCCTGACATGGACGACCCCGTCGTGCTCGAGCGGCACCTCGACTTCATCAAGCGGCTCGGAGCTCAATACGACGGTCATCCGGATCTCGCCCGAATCGAGATCGGCTCCATCGGCTGGTGGGGCGAGTGGCACCTGAGCCGCAGCACGATGGCGAAGTTACCCAGCATCGACCACCGCCACGCAGTGATCGCAGCCTACCGTGCCGCCTTCACGCAAACACCTCTTCTGATGCCCAATCCCGCCAACGAGTGTATCGGCTTCGCCGTGTCCCGGGGCATCGGCTGGCGGGCCGACTCCCTCGGCGATCTGGGCAGCTTCTCGCCCACCTGGAACCACATGCGCGACGCCTATCCGACCGCCATCCGAAGAAACAAACTTCAGGACGCGTGGAAGACGGCCCCGGTATCTTTCGAGGCTCCGGAAAATGTTTCGGAGTTCGTGGCACGAGACTGGCCCGTGCGGAGCATTTTCAACTACGCACTTGCGTTGCACGGCAGTTCGTTCAACGGCAAGTCGGCACCGCTGCCGGAAGGCCAGCCCTTTCGCCAGGAGTTGGAGCGATTTGTCCGCCGCCTCGGCTACCGTTTCGCTCTCGGTGAGTGTGCCCACCCGGCTCAGGCAACCGCCGGGGGACTCCTGCACATTTCGTCGGTGTGGAGGAACGTCGGCTCGGCTGTCTGCTACCGCCCGTACCGAGTGGCATATCGACTCACCGGCCCCGACGGTTCCCACAGCGTGCTCATCGGAACGGCAACAGTGAACACATGGCTACCAGGATCGACTGAACTTTTCACCGCGGCGTTCCCTGAAAACGTACCCGATCTGCCGTTGGGCGATTCGTATGCCGTTCACGACAGCATGAGGCTCCCCGCCGAACTCCTGCCGCGTGACTACACGCTGGCGATTGGGATCGTGGCCGAAGCGAGCGAGGCACCGGTGATTCGCCTCCCGCTTGCCGGTCGCGATCAAGACGGCTGGTATCCACTGAGTCAGCTGACCATCATCCGCTGAGCGAGTGCACAATGGGTGTGGGCTTGCATCACCCGGTGGTGCCACGCCGCAGATCCATCATTCGGCCACTGCGTCTTTATCGCCCCTCTTATAGGCGTCGACGTCCGCGGCGGACACCTGCACCACCCGCGGTCCCGTGTAGAACACCGCGATGTTTCCACCGGAGCCCTGCGTCTCGAAGACAACGGCCTGACTACCGCCCGGAGCACACGGAGCCGCATACCGAATATAAAATGGCTGGTTGTCCCGCTCCGACACGAAGAGATTGTCAATGTCGGCGGATGACACGCCCATCTCTTCGAGCGCCGCAGCAGGCTTGGCTGTAATGTACTTTTTCAGCACCTTCTCGCTCGCCGGGCCCACCATGTACTCGGCCTGGTATTGGGCATAAAGATTCGCGAGCCTTTTACCATTCATGTCATTGAACTGTTTCACAATGGCCTTGGCATCGCTTCCACCGGAACCGCAGCTGCCGAGAACGACAGCCACAAGGAACAAGACAGCCCGGGATAACAAGACACGCCGGCGTAACCATGGTGTCCACGATCGTGTCCTACTCATGTCATACAGTTCTCGGAATGACAAACGTCTCTCCACCGCCTGCTCGCGCCGTGCCGGCCCTGCTGATCAGGGCAGGTCCGCCGATCGCCCCGCACCGTCGCCCCGTTTTCCAATGCTCGACAGCACGCTCCCGCTTGCGTTGTAGCCGATCGTTCGCACGCTTCCATCACCCATGACCGCGTTCCAGCCCGCAGAGTGAGCCGAACCAAAGCTACGATCCTTGACTTCAGGCCGTCCCGGCGTGGTGCTGGCGTTGTCCTGTAATGGGACATAGGTAAAGCCGTTTGCTGACGCGGTTCGCACCGCGTTCAAGCAACCATGAAACAGCGCCCCAAACGTGCCGTCCTGCCAGCCGGCATTGACGCTGGGATCGGTATATCTGTCGGTGGCTACCTGCTTTTCTCCGAACATCAATGTGTTGGATGTTCCGTCCGTGACTTTCGCGATCTTGATCGGCGCTCCGAGCATGAAATTTGCGTAGGTGCTGCCGCCCACCGCGTCGAAACCACCCGGCGAGATGATGCCGCCCCAGGCAGTGTCACAACTGGCCTGCGTGCGGCCGCTTTGGCTGTTCTGATTCCACCCTGCAGCAGCGTCGTTGGCGGAGAAAGCAGCGTAGTCGAAAAATGCCACGGGCGCTCCGCTGAGCAGGCCGTACCGGACGGGCCTGCTCGGGCAGTTATACGCGGGCACCCTCTGGGCGTTCAGCCCTGTCGACGAGGTATCGGTGAAACCGCTCCCGGCAAACCGTAGTCCAAACGTCGCATTTTCCTCCATGAAGGGGAGCATCTGCCAGAAATGATTGAGATAGGGCGTATTGAACGTATCGGCCGTCTTGATTGAAGGAGAGGTGGACCAGGAGGGACTCGATCCGTTTCCATAACCATACGGGACAATTCCGGCCGTCGGATAACGACCGGCCTGTGATTCAACATTCAGCGCCGCCAGCCCCATCTGCTTCATGTTGTTTTTGCAACTGGACATCCGCGCCGACTCGCGGGCCGACTGGACGGCAGGCAACAACAAGCCCACCAGCGTGCCGATGATGGCGATCACAACCAACAGTTCCACGAGCGTAAACCCTCGACGGAAATCTGGCTTCGAAAGCGGATGCATGACGAATCTCCATGGGGATGAGATACCGCACGAATTGGACTGGGCCACGGGGCCGCAGGTGCAAGTCCCTTTTAGCCAAGTCCCGTTTGGCATAGCCTAATAATCGCTCCGGTCTCCACGGATCGCTATTGGCGGAATCGGCAAAACGCCCGCTTTCCACGCCCTTTTCATGGCCCCGGCGCACGCTTTCCGGCAGCACATTTCAGCAGTCCCAACTCAAATCCCTTGGCGACCGCCTCCGCCCGGTGGGCACAGTGGAGTTTCTCCTTGATCGCCCCCACGTGGGCACGGGCCGTACGTTCTGAAAAACCGATCAGATTACCAATTTCCGCGTTCGTGAACCCCTGCCGAAGCAGGCCGAGCACCTCGAGTTCACGCGGCGTCAGGAGCCCATTGCCGGCAGCATCGCCCGGCTGCCGCTGCAGTTTCTTCGCGATCGGCCGACCACCGGAGTGGACCTCCCGGATCGCCGCCACCAGCTCGGCGTAGATCACGTTTTTTGTCAGGTAGCCCTGCGCCCCCGCCTCCATCGCCTGTTCCATGTCTTCGGCGGAGTCCGACGATGTCAGCATAAGCACGCGGGCTTCCGGCGACACGGTTCGCAACCGCCTGAGCGTTTCGAAGCCATCCATGCCAGCCATGGTCACGTCGAGCAGGCAGATGTCCGGCCTCGTATCCCGCCACAGCCGCAGCGCCGATGCGCCGTCGTCAGCCTCGCCAACAACCTCGAAGTCCTGCTCGAAGCTGAGCAGGTTTGCCAATGCTGCCCGCATGACCGGGTGGTCGTCGACGAGCAGGAGACGGATCGACTTCGGGCTCGGGACAGCGGCAGGCGGCTTCTCGAGTTGGGCCGGCATCGGTTTCATTCCCCGCGCGAATTCCACAGGTCCCTGACCCGACTTTCCTCTTGCCTACATAATGAATATGCCATCGTAGCGGTCTTCTTCCATTGGCGTTTTCGGCAATCCGAGGCCACACGTATCGCCGCAACGACCTATCACTCACCCTCAATTTCCCGATCATTCGGCATGTTGTGGGCTCTGGCACGAATGGTCGTGCCCCGATCGGGATCGCTCTCGATGTGTAGCGTTCCCCCCAGACGTTCAGCCCGCTCCCGCATGCCCTGCAGGCCGAAATGCCCCCGTAACGGCCCGGGCTGCGTGCCCGGCACAAATCCCTGCCCGTCGTCGCGCACACTGACGTCGATCACATCGTGACTGGGATCAAACGCCACGGTGACGTGGATCGATGCGGGTCGGGCGTGGTGGACCGCATTGATGATCGCCTCCTGCACCAACAGCAGCAGGTTTCCCGCCACAAAATCTGACACATCAGCCTCCACCCCTTCGATCTCCACCATGATGCGAGCCTCCTGTCCTTCGGCCAGATGGGCGGCAAGTGACACGACCGCCTCGGGGAACGTCTGCCCCTTGAGCGGAAAGCTCCGCAGGGCCCACACCGACTCCCGCAATTCCCCGACAGCATGATCGACCATGCGCCTCGCCAGCCCCAGATGGTTGGCGGCGGGTATGCCCCCCTCCCGACCGCTCAGTTCGCACGACTGCAACTGCATGCCGATGGCCGACATCGTCTGCAGGAGCGTGTCGTGGAGATTCGCCGCCAGCCGATTCCGTTCACGGATCGTGGCATTGAACTCAATAGCCGACTCACGGCGGGTCCGCATTTCCGTGGCCAGCGACACCGACGTGCTCGTCACCTGGCGGCGGAGCAGCCATACCCATCCCAAAGCGGCCGCCAGAATGCCGACCGTGGTAGCCAGGGCCGCCGCGAGCCGCCGCGGCGTCCACCACGACGGTTTTGCCAGCACTGTCACGTCGTCTGCCGTTCGCAACAGCACGTCGATCCTCTCCACGGCGGGCAGGAGCCAGATCGGCCGGGCTCCCAGTTCCGGCTTGAGGTCGACCTGCGCGATGCCGGTGACCTGCAACTCGCTTCCCACCTCCAGCTTTTTCAGTTCCTCGAAGCCAGCCGCCGGAATGGCTGCCGACACGGTCGATTTGCCGCTGGAGAGCAGCAGTAGTCCGCCGGCGATGGACCGCCGGATCTCCACGAGCCGGGCCCGAAACGAGATCAGGCACCCGTCGTAGTCGCCCGGCCTTGCGATCAGACCGTTCTCTCGAGCCGTCATATTGAGGGCCACGATCTCGTCCGGCTGAATCGAGGCCGGCACCGGCGGATCGCCGGCGCCCAGCCGCCGGACAAGGGCTTCCGACATGCTGGCAGCCTGCGACACGCCGGCCACAACGCGGCTGCGGTCGACGAACCCGGCCACCTCCACCAGTTCACCCGGCTGCAGCGATTCCGGCGACTGGGTTTCCACACGCACGGCAACGGCGGCCTGCTGGAGAAAAAACACCTCACCCGGGACGGCATACGTCACGATCCCGCGGGTTCGTACGCGATGGATACTCGGTGGCTCCCGTTGAAATCGTGAGATGCCAGGCAACGGCAACAGCGGGGACTCGAAAGGGGGCGTCGGTGGCGATGCCACCAGCGTGATGTCTTCATCGCGTCCGATATGGATCGTCGGGGCGACAAACTCGCCACGGGTGGTGAACCGCGACGCGGCCACCCCGCGCACCCGCAGGGTGCCATCAACGAGATGGGCAGGATCGGGGGTGATTGCCTGCTGTGGCACCGTAGCCAGAAACCTTTTCCCATCTGACTCCATCACCAGGACCCAGTGCGAGTTGCCATGCACACCACCGGACCGAAATCCCTGGAGAAGACCCTCGACCTCGATGCGCACACAGGCGTCGCACCCATTGAACAACCGTTCCCTTTCGGCCGGCACAGCCTCGGGGAGATGGATGGCTCGCGAGATGACGCGGATCGAACGGGGAATGATCAGGGGTGCAAAGCCATCGAGATCCCGTAGCCCGGCGACTTCGACCTGCATACCCGCCTCAAGGTCATCCGTATCTCCATCAGCGCCCCGCCACACGCCCCGCTCTCTTGCTAGCCGGACATTCACCCAGATGCCGGCGGAATCGTCCTGCACGACAACATACTGCCAGGCGTCGGCGTCGCTGGGGGTCGAATGAGGGTTCGAACTGGATAGCCAGGTCACCGTACCCCTGATCAGCACAGGCTCGCCCGTGGCCGACCGCGCCATACCGCCGAGGGTTGGCGGCGGAAAAAACCGGACATCGGCGATCGGCGTGGCCGTCGAAGGTGTTTCGACCGGGACTGCCGCCGTGCCGCCAGCCCCTTCTTCTGCGGCCGACGCGGCACTGGCAAGCACGCACGTCAGGAACCCGGTGATCAGGCAAAATTTCATTCGGAGACTCCGCGGGAGCCTCTACCGCGGCGGCAACCGCTGCATGTTGCAGGACTGATAGCCGTCGCCGGCATTGAGCAGGCGATCAAACACCGCGGCCGCGTCGATGCCGTGATGCATGGCGTCTTGGATCACGTAGGCAATTTCATCGTCATCCAGTTCGATCCGCCTGTCCCGCTGGATGGCGGCGACGAGGGAGGCCCTTTCACCATGCCCGCAGTGCTCGCCGAGCCACTTCTGGATGGCCTGCAGCGGCGACAGGGTCTTCAATTCGTCGATGCGTTCGTGTGCTTGCGTAGCCATGCTGGATCCCTCCTGTGAATTCGTTCCCCACGTGCCCGGGACGAACTGTACGCCGGCGGCGTTCTACGGGCAACCGGAAAAACGTCTGATGGGATTTACACCCCTGCACGCCCCATGCCCGCCGGCCACCTGGCGGTCTTGCTCACGCACCGCCCAAGTCGCGTTCGAACGCGAGGAGCCGTTCCCGCAGGTCCGCTACCTCCGACTCGAGCCGTGATACGCGGATCGTAAGAGATTCGGGCGCCGCGCCTGTGCCGCCCCCGCCCTCGCCAGCCCCGCTCTCCCCGCAGACTGCCACGCCGCCGGCATCCGAGCCGACGGCCGCATTGACCACGGTAGCCACCACTCCACCGGCCGTGGCCGACAGCCCGACCTGAGTCCGCACCTTTTCGAGCTTTTCCGGAGACAGCAGGCCGTGGGTCAGCATCCGGCCGCGGCCGGGGGGCGAGAGCCAGATGACGAGCCCTCGGGCGGCGAGCGACTCAAGGTGCGTGCGGAGGGCATCGAGGTCGGGAATGGGGTCCATGCGACTGGCCCTGCCCCGCAGGTCGCCCTCGCTCTGCTCGCCGCGGAGGAGCAGTTCTCCGAGGATGGCCAGTTCCTCCTTGCCGACCCCGAGCCATTCGTAGGCGAGGTGTCGATACCGCGGAATCTTGCCGCTCCCAAACACCTCCGCCACCGCACCCGATTTCCGCAGGCTCGTCAGGGCCAGGCTCACGGATTCCTCGTCGACGTGCATGACCGGATCGCGATTGCTCTTCTGATTGCAGCCGGTCACGACCGCATTGAGCGATAGCGGATACTGCTCCGGTGTCGTCTTTCCTTTCTCAATGAGCACGCCGAGCACGCGGCGTTCGTTCGCATCGAGCGGCCGAATCGGATGTGGAGTCACGACAGGATTTTCCGAACGGGACTGCCGTCGTGGGCAACTTTGAAGGGCCGAAGCGTGGGGGACATCACGATCTGATCGCGTGGCAGTCCGAGCGCCTCTGCGACCGTGGCGTTGAGATCGGCCGGCGTGACGCCATCGGCTTCCACCCCGTGCCCACGCTTGTCAGACTTGCCATAGACCTGGCCTCCCTTGATACCGGCGCCAGCCAGCATCGCGGAGAACACCGCCGGGTGATGGTCACGCCCCGCGTTGTAGTTGATCGTGGGGGAACGGCCGAACTCGGTGGTGAGCACGACGAGCGTGTCGTCGAGCAGCCCGCGGGACGACAGATCGGTCAGCAGCGCACCCACCGCCTGATCGAGGTTACCAGCTCGCTTCGGCAGCGTGTTGTAGTCCCACATGGTGTTGTGCATGTCCCAGCCGCCAAGCGTCACTTCGACGCAGCGGACGTTGTTTTCGATCAGCCGCCGGGCCAGCATGCAGCCCTGGCCGAACGGATCGCGGCCGTAACGATCCCGATCCGCCGGCTTTTCCTTCCCGAGGTCGAAGGCCTCCAATTCACCGCTCGTCAACAGGCTCGTCGCTTCGTCGTAGAAGTCTGTGTAGCTCTTCACGGTCTTGAGCGGATACTTCTCGCGGAACTTGCGGTCGAACTGACTGATCAGGGCAATCCGCTTCTCGAACGACTTCTCGGTGAGGTATCCGGGAGACTGTGTGTTTTCGAGTCCCTTGTTGGGGTCGCCGATCGGCAGCGGGCTAAAGGTCGGGTCGAGAAAGCCAGCGCCAGGGTGCCGGGCGCCAGCGCCGATCGTCACCGTGTCGGGCAGGTTCTTGTTCTGCCTTCCTTTAAGCCTTTGAATCCACGGGCCGATCGAGGGATGCCGCTCCGTAGCGATCTGCTCGTAGCTCGTCCGCATCAGGTATTCGCCCTGCTCATGGTCGGCCGTCTCGGTGTTCATCGAGTGGATCACCGCCATCTTGCCGAACTGCGCGGCCAGGGTGGGCAGATACTCGCTGAACTGGACCCCCGCGACGCTCGTGCTGATGGCGCCGGTCTGTCCCTGGTTCTCGGAGCCTGGCTTCACGTCGAACGTGTCGAGGTGGGTCATGCCGCCGGCCATGTAGAGATAGATCAGCCGCTTCGCCTTCCGGCCAGCCTTGGCGTCGCCCTTGCTCGGCTCGGCCGCGATGGCGTCGCTCAGGCCCGCATACAGGCCGACGCCCAGCGACAGCCTCGCGGCACGTTCGATGAACTGACGCCGACTCCAACCGTCCAACATGGATGCCACTTCTCGCATAATTCACCTCGCTTCGCGTTCACCCGTTCATCGCCTCTGATCACCCGTAATCACGTTGCAGCCGCACCGTACCCGCTCCATGCACCGCAACACGCGATTGTCACTGCACGAACATGAACTCTCGCGTATTGACCAGCGACCAGACCACGTTCCCGTAGCCGGCTGGTCCGTCGTTTCGCACCTGGGCCGTCGCCGTGGCCAACTCCTCGGCATCGGGCTCGCGATTCAGGATCGTCAGAAACACCACTTTCACCCCATCGGAGATCGTCTTCTTCTTGACGATGTTGTTGTAGATCGTGGAGTTCTTCTCAAGGAGCATGTGGGTGATCTGGCCGTTAAACATGAAGAGCACCTGCGGCACCGAACCCATGGTGGAGGAGGCCGAAATCAGCTCCCGGTCCGACTGCCCGAACGCCCGCAGGAAGTGGTTCGGCGGCAGCGGCGAGGGCAGCTCCGAGGCTCTCGCCAGAAGGTTGCCCTTGTACTTGAACTTCTCCTGGGTCTTGTTCCGGAGCTGGTCGAATTCTCCGACCTTCTTCAACGACGTCAGGATGTCGGGCGCACTCGCCTGGCTGAGATCGACAGCCACCGCTTCCTTGTAGATCTCGGCTGGCGGCTCTCGGTAATCAGCCGCCGCCACCGCGAGCGTTACGAACGAGTCCCAGGCCTGCTCGGCAGTCATCCGCCGCAGGACCGGGCCAGGAAGGTGATAGGGAGAGCCCAGCGGCACCTCGTCGTTGCAGGCCTGACGCTGGTAGGTCTCGGTGTTGAAGAGAATGCGGAGATATTCCTTCATATCAAAATTGAGCTCCCGCATCTCTGACTCGAGGAATTTCATCAGTTCTGGATTCTCGGCGACCGTCGAATCCATCATGTCGTCCACCGGCTCGATCTGGCCGGCCCCAAACACTTGCTTCCAGAGCCGATTGGCGATCGTGACTGCAAACCGCGGATTGTCCTTCGACGTCAGCCAACGCGCGAAGACCTGCCGCGGCGTCTCGCCGGGCTGCGGCTTGATGTCGGAACCAAACAGCGTCTTCGGCTCGACCACATCGCCCGGCTTGGCATCGCTGTAGGCATAGTCCTTGGGAAGGTGGATCTTTCGCCCCACGTCGTCAAACACGACGTTCGTCAGCGCTCGCATCTGGTTGTCGAACTGATACGACCGCTGACGCCGATCCTCCTCCTCCTGCTCGATCGCCGCATACTCCTCCTTGAGCCGGTCACCGGGCTTGTCAGACCAGAACCGCTTGTCGTTGGCATTGGTGCGGGTCTGCGTGCCGTAGACGTAGGCGGCGGCCTGATAGAACTGCTTCTGTGTCCACTTGTCGAAGGGATGGTTGTGGCACTGCGCACAGCCGATCCGCGTGCCTAAGAAAATCCGGATCGTGTTGTTGACGTTGTCGAGCGGCATGCCCGGATCCCGCTGGAGATACCCGGTCGCAGGATTTTCCCACGGCCGGCCGTCAGACGCGAGCATGGCATGCACCATCTCGTCCCAGTGCGTGTTCTTCGCCAGCGACTCCTTGATCCACTGCCGGTAGGGCTCGCCGCGGACGAACGGGTCCGGACTGTCCCTGTACCGCAAGACGTCGGCCCAGTAGTTGAAGAAATGGCTGGCGTAGTCGTCGCTCCCGAGCAGATGGTCGATCAACTGCGTGCGCTTGTCCGACTCGCGTGAGGCGAGAAACTTCGTTGTCTCCTGATAGGTCGGAATCCGACCGGCAATGTCGAGGTAGATCCGCCGCACGAACGTCGCGTCGTCCGCCGGGGGCATGGGCGTGATCTTGTGCTTGGCGTAGTTCGCGGCGATGAACCCGTCGATTTTCTTCGCTGACGCGAGCGCAGCTGCATGCCTGGCCGGATCGACCGGGGCCGACTCGACGTCAAATCGGGGCGGCTGTGCCGAGGAATCGTCGGGCTTCTTCTTGCCACTGGCAACGTCGTCGAGTTCTTTGGCCTTGGCCAGATCGGCCCTGATTGCCGCAAGCCCCTCGTCGCCGGCCGCCGTGAGCTTCTTGCGGGCCTGGGCCCGTCCGGCATACGCCCCAGAGAGCTTGGCGTTGAGCGCGATGGCCTCGCTGAAGTCGGCGACTGCCGGCTCATAGGCCTTGTTCGCGAGATTGGCCTGTCCGCGGGCTGCGTAGGCGTCGGCAACCTTCGGATCAAGCCGGATCGCCTCGTCGAGCGCGGCGATCGCCTGCGATGCATCCTTCTTCTGGAGCCAGAGGAGACCCCGCTGCAGGCGGGCACGGGCCAGCTTCGGCGCCGCCGCAATGGCGGCCTCGACGTCCACCACTGCCCGATCGATGTCACCCCCGATCGCCGCCAAGAGCGCGCGGTCGCACAACGCCTCGGGGAGCTTGGGGTCAAGTTCGAGCGCCTTGGAGACGTCGGCAGCGGCCTTGGCAACCTCCTTGCCCCCCTTGGCAATGCGGGCGGCTGCCCGTCGCTCGTAGGCGATAGCGAGCTTCGGATCGAGATCAATCGCCTTGTTCTGATCCCAGATCACATAGTCGTAGCGGCCCAGTCCACCCTGGGCAAACCCTCGATGGCTGACCGACTCCGCCGATTTTGGGTCGATCTGGATCGCCCGATCGAAACTCCGAATCGCCTTGTCGTACTCGTGCCTGGCGAGATAGGCCAGCCCGCGGTTGAAGTGGGCGTCGAAGCTGTTGTTCTGCTCGAGAATCGCGTAATAGCAGCTGTCGATAGCCGGCAGGTATTTGCCCTGGGCATACTGCACCTTCGAACGCTGCACGTGGGCATCGGCCCGCTGAGCGATGAGGGCTGGATCACGGCCAGCCTGACCGGTCACCGCGTCGAAGTCCTTGATCGCGGCCTCGAACTCCTCCTTGCCGGCGCGAGCCACGCCCCGGGCCATCAGCGCAGCCGGTGACTTGGCATCGGCCGCGAGCGCCCTCTCGGCGGTCGCAATCGCCTCATCCCACTGCCTGGCAGCCGCCTGAGTCCGGGATTGCTGGGCGAGCGACTGAGCCTGTGCCTGCTGCGGGGAGCCCGCCGTCGCTGCCTCAAGGCCGCTCGCCTGCGGTGCCTGCCAAAAGAGCACGATGGCGAACAGAACGGCAAGCACAACCGGCCCACCGATTCGTAGAACGTATCGGTCGATACCATCCACCATGGGTGTTTCTCCTCGTGAGCGCAGAACTCGAGTGGACTCTCCGATATTACCAGCATTCGAATTGGTAAATCAAGCGGGAAGACCGACGCCCGGGCGGGGCTCTATCCGGGAGATGGACGAGAGGGAATGTCGAGCCGCTGGTCCAGCCCGAGGAGCCTTTCCCGGAGCGGTCCGTAGGCGATGCTCTGCACAGGCACCTGCTCCCGCACGGCCATGGCCGCCGCCACTCCTGCCGACTCCCCGAGGATCATCCAAACGGGCTCCATGCGGATCGACGTCATGGCGATGTGGCTGGCGGACAGGCAGACCGGCACGAGCAGGTTTTCAGATTCTTGCCTGTGTGGCACGATCGCGCGGTAGGGAATCTTATAGATGCCGCGGTTGGCCTCCTCCAGATAGAGCATCGAATAGTAGCCGCCCATCAGGGCGATCTTGCCGTCGAGAGGAACCATCGCATACGGCCACTCGTCCACTCCATAGGAGGCCAGCCCCACGGCATCATCGATATCGGCACGCCCCTCCATGTCCTTCTGCGTGACCACATAGGCGGAACGCATGCGTCGCGCCTCGCGGACATACAGCTGGTGTGGATAGCCTGCGGTGTCATCGAAGATGCCGGGCTGGAGGCCGATTGCCAACGCCTGGTCACGCCACTTCGCCGTCACGGACGGGTCGGTCCGCATGAAGTGCGTGAGGCCCCGCACGTAATCCTGCTGACGCTTCCAGATACGGGCCCGCGTCGCATAGTCGCCGTCGGGATACTCGGCGTTGCTGCCGAAGACCGTGGCCACCCAGAGGGCCCGCGACAGGTTGCCGATGCCAATCTGAAAGACACTCCCCTTCGCCTCCTCGAACTCTCCCAGTTTCCGCATCCGCCGGCCGGTGAACATGTCAACGTTCTGCTGGAACCCGCGGCGATAGAGTTCGAACGTCCGCGGGTCGTAGTCGTCGGGTGGATCGAGCGGCAGGCTGCCGGCCTCCTTGCTGAACTTCCAGCGGAAGCCGTAGCCCATCGTGAGCCGATCGGCCTCTCCTTCCGGCTTGATCTCGATCTGCTGCAGCAGTGGCACGAGGCCGCTCTGCGGGTCACCTGGCGTGAGATAGGGATCGATGTCGTAGACGGCCAGAGGCGGCTGCACGCCTGCCAGCGATTCGTCGAACTCGCCGCGTGACTCCCGTCCGAAGACAGAGGACACGCCGGCCCGCGCCATCAGATCGCCCTCGTAGGAGCAGTCGATGAACACCTTCGCGGCCACCCGCCGCGCCGCCGGCGTCCGCGGCTCAGGCGTCGGGCAGCCCAGCCGGTCGGGCGGGGCATGATCGAGGGTGATGCTCTGGATGACGGCGCCGTCGCGTTCCACCGCCGTCACCCGATGCTCGAAGACCACCGGAATGCGGTGCTCGGCGAGCAGGTCGCGAAAAAAGTCGCGATACTGGGCGTCGTTGAAGCCCCGCTTGAGAATGCCACGGGCCGTGCCACCGACCGCCTCGCCGCGTCCCCAGTCGACATGGCTCAGGCCACCGCCAGTCATGCCGCCAAGCCACCGCGATGGCTCGATCACGACGACCCGCGCTCCCTCCCGTGTCGCGGCCACCGCCGCCATGATGCCGCTGGCTGTGGCACCGTAGACGCAGACATCCACGGCATCACGATCATCACCACGCGCCCCGGCTGGCTGCACGCCGCCAAGGAACACTCCTCCGGCCAGCAGCGTGCGGGCCCGTCGCAGGCACCCCCGACGAGTCGTCTTCATCGCGTCGTTCCTTGTTTTATGTGTGAACCGTGGCTCAACCGGTGGCGCGACCGTCGTCGACGTCGATCCGTGTGTCGTACTCCCTGAGCGGGACGACCACCCGCACGGTCGTGCCGCCCCCGGGACGACTGTCGATCGAGACGGTTCCACCCAGACGATCGATCCGTTCCCGCATGCCGGAGAGTCCAAAATGCCCCTGGTCCGGCCCGAGCTGCGTACCCGGCTGAAACCCTCTGCCGTCATCCCGCACGCTCAGGTCGATCGAGCCCGCGGCCGCGTCACACGTCGCCACAACGTCGATCCGGCCTGCACCCGCATGGTGCACCGCATTGTGAATCGCCTCCTGCGCTACCAGGAGAAGATTCCCGGCCACGAACTGCGGGACATCGTCCGGCATCTCTGCGGCCCGCACCGTGATCTGCTCGGCATGGCCATGGCCGACCTGCCTGGCCATCGCCTCGAGTGACTCTCCGAAGGATCGCCCCGCCACAGGCATCGTGCGGAGCGCCCAGACCGAGCCGCGGAGTTCTTCCGCCGCATGGGCCACCATCTTCTGTGCCACCTCTAGATGCGTTGCCGGCTCTTCACCGTCCTGGGCTCCCCGCGCTCGACAGGCACCGAGCTGGAAGTCGATGCCAGTAAGCGTCTGCAGGAGCGTATCGTGGAGATTCGCCGCCAGTCGATTGCGTTCCCGGAGGGTGGCGCTGAACTCCAGCGCCGCGTCACGTCGGTGCCGCATCTCGGAGGCGAGTCGCCTGGTGGTCGTGGCCACCTGCTGTCGCAGCATCCCCACCCAGAGCAGCGAGCCCATCAGCACGGCAGCGAGCCCGGACAGGGCCGCCATCAGCCGGCCAGCCGTCCACCACGAGGGCGTTTTCAGCACCTGCACATCCGCGGGCGACCGCAGCCAGAGGCTGACTAGCTGGATGACCGGATCGGAGGCCATGGAGCTGAGCCCCTCGTCACCCTGCATGGTGATCTGGATCACGCCTGTCACGAGCAGTTCGCTCCCCGGCGTGAGAGCGTTGAGAGCCTCAAAGCCCTCGCCGTCGTACACGGCCGCCAGCGTCGCGTCGCCGCTGGAGAGCATCAGGTGGCCGATGCCCGGCACCGACGTCTTTTTTTCCACGAGCCTCGCCGGAAACCGCACGAGGCAGCCGTCGTAGTTACTGGGCTGGGCAATCACTCCCAGCCGACGAGCCTCCGTGTTCAAGCGGATGATGTCCTGTGGGCTGATCGTCCTGGCCACCGGCACCGCGCCATGCCCGACGACCCGCACGAGGCCATCGGTGATGCCGGCGATCTGCCGGCTCATATCGAGGAATCCCGCCACCTGCACGCGGTCACCCGGCCGCAACCCGATGTCGGACGCCGCCAGCACACGGACACCGCAGAGCCCCTGCTGGAGGTAAAAGGAGCGGCCCGCCACCACGCCCGTCACAATTCCCTCGACATGGAGCCGGTGGTCCGACCGTGGCTCAAACCGATAGCCGGCGATCTGTTCCAGCGGCACAAGCACCGTGGCAAACGCTTCCGCGGGGGCCTGTTCGACGACCTCCACATCCTCGGCGGTGCCGACCCAGAGCGTCGGTGACAGAAACTCGCCACGGGTATTGCGGACCGCGCCGACAACACCGACGCACCGCACCGTGGCATCGAGCAGATCATCGGGCCTCGTCGGATGCGTTGCCTTGGAGACCCGCACGAGCATCCGCCGTGCATCCGACGACACCACCAGCCCCCACTCGCGGCCCTGTTCGCGAATGCCCTGCACGACTCCCGTGATCGCCACCCGTCGACAGTTGTCGATGCCGCGAAACAGACGCGACATGTCGGCGGGGTGGGGTGGCGGCAGCGTGTCTTCCCCGACGACTCGGAGTTCCCGCATCAGAATTCGCGGCGCGTAGCCGCCGCGATCGAGCACGCCTGCGACCTCCACCCTCTGACCCGGCCGCAGGGCTCTGCGGATGCTGCCCCACGGCTCGACGTTGGCCAGTTCGAGGGCCGTGACCCAGACGCTCGCCGAGTCATCTTGAACGGCAAAATCAAACCGCTCCGGCACCGCCAGCGTCACCACTCCAGCGATCTTTACGGAACTGGCGAGATCCTGCTCCGAGGAGGAAGCCATCAAGATCTCTGAGATGGCTTGAATCTCGGAGACAACCCCGGAAACGGACGACGCGTCTTGATCATCGTTTGCCGCAAGGCAACCGACTCCCGTCAGCCAGAGCAGGGTGGGCAGGCAGGCAGTGACAACAGCAGCTCGTTTCACAGCAACTCCACGCGGAACGAGCCCACGACTTCCACTATGCGGCGGCCAGGAAGAGGAGTCAATCGGGGGGGCCGACGCTGGCTGTCAACGTCTGCCCGAGACCACGTTCGCTCCCGACGACTTCAGATCGAAGTCGAACGCCGGACCGGTATTGGCACCCCGCTTGATGGTTGCGCGGAGCGGGGAAGTGTCGATTTCGGCATACACCTCCGGCACCACATTCCGGGGCGGCTTCCGCGAGGAAACCGGTTTCGGCCGTTCGCCAGGCTCGGTGGCTTCGACCGCGACGTCCGCCTCGTCTGCCACGACCTTCGAAATGGTGACGATATAGTCGCCTTCGGTAGCACCGGCATCACGACGACCGCCTCGCGTGCTCGTCACCCGAAAGATGCCTTGGGTATCGGTTCTCGCATAGGCCGGCAGCCCCTTTGAACCCGCGACCGGAGAAAGCCCAACCGTGGCTCCCTCCAGAGTCTGGCCGTCGAGCACCACTCGTCCTTCGACAAACTGGACCACGGGCCCAGACCTACCGCAGCCAACGAGACATCCGAGGCCGACGGCGACGGCGATAGCGATAGAGATCATCGATGGGAGCCACCTGGAAGGGATGGTTGCCCAACCTCGACTGGTGTTTCGGTTCGCTGCAGGTGTGATGGAGTAATGCATCGGGAGGGCCCTCATCGATCGCATGTCACTGGTATCGTGTTTGGCTTGTATCGCATATCACTGAATCTGGGTGTTCGATTCGCCCCCCGTGGCCGTGCCTAAGGCACCCCAGACACCCCACCTCGAGGCCCCCAGGGCTGTCACCGGCGGGGTCTGCGACGGGTCACCCGCATCAATGCTACTGATAACGAAGCGGACCGAGCCGTCACACATCGCGACATTCACGCCGTCACCGTGGTAGCTGTTGGCCGTGAGCATCGCGACCGTGCTAGCACTGTTGGTCTGACAGGTCGCGGTGTTGGGCGGCAGGATCATGAAAAAGGAGTTGTATTTGGTGTCACTGCCATCCCCCCAGCGGGAGCCGATGAGGTTTGTGCTCGTGTAGACGCTGCCCGTGTAACCACCCGGCCCCCCAAGCGCCGCGCAGACACTCGGCTTGGTCCACCCGGTGATCGTCGCACTCGTCGCAGAACCTCCCGGAAACGTATTGTCACCGGTACCGATCGCCATCTCGCTCAGCATGGCCGTCTTTGAACTGCCGTCGGTGATCTTGTTGAGACCAAACTTGCCGGCGCTAGCATCCCCAAATGGCCCTCGCACGATCGTGAGAGGCGTCCCAGAACTGGCATCATGAAGATTCTTCGCCGTGGTGGCGATATCGCCGCGGTTGCAGTGGTAGCTCGTCATCCCCTTGGGCCCGGTTGCTTTGGGCTGCGCTGGATTGACTTCGGAAGGGCACAGGAGCGTTTTCGGCTGGGCCGTGTAGGGGCAGACGATGCCGCCCTTGGTCGTCGTGTCCCACGGCCGGCCGCCTGCTGTCGCATAGGCAATCACTCGGTCGTAGAGCGCCTGCTCTTCGAGAAACGGCAGGATCGGCTGGATGAATCCAATCGCATCCCAGTTCAAGGCGGTGTTCGTCGCGGTCTTCATGGAGGGGTTGGAGGCGGTCGGTGGAAACTGCCTCATGGCCGTGTCGTAACTGTGGACAGCTAGGGCCACCTGCTTCAGGTTGTTGGTGCAGGCATTTCGCCGGGCCGCCTCCCGCGCCGACTGGACCGCCGGCAGGAGCAGGCCGACGAGCGTACCGATGATGGCGATCACGACGAGGAGTTCAACGAGGGTAAAACCCACATGCACACGATTACCGGCACGAGCAGACCTGATTGATGTCGGCATGAATCACCTTTGATGTGCTGATAGTCAAATCGGACCGGAGTCGGAACGCTCGGGAAAGTCGCCCCATATCCCTATTCGTACAGTCACCCTGAGCCTGGGCCTATTAGCCAGATGGCTATGGCGAAAAATTGTTTCCCGCCCCAAAACCCGCCAACGACCCTATTTTCCGGTCGGTAGACCCACCACATGGGGTAGCGGATCCATCCAGAGCGTAAACCGGCTCTCCCCCGCCCGGAGGCCTGCGAACGGACCGGCGGGAGCCACGTTCCCTTCGGGAAACGGCCTGCCGAAGAGGTCGGCCGCCACGCGTGGATCGGGCGAGCACTGCGGCATCGTGATGCCCATCGGCAGGCGGAGGACCAGTTCCCGCGTTTCGGGCGCGTAGTCGTACGAAATCCCGGTCACCGCTTGGCTCGTCGCATCGCCATTCCGGCCAGCATTGGCCTCTTGCCAGAATCGCTGCCACTCGGCGAACGCCATGCGGTCGCGGCCGCGGATCGCAAACCGCGGCTCCGGCAACGGGCCGCTGTAGAGATTGCCATCGAACCGACGGCCGGCGCTCCGCAGAAAATCAGGGGGCGTGATATCGATGACCGCAGCCGTGCCCGACGCGACGACGAGGATGTTGTTGGTCACGCTGATGTTCTCGGCCGACCATGTGTCGGCCCGCTTGACGTTCATCGTGCACTCGATCGCCGCCTTCTTCGCTCCGAGGATGAGGTTATGCACGATGTCCGTGCCGCCACACTCGCGAAACGAAATGCCCACGGCGTTGTCGATGAGCACGTTGTTGGCGATCAGGGCCTGCTTATCAAGCACCGGCCCCCCCACCTCGAAGTCGATACCGACGCCGTGGCCGATGATCACGTTGCCGACGACCTGCGTCTCCCTGCCTGGGCCCTGATCGAGCCACAGCCCCCACTGCCCATGGTTGGCGGCGATGTAGTTTCGCTCGATCCGCGACTGGTTTGGCCGGTGGAGCTTCAGGCCGCCACTCTCCCAGCGTTTCTGGCCGCTGAAGTGCAGGCTGTTGTTGCCCATGATGACGTTGCCGGTGAGCACGACACGGTCCGACATGTAGCCGGCCGTGCCGGCGCAGCCGTTGTCGAGGATTGCGTTGTCTGTGACCTCGTGCCGACCGGCGCTGCCGGGACGCTTCTGCTCGCCAGTCTCCAGATCGGCCTCGGGGTGCCCCTCCACCCCGAGGTCGAGCCCCACGCCGTTGGCGAGTCGGATGACGTTGTGATGGATATGCCAGTGGTGGCCGCTCCGCGTGCCGACTGCCCCCGCCTGCTGACAGTGAGGCTTCTCCTTCATCCAGAAGTCGGTGGGGTATTGGTTGCCGCAGTGCTCGAACACGAAGCCGTCGATCTCGATGTGGCCCAGGCCGCGTGTGTGCGGCGCGAAGATCCGCCGCCGCGTCGTGATCTCGACCAGATGGCCATGCGGCCCGCCGGCCACGAGGTGCACAAACAGCTCCCGGCCGCCGCGGTCATACCACCAGGTGTCGGCTTGCGCTTCCATCTCCACACGGAAGGGCACCTGCCGCAACTGATGGCCGTCGATGAAGACCTGCCCGAGCGAGTAGACGAGATCCTTGTCGGCCTTGGGATTGCCGGCTCGTTCCTTGCGGAGGTGTCGCTCGTACTCGGGCCGGCCCTCGCGGCCCCATGGTGTGCTCGAGAGTGGGATCTCGAATGGATTGCCACCGTCCACGTGTGCGGTGTCGGTGAACAGGGCGGGGTCGACCGGGGCCGACCAGATCAGATCGGAATGCCGCCGCCACTCTGGCCGCCACTCGTCCGAACCCTTGATCACCGCCTGGTGCCGTTCGGCTGAGCGAAAGACGATCGGCTTGCCTTCGGTGCCGCCCCGAGGAGCCGCGATCCTTTCCCGGTAGATGCCCGGAGCCACGAGCACCGTGTCGCCCGGCCGGGCCGCCTCGGCGCCGCGTTGCACCGTGCGAAATGGAGCGGCCTCGGTGCCAGCAGCAGCATCGTCGCCCCTGGGCGAGACGTGGAAGGTTTCGGCGTGGGCTGGCGTCACGAGCCCTATGGACAGTGTGATTTCGAAACATGCTGCCACGACGGCATGAACCTTTGTGAATGGCACGGTGAGTCCTTGGGGGAGGGCACGGCAGCCGCGGCCTTGCCATGGGATCCATACAGGCCGCAAGCCGGTGGCTTACAAGCCGCAAGACAACCACGAGCCTGAGACAATACGACCACACCGTGACCACTGCCGCCCATTAGCCATCTGGCTACTGGCGGAAGGTCTCCGGCCTGAGAATAATGGAGTGCTGGCTCCTTGGAGGCCCTGATTCGGAGCAGGACCGTCGCCTTGGCCGCTACCGCCCTCCGAGGAACGGATTGCAACCGTCTGCCCATGCACCCGACCTCCCACATCCGGTTGCTGCTCGTCGACGACCACCCGGTGATGCGGGCGGGATTGGCGAACCTCCTGAGCACGGAGCCTGACTTTCGGGTCATCGCACAAGCCGATGACGGGGAGGCGGCGATCAGGCTCTGGCAGGAGCACACGCCCGACGTCTGCCTCCTCGACATGACCATGCACGGTCTCGACGGCGTTGAGACGCTCAAGCGTCTCCGTGCGATCGCCCCGCAGGCCCGCGTGCTTATGCTCACATCGTCGGACTCGGCGGAAGACGTGGCACGGGCGCTGGCCGCCGGGGCCAACGGCTATCTCACCAAGAGCGTCCGGCACAGCGAACTCTTCACCGCCATCCGGCAGGTGCATGCCGGCGGTCGGCCCGTCAGCGAGCATGCAGTCGCCGATGCCCGGCCGGTCCGGCAGGTGGCCGGCGTCTCGCTGACACCACGGGAGATCGAGGTCGTGGCGTTCATGCGGGAGGGCTTCACCAATAATGAGATCGGCAGGCTGCTGGGCATCTCAACGCACACGGCCAAGGCACACGTCGCCGGCGTGATCGAGAAACTCGGTGCCGGCGATCGCACGCAGGCCGTGGCCCGGGCCTTCGATTTGGGACTACTCTCCGCACGTCGGCCGGGAACGGCCGCGCTGTGAACCGCCGCAGCTGGAGGTTCTGACCCGTGGCCCCGACGTGGCGACCCGTGGCCGCGAGACGTTGACCCGTGGCCGCGAGACGTTGACCCGTGGCCGCGAGACGTTGACCCGTGGCCGCGACACGTTGACCCGTGGCCGCGAGTTTTTAACTTGCGGATTCCACGACCAGGCCCGGCACGTTGAAAACTCCGGAGAAAAACAGTCAGGCGAGGAGATCCTTGATCACACTCGCATGCTCCACGCCGGTGAGCTTCTGATCGAGTCCGAGATAGCGATAGGTGAACCGCTCGTGATCGAAGCCGAGCAGGTGCAACGCCGTCGCATGGAAGTCGCGGACGTGCACGGGATTCTTCACAATGTTGTAGGAGAAGTCATCGGTCTCGCCATAGATCTGACCACCGCGGGCACCGCCGCCTGCCATCCACATCGTGAAACATCGCGGATGGTGGTCACGCCCGTAGTTTTCCTTCGAGAGTCCGCCCTGCGAGTAGACCGTGCGACCAAATTCACCGCCCCAGACGATGAGCGTCTCATCGAGCAGTCCACGGGCTTTCAGGTCTTGCACGAGGCCATAGCAGGGCTGGTCGATGTCCTTGCAGCCGCTCGTGAGCCGCCCGACGACGTTTGCATGTGTATCCCAATGGTTCAAATAGATCTGCACAAACCGCACACCCCGCTCCACCATCCGCCGGGCCATCAGCACGGAGTTGGCAAAGGAACCGGGGTTTTTCACGTCCGGCCCGTAGAGATTGAGCGTGCTTTCAGACTCGCTGGCGATGTTCGTCATCTCCGGCACGCTCGACTGCATCCGAAACGCCATCTCGTACTGGGCGATCCGCGTGCGAGTTTCGGGGTCGCCCACCTGCTCCAGCGTCCGCTGGTTCAGGGCCTGCAGGCCGTCGAGCGTCTTGCGGCGCACCTCCGATGAGACACCGCTTGGATTATTGATGTAGAGGATCGGGTCGCCGGCCGAGCGGAAGCTCACGCCCGCATACTCTCCCGGCAGGTAGCCGCTCGACCAGAGGCGGGCACCGATCGCCTGAGCCTGCTCCGGCTTGGTGGACTTCGCCACGAGCACGACGAACGACGGCAGATCCTTGTTGAGCGAGCCCAGCCCATAGCTGGCCCACGAGCCGAGGCACGGCCGGCCGGAGATCTGGTTGCCCGTCTGCATGAAGGTGATCGCCGGCTCGTGGTTGATGGCCTCGGTGTGCATGCTGCGGATGAAGCACATGTCGTCGACCATCTTCGCCGTGTTCGGCAAGAGTTCCGACACCCACATGCCGCTCTGACCGTGCTGCGCGAATTTGAATTTTGACGGCGCGATCGGAAACCGCGTCTGCCCAGACGTCATGGTGGTCAGCCGCTGACCGTTGCGGACGCTTTCGGGAAGGTCCTTGTCGTACCAGTCGTTCATGACTGGCTTATAGTCGTAGAGATCCTGCTGCGGCGGGCCGCCCACCATGTGCAGGTAGATCACATGCTTTGCCTTGGGCGCAAACTGCGGCCCGACCGCCCCGGCGACACGTTCAAGAGCAGCCGTCGGTGATGAAGACGCGTTGCCGAAAGCCCGCTCCTCTCCCAGCAGCGTCGCCAGGGCCGCACCGCCGAGCAGGTGGCTGCCGCGATCGAAGAAGCGGCGGCGGGTCAGGTTCAGCCCGAGTTCATCAAGCGGTGAGTGAATCATCCGATGCATGTGCTTCTCCCAAAAAGGTGTCAGGGGGAGCGTAAAATGGGGACGGGAGCGATTTTTCAAGCGGTGGGAGATAGGGGGCAGTGCGATAGGTGAAAAATCGCTCCCGTCCCCATTTTATTTACAGAGGACCTCGTCGAGGTTCATAAGTTCATTCGTCAGCATCGTCCAACTGGCCAGTTGCACCAGATCGGCAGCCCGGGGCTTCGAGTCTCCGACCGCGATCAACTGCTTGGCATCGTCGGGGTGGGCCTTGTACCACTCGGAGAGATCGGCGAGTGACCTTTTTACGATGACCATCTCCTCACCGGAGAGTGGCCGGGCGAGCAGTCGCTCGGTGATGAATGTGATCCTCGCGTCGTCAGTCTCGCCGCCTCCTTCAAGTGCCCGATCGGCCAACACCCGCGCCGCCTCCACAAACTGCGGGTCGTTGAGCGTGACGAGCGCCTGCAGCGGTGTGTTGGTTCGTTCCCGCTTCACGGTGCAGTTCTCGCGGGACGGCGCGTTGAAGATGTCCATCGAGGCGGGAGGCGCCGAACGCTTCCAGAACCAATACATGCTGCGGCGGTAGAGATTCTGCCCCTTGTCCTGCTGGTAACGGCTGGTGTTGCCTCCCATCGAGACGGCCTCCCAGACGCCCTCGGGCTGGTAGGGCTTCACGCTCGGCCCCCCGATCTGCTTGACGAGCAGGCCGCTGGCGGCCAGCGCGTGGTCGCGGACCATCTCGGCATCCATGCGGAACCGCGGGCCCCGCGAGAGCAGCCGATTGGCAGCGTCCTTGACAATCTTTTCGGGCGTCGCATGTGCCTGCTGCCGGTACGCGGCGCTCGTCACGAGCAGCTTGAATAACCTCTTGACGTCCCAACCAGTTTCACGGAAATCGACTGCCAGCCAGTCGAGTAACTCGGGGTGGCTCGGCAGCTCTCCTGTGATGCCGAAGTCTCCGCTGGAGCGGACGAGACCCGTGCCAAATACCTCTTGCCAGAAGCGATTGACGGTCACGCGTGCCGTCAGCGGATGATCGTCGAGCAGGAGCCACTGGGCGAGGCCCAGCCGATTCTTCGGCAGCGACGCGGGATACGCGGGAAGAGCCCCGGGCGTGTCGGGTGTCACCTCGTCCTGCCGCTTGTCGTATTCGCCACGGTTCAGGACATAGGCCTTGGCCATGTCATTTTTCTCGTGCATCACGTGGGCCACCGTCCCACGCTTGCGAATTTCGGCTTGCGTCGCCTCGAGGCTGGAAAGCGTGGCCGCCGCGGCCTTAAAGGGCTCGTCAAAACTCGTCAGCCACCAGTCGTAGAGTCCACCCGCCGCCTTGGACCGTTCGTCGGCCGGTAGTTTGACAACGTCCGCCAGCAACTGCGCCCGCGATAGTCCCTCGACCTCGGCAGCCGACAGGCCGCGGCCCCAGAGCGAGAGGCTGGCCAGCCCCACACCATGTGCAGTCGCCCCGGTGGAACGGCCACCGATCGACAACGGCACCTCCGTGCGGATCGTGTTCTTCTTGAACTTGTTGTTTTCCACATTCTGCTTCTGCAGTTTGCCGTCGTAGAAGATTTTCACTCCCTCAGCCCCTCCCGAGCCGTCATACGTGACGGCGACGAGCGTCCAGGTGTCGGGCTTGAGCTGATCCTTGGCCACGACCTTGATGGCGTCTTCGGGATACGCGTGGATGAGGTGCATCGCCATCCGTCGCCCCTGTACGTACACATCCCAGCCGCGATGGGCCTTGGCCTCGTCCATGCGGGCGATCACTGCGTAGCTTGAGTCGTTGGCCGGGGTGCGGAGCCAGAAGGACACGCTGAAGGACTGGTCATGCTCGAAGTCTCCGCTGCCGGACAGCTCCCCCGCCTTGCCGTCGAGCAGAAGCGCCGGCGACCCACTCGGACCAGCCTGCCAGGTGGTCGTCGCCGTCAGCGGCAGGTCACTCTGCTTGCCGCCGACCAAGGCATGCGTTGCGCTACCGGCGCCTTCCAGCGTTGGCAGTTGCACAAGCGGCGTGTCCTGCGGGAGCGACTTCGCGACGATCTCCGGAGGAGCCGCCGTGATCCAGGCATCAAACCCTGAACGGGCGGACTTCTTCCGCTCCTCGACGACCGCTCGGGCCGGCGGAATCGCCTGCTCAAGTTCCGCGAATCGCGGTCGATCCTCCGGCTTGGGCACCGGCAGGATCGGCGGCGTGTCGTGGATGTTGCCGTCCATTGCCCCCTGGGTCGTGTTGTTGAAAAACGCGGAGAGTTCGTAGAACTCCTTCTGCGAGAGCGGGTCGAACTTGTGATCGTGGCAGACGGCGCAACCGGTCGTGAGGCCCATCCAGACAGCGGATGTTGTCTCCGTGCGATCCCGGGCGTAGAGCACGAGATATTCTTCGGCGATCACGCCTCCCTCGTTGGTCGTCATGTTGCAGCGGTTGAAGCCGCTGGCGATCCGGTTGTCGAGGATCTGTTCGGGCGTGGCATTGGGACCATGATCGTTCAGGAGGTCGCCCGCGAGTTGGAGGATCGTGAACTGATCGAACGGCGTGTTGCGGTTGAAGGCGTTCACGACCCACTGCCGAAAGGTCCACATCTCACGGAAGTTGTCGAAATGGATGCCATGTGTGTCGGCATAGCGGGCGTAGTCGAGCCAGTATCGCCCACGGTGCTCGCCCCACTCGAGGCTCGACAGCATCGAGTCGACGAGCCGTTCATACGCATCGGGGTGCGGATCGGCGACGTACGCCTCCACGACCGCGGGCTCCGGCGGTAGGCCGGTGAGATCGAGCGAGAGCCGGCGGGCCAGCGTGCGCCGGTCGGCCTCCGGTGCGGGCGCAAGGCCTTCCGCTTCCAGACGCGCCAGGATGAAGCTGTCGATCGGGTTCCTGATCCAGCCCTTGTTGTTGACCGCCGGCAGCTCCGGCTTCTTGGGCGGCTGGAACGACCAGTGCGGCTCGTAGGCGGCGCCCTCGGCGATCCACCGCTTGAGCAGTTCCTTGTGCTCGGGCGACAGCGGCTTCTTGGCGCTCGGCGGCGGCATCACCTCTTCGGGATCATCAGAAAAAATCCGATCGAGCATGACGCTCGAATCGACGTCTCCCGGGACGATGGCCCCCGATTCCACTGCGTCGTTTCGCATGTCGAGACGCAGATCAGCCTTGCGACCGGCGCTGTCCGCCCCGTGGCAGGAGAAACAGTTCTCGACCAGGATCGAGCGGATGTCTTTGTTGAACGACAGTGGAGTGGAAGGCACAGCCTCGGCTGCCTGAAGGCCGCCAGACGATGGCACGCCGAGGCCGGCAGAGAGAGCTGCCAAGGCACACAGTGCGGCGACACGGGAGCAACAACGGGCGGAGCGATTCATACAATCTCCTGGCTGCCGACATATCGCGACGGAAACGTCACGACGTTCGGCAAGGAATTCCAAGGATGTCGGCGTTTCGCTCCGCCGGCACTCAAACCTGACTCATCAAGGCCTGACTTATCAGTCAGCTATGTCCTGATAACTATATATAGCACACCATTCCGGCACAGTCCCGGCCGGTATTCCCCCATCTCAACACACGCCGACGACCGGCCGCGGGGTGATCTGGGACCAAAATCCCGCGGAAGCGGGGTGGCTCCGGGCGAAATCGCCTTGCGTCGCGGGACGCCACTCACCCCAGCAGCGTCTCGGCCAGGGCCAGCACCTCGGCGAAGGGCACCTGTGCCAAGAGGCCAAATCCGGCATGCCTACCGAGCCGTTCGCGGGTGGTGGCGGGGCTCGTCAGCCCACAGAGAAATCGGGTCAGCTGCCGGGGAGTGCGGAGCGACAGCCGCCCCTCAGCGATCAGCTTCCGGAGTGCCGCGGTCTGCTCGACGGTGATCGGCGGCACGGTCGAGGCCGGTATTTTCCGTGGGGCATCGCCGGGTGTGCCAGCCGCTGGGGCATGCGCGTCGTTGCAGCTCGTGCAGCAACCACATGGGGCGGCAGCCGCCTCGCCGACCGCCCCGCCACATCCTTCACCAAAATAATACAGCAGCCGCTGGGTGAGGCACCCGCGATGGCCTGCAAAGTCGAGCACTCCCTGCAATCGCTCAAGATCACGGGCTTCACGGACGGCGAACAATTCCTGCATCGACTGCGTGAGCCGCTCCAGATCGGCCTCTGCCGAGCCAGACTGTTGCTGGCCGCCGAGCAAACGGTATCGCTGTCGACTGCCACTCGGCTTGAGCTCAATACTGCCCGACTCCTCGAGCCAGGTCAGCGCCTTCAGAATCCGGTCGCGGGGCTCGGCCAGCTCACTCGCGGCCTCGTCTGGATTGAGCGTGGTCCACTTCGTGCCGCGCTTGCCACAGTGCAGTAGCCGCCGTAGGAAGGCCTGCCGCTCGGGGGTGTGCTGGGCGAGTATCGCCGTCTCAGGGCGAAGCAGCCGGAACTGGTAGCTCGCGTAGAAGGATCCCAGCGGCCTGAGAATCCCCAACAGCTCGAGATGCGTGAGCACCGTTTCAATCACCAGAGGACGGATGTCCGTGGCCTGGGCGATCTCGTAGAGCGAAATGTCGAACTCGCCCTGCTTTGGATTGAGCGAGGCAGCCGCAGACGACTTCCCCGCCGACAGAAGGTGGCCGAGCAGGTGCCGGATCGACTCCGGAGTCGGCGTGTCGCCATACGTAAAGTTATCGAGCACGATCCGATCGTCACCGCAGGCGAACAGTTCGCAGACCGAGGGCCGACCGTCGCGGCCGGCGCGGCCCGTTTCCTGGGCATAGTTCTCCAGGGTCTTGGGCAGGTTGTAGTGATAGACCCCGCGGATATCGGCCTTGTCGATGCCCATGCCGAAGGCGATCGTGGCGACGATCGTGGCGGTTCGGCCCTGCATGAAGGCATCCTGTGCCTCGTGCCGCTGCTCGTCCGGCAGGCCTGCATGGTAGGCGAGGGCCTGAAGCCCGCTGTTCCGCAGGGCAGCCGCCACCTCTTCGGCCGTCTTCTGCAGCGTCACGTAAACGATCGACGGCCCGCCTCGCTCGAGCAGCCGCCCTGTCAGCACCCCGATCCGGTCGCCGGCGGGGCAGGGCGTGATGTGGTAGCTCAGGTTCGGCCGCCGGAACGAGTTTTGCACGTGGTCTGCCGCGGCGATGTCGAAGGCCCGCCGGATGTCGGTGGCCACTGCGGGGGTCGCCGTTGCCGTCAGCGCCAGCACAGGGCTGATGCCAAGTTCCTTGGCGACATGCGCAAGCCGCAGGTATTCCGGGCGAAAGTTATGCCCCCACTCCGAGATGCAGTGGGCCTCGTCAACCGCCAGCATCGCGATCTTCGCCCGCGAAAGCCGGGTGACGAACTGCTCGTTCACGAGCCGCTCGGGGGCGATATAGAGCAGCTTCAGACTGCCGTCCCGAATACCCTCGTAGACCTCCGCCGCCTCGGCCGCCGTCAGGGAGGAGTCGAGCCGCGCCGCCGCGATACCCCGCGACTTGAGCACCTCGACCTGATCTTTCATCAAGGCTATCAACGGTGAGACCACGATGGTCAGTCCGTCCATGAGCAGACTGGGCAACTGGTAGCAGAGCGACTTGCCGGCGCCTGTCGGAAAGAGGGCAAGCGCGCTCCTGCCGGCCAAGAGCGTCTCGATCACCTGCTCCTGTCCGGCACGGAAGTCAGTGTGTCCGAATAACCGCTCGCGGGTGGCATGAATGTCGTAGAGCATGAGGACTGTCCTATGGGGGGTGGCTATAAGTATACGTGCGTTCACCATTTGTCAAGAAGCAGTGAAGACTCGTGGGATGGTGAGGGCATGCCGACACGGGGCAGGGGGCAGGGGACACGGACAAGTTGAAAACTTGCCGCCACGAGGGGAGCGAGGGGGACACGGACAAGTTGAAAACTTGCCGCCACGAGGGGCAGGGCGAGGGCATCTTCGACGTGGCCGACGCGTCTGTCTCCCGTAGCCAAGAGCGTCTGTCTCCCGTGGCCGCGAGTTTTTAACTTGCGGAATCCAATCACCGAACTGTCACGAAACTGGCACGGCTCCGTAGACTTGGCCGTGGAGAACCGTGCCGTTCTGGAGGGCCGTACCGTGCGCACCGCAGACTTCCGCTTCGTTGGGATGCTCCGAGACATGCTCCGGGCCACCCAAATGTTTCTCGCCCTCACTGGACTTTTTTTTGGAGGCCTCTGCATGGCGACACCTGACGCACACGGCGACGATGCTCCGGCGGGCCCGCGGGCTGCCACTTGGAAGAACGTCGAAAAGGCGCTCGAAGAGGGCAAGCCGAAGACGGCGATCGAAGCCCTCCGGGGTGTCGAGCAGGCGGCAGTCGCCGAGCGGGCATGGGCCGAAGCCGCCCGCGCCATCGCCACGCGGATCCTCGCCGAGACGGGCGACCGGGCCCCGGACGATCCCGAACGTCTTATTCTGCTCGCTGGCGCTCTCGAAAAATCCCCGCCCGAAACCCGCGGTGTGCTGGAGGCGATCCGGGCCAACTGGACATGGGGCTTCTTTCTGCAGAACCGCTGGCGGTTCCAGCAGCGAACCGCCGGTGGCAGCCCGGCCGCTGACCTGAAAAATATCGCCGAGTGGGATCTGCCGACGATCGTCGGCGAGATTCGCCGAAACTTCGCCGCTGCCATCGGTGGCCCCAACAGTGCCGAACGGAAAACGCTCGAGAGCCTGCCGGTCGGTGATTGGACGGCACTCATCCAGCCGGGACAAATGTCCGACGCCTACCGCCCGACGGTCTGGGATGTGATTGTCCACGATGCGATCGCGTTTACCTCCTCGGGCGAACGTGGCCTCGTCGCACCAGAGGACGCCTTCGAACTCGACGCCGCCGGGCCTGCGCTCGGCACGCTCGATGAATTCCTCACGTGGCAGCCGGAGTCCGATAAGGCGGTCACCGACGTCGATTCACCGCTGCTCGAGACGGCGAAACTCTACCGCTCACTGCTTACCTTTCATCGTCGCGACACCGACACCACGGCACTCTTGGCCGCCGACCTCGATCGCATCCTCTGGGCGAGCGGCGCAGTAGTGGCGTTTGGCGACGCTGCCGATCTCAATGACCGGAAGCAGGCGGCACTCGAGTCGTTCATCGACCGCGCCGGCGACCATGAGACAGCCTCGCTGGCCCGGTTCCACCTCGCCAGCCTCGTGCAGCAGGACGACGACGGCGATCTCGCGGCAGCCCGGGGCATCGCTTTGAAGGGGGCCGAGACACACTCCAAAAGTGCGGGCGGTGTCATGTGCCGAAACCTCGTCGCAACAATCGATGCCAAGCAACTCTCGATCCAGACCGAACGCTCCTGGGCCGCGCCGTGGCCGGCGGTCCGTGTCAGTTACACCAATCTGGCGAAGGTGCACCTTCGCATCGCCAAGGCCGACTGGCTCGGCCGGCTCAAAACAGGAAGATCCCATGCCGGGTGGATGGATGATGCCGACCGGCAGGCCATCCTTGCCCTGCCGGCCGTACGGCAGCAGGCGTTCGATCTGCCCGCCACCGACGACTACCGGCAGCGGTATGAGGACATCCCCGTGGGCACGGCACTCGATGCAAAGTCGCTTGAGCCCGGCCCCTACTGGGTGATTGCCAGCCACAAGGCAGACTTCAGCCCAGCCGACAATATGGTGCACGTGGCGCTGGTCTGGGTCACGCGGTTGGCGATCGTGGCGGAGCAGCAGCGGCAATTGTTTGAAACATTTCCGGCCGGCGGAAGACGGCCGAACGGGCAGCTGCAGGGAACCGTCGCGGGCCATGTCGTCGACCTGGCGTCCGGCGAGCCCGTGGCCGGCGCGGCCTTGAAGATTTTCCTACGGGAACAGCAGGGCAACCGCCAGGGCTTTGTCGACCGCTCCGCCCCGGCTGCCCAGGCTGCCCCCGGCACGGCCGCTCCCGTCACGACCGACAAGAACGGCCGCTACGAAATCCCGCTGGAGCAGGGCAGGGAGTATGTCCTGCTGGCGTCCGCGACGATCGACGGCACCCGGCACGAGGCGGCCACAGAGGCGACCAGTTTCTGGCAGAACGTGCAGCCCGACTCGCAGTCGTCGATCGTGCTCGTCACCGACCGCGGCATCCATCGGCCGGGGCAGATCGTCTATTACAAGGGGATCGCCTGCGCGAGCAACTTCGCGGCGGGCGACTATCGGGCCGTCGCCACGCGGGAGATCGATCTCGTCTTCCGCGATGCCAACGGCCGCGAGGTGGCCAAGGCCCGGCATGCGACGACCGCCAACGGTTCGTTCCACGGAAATTTTCCGATTCCCACCGGGGCCCTGCCCGGCCAGTGGTCGATTCTCGCCCAGGCTTCCGGCCCGAACGGCTTCTCCGGCGGGGTTGGCGTCCGCGTCGAGGAATATAAACGGCCGAAGTTCCTCGTGACGCTCGCCGCCCCGGAGAAGTCGGTGCCGCTCGGCGGAGACGTCGTGCTCTCCGGAACGGCCACGACCTACAGCGGCGTGTCGGTGGCCGGGGCGAAGGTCCGCTGGCACGTGGAGCGGACGGTCCGCTTTCCGATCTGGTGCCGCTGGTTCTTTCCGGGCCTGCCCTTCGACGGCGGCGGACAGCGGATCGCCCGCGGCTCCGTGGTGACCGATGCCGCAGGGCTGTTCACCGTGACCTTCCCGGCAAAGGCCGACCGAAGCGTGCCCAAGGAGTCACTCCCAATCTTTAACTACCGCGTCGTGGCCGAAGTCACCGACGCCAGCGGCGAGACACGGACCGACGAGCGGAGCGTGAACGCGGGCTACACCGATATCGAGGCGTCGCTCACCGCGGAAGCCTGGCAGGCGACCGGCGCCGATGGCAAACCGGCCTCGGTCGCGATCACGCTCGCCACGTCGACGCTCGACGGCCAGCCCCGTGCATCTTCCGGCATGCTCACCGTGTCGAGGCTCGTGCAGCCAGCGGTGGTCGACCGCGGCAACTATTTTCAAGCGGATCGGCAGCCACGCCCCATCCGCGGCCGCCGCGGTCAGGGCCGGGCCGTCGTGCGGCCGGCGTCGCAAAGAGCTCCACTGCCGGCACCGGATCCAGCCAACCCCGAGACCTGGGCCGTGGGCGAGGCGGTCTTGCAGGAGAAGCTCTCCACCGACCCCGTGACCGGGAAACAAGTGGCCACGGCCAGCCTGCCGGCCGGTATCTACAAGGCCATGTTTGAGATTCCGGCTGTCGGTGACGTGCCGGCGGTCAAGGCGGAGCGACTGATCGAGGTGGTCGACGCTGATTCCGACCGCTATGGCATCAAACGGGCCTTGGTAATGACGTCAAAGGCACAGACGGTCGAGCCGGGCAGCGATTTTTTGGCGCTCGTCGGCACCGGGTATGAAAAGGGCCGCGGGCTCGTCGAGATCTCGCAGTCGGGAAAAATACTCACCCGGTTCTGGACGGAGCCTGGCCGGACGCAGTGGCCGGTGACGATGAAGGTCGGCGACGAACACCGTGGCGGCTTTACGGTCCGCGTGTGGCTGGTGCATGACGGCCGGCTCCATACGGAGACGCAGACGGTCGATGTGCCCTGGACCAACAAAAAACTCTCGATCGCTTGGGAACGGTTTACGCGACGGTTGGAGCCCGGCACGAAAGAGGTCTGGCGGGCGAAGATTACAAGCGTTGCCGATCCGGTGGCTGGCCCGGCCAGTCCGGCGGTCGCCGAGATGGTGGCCACCCTCTACGACCAGTCGCTTGATGCCCTCGCCCCGCACCAGTGGCCGACCGATGGCCTGATGGGATTCTTCCGCCGCGAGTCGAGCTGGCTGAACATCGCCTTCACCAACGGCGGTGAATCGTTCCATCATCTCCTCGGCCAGTTCGACACGAGCCATGCAGCCGTCCCCGAGATGACCTACCGCGAGCTCCGCGATCCCTTCGGATCACCCAACGGCGGCGGCTTCATGGGCGGCCGCCGCATGGCGGTGGGGATGATGATGCGCGAGAGGATGCCGATGGCCATGGCGATGGCCGCGGCTCCGGCGGATGCGATGGCGGATGGCGAGGCGGCTGGCATGGCGAGGAATCGTGGCGAGATGCGGAAGGCCGCGGCTACAGAACGAGGCAAAGAGCAGCAGGACAAGCAGTCGGGTGGCCCCGGTGAGCCGGCTGGTTCTTCTGCGGCCGCCGCCCCGCCGCCACCGCGGAAGAATCTGGTCGAGACGGCGTTCTTCCTGCCGACCCTTCACTCGGAGAAAGACGGCAGCCTCACGATCGAGTTCACGCTCCCCGACACGCTCACCACCTGGCAGTTCAAGGGGCTCGCCCATGATGCGAGCCTTCGCAGCGGCACCATCGTCGATAGCTGCGTGTCTGCGAAATCCCTGATGGTGGAGCCGGTGATGCCGCGGTTTCTCCGGGAAGGGGATGTCGTGCAGATCCCGGTCAAGGTGAGCAACACATCGACCGGCCGGCTCTCCGGCAGCGTGGCATTTTCTCTGGCCGATGCACGGACGAACGACCCGCGGGACACGCTCATCGACGGTCCACGGGAGCTGCCCTTCGATCTCGCCGCCGGTGAGTCGAAGCCGGTTGTGTTCACCGTGAAGGTGGCCGACGGCACCGACACGCTCCGCTATCTCGCCACCGGTTCGGCCGGCAAGGCAGATGGCAAGGCGGCTGACGGCGAGGAGGCGATACTGATCGTGCTGCCGCGTCGCGTGCTTGTCTCCGAGAGCGTGCCGGTGACCGTCCGGGGGCCGGGCCAACGGAAGGTGTCGCTCGACCGCCTCGTGAAGAGTGCCGGCACCGACATCCGCAGCCAGTCGCTCGTCGTGCAGGCGGCCTCGAATCCGGCCTGGTATGCCGTTCTCGCACTGCCGTCGATCATGGAGCAGGCAGACGAGAGCACTGAGACGCTCTTCACGCGTCTCTACGCCAACAGCCTCGCCCGGCACCTCGCCACGAGCGACCCGCGGATCGGCAAGGTCTTTGAACAGTGGAAGGGGACGGCCTCGCTGGAAAGTCCACTCGAGAAGAACACCGACCTCGTGAAGACGCTCCTCGCCGAGACGCCCTGGGTCCGCGACGCCGTGAATGAGACGGAGGCCCGGGCACGGATCGCGGTCTTGTTTGACGCGACACGCGCCGACAATGAAATGCAGGCCGCGCTCAACCGGCTACAATCGCTACGGAATGGCGACGGGGGCTGGCCGTGGTTTCCCGGTGGTCAGACCTGCGATTCCGTTACGCTCGGCATTCTCGGCGGCTTCGGCCGGCTGCGTGTGGCGGGGGTGAAGGCCGCGGTGCCGGGTGGCAATGATCTCGTCCAGCCGGCGATTGAGACGATTCCCTGGCTCGACGGCCGGCTCGTCGAGGAGAAGAAGCGGGCCGAGAAGCTCTGGGCAGGCAAGCTGGACGATATCGTGCTGACGCCCATCGGCGTCTACGCCCTCTATGCACGAAGCTTCTTCACGGCCGATGCGCCGCCGCAGGGGGAAGCCGCCGAGGCGATCCGGTGGGCTCTCGACGTCGGTCGGAAAAGCTGGATGAAGCTCGATGCCCGACTCACGCAGGGACAGTTGGCGATCGCGCTCGTCCGGTCGGGCGACAAGCCGACGGCCCTCTCGATCATCGACAGTCTCCGGCAGCGGGCCGTCGACGCCGACGTGAAGCCAAGCGGAGGCGGTCAAGCCGGCATGGAGAAGGACTCCTGGCAGGGGATGTGGTGGCGGGACCCGCATCCGGGCTGGTGGAGCTGGGCCTACGCACCGATTGCGACGCAGGTGATCATGATCGAGGCCTTTGACGAGGTGGCCGGCGACCGCGAGGCAGTCGAGGCCCTGAAGGTCTGGCTCCTGTCGCAGAAGCGGACGAGCCAGTGGCCCGGCTCCCGCGGCACTGCAGATGCAGTCAGCGCACTGCTTGGCCATGGTGACGACCTGCTCGCTTCACAGGAGCTTGTCACGGTGACGGTCGGCGGCGAGCAGATAAAGCCGGGTGACCTTGCCGGCGGCGGCCGCGGCGTGGAGGCCGGCACGGGCTTCTTTGAGGAGCGGTACACCCGGCGGGAGATTCTTCCCGCGATGGGCGAGATCGTGGTCACCAAGCAGGACAAGGGGCTAGCCTTCGGCGGTGTTCACTGGCAGTATCTCGACGATATCGCCAATGTGCCGGCGGCGGGCCGCGAGGAGCTGTCGATCGAGAAGCAGCTCTTTGTCAAGCGGATGACAAAGGCTGGCCCGGAGCTGGTGCCGGTCGTGGACGCTTCCGCGACGGCGGTCGAGCCGGTGATTGAATTGGGCGACGAACTGGTCGTGCGGCTGGTGGTGAAGAGTGACCGCGACTACGAGTTCCTCGAGCTCAAGGACCATCGGCCGAGCCTTTCGGAGCCGGTGGATGTGCTCTCAGGCTGGCGGTGGGGGGACGGCGTGGGCTGGTACGTGGCCGTCCGCGACGCCTCGACGCAGCTCTTCTTCGAGCGACTGCCGCGGGGCACGCATGTCTTTGAGTATTCGCTCCGGGCGGCCCACCGCGGCACGGCGTCGAGCGGCTTCGCGACGATCCAGAGCCGCTACGCCCCCGAGTTCTCGGCCCACTCGGCGAGCATCCCCGTCGAAGTCAAGTAAGCCCTCCCCCGTGGCGGCAAGTTTTTAACTTGTCCGTGTCCTCTCCCTCCCCCTCCCCCGTGGCG
>Ga0247836_1001089_pt1 | contig 45974 bp, 45 predicted proteins | sample LaCruzMarch2015__4_FD_187116 | JGI IMG/M metagenome (GOLD analysis project Ga0247836, IMG submission 187116) | Freshwater microbial communities from meromictic Lake La Cruz, Castile-La Mancha, Spain - LaCruzMarch2015_14m | ecosystem: Environmental > Aquatic > Freshwater > Lake | place: Spain... | reverse complement strand
GCGGTTTGGCCATCCTTAAAGGTGGTGAATTCTTGTGCCCGAGCAACCGGAATAGGCGTATTGCGCGGAATAATTTTTTCCACTAGTCCGCCCATGGTCTCAATGCCAAGGGAGAGTGGAATCACGTCGAGTAACAGCCACTCTTCATTTTTGCCTTGGTTTCCGGCGAGCAAGTCAGCCTGCATTGCAGCGCCCATGGCAACCACTTGATCGGGATTTAGGTTATTTAATGGCGCCGTACCAAAAAGCTCACCTACTGCGCGCTGCACATGCGGCATGCGCGTTGCGCCACCCACCATCACGACGCCTTTGATTTCGTCGGCCTTAAGTCCAGAATCACGCAAAGCCTTGCGTACTGCCGCCAATGTTTTGGCGACCAAGTTTTGCGTCATCTCAAAAAATTGCGCCTGACTAACCCCGACATTCACTAAGGTACCGTCACTCAGCGTTTGATGTACTCGCGCCAAGGGATTATGGCTTAGCTGTTCTTTTGCTGTTTTACAGGCCATTAGCAAAGCGCGGTGGTCTTGAATCGAAATGGGGGCTAACTTGGCTTGCTCGATTACCCAGCAGTACAGGCGATGGTCAAAGTCATCGCCGCCCAGCGCCGAATCACCACCGGTAGATAAAACTTCGAAGACGCCTTTGCTCATCCGCAAAATGGAGATGTCAAAGGTACCGCCGCCTAAGTCATAAACCGCATAAAGGCCTTCGGATGCATTATCGAGTCCATAGGCAATGGCTGCTGCAGTGGGTTCATTGAGCAAGCGCAGAACTTCGACTCCTGCTAACTTGGCGGCATCTTTCGTAGCCTGTCGCTGCGCATCGTCAAAGTAGGCTGGGACTGTAATCACAGCACCAACGATGTCATCATTGACCGAATCTTCCGCTAACTGCCGCAGACGCGCCAAGATTTCAGCAGACACTTCGATGGGGCTCTTATCACCCGCTACCGTTCGCAACTTGAGCATACCGGGCAGATCTACAAAGTCGTATGGGGCGTTTTCCAAATGATCTACATCACCAAGGCCACGGCCCATAAAGCGCTTAACTGACACAATCGTATTTTTTGGATCACTGACTACGCTCTCGAGCGCCTCAAATCCAGCTTGGGTTCGACCATTTGTTAAATAGCGCACAACCGATGGAAGCAATTCGCGCCCTTGCTCATCCGCCAAGACCTTTGGCAAGGCATCGCGCACCACCGCAACCAAGGAATTAGTGGTTCCGAGGTCAATACCAATGGCAATGCGCCGCTGGTGCGGCGCAAGCGACATACCGGGTTCAGAAATTTGTAATAAAGCCATTGATCATTAACTCAAGCAAGTGCCGCAATGGCGTCATCCAATTCAGTAGCAAATTTATCGATAAATAAAAGGCCGCGAAGCAATTCGGCTGCCCGCTGGTAATTATGCGTCCGATCCATTGCCTCCGCTAATTCAAGCAACGCAGCCTTGTATGCCGAGTCGACTTCAATCGCTAATGCATCGAGCGCAGCAAAATCATCTGCACTCTCCTCCAAACTATCGCGCCAGGCCATCTGCTGCAAAAGGAATGCGGTTGGCATGGCTGTATTGGTTTCTAAGTTAGCCTCAAAGCCATGCAGTTTGCAGAGATAGAGGCCGCGCTGGATCGGGTGCTTTAAAGTTTGGTGGGCCGTATTGGCTAAGGTAGCCATTTGCATTGCAATCCGCTGCTCACTGTCGCTCCCTTGGGTATGGCGATCGGGGTGAACCTCTTTTTGGATTGCTAGGTAAGCAAGATCTAGCTGCGCTAGATCCAAACTGAATTGCGGACTTAAACCAAAAAATTGAAAGTAATTCTCAGACGCGGAATGATTCGCCACAACCACACTCGTCCTTCATGTTTGGATTCTGAAACTTGAAGCCCTCGTTTAGGCCTTCACGGACGAAGTCAAGTTCGGTGCCATCAAGGTATGCCAAGCTTTTAGGATCAATAAAAATCTTTACCCCATTGGATTCAAACATCTGATCTTCCGGGGCGGCATCGTCCACATATTCCAACTGGTAGGCTAGGCCAGAGCAGCCGGTCGTGCGCACGCCCAGACGCAAGCCGCAGCCTTTGCCACGCTTCTGCAGGTTGCGATTGACGTGTGCAGCAGCTTTTTGAGTGAGTGTAATTGCCATAAAGGATTCCTAAGTACAGATCAACTTAATTGCCGGGGTGCTTCTCTTTGTAATCCTGAACCGCTGCCTTAATGGCATCTTCGGCCAAGATGGAGCAATGGATTTTAACCGGGGGCAAGGCCAACTCTTCAGCTATTAGAGAGTTTTTAATCTCAAGGGCTTGATCCAGTGTTTTGCCTTTAACCCACTCAGTTACGAGCGAGGAGGATGCAATCGCTGATCCACATCCGTAGGTTTTGAACTTCGCATCCTCAATGATGCCCTGATCGTTCACCCGAATTTGCAATTTCATCACGTCGCCGCAGGCAGGTGCGCCCACCATGCCGGTGCCGACGTTGTCATCGGTTTTTGCAAATGAGCCCACGTTACGGGGGTTTTCATAATGATCAATTACTTTATCGCTATATGCCATGGTTCTTTCTCCTACTGTCTTAATCTGCTTAGTGGGCAGCCCACTTAATCGTACTCAAATCAATGCCGTCTTTGAACATCTCCCATAAAGGCGACAGTTCGCGAAGCTTAGCGATCTTTTCCTTGACCAATTGCACCGTGAAGTCGACTTCCTCTTCGGTAGTAAAGCGTCCAATGGTAAAGCGAATGGAGCTGTGCGCCAGTTCATCATTGCGACCTAAAGCGCGCAATACATAGGACGGCTCTAAGGATGCCGAGGTACACGCCGAACCCGATGAAATCGCGATGTCTTTCAAAGCCATCAACATCGATTCGCCTTCAACGTAATTAAAGCTAATGTTAAGGTTGTGTGCCACGCGTTGGTCCATATCACCATTGACGTAGACCTCTTCAATGTCACGCAGGCCATTTAAGAGGCGATCGCGCAAGGCACGAATGCGCTTATTCTCTTCAATCATATCGAGGCGGGCAAATTTAAACGCTTCACCCATGCCAACAATTTGATGCACTGGTAATGTTCCCGAGCGCATACCCCGCTCATGACCACCACCATGAATTTGCGCTTCAATCCGAATGCGGGGCTTGCGACGCACAAACAAAGCGCCAATGCCTTTAGGGCCATAGGATTTGTGTGCAGAAAAACTCATCAAATCCACTTTGATTTTTTCCAAGTCAATTTCAATCTTACCGGTGGCTTGGGCTGCATCGACGTGCAGGATGATGCCCTTCGAGCGGGTAAGCTCGCCAATGCGAGGAATATCCTGGATCACGCCAATTTCATTATTGACATACATTACCGAAACCAAAATCGTATCGGGCCGAATAGCAGCTTGCAGCGCATCAAAATCAATCAGGCCATTGGGCAATACATCAAGGTACGTGACTTCAAACCCTTCCCGCTCGAGCTCACGGCAGGTATCTAGGGTCGCCTTGTGCTCGGTTTTAATGGTGATGAGGTGCTTGCCTTTTTCTTGGTAAAAGTGCGCCGCACCTTTCACTGCCAAATTAATACTTTCCGTTGCGCCACTGGTCCAAACGATTTCACGGGGATCAGCATGAACTAGCTTAGCTACTTCATCGCGAGCCTCTTCAACCGCCTCTTCTGCAGCCCAGCCAAATGCATGGCTACGCGAAGCTGCATTGCCAAACTGCTCGCGCAGGTAAGGAATCATCTTGTCAACTACGCGAGGATCAATCGGAGTAGTGGAGGAGTAGTCCATATAAACTGGAAAATGTTTAGGGCTAAACAGCGATACCGGCTGGATGGCTTTAGTTTCAGGTGCGTTCATAAATAAAGTCTTCAGTTGTAAGCGATTAAATGATGAAACTTAACTTTGCCGTGCAAGGTTAAAAACGGAATTCACTAGATGCGGTTTGGCTGTAACGCTGGTCTCTTTTTTAGCAAGCGTTACTGGAGCCGCTTTCATTAGCTTCATTGGCTCAGTCTTCACTTTTCGCTCGCGCAAATCGTGAATGACCTGACCTCGACCAGCCTGCTGGGCCACTAAATCGCGCAGGGATACCGAAGCCAGGTATTCCACCATGCGGGTATTCAGATTGGCCCATAAATCGTGCGTCATGCAGCGGCCATGCTGCTCATCATCGCCATGGCAATTGCCTTTGCCGCCACATTGGGTTGCATCCAAAGGCTCGTCCACCGCAACAATAATGTCGGCGACGCTAACCTCTTCGGGCTTGCGCGCAAGGGTATAGCCGCCGCCCGGGCCGCGGGTGCTCTCAACGATGTTAAAGCGACGTAACTTACCGAACAGCTGCTCAAGGTAAGAGAGTGAAATGTGTTGCCTTTGACTAATTCCGGCTAGGGTTACGGGGCCATGGGCTTCCCGTAGCGCCAAATCAATCATGGCGGTTACTGCAAAACGACCTTTTGTTGTAAGTCTCATATGGCACCTTGGTAATGGATTGTTATGGACAGCGCACAGTCGGGCGGGTAATACCCAACCGTTATCGTCAAGAATAACAGATACCCGACTAATTTGCTCGGGTACTACCCATTTTGGCTATAGGGCATCCTGGGATAAGGCTCCAAAGGCCATTTCTTTGACCTTGCTGAGGCGATCGCGGGTCGCGGCCGCCTTCTCAAACTCGAGATTCTTGGCTTCGGCATTCATTTGCCTCTCTAGGCGCTTGATTTCTGCCGAGAGCGCTCGCTCACTTAGCCCAGCATAGTGGGCCTGCTCTTCTGCAGCTACAAACTCGGAGCGCTTCTCTTTGACGTCGTAAACCCCATCAATGATGTCTTTAATGCGCTTAGTTACTCCGCGTGGCTCAATACCATGCTCTTTATTAAAGGTAATTTGCTTGGTGCGGCGACGCTCAGTCTCGTCCATGGCACGGCGCATCGAATCGGTAATGCGATCGGCGTACAAGATTGCCTTGCCATTCATATTGCGCGCCGCCCTACCGATGGTTTGAATCAGGCTGCGTTCCGAGCGTAAAAAGCCTTCCTTGTCGGCATCCAAAATAGCCACCAGCGATACCTCGGGAATATCCAGGCCTTCACGAAGTAAATTAATCCCGACGAGAACATCAAATGCGCCCAGCCGTAAGTCCCGAATAATTTCGACGCGTTCTACCGTATCAATATCCGAGTGCACATAGCGCACCTTGACACCGTTGTCAGATAAAAAATCCGTGAGTTGCTCAGCCATCCGTTTGGTTAGCACGGTGACCAAGACGCGCTCCCCCACCTTCACGCGTTCATGAATTTGATTGAGCAAGTCATCCACTTGGGAGCTTGCCGGTAACACCTCAATTTGTGGGTCTACGAGGCCCGTTGGCCGCGCTACTTGCTCTACAACCTGCCCCGTTTTGCTGGCCTCATAGTCCGCCGGTGTCGCTGAAACAAAAATGGCCTGACGCATTTTGGTTTCAAACTCCGGAAACTTCAGCGGTCGGTTATCGAGTGCCGACGGCAGACGAAAGCCAAAATCCACTAAGGTTTGTTTACGTGAGCGATCACCGTTGTACATGGCATTCAGCTGCCCAATCATCACGTGACTCTCATCCAAGAACATCAACGCATCTTGAGGCAGATAGTCGACTAGGGTCGGCGGCGATTCGCCTGGTTTTGCGCCCGACAAATGGCGTGAGTAGTTTTCAATGCCTTTGCAAAAGCCCAACTCATTAAGCATTTCGAGGTCAAAGCGCGTACGCTGCTCTAAACGCTGCGCCTCAACCAGCTTGCCGTCTTTCACAAACTCATCAAGACGTTCGCGTAATTCGGTTTTGATGGTCTCAATGGCATTGAGTACGGTTTCGCGCGGGGTAACGTAGTGCGAGCTGGGGTAAACAGTAAAGCGGGGGATCTTTTGTTTAATGCGGCCCGTTAAGGGATCAAAAAATTGCAGGCTTTCAATCACATCATCAAATAGCTCAACCCGGACTGCGAGCTCATTGTGTTCAGCCGGAAAAATATCGATGGTGTCACCGCGTACTCGAAATACGCCCCGCTGAAAATCCATTTCATTGCGGTCATATTGCATCGCAATTAAGCGCGTCACGATCTCCCGCTGACTCATCTTGTCACCAGGGCGCAGTGTCATCACCATGCTGTGGTAATCGCCCGGATTACCGATGCCGTAAATCGCCGAGACCGAGGCCACAATCACAACGTCACGGCGCTCCAATAAACTCTTGGTGGCGGACAAACGCATCTGCTCAATGTGTTCATTGATGGCTGAATCTTTTTCAATAAAAAGATCACGATGCGGTACATAGGCTTCCGGTTGATAGTAGTCGTAATAGCTTACGAAGTATTCAACTGCATTGCGCGGAAAAAACTCCCTGAATTCGCTGTACAACTGAGCAGCCAAGGTTTTATTCGGCGCAAAGACGATGGCAGGCCGACCCATGCGCGCAATTACATTGGCCATGGTGAAGGTTTTACCTGATCCCGTCACGCCCAATAGGGTCTGAAAAGACAGGCCATCCTCAATTCCAGCGACCAATAGCTCAATCGCTTGCGGCTGATCCCCTGCAGGAGGAAAGGGCTGATAGAGCTCAAATGGCGAGTCCGGAAAACGTACAAACTTGGCGGGATCCAGGCCCTCAGGCAGACTAGTCTGCAAGCGCTCTAGCTCGGGGCTCGCGGGCATGGCTTTGGGGCTTGATTTTGGCGACTTTGGGGGCATCTCGGCTATCATTTCATCTGCAAACAATTTCACATAAACGTTGATTTTGCCGTTTTTATCTAAAGATCGTCAGCCATTCTTCTAAAAATCACCATTTCTTTGAGATCACGCCTTCTTTTCAACCATTTACAGACGCCCACTACCCCATGAACCTGTTTTCCTCAGTACAACTTGCCCCCAAAGACCCCATTTTTGGCCTGACCGAGGCTTATGTGGCCGACCAAAATCCAGAAAAGGTGAATTTAGGTGTTGGCGTTTACTACACCGATGAGGGCAAGGTGCCTTTACTCAAGGCGGTAATTGAGGCTGAAAAAGAAATCGTTGCCAAGCAATCTCCGCGCAGCTACATCCCGATTGAGGGTCCAAGCCCCTACAACATGGGAGTTCAAAAACTCCTCTTCGGCGAAGACTCGCCATTAATTAAAGAGGGTCGCGTTGTCACGGCGGAGTGCCTTGGGGGTACTGGCGCTCTGCGTGTCGGCGGTGACTTTGTGCGGCGCATTGAGCCAAACGTTCCCGCAGCCATTAGCAACCCCAGCTGGGAAAACCACCGCGGCGTTTTTGAGGCTGCTGGCTATGAAGTGCTCGAATACACCTACTTTGATAGCAAAACCCGTGGCGTTGATTTTGCCGGCATGGTCAAATCCCTCGAGTCTTTTCCAAAGCGGACTTTGGTTGTGCTGCATGTCTGCTGCCATAACCCCACCGGTGCTGACCTTAATAAAGAACAATGGCTCAAGGTCATTGAGATCTGCCGTGAACGCGACCTTATTCCATTTTTAGATATGGCCTACCAAGGCTTTGCTCAAGGCATTGAAGAGGATGGACTTGCTGCACGCCTATTTGCAGAATCGGGCTTATCCTTTTTTGTATCCAGCTCCTTTTCAAAATCATTTTCCCTGTATGGCGAGCGTGTAGGCGCTCTATCCATCGTGACCCAAAACCGAGATGAGTCGGCGCGCGTACTCTCGCAACTCAAGCGCGTGATTCGCACGAACTACTCCAATCCACCCACCCATGGTGGCGCAATTGTGGCTGCAGTGCTCAATAATCACAACCTACGTCAGCAGTGGGAAGATGAGCTCGCACACATGCGTGATCGCATTAAGACCATGCGCCATGAACTGGTTGTCCGCTTGGCTGCCAACGGGGCAAAACAGGATTTTGGTTTTATCGAGTCGCAACGTGGCATGTTCTCCTATTCGGGGCTTACTGCAGAACAAGTGGCACGCCTGCAAAAGGAAGACAGTATTTTTGCCCTGTCCACCGGTCGCATTTGCGTTGCAGCCCTCAATACCAAGAATATTGATCGCGTGGCCAAGGCAATTGCCCGCGTATTAGCGTAAAGGCGGTTAAACTGACTTTCTAGGAGGCGTCATGCTATATCAACTGTACGAGTTCCAAAAAGCTTTGCTTCAGCCATTGAGCTCGTGGGCACAAACAGCATCAGAGACGTTTATCAACGCATCCAATCCATTATCAAAAATGCCTGGGGCAGAACGCATCGCCGCAAGCTATGAATTACTACACCGACTCGGCAAAGACTATAAAAAGCCTGAATTTGGAATCCGTGCGGTAAAGGTACATGGACGCGACGTTGCCATTCATGAAATCACCACACTCGAAAAACCGTTCTGCAATTTAATCCGCTTTAAGCGCTATTCGGATGACGTTGAAGTTATCAAGCAACTCAAAGAAGATCCAGTCGTGCTGGTGGTTGCACCCTTATCAGGTCACCACTCCACTTTGCTGCGCGACACCGTACGTACCCTGCTGCAAGACCACAAGGTCTACATCACCGATTGGCTGGATGCAAGAACAGTGCCGACCGACAAAGGTGAATTTGGGCTCGATGATTATGTCCATTACATCCAAGAATTTATTCGCACCATTGGCCCAAAAAATCTCCACGTTATCTCTGTTTGCCAGCCTACGGTACCAACCTTAGGTGCCGTCTCTCTAATGGCATCGAATGGCGAAGAAACACCCGCCTCAATGATCATGATGGGTGGTCCGATCGACGCACGCAAATCGCCTACCGCAGTTAACTCCTTGGCCGATAAAAAATCATACGAGTGGTTCGAAAGCCATGTTATCTATGACGTACCCCAGCCACATGCTGGAGCGGGACGCCGAGTCTACCCTGGATTTTTGCAGCACAGTGGTTTTATTGCCATGAACCCCCAAAATCACATGCAATCGCATTGGGATTACTTCCAGAATTTAGTACGCGGCGATGAGCTCGACGCCAAGGCCCATATTCGTTTTTATGATGAATACAACGCGGTCTTAGATATGGATGCCAAGTACTACTTAGACACCATCAAAACTGTATTTCAAGAACATGCCCTACCCAGTGGCACCTGGAAAGTCTCTGGTGAGTTAGTGAAGCCCCATGACATTACCGATGTGGCACTTCTTACCATCGAAGGCGAACTGGACGATATTTCTGGCAGCGGTCAAACGCGCGCCGCACATAAATTGTGTAAAGGCATTCCTGCGGAACGCAAGGACCATTACGAAGTCGTTGGTGCTGGTCACTACGGTATTTTTTCAGGTCGTCGCTGGCGTGATAAGGTTTATCCCCGCATTGCAGATTTCATTCGCGCGCATCAGGAAACTCCGAGTAAACCAAAAAAGGGGGCCGTCCAAAAGGCCCTCGGTAGTGACTAAGTCTGCAGGGCTTGCCGACTGCTTAAAGGCACTGCATGAATTCAGTTGAACTGTGTAATCAACTCGATGACGTGCTACCTCAAACCCAATGTACGAAGTGCGGTTACCCGGACTGCCGATCCTATGCGGCGGCAATGGCCGATGAGGGAGCCCTACCGAATCGCTGCCCTCCTGGAGGCGCAGAAGGAATAAAGCGTCTAAGTTCTATTTTGATGATGTCCGGCCGGCAACTGCCACCCCATCTTCAACTGGAACCCGAGTGTGGCATCGAGCGGCCGCGGCCAGTAGCCCTGATAGACCCCAAAACCTGTATAGGTTGCACCCTCTGCATACAAGCCTGTCCAGTCGATGCGATTGTGGGCGCATCCAAACAAATGCATGTTGTGCTGACCGATTGGTGCACGGGCTGCGATCTCTGCGTGCCGCCCTGCCCGGTTGATTGCATCAGCATGGTTTCGGTGACAGAAAGTCGTACTGGCTGGGATGCGTGGACTGCTGAGCAGGCCGATCTGTCTCGAGTACGCTACCACGGGCGTGAAGATCGCCTAGAGCGCGAGGAGCGCGATAATAATCTGCGCCTATCTAAAAAAGCCGAGGCCAAGTTAAAGGCACTTAACGAGGCTACTGCCAGTGGAAGCCAATCAGTAGAGCAGGCGCAAGAGAGTGAGCGTAAACGTGCAATCATTGCAGCAGCGATTGAACGCGCAAAGTTAGCTGCAGATAAAAATAATACAAAATGAATCTCAAACAGCGCAATGCTTTTTTTGCCCAACTGAAAGCAAATAATCCCAATCCAGAAACCGAGCTAGAGTACAGCTCACCTTTTGAATTGCTGGTTGCGGTACTGCTCTCGGCGCAGGCAACCGACATATCCGTCAATAAAGGAACTCGTCAGTTATTCAAGATAGCCAACACACCTGCCGCCTTACTGGCTTTAGGTGAAGATGGGGTTCGGCCCTTCATCGAGCACATCGGTCTCTTTCGAACCAAAGGCAAGCATTTACAAGAAACCTGCCGTCTCTTACTGGAGCAGCATGGTGGGGAAGTTCCTCGCACCCGTGAAGCACTTGAAGCCCTGCCGGGAGTAGGCCGTAAAACAGCCAATGTTATTTTGAATACAGCGTTTGGAGAGCCCACCATGGCAGTCGACACCCATATCTTCAGGGTATCGAATCGCACCGGCCTTGCCCCTGGAAAAGACGTGCTGAAAGTCGAGCAGCAGCTCCTAAAACGCATTCCAAAAGAATATCTACTCGATGCACATCACTGGCTTATTTTGCATGGGCGCTATGTTTGTAAGGCGCGATCACCGGAATGCGCCCAATGCATTGTTGAGCCACTGTGTGGTTACCGGCAAAAAACAGGGAAAGGACAAGTTCGTGGCGCTGTTTAATCCAAGCCGAGAGGAAGTCCGGCGTTTCTTTTGCGATACCTGGCAGAAGAAGCAAACCAATTCTATTTTGACCCCACTTGAGACGCTGGCGGGTCAATGGATGGAGCAGCACCCAGAGTACCATGCTGTTCTGGGTGATGGCGAAGCAGCACTGAGTCAAGACTACACCCCCGAGCGTGGCGAAACGAATCCTTTCCTACATCTCTCGATGCACCTATCAATTAGTGAGCAGATCTCAATCGATCAGCCGCCCGGCATTCGGCATGTCGCGAACGTTCTAGCGCAGCGACTCGATTCGGAGCACGAGGCACAGCACCGCATTATGGAGTGCCTAGGTCAGGTCTTATGGGAATCCCAGCGGGATGGAGGGCAACTGAGCCCTGAAAAATACCTACTAGCCTTAAAACAACTGATTTAATTTAGGACAGCGTTGCAATCGCAGCGCGAATAGCCTGGGGTAACTCTAAGGCCTGCTGACGGCGAATTTTCAAAGTGGCATCTGCTGTGTCTCGCAGGCGATTAGACCAGGCCGATCCAGGGAAAAATGCATCATCCTCAAAGCGTGGAATCACATGCCAGTGAATGTGAGGCACTTGATTGCCGAGCGCTGCCAGATTGATTTTTTTTGGGTGCATGACTGAACGTACTGCACCTTCAACCGCAAACACCAAGTGCATTAAAAGGTCACGCTCACCGTAACTCAGCTGGGTCATTTCGGCAATGTGCCGATTCCAGATCACGCGGCAAAAGCCCGGTAAATCGGGATCATCTACCAAGACAACGCGGCAATCATCGCCACGCCAAATCAGCGTACCACCCTCTTCTGTACATAAAACGCAATTCACCATGGCGCCAATGTAAACGAAAACAGCGCCAAAGTCACCCTTTTGGGGCAAACTTGGCGCTGCAATACTGCTGCAAGTTATGTGTTGCGACTGCTTAGTGGAACTGCTCTTCTTCGGTTGAGCCGGTCAATGCGGTTACAGATGACTTACCACCCTGAATCACGGTAGTGATGTCATCAAAGTAACCTGTGCCGACTTCTTGCTGATGCGATACGAAGGTATAGCCACGATCGCGCGCTGCAAACTCAGGCTCTTGCACCTTCTCGACGTAGGCCGTCATACCGCGCTTGGAATAGTCTTGCGCCAAGTCGAACATGTTGTACCACATCGAGTGAATACCAGCGAGGGTAATAAATTGATACTTGTAACCCATCGCACCCAGCTCGCGCTGGAATTTAGCAATGGTTGCATCGTCGAGGTTTTTCTTCCAATTGAACGATGGTGAGCAGTTGTATGCCAACATCTTGCCTGGGAACTTGGCACGAATCGCTTCCGCAAACTTGCGCGCGAAATCCAAATCCGGCGTACCCGTCTCACACCACACCATATCAGCATAGGCGGCATACGCTAAGCCGCGCGAGATTGCCTGATCTAGGCCCTTGCGCGTTTTATAGAAACCTTCTGGTGTGCGCTCGCCCGTTAAAAATGGCTTGTCGTTTTCATCGTAGTCGGATGTCAATAAGTCTGCCGCCTCGGCATCGGTACGCGCCAAAATAATCGTAGGTACGCCCATCACGTCTGCAGCTAAACGTGCGGATACCAATTTCTGTACTGACTCGGTAGTGGGCAAGAGAACCTTACCACCCAAGTGACCGCATTTTTTTACGGACGACAATTGGTCTTCAAAGTGAACGCCGGCTGCGCCTTGCTTAATTAATGCCTTGCTTAACTCGTAGGCATTTAATACACCACCAAAGCCGGCTTCCGCATCGGCAACGATGGGCGCATAATAATCAATATAGCCCTGATCACCTGGATTAATGCCTTTTGCCCACTGAATTTGATCGGCACGCTCAAATGAGTTATTGATGCGCTCTACCATCTTGGGTACCGAATCAACCGGATACAAGGATTGATCGGGGTACATCGCCGCATACGAATTACCATCGGCAGCAACCTGCCAACCCGATAAGTAAATGGCTTTAATACCTGCTTTGACCTGTTGCATTGCTTGACCGCCGGTAAGCGCGCCCAAACAATTAACATAGGCTTCGTTGTTGACTTGATTCCATAACTTCTCTGCACCTGCCTTAGCAAGCGAGTACTCAATCCGCAGCGAGCCACGTAAGCGCACTACGTCGTCGGCAGTGTAGCCGCGCTTGATGCCCTTCCAACGTGGATTGGTATCCCAGTCTTTCTGAATTTTTGCTGCTTCTTCTTTGCGATTGTCCATATTGCTCTCCTTAGATATAAAACAATTGACTAAAAATGGTTAACTCGACTAGATCACCGGCACTGGCCTGCTGTGTTTAAGTCTTATGTCTTATATAAGAGTTTACGTATTTATAAGTCAGGAGCAATATAAAAATGAAACAGATTCGTATTAATAAAACATCATAAAATCAATTATTTAGGTCGTTATTATCACAATGCAAAATGATTAGTCAACCGCTGAAAAGTAAGTTTGATGTCATTGCTGCAGTGCATTTTACCTACGGAAATAGCTTTTCGTATGGTGAAAAGGAGTTTATTGCTGGGTTTTTGGCATCGCCGTATTGGCATTGGAAGCTGCAACCTTGACTGCGGTCAGAATCAATAACAGCTGCAAAAAGGCCACGCCCAGGAAGAGAGAATTGGGTTTTCCAGCATCGAGCAATATGCCGAATAACAAAGGCCCCACCGCCGCACCAAGATCAATGCCGGAGTAGACAATCCCATACACACTGCCCGATACGCCTTGCGGGGTTGCAGAGCGAATCATCATGTCGCGCGATGGCGCCGCGATGCCAAGGCCGCAACCGATTATAAAAAAGAGTCCTGGCACGAGTGCAGCAGTTACCCACTCTGCTCCAATTAAGAAGCCAATGACAGCGCAAACAAATAAGCAAGTACCGACAATGCGATCGGGCATTTTGAGTTTGGCTGCCATGATGCCGCCGACAATCATGCCTGCCGCACTTCCTAAGGCCATCAAGGTAATCGAAAAATTACCTGCAGTGACTGGAATGCCATAGAGCTGATTGAGTGCACTCGGCGCAAAGGACTGGATACCTGCCATGGCAATCATGCTGAAGAAAAAGAAGAGCCAGCACAACCAAACCGCAGCTAACTTTAAAAAGGCCAATGCACTTTGTGGCGCGCGCCCAGGGTTCGCCTCTTCTGCTGCTTTGATTGCGCTTGCACGACGATGCTCTGCATCGTCGATTAAATCGCCCCGATTGAACCAAAGCACCAGCAAGATGAGCGTCTCTAAGACCGCTGCGCACAGCAGTGCGATGCGCCAATCCGCAAGCGCGGCTATTCCAGCCATAAAGACCGGGGCAACTGCCCAGCCTAGATAACCCGTAACACCGTGTGCCGAATAGGCATAGGGCAAACGCGGCACCGATACCTTGTGATTAATTAAGGTGTAATCCACTGGATGAAAGACGCCATTGCCGCAGCCCGCAATCACTGCGCCCAGCATCAAGAGGCCGTAACCATTGCTTTGCGAGAGGACAACGGCAGATAAGGCTAATAAACCGACGCCAACGAAGAGGACCGGACGAGCCCCAATGCGGTCGACCAAAAAGCCAGAAGCCGCCTGCACAATGCAAGAGACCACAAAGAAAACCGACATGAGGAGACCGAGCTCTGCGTAGCTAAGGGCGAAATCCGCCTTCAGCCACGGAAAGAGTGGCGGCAAAATCAGGTGAAAGAAATGCGAGCTGCCGTGCGCCAAGCTTAATAAACTGATCACTCGGACATCACTGGCACGCGCACTGGCATGCGTCACAGTCATGACCCGAGTTTACTCGCTCTAGGGCCCGCCGGAATGGCTTTAATGCACTAAGCGGGTAAAGCTGAAATCGCCTTCCTTATTAATGTCTACCGGCACAACATCATTGGGGCCAAACTTCCCTTCCAAAATCATCTTAGAAACGGGATTTTCGATGTACTGCTGTATCGCCCGCTTGAGCGGCCTTGCTCCAAATACCGGGTCAAAACCCACTTCAGCAATTTTATTCAGTGCAGCATCGCTCACTTCCAGCTGCATATCTACCTTCGCTAAACGCGTAGCGAGGTTTTTCAGCAGGATCGAGGCAATCGACGCAATATTGGCTTTATCGAGGCCGTGGAATACCACAATCTCATCAACGCGGTTTAAAAACTCCGGACGGAAGTGGGTCTTGAGTTCACCAAACACTGCATCCTTAATCTCCGCTTGATTTTTATCCGTCATCGATTGAATCAGGTGTGAACCAATATTGCTGGTCATCACAATCACGGTGTTTTTAAAATCGACCGTACGTCCCTGACCATCAGTCAAGCGGCCATCATCCAGCACTTGCAGCAGGACATTAAATACATCCGGATGGGCTTTTTCGATTTCGTCAAACAGAATCACACTATACGGTTTGCGGCGCACCTGCTCGGTAAGGTAACCGCCCTCTTCGTAACCTACATAACCTGGGGGCGCGCCGATCAAACGGGCAACGCTGTGCTTTTCCATAAACTCACTCATATCGATCCGAATCAATCGATCATCGCTATCAAACAAGAATGCGGCAAGGGCTTTGCATAACTCCGTCTTACCAACGCCCGTAGGGCCAAGGAACATAAAAGAGCCGTAGGGCTTGTTTTCTTCGGAGAGCCCAGCGCGTGAGCGGCGGATTGCATCGGACACCGCCCGAATGGCCTCCTCTTGACCGACCACACGCTGATGCAAATGGTCTTCCATTTTTAGAAGCTTATCGCGTTCACCTTGCATCATTTTTGATACTGGAATACCGGTTGCGCGTGAAACGACTTCCGCAATCTCTTCGGCGCCGACCTGAGTACGGAGTAACTTGTTTTTAGTAACGCCTGCTTTACTATCCTTTGCTTCAGCAGCAGCGGCCGATTTGAGTTTTTGTTCTAGCTCAGGTAATTTGCCATACTGCAGCTCTGCCACTTGCTCGAGCTTGCCATCGCGTTGTAACTTGACGATTTCGGCCTTCACTTTTTCAATCTCTTCTTTGAGGTGAGCAGCACCCAAGGCGGCGCCCTTCTCTGCCTTCCAGATTTCTTCGAGATCAGCGTACTCGGCGCCCAGGCGCTTTATTTCATCTTCGATTAATTGCAGGCGCTTTTTAGAGGCATCGTCTTTCTCTTTTTTGACAGCCTCACGTTCGATCTTGAGCTGAATCAATCGGCGATCGAGCTTATCCATCACCTCTGGCTTGGAATCAAGCTCCATCTTGATGCGAGCGCCCGCCTCATCGATCAGATCAATTGCCTTATCTGGCAAGAATCGATCCGTAATGTAGCGATGCGATAACTCGGCAGCCGCTACGATCGCTGGGTCGGTAATCTCAATGCCATGGTGAAGCTCATAGCGCTCCTGTAAGCCACGCAAGATCGCGATGGTCGCCTCGACACTGGGCTCGTCAACCATCACCTTCTGAAAGCGGCGCTCCAAAGCAGCATCTTTTTCAATATACTTGCGGTATTCCTCAAGGGTAGTGGCGCCAATGCAATGCAACTCACCGCGCGCTAAGGCGGGTTTAAGCATATTGCCGGCATCCATGGCACCTTCGCCCTTGCCGGCGCCAACCATAGTGTGGATTTCATCGATAAAGACAATCGTTTGGCCCTCGTCTTTGGCAACATCACTCAAGACCGATTTCAGGCGTTCCTCGAATTCACCACGGTACTTTGCGCCGGCTAATAACAAGGCCATATCTAATACCAAAACGCGCTTGTTCTTGAGGGTCTCTGGCACTTCGCCATTAACAATGCGCTGCGCTAAGCCTTCAACAATTGCTGTCTTACCGACGCCAGGCTCTCCAATTAACACAGGATTGTTTTTGCCACGTCGCTGCAAAATCTGAATGGTGCGGCGAATTTCGTCATCGCGACCAATGACCGGATCCAGCTTGCCCATGCGGGCACGCTCGGTCAAATCAAGGGTGTACTTTTTTAGCGCTTCACGCTGGCCTTCTGCATCGGCACTATTGACGGACTCCCCGCCACGTACTAAATCAATCGCTGCCTCGAGCGCTTTGCGAGTAAGACCACACTCTCTTGCCAGCTTACCAAGCTCACCTTTGTCGTCTGCAACGACAAGTAAAAAAAGTTCGCCCGCGATAAATTGATCGCCCCGCTTATTCGCTTCTTTTTCGGTTAAATTGAGCCAATTGGCGAGATCGCGGCCAACCTGAACTTCGCCGCTACCCTGCACTTCTGGCAGCGCAGAAATCATCTTCTCCGCACCTTTTTCGAGGCTCGCTACATTGACTCCGGCACGCGTCAGTAAACTACGTACGCCGCTGTCTTGTTGTTTGAGCATCGCCAGCAATAAATGGGCTGGCTCAATGTACTGGTTGTCTTTACCAACGGCCAAGCTTTGGGCATCGCTCAAGGCCTCTTGAAATTTAGTCGTTAATTTATCGATTCTCATTTTGCGTCCTATTAAATGGTATTGCGCCAAGCAAAACTGCATTAGGCTTTCGCTGTGGCTTTCTTCATTAGAATATTAGGGCAATATCCCCGATTTCAAGCGTTTGTGAATGGATTAATCCGATTTGACCTGGCTTGTTTACCTCTTAGAGTGCGCTGACGGCAGCTTATATGCTGGAATTACCAATCGGTTAGAGCACCGCCTCAATGCCCACAATACCGGTGTAGGGGCACGCTATACCCGCTCTAGGCTCCCTGTAACCCTGCTAGCAACCCAAGAACACCCCGACCGATCGGAAGCATCCAAAGCAGAAATGAAGCTAAAAAGCCTACCTAGAACTAAGAAGCGGTCTTTTTTTGATTCCAGCGTGTAACGGCCGCATCATCGGTAACGCGGGCATCGACCCAGCGCGCGCCCTCGGGCGTATCTTCTTTCTTCCAAAATGGCGCTGCGGTTTTGAGGTAGTCCATGATGAACTCGCAGGCTAAAAAGGATTCGCCGCGGTGCGCACTGGTTACCGCTACCAAGACAATTTGGTCTGCTGGCATCAAGGGTCCAATGCGGTGAATCACGAGCGCATCCCGAATATCCCAGCGCGCTTTTGCTTGATTGACGATGTCTTCTAGCGCTTTTTCCGTCATGCCTGGGTAGTGCTCAAGGGTCATGGCGTTTACCGTACTGCCCTCGTTCATATCCCGCACTGTACCTACAAACGAGGTAATCGCACCAACCTGCAGATCACCATGTCGCAAGTTTGCAATCTCAGTCGTGAGATCAAAGTCCGCCTGCTGAATACGAATGGTCATCTAGCCCCCCGTGACCGGCGGAAAAAAAGCGGCTTCAGCGCCATCTACCAATTCGGTCGATGTATTAACCATCTGGTGGTTGAGAGCGCAGCGCAATACCTTGCCCTCACCCAAGACATCAGACCAAATACCACCGCGCAATCGCAGATGGGCACGCAAATCATCCATTGTGCGCACAGATGCAGGTAATTCAATTGACTCCTGCTCTAATCCGAGGCTTTCGCGTATAGAAGCAAAGTAGCGTAGTTGTAGTTTCATAGCTAAATCGTAATCCGATTATTTGAGAAGTGCATCAAATGGGATGTACTTTACTAAATCACCGGCTTGAATTGGCTGATTTGGCGGGCAGTCTACTAGACCGTCTCCCCATGCTGCACTGGTTAGCACCCCTGAGCTTTGATTGGGATACAAATCGAGTTCGCCCTGCGGATTAAGTTTGACGCGCAGGAACTCATTGCGGCGATCGGCTTTTGGCCAGTCAAAATCAGCGCGCATCGGATAGGATGGAATAGCGCTGTCCGCCCTGCCCTGCAATCGCAGAATGAAGGGGCGTACAAACAAAAGAAAGGTAACAAAACTCGATACCGGATTGCCGGGCAAGCCAATGAACCACGTTGATGTTCCTGGACGGGATTCTCGGCGCACCGATCCAAATGCGAGGGGCTTACCAGGTTTAATGGCAATCTGCCATAAATTGAGTTCACCTTCCGCGCTTACGGCCGGCTTAATGTGATCTTCTTCACCAACCGATACCCCGCCAGAGGTAATGATCAAATCGTGATCTTGGCTTGCTTGACGCAAAGCAGCGCGCGTCGCATCGAGCCGATCTGGCACGATGCCTAAATCCGTCGCATCACAACCCAAGGCTTTAATGCAGGCGAGTAAAGTATCGCGATTCGAGTTATAGATACCACCCGGCTTTAATGGCTCACCGGGAAGCGATAGCTCATCCCCAGTAAAAAAAGCAGCGACCCGTACGCGGCGTTTCACGGGTAAGTGGGTTAAACCGGCGGATGCTGCAACCCCCAGTTCTTGCGGACGTAATACACAACCTGCACTTAAAGCCACGTTGCCGGCGGTTAAATCTTCGCCGCGCCGACGAATCCACTGTCCCACTGTGGGGGATGTTGCTATCGACACAGCATCCGGCTTAGTAGGATCAATGGTGCAATCTTCCTGCATCACTACTGCATCGGCACCCTGGGGTATGGGTGCCCCTGTGAATATTCGGGCGGCTGTGCCGCTTTGTAGTTCTGTGCCCATGGAACCAGCTGGGATACGCTGCCCTACTCTGAGCACTCCAGAATGCGCCGCCAGATCGGCAACCCGAATTGCATAGCCATCCATCGATGTGTTATCTAACGGCGGGACATCAACCAAGCTCACTACATCGTTCGCCAACACACGCCCAAGTGCTGCTTGCATTGGGACCGACTCCACTTCAGAGACAGGAACTGCTGGCGCGAGCAATTGTTCACGTGCCTGCGCTGCCGTCAACATCGGTGGCTTGGTCATTGCAGGCCTAAGATACGCGCTGAGTAATAAATTGCTTCACCACACCAACGTCTGCCGGAATCGATTCGACCCGCTGGGGAAGTGATTTGATGTCTTTAAATGCCGCTGGGCACTCGGCGGGACGACCCAGAGCCTCTTCAATGGTTTCTTCAAACTTAATCGGCAAAGCTGTCTCTAGTACCAGCATCGGAACATCCTTTTGCAAATACTCGCGCGCTACTTTGACGCCATCTGCAGTGTGGGTATCAATCATCACACCGTACTTGCCATCGATATCCCGAATGGTCCTCAGGCGATCAGCATGGGTACTTCGGCCCGAGGCAAAACCAAACTGCTGCATCGTCGCGTAGGCAGGGTCACTAGATAAATCAAAACCGCCCGTTTCCTCGACTTGCTTAAAGAGGGCCGCTGTACGCTTACCATCTTGCGAAAGCAAATCAAAAACAAAGCGCTCAAAATTACTGGCTTTGGAAATATCCATCGATGGGCTCGAGGTGTGCAAAGTTTCAGCAGACTTGCGTGCACGATATATACCTGTACGGAAAAACTCATCGAGCACATCGTTTTCATTCGTGGCAACCACTAAACGCTCGATCGGCAAACCCATCATGCGGGCTATGTGCCCTGCGCAGACATTGCCGAAGTTACCTGAGGGAACGGTGAATGATACTTTTTCAGAACTGGATTGCGTGGCCAGCAAATAACCTTGAAAGTAATACACCACCTGCGCAAGAACACGCCCCCAGTTAATCGAATTCACTGTACCAATCTGGTATTTGGCTTTGAATGCCAAATCATTACTGACTGCTTTGACGATATCTTGGCAGTCATCAAAAACGCCATCGACCGCGAGATTAAAAATATTCGGGTCTTGCAGGGAATACATTTGCGCCGACTGAAAGGCGCTCATCTTTCCCTTGGGGGAAAGCATAAATACCCGAACGCCTGCCTTACCGCGCATGGCATATTCAGCGGCGCTACCAGTATCTCCCGAGGTGGCGCCCAAGATATTGAGATGCTGACCCGCACGTTGCAATGCATATTCAAATACGTTACCGAGGAACTGCATGGCCATGTCTTTAAATGCCAAGGTAGGGCCATTCGACAAACTCAATAGACCAATACGCGTACCGCCCTCTTCGCCCAGCCAATGGAGTGGCGTAATGTCACTCGCTTTATCTTCGGGGCGGCCATTGCTATAAACCGCGGCAGTATAGGTTTTACGCACCAATGCGCGCAAATCAGATTCTGGAATATCAGGGCAATACAAGCTCAAGACTTCAAAAGCCAAATCTGCATAAGAAAGTCCACGCCAAGAATCCAATTGCGCTGGGGTAACTTTTGGGTATTGCACTGGTAAATAAAGCCCGCCATCAGGAGCAAGTCCTCCCAACAGAATTTCGAGAAACGATTGCTCTGGGCTATTGCCGCGGGTCGACTGATAACGCATGGCGGTTTAGGATAAGTTTTCGAGGCGAATTTTAGTGATCTCGCCAACGACGGTTTTTAGGCCTTGCATATCGGCAATCGCAGCGAGCATATTCTTTTCATTGGTTTCGTGCGTGAGCATGACAAGGTCGGTTTGACTCTCACCCTCATTTGCTTCTTTCTGCAAGAGTGCGTCGATCGAAACACCATGCGATGCCAATATTTTTGTGATGTCTGCCAACACCCCAGCTTGATCCGCAACCCGCAAACGCAAGTAGTAGCTGGTGGTGATTTCACCAATAGGTAGCACAACGGTATCACGCACGGCATTCGGCTGGAATGCCAAATGTGGCACCCGGTTTTCAGGGTCGGCCGTCATTAAACGCGTGACATCCACTAAATCGGCAATTACGGCCGAAGCGGTTGGCTCCGAGCCGGCGCCTTTGCCGTAGTAAAGCGTAGTACCAACCGCATCACCGAACACTTGAACCGCATTCATGGCGCCTTCCACATTGGCAATCAAGCGCTTGCTGGGTATCAAGGTCGGATGGACTCGCAACTCAATACCGGATTTGGTTTTCTTGGTAATGCCAAGTAACTTAATGCGATATCCCAGCTGCTCTGCATACTTAATGTCAGTTGCTGCCAGCTTGGTGATACCCTCAACATAGGCCTTATCGAACTGCATGGGAATGCCGAATGCAATCGCACTCATGATGCTGACTTTATGCGCAGCATCAATGCCTTCAATATCAAACGTCGGATCGGCTTCGGCATAACCCAAGCGCTGGGCCTCCTTTAATACCGTTGCAAAATCAGAGCCTTTATCGCGCATCTCAGACAAAATAAAATTAGTCGTGCCATTAATGATGCCGGCAATCCATTCGATGCGATTGGCAGTAAGTCCTTCGCGCAAGGCTTTAATAATCGGAATACCGCCAGCAACTGCAGCTTCAAAGGCCACCATCACCCCCTTCGCATGTGCCGCTTTAAAGATTTCATTACCGTGCACTGCGATTAAGGCTTTATTTGCGGTAACAACGTGCTTACCTGCAGCGATGGCCTCGAGTACCAAATCCTTCGCAATGCCATAACCGCCAATCAGCTCAACCACGATATCGATCTCGGGGTTTGCAATGACTGCACGGGCATCGCTAACAACTTGTGCGCGATCCTGAACTAGCTCCTTGGCGCGCTCTACATTGAGATCGGCAACGGTGTGAATACGAATACCACGACCGGCACGGCGCAGAATCTCATCTTGATTGCGTTCAAGGACCGTGAAAACGCCCCCACCTACTGTTCCAATACCTAATAATCCAACTTGAATCGGCTTCATGATGCCTTTGTAGCGAGTGATGCAGTGGCAGATGACTTGCCATGCTTTTGACGATAACGCTCCAGAAAACGCGCAAAGCGACCAATGGCATCTTTAAGCACATCTTCATGGGGTAAGAAAACAACGCGGAAGTGGTCTGGCTTCACCCAATTAAAGCCGGATCCCTGAACCATCAACACCTTTTCTTCGCGCAGCAGATCGGCAATGAATTGCTGATCGTCTTCAATCGGGTACATCTCGGAATCCAATTTAGGAAATAAATAGAGTGCTGATTTTGGCTTCACACAACTCACTCCCGGGATGGCGGTAATCAATTCCCAGGCCAAGTCACGTTGCCGAGCCAATCGGCCTCCTTTAGCAACCAGATCATCAATGCTTTGATAGCCGCCGAGTGCCGTTTGAATTGCGTATTGCCCAGGAACGTTGGCACACAGGCGCATCGAGGACAGCATGTTTAATCCCTCGACGTAATCCTTTATGCGTGACTTATCCCCCGATACCACCATCCAGCCTGAGCGATAGCCGCAAGAGCGGTAGTTCTTAGATAGCCCGTTGAAGGTAATGATGACGACATCGCTGGAGAGTGAGGCGAGGGAAACGTGCTTTTCCTCGTCGTAGAGCATCTTGTCGTAGATTTCATCGGCAAAAAGAATGAGTCCGTGCTCGCGCGCAATTTGCGTAAGCTCCATCAGCAATGCTTTGGAATAAATTGCGCCCGTTGGATTGTTTGGATTAATCATCACAATCGCTTTGGTGCGCGGGGTAATTTTGGAGCGCAAGTCCGCTAAGTCCGGCGCCCACTCTTTTGCTTCGTCGCACAAATAATGAATAGGGGTACCACCCGATAAACTGACTGCAGCAGTCCACAAGGGATAATCTGGTGCGGGAACTAAAACTTCATCGCCATTATTCAGCAGCGCGTTCATGGCAAGCACGATCAATTCCGAGACGCCATTACCAGTGTAGATATCATCCAAGGTAACGCCTTGAATGCCTTTTTCTTGGCAGTACTGCATGATTGCTTTGCGGGCAGCGAAAATGCCTTTGGAATCGGAATAAGCAGATGCGTTGCTCAAGTTACGGATCATGTCGAGCTGAATTTCTTCAGGGGGATCAAAACCAAACACACCCACATTGCCGATGTTTAATTTGATGATTTTGTGACCCTCTTCTTCCATGCGCTGAGCAAGCTCAAGGACGGGTCCACGGATGTCGTAACACACGTGATTTAGCTTTTCAGACTTTAAGATTGGTTTCACAGTGATTATTTGTAAATGCTGCTAAATTGATAAGGGTTAAGTACTTGAAAACTAGGAAAAAAGCGACTAGTTATAATTTACTCAATTATGACAGAGCCCACACGTGAAACTCCATTCTGATAACCCCCTTGGCATCAATACGATAACCGGCTACGGCACAGACTACATTGAGGTCAATAAGGCACCGTATTCCCATGCGGTATTGCTTGGGCCCAGCGGTCCGGTTATGCATTGGGGAGCGTCCTCCTTTGAAGACCTTGATCCGAGTCATTTCGCCCAAATTGCTGAACTTAAACCCGAATTAATCATTATTGGGACCGGCCTTCGCCAACGTTTCCCTCGCCCGGATTTATTAAAGGCCTTGATAAACGCCAAAATTGGCTTTGAAATTATGGACACCCAGGCGGCTTGCCGCACCTACAACATTTTGGTTGGAGAGGGTCGTCAGGCCATGGCTGCATTGCTGCTGGACCCCCAATAACGATGTTCGGTCCGATTAACAAGACATCCACCTTATTAACGCCAATTGGCATTGCGCTATTGGGGGTGCTGTATGCCCTGGTGTGGTTTGGTGCGCTCGATTATCGCCATCTCATTCCATCGGATGAGGGGCGTTACGCTGAGATTGCCCGCGAAATGCTAGTGAGCGGCGATTGGGTCAGTCCGCGCTACCACGACTATAAATATTTTTTTAAGCCCCCTTTGCAATTGTGGGCGACTGCCATCGCATTTGATTGGTTTGGCATTGGTGAATGGCAAGCTAGGCTGTGGGGAGCCTTAACGGGTTTTCTAACTATTCTTTTTGTTGGCTACACCAGCACTCGGCTCGATGGCCAACGCGCTGGCTGGATCGCAGCAGTAGCCTTGGCCGCCAGCCCCATGTGGATTATCAGCGGTCACGTGAACTCGCTCGACATGGCTCTGTCGGCATTTTTAGCCTCCGCCTTATGCGCATTACTGCTCGCGCAAGACAGCAAAACAATGGCGAGCACCCGCGGCTGGATGTTGCTCTGCTGGGCTTTGATGGCGCTGGCAACGCTCTCCAAAGGCCTGATTGGAGCTGCCCTGCCCACAATGGTATTAATTGCTTATTGCCTTAGTGCATGGGACTGGCGTATTTGGAAGCGCCTGCACATCGTCAGTGGTCTATTGCTGTTTTTCGCGATTACTGCACCCTGGTTCATTGTGATGTCGATCCGCCATCCCGAATTTTTTGAGTTCTTCTTTATCCACGAGCATTTTGAGCGCTTTACCCAAGATACCCACCGTCGCCCGGGGCCGATTTACTTTTTTATTCCGCTACTGATTGCTGGATTTTTACCGTTTTTATTTCAATTGCCTGGCGCAGTAGCGCAGGCATGGAAGTCACGGCAAGGGCACTTTTCTGCAGGCTGGATGCTCGTTTGTTGGTTTGTAATTATCTTTGCTTTTTTTAGTGTGTCGCGCTCTAAATTGCCCGGCTACATCATTCCGATTTTTCCAGCCTTAGCCATGTTGGTCGGTCGTTATTTGGATCGCCAGTTAGGCCAAACCAATGTCCTGCCAATAACGTGGATCTTTCAAACAGCATGCTTTGCCATCATCGGCTTTGTTGGCTTCTTCTTTTTGTCCTTTGTTGGCGTCCAAGCGCAGCCTGATGAGATCACTGCCTACGCGCAATACACCCAATGGATTGCAGCCGCTTTAGTCGTCTTAATCTTCTTCAGCGGCTTGGCAGCATGGCAAGCCAGACGCAATGGCATTGCCAGCATTGCCAGCCTAGCCATCGGCTTTTACCTGACTAGCATGGTTGCAGGCACAGGCCATGAAACACTGGGCCGCGCTGTATCCGGAGTGGACTTAGCCAGCCGGGTGCGCAATGTGATCCCAGCCGATGCGCCAATCTATTCGGTCCGCATTTTGGATCACACCCTGCCCTTTTACTTAGGCCGAACCATGATCATGGTTGAGTTTCCCGATGAATTGCAGTTCGGCGTCGATCAAGAGCCCGATCGCTGGGCACCCACCTTAGCTGATTTTATTGGGCGTTGGAAAGCACAGCCCAATGCCTATGCACTCATGGTGCCCTCACAATATGCTGAACTTGAACGCTTGGGCTTGCCGATGGAAATCGTTGACCGAGATTCACGCCGCATGATCGTTAAACATCCGACTGGTGTTGTAAATCCGGTATTGCCACGCTAGACTGATTTATAAGCACACAGAACCCCATGCCAGACACGACATCACCCCCCTTTATTCCCTTTACGCGCCCCAGCTTTGATGAGGCCACGATTGCAGCAGTCGCGGAAGTATTGCGTTCTGGTTGGGTTACCTCTGGTCCTAAATTGGCGGAATTTGAGGCGGCGCTGAGTGCCTATTTTGGTAATCGGCCGGTGCGCTGTTTTGCCAACGGCACTGCCACCATGAAAATTGCCTTACAAGTAGCGGGCATCGGTCCTGGCGATGAGGTGATTACGACGCCAATCTCCTGGGTTGCCACATCCAACGTGATTCTCTCGGTTGGCGCCACCCCCGTCTTTGTTGATATTGATCCCCGTACGCGCAATTTGGATCTGAATAAAGTGCCCGCAGCGATTACGACTAAAACACGGGCAATCATGCCCGTCTATTTGGCTGGACTCCCCGTCAATATGGACGAGCTGTATGCCCTTGCTACAAAGCATGGACTACGTGTGATTGAGGATGCAGCGCAGGCCTTTGGCTCGGAATGGAAAGAGCAACGCATTGGCAGCATTGGTGATCTGGTGAGCTTCAGTTTTCAGGCAAATAAAAATCTCTCTACCGTCGAGGGGGGTTGTTTGGTTTTAAATAATCTTGAAGAAGCGCGTCTCGCAGAAAAGCTGCGCCTACAAGGCCTCACTCGAACCGGCATGGATGGCATGGATGTTGACATGCTAGGCGGAAAAGACAACCTGACGGACGTGAATGCCGTGATTGGCCTGCATCAGCTAAAACACATCAAGCAGTTTCAGGAAAAACGCACCCTACTTGCAGCGCACTACTTTACGTTCCTTCACTCCGCCCTGAAGGCGGCCAATTTGCAGGGCCTGGACCTGGGGCTTCCGGTGCAATCGGATGGCGATTCCAAATCAAACTGGCATATGTTTCAGCTGGTGCTGCCTCTGGAGCAACTCACCGTCGACCGTGCAGAGGTGATGTTTGATTTAAAGGAGCAGGGTATTGGTACCGGCGTTCACTATCCTGCCATTACCGGCTTCAGTCTTTACCAGAAAAAAGGCTACCAAGTCAGCGATACCCCGATTGCGGCGCGCATCGGCAAATCCATTCTGACCTTACCGCTCTTTCCGGGCATGAGTAATCTAGACGTGGAGCGCATTGTGAATGCCTTGCTGGGTATTTTGACAAAGTACCGCAAAAGTTAGCGTTGCTGGGCAGCTCTGGGCGGGCCAAATTGATTGTGATGGCTTAAATTAGACCCATTGCCTCAGATCAGGCAAAATTGCGTTATGTCTGCAAACCCGTCACACCCAACACCTCAGCTGAGCATTGTCATTCCGGTCTACAACGAGGAAGAAGGGCTAAAAGCCCTGTTTGATCGACTCTACCCCGCAATGGATCGACTGAGTTTTGATTTAAGTCTCTCCTATGAAATTGTGTTTGTAAACGATGGCAGCAGAGATCGCTCTGCAGGGATGTTGGCAGCCCAATTTGATTTACGACCAGATACAACTCGAGTTGTTTTATTCCAGAATAATTTTGGTCAACACATGGCCATCATGGCTGGCTTTGAATACGCTCGTGGCGAATCGATTATTACGCTCGATGCAGACTTGCAAAATCCGCCTGAGGAAATCGCTTTACTCGCAGCGGAATTAATCAAAGGCCACGATTACGTCGGTACGATCCGCGCCAACCGACAGGACAGTTGGTTCCGCAAAACAGCATCGCGGGCAATGAATCACCTACGCCAGCGGCTTACGCGCATCACCATGACCGATCAAGGCTGCATGCTGCGCGGTTACAGCCGCCGCATTGTGAATTTGGTACGCCAATGCAATGAAAGCAATACCTTCATACCAGCGCTTGCCTATACTTTTGCAGCCAATCCCACGGAGATTGAGGTCAAGCACGAAGAGCGCTTTGCCGGGGAATCCAAGTACAGCCTGTACCAATTGATCCGTCTGAATTTTGACTTGGTCACCGGCTTTTCGGTGATGCCGCTGCAACTCTTTTCTATTTTTGGCATGCTGCTCGCACTGGGATCGGGCACCCTCTTCGCCCTTCTCTTGGTGCGTCGCTTTGTGCTGGGCTCGGAGGTTGAAGGCGTATTCACCTTGTTTGCCTTGACCTTCTTCTTAATTGGCGTAATGCTCTTTGGTCTCGGTCTTTTAGGTGAATACATCGGCCGCATCTATCAGCAAGTGCGCGAGCGCCCACGCTATGTGGTTCAAGCTGTTTTGGAACAACATTAATCTTTGAATACGGTTAGCGCACCCATTCGGGCTGTTGTATTTGCTTACCACGATGTCGGCATGGGTTGCATCAAGGCTCTATTGGATGCCGGCATTCAGATTGAGCTGGTTGTCACCCACGCCGATGACCCACAGGAAAATATCTGGTTTGGTAGCGTTGCTTCTTTGTGCGAAGAACGCAGCATTCCGTATGTCCAGCCTGATGCAAGCGGCCTGCCAGGACTTCTGCCGCAGCTTAAACAGATCGCGCCAGATTATATTTTTTCGTTTTACTACCGCCATATGATTGCCTCGGACATTCTGGTGACTGCCCGCATCGCCGCGCTCAATATGCACGGCTCACTGTTGCCAAAGTACCGCGGTCGCGCACCAGTCAATTGGGCAATCCTGCATGGGGAAACCGAAACGGGGGCCACCTTACACATCATGGAAGCCAAACCCGATGCAGGCGATATTGTTGGTCAGATAGCAGTCCCGATTGATCCCGATGAAGACGCCACAGCCGTCTTTTCCAAAGTGAGTAATGCAGCAGTTGAGGTAATGCGGATCGCCCTACCCGAGCTCGCTCAAGGCCGTGTTCCACGAACCCCTAATCTACTCACCAAGGGCAGTTACTTCGGTGGCCGCAAACCCGAGGATGGTCGCATCCATTGGAATCAGACCGCAAAACAGGTTCATGACCTGATTCGTGCGGTAGCGCCCCCTTATCCCGGCGCATTTACCGATTGGCAAGGCAAGCGCATGGTTATCGCCAAGTCCAAGCTGAACCCCGTGCTACCAGCCTCCCTCGATCTTGGTCGGCCTGGTATTCAGGTAGTTGATAATCGAGTATTCGGCATTTGCGGGAATCACCAAGCCATTGAAATCATGGCATGGCAGCCGGCAATTGCAAACGCAAATTAGTTGGTATGCATTTAAAACACGGGTAACTGGGTCGCATTATGAAAAAAGTTCTGATTTTGGGTGTGAATGGATTTATTGGTCACCACCTCTCCAAACGCATTTTAGAAACCACCGATTGGGATGTCTATGGCATGGACATGCAAAACGATCGCCTGGGTGATTTAGTCTCGCATCCCCGCATGCATTTCTTTGAGGGTGACATCACGATCAATCGCGAATGGGTCGAGTACCACATTCGTAAATGCGATGTGATCTTGCCGCTGGTAGCAATCGCCACACCCGCTACCTATGTTCAGCAACCCTTGCGTGTATTTGAGCTCGACTTCGAAGCCAATCTACCTATTGTTCGATCTGCCGTTAAATACAAAAAGCACTTGGTCTTTCCATCGACCTCGGAAGTCTATGGCATGTGCGAGGATGCGGAGTTTGATCCAGCCCAGTCCAATATGGTCTATGGCCCAATCAATAAACCCCGCTGGATTTATGCCTGCTCGAAGCAATTAATGGATCGGGTGATTTGGGGTTACGGCATGGAAGGCTTGCGCTTTACTTTATTCAGACCATTTAACTGGATTGGCCCTGGTCTCGATAGCATTTACACGCCCAAGGAGGGCTCATCTCGCGTGGTTACCCAGTTCTTGGGTCACATTGTGCGCGGCGAGCCCATTAACCTGGTCGACGGTGGTGAGCAAAAACGCGCCTTTACTTATATCGATGATGGCATTGACGCACTCATGCGCATCATTGCGAATGAAGGTGATATCGCTAACGGCAAAATCTATAACATCGGCAATCCTGCCAATAACTTCTCTGTGCGCGATCTTGCCAATCAAATGCTAGCGATTGCCCGTAGCATTCCGGAATACGCCAAGACAGCAGATCAAGTCAAAATTGTGGAAACTACCTCGGGTGCCTACTATGGCGTAGGCTACCAAGACGTGCAAAATCGCGTACCGGCAATTGATAACACGATGAGCGAACTCGGCTGGAAACCATCTACCATCATGAGCGATGCTTTGAAGCATATTTTTGAAGCCTACCGCCACGATGTTGAAAAAGCCCGCCACTTAATGGATCAAGAGTAAAAAGGCATGGCCAAAATTGCCCTCAAGGTTGATGTCGATACCCTGCGAGGAACGCGCGAAGGAACGCCTAATTTAGGCCGTACTTTTGATCGCCTTGGTATCAAGGCTACTTTTTTGTTTAGCCTGGGGCCCGACCATACCGGCTGGGCCTTAAAGCGGGTCTTTCGGCCTGGCTTTCTGAAGAAAGTTAGTAGGACCTCTGTTGTGGAGCATTACGGCATCAAGACCCTGCTCTATGGCGTATTACTTCCTGGGCCTGATATTGGGCGTGAGGCTGCAAGTGAAATGCAAGCGATTGATCGTGCCGGTCATGAAACAGGAATTCATACATGGGATCATGTGGACTGGCAAGACGGCGTACGCAAGCGTGATGCAGCTTGGACAAAAGCCCAGATGGAAAAAAGCTTTAATCGCTTTGTCGAAGTCTTCGGTCATACGCCCGCAACCTACGGCGCTGCCGGCTGGCAAATGAATGAGGCTGCCTTGGAGCAGCTCGATGCCTGGAGCATTCACTACTCTTCCGATGGCAGGGCTCTACCCAATCTTGTCCCCTACCGCATTGCGTTTGGTCACGGGAAAAGCACGCACGTACAGTACCCCACTACCCTGCCCACCTTCGATGAATTAATCGGGGTCGATGGCATGGACGACTTAGGCGCGGTAAAGAAAATACTCGCCATCACGCAAAGCAATCCCAATGACCAAGTATTTACCCTACACGCCGAGTTAGAGGGGCAAAAGCTCCTGCCCGCTTTTGAGTGCCTTTTGGCTGGGTGGCTTGATCAAGACCATGACCTAGTGACGATGGGAGAATTACATCAATCTTGGGCTGCGACTAAACAACTCGATAAAATAGCTACATTACCGCTGACTTGGGGTGAAGTACCCAATCGTAGTGGTGAGCTGATGATTCAGCCTGCGAACTGATTTAAAAAAAGGAAAAAATCATGTCAATTGCCATTGGTCAACCCCTTCCGCCGTGCGAAGTCGCTGCAACGTCCCAACTGACTTTTTCGCCATTAGCCGCTCAAGGAAAAAAGTTGGTACTGTACTTTTATCCCAAGGACATGACGCCAGGCTGCACCGCTGAGTCCGGCGAGTTTCGGGATCGCATTGAGGCATTCACGAAAGCCAACACCTTGGTAATCGGAGTCTCACGCGATACCCTCAGATCACACGATAATTTCCGGCAAAAATTAGAGCTACCCTTTGAACTGGTGGCCGATACAGAGGAAGTACTGTGCCAACTGTTTGGCGTCATGAAAATGAAGAACATGTACGGCAAGCAGGTTCGTGGAGTCGAGCGCAGCACTTTCTTATTCGATATCAACGGCAGGCTTGCCAAAGAATGGCGCGGAATTAAAGTAACGGGTCATGTGGATGAGGTCCTGAAGGCGGCTCAGGATCTGTAATAAATATGCCTTAATTCTGCCAAGCGCTAAGCCCCCTTTGAAAGGCCCCAATCTGGGGCTTTTTTTTATCCGAGATACTTGATTTGGCCTAAATATACGGTAAAGTAAGGCATATGCAGCTTTGGCGACGAGACAGATTCTCGATCCGTGTCAACCCTCTGCTTGACCTATTTACGGCAAGCATGGTCAACGCCCCTCCCCGCTTTTATTGTTCCCGTTGTGCTGACCTAAACCGCTCGATGCTGTCTGGCGGTTTTTTTTATTAGGAGAGTCTGAATGCCTTTGCCCCCAAGCCCAACCCAAATTGCCGATCAAGTCAAATTGAACCGCAAAGATGCGCCGGATTTAAAAAAACGGCCTGCGCCGATGAAGGTGGTTGAGGTCGATAGCCTAATTAATGAAATTTCTGCAGCCCGAAGCGAGACCGCCGAGTGGGCAGAAGAAGCGCCTGCGGATTTATCTGCTGCTGAAGTGGCACTCGAGCGTATCAAAGCTGATCACCGTGCACGGCAGGGCGACAAACACGCATTACTGGAGCCCAAAGCAAAACGCATTACTCGCACCGGCCCCCCATCGCTGTTTGTTTTGGACACCAATGTATTAATGCATGATCCGGCATCCCTTTTCCGCTTTGACGAGCACGATCTGTATTTACCGATGACGACCTTAGAGGAACTGGATAATCACAAAAAGGGAATGAGTGAAGTGGCGCGCAATGCCCGCACCGTAAGTCGCTCGTTAGACCAATTGATTGCCGGTACCAGCGGCACCTTAGATGACGGTATCCCACTTAATAAGTTAGGTCACCAAGATGTATCTGGAAAGTTATTTTTTCAGACGCGACTGACCACTACAGCCCTGCCCGAGGGCTTGCCTGAAGGCAAAGGTGACAACCTCATCCTAGCAGTCGTTAGCGAACTGCAACAAACGCATCCAGATAAAGAGGTGGTGTTGGTATCAAAAGACATCAATATGCGCATCAAAGCACGAGCACTTGGCTTGCCGGCCGAAGATTATTTTAATGATCAGGTTCTAGAAGACCGTGATTTGATGTACTCCGGAGTGATGACCTTGCCTGCTGATTTTTGGCCGAAGCACGGTAAATCGATGGAGAGCTGGGCCGACACCAAGAGTGGCACGATGTTCTATCGGGTATCAGGGCCACTTGTACCGAGCATGCTTGTCAATCAATTTGTTTACCAAGAAAACCCCGATGGCTCAACGCCGTTTTATGCACAAGTTCGAGAAATTAATGGTAAATCAGCATTACTGCAAACGCTGCGTGATTTTTCACATCAAAAAAATAATGTCTGGAGCGTAACCGCTCGCAATCGCGAACAAAATTTTGCCCTTAACTTACTTATGAACCCAGAGGTTGATTTCGTAACGCTATTGGGCCAAGCAGGTACTGGTAAAACCCTCTTGGCATTGGCGGCTGGCCTGGAGCAGGTTCTCGATAGCAAGCGTTATAACGAAATCATCATTACTCGGGCAACCGTTCCAGTGGGCGAAGATATTGGCTTTTTGCCCGGAACCGAAGAAGAAAAGATGCAGCCTTGGATGGGCGCATTTGATGACAACCTTGAAGTTCTTCAGCGCAATGAAGATGGTGCTGGTGAATGGGGTCGTGCTGCTACGCAGGAACTCATTCGGTCACGCATTAAAGTGAAAAGCATGAACTTCATGCGCGGCAGAACCTTTGTTAGTAAGTTTGTCATCATTGATGAGGCGCAGAACTTAACCCCTAAGCAAATGAAGACCTTAGTCACACGTGCTGGTCCTGGTACTAAGATTATTTGCCTGGGTAATATTGCGCAGATTGATACTCCCTATCTGACAGAGGGCTCTTCAGGTCTTACCTACGTAGTCGATCGCTTCAAAGGCTGGCGCCACGGTGGTCACATCACCTTAGCGCGTGGCGAGCGTTCGCGTTTAGCAGACCATGCGGCTGAAGCCCTCTAGTATTGACCAACATACAGGCGCTGATACTGCATCAAGACGCGCCTGTATTGGTGGTCTTGCCCTACTATTGTCTGGCTTAATCCTCGCTGGATGTAGCGCCCCTGCACTTAAACCGTCACCTCCAAGCAGGATCGCGAAATTTAAGGAAGATACCAGCGTTGGTACAGAGGGAATTTCCATTGCCGCTATGGGCCTAGTGGGGGTTCCTTATCGTTTTGGCGGCAACACCCCTGCAGGCGGCTTTGATTGCAGTGGCCTCATTGTCTATGTATATAAAAATGCTGCGGGTATTAAGCTGCCACGCACAGTTCAGGAAATGAGCCGTGCTGGCCAAAGCGTTCAGAATGATGCTCCGGCTCCCGGTGATTTGGTGTTTTTCAACACAACTGGAGAGCGCTATTCCCATGCCGGAATTTATGTGGGGCACGGTCGTTTCGTGCATGCCCCAAGCAAAGGGGGTACGGTACGCCTAGATCAAATGACAAGCCCGTATTGGGCAGCTCGATATACCGAAGCGCGCCGAATTGCCAATACAAAACCGTAATGAACTACGCTTAAGCTGAGTTTGAAACGAGCAAGGTATTCAGAATAGCATTGGTATCAAAATACACCTGCCAGTAGTGGTCATTACTACAGTACGGGCGAACCGCCAAGACGGGTCCAGCTGGAGTCGCCTCCAAGATACTCACCTCAACTGGTGGCGCGGCAAGAACATTGGGAATAGCACTAATCCGTTGCTTCAATAAAGTAATGGCAGCATCGTGATTTGCTGAATTTGGTAGTTGGCATTTCAAGTCCACCCGACGATAGGCTGTATCACTAAAGTTGTGGATCGTGTCGCCTAAGATCTTGCTATTACCAACCATCGTTGACACGTTATCCGGCGTACTAATGGTCGATGAAAATAGACCAATTTCTTTTACGGTTCCATTCACGCCGCCAGCAATGACAAAATCACCTACTTTAAATGGGCGCAGTACAATTAAGAAAACACCTGCTGCAAAATTAGATAGAAGCCCTGCCCAAGCAGCTCCAATCGCAATGCCTGCAGTTGCAAACAACGCTGCAAAGGTAGTCGTTTGGATGCCAAAGTAGCCCAAAATACCAACCACCAACAAGATATTTAGGATCACATTAATAACCGAGTTGGCATAGCGCACTACTGTGGGATCAATTTGTTGCCGCTCTAACCCACTCCGCACCATACGCAAAGCAAGGCCGATTAACCAACGACCAATTACCCACAGCGCAATGGCGCCCAGCACTTTGATGCCTACATCCGCAGCGGTATTAATGATGTGCTCTTGAATTACAGCTAAATCAATTGATGACATTTTTTTCCAGTTGAGATGAAGTGAATAAGTGCGAAAGAAGATTCTATATCACGTGGATGACTGTGATTTGATCCATTATTAGCTGTACAGCTAATATCATTTTTACAATGCATCCGAAACAATTAAATTTCCTTAATTACACTGGAGAATTATGATGAAAAACATACTCATTGCCCTATCAATTGCGCTTAGCTTTTCTGCAAGCCCTATTGCCTTTGCAAATCAAGCTGCATGCGAAGCAAAGGCAGTAAGCAAAGATGGCAAGCCACTGTATGGCGCCGCTAAAGATGCATCGATCAAAAAATGCATGGGGAGCGTTAAAGATTTGGGCTGTGAAGCGAAAGCAATAAGTAAAGACGGCAAACCGCTTCATGGTGCAGCCAAAACGGCATCCATCAAGAAGTGTGAAGCCGGCGGTTAATCAATATCACCACTTTTAATGAAAATGTCTCGCATCTAAGTGCGAGGCATTTTTCTTTGGGGCTCAAATATCGATTATGTTTTAAAACGGCTCATAACCACCAGAAGAAAAGCCAGGCGAACCCATCGCCAAGTTATCAAACTTCGTATAAGGACCTTGCCAACTCAATCGAATGGTACCGATGGGGCCATTACGTTGCTTGCTGATAATGATCTCAGCAATCCCTTTATCGGTGGTGGTATCGGCGTGATAGACCTCATCACGATAGATAAACATAATTAAATCGGCGTCTTGCTCGATCGCACCGGATTCCCGCAGGTCGGACATGATGGGACGTTTGTTTGGACGTTGCTCTAGGCCTCGATTTAACTGCGACAGTGCGACTACCGGACACTGCAACTCTTTCGCAAGTGATTTCAATGAGCGCGAGATCTCCGAGATTTCCGTAGCACGGTTTTCAGAACTCGATCCGCCACTACCGCTCATTAGCTGCAAGTAATCGATCACCACTAAGCCCAGTGTGCCACCAAAATTACGGGCAATGCGCCGTGCTCGTGCACGCAACTCTAAACTAGAAAGCGATCCCGTTTCATCAATCAATATTTGGGTATTACTTAGGCGTGCAATCGCATCCGTTACGCGCGGCCACTCATCGTCATTGAGTTTGCCGGTACGCATTCTGGATTGATCAACGCGCCCAACGGATCCCAGTAAACGGGATGCCAATTGTGATCCCGACATCTCCATGGAGAAAACCACTACTGGTAGACCCTCTACCAGGGCAACGTGCTCTGCAATGTTTAATGCCAATGATGTTTTCCCCATTGAGGGTCTTCCAGCCACAATCACTAAATCACCCTTTTGCAAACCACTGGTTTGTTTATCGAGGTCGATAAAACCAGTTGCAATACCAGTAATTTCACTGCCACCTTGACGATTGAATAGCTCATCCATGCGCGCGACGACTTCGCGCAGCAGGGGTTCGATTTCAAGGTAATCGGCTTTGCGGTTACCTTCTTCACCAATCTGCAAAATGCGGGATTCGGCCTCATCAAGCAGCGTTCGTACAGAACGCCCTTCGGGCACAAAGGCCGAGCTCGCAATATTGTCTGATACCTCAATTAAGCGGCGCAGAATACTGCGGTCGCGCACAATCTCGGCATAGCCTTTGATGTTGGCAGCACTGGGGGTGCTTTGCGCCAAGGAGTTTAGGTAATCAATGCCGACTAAATCGCCACCCTGCTCGGATTTAATGGCTTCATGAACCGTAATGACGTCGGCTGGATGGTTATCCCCTACTAGGCGCTGAATGACTTTATAAATTAAGGCGTGCTCAGGACGGTAAAAATCCCTGTCCATTAGCGCTGCACCCAGGCGATCCCAAGCCGTGTTATCCAGTAGCAATCCGCCAAGCAGGGATTGCTCAGCCTCTACTGAATGGGGAGGGACTTTGAGGGCCTGCACGGCTGCATCCCCAGGTCCCGCCATGCCAGGATTTAGCGTAACGGAACGGGGACGTTGATCAGCCATGAGGCGACTCGATTAAAACTTAGGCCTGCTCACCAACAACACGAATGTTGATATCGACTACGACATCGGTGTGCACTGCCACTGCTACTGGATGATCACCAACCATTTTCAATGGGCCAGTAGGCATCCGGACAGCAGCTTTCTCAATCACAAAGCCTTTGGCTTTCATGGCATCGGCGATGTCGTGGTTGGTTACAGAACCAAACAAACGACCATCAACACCGGCCTTTTGACCGATTTCTAATACCAGACCAGTCAGCTTTTGACCAATCGCCTCTGCAGCAGCTAATTTTTCAGCAGCCACTTTCTCGAGCTCAGCACGGCGCGTAGCAAAGTCAGCAATCGCTGCTTCAGTAGCGCGGCGGGCTTTGCGTTGTGGAATTAAGAAGTTGCGAGCGTAACCGTCTTTAACGCGAACCACGTCACCTAGGTTGCCCAGATTGATAACTTTTTCTAACAGGATAATTTGCATTGAGGGCCCCTAATTATTTCTTGTGTTGATCGGAGAATGGCAATAAAGCCAAATAGCGTGCGCGCTTAATTGCGGTATCCAGCTGACGCTGAAATTTCGCTTTCGTGCCGGTCAAACGCGCTGGCGTGATCTTGGCATTCTCGCCAATGAAGTCTTTTAATGTATCAACGTCTTTGTAGTCGATCTGCTCAACTCCGCCAACGGTGAAACGGCAATAGCGCTTGCGCTTAAACAATGGGTTTTGCGCGGGCTTCTTTTTGAAATCGGGTTTCTTTCCAAACGCCATGATGATTTCCTCTTTTAACTTTGTAATTGAATGTGGTTTATATGAAAGACCAAGCGCGGGTTGCGTATTGTTTTGGGGGCCATGAATCCAGTAAATACTGCCTGGGCTCCTAAGTCCATTTGCGCCAGCACCTGATGTACAGGGCCAATTGCAATGGCTTCCACGCTCATTTGGATTTTCCTAGGCCGCTCTACTTCCATCACTTCGCCAACATAATCAAGCTGGCAATAAACAACGGGTAAACCGGCTGGGGTAAATCGAATTGCGTCTTTGGATACCAAGGCAGCAGTTAGGGTGAATTGATTCAACGCCATTCCGCCACTGGTTTACGCTCTATCGCCTCCGAGTCTCTCTTCAAAAATGCTTAGGCCGTTGCAACAGGTGCGTCGGTTTGAGCTTGCTTGCGGGCTTCTTCGCGCTGCACCTCTTTCATCATGATCGATGGCTCAGACTCGGCCTTCTTCATCTTGATGATTAAGTGACGCAAAACAGCATCGTTAAATTTGAACGCATGCTCAAGCTCTTCCAGAGTTTTCTGGTCACACTCGATGTTCATGCAAACGTAGTGGGCTTTGGCCAACTTGTCGATCATGTAAGCCATCTGACGACGACCCCAATCTTCAATGCGATGCACTTTGCCGCCACTGGTAGCCAATACGGCTTTGTAACGATCAATCATCGCGGGCACTTGCTCGCTTTGGTCCGGATGGACGATAAAAACGATTTCATAATGACGCATCTAACACTCCTTAAGGGTAAAGCTACCTGGGCGTCATCCAAATCAGATGGTGTTGATTTGGAAACCAGTGCAGCAAGGGTGAAAACAAATTGTAAAAACAGGAATTACATACTCTTGCTTTATTCAGGCAAGACTGCGATTCTAGCAAAAAAATCCTGCCAAGTCATGGATTTACCGCCCTGCTTCGCTTCCGCGGCGGCATATAAGGCCAATTGCAAGGCAATTCTGGCTTTTGGGGCCGATAGACTGCCTGCAGCCACCCAGCCCGCAGGATCCGTTTCTGGCAAATTTAGGTGAACATGCCCTGCGCCCACACGAGAGGCCTTGGCAATGGCCACGCCCTTCTCAGCCAAGGCATGCAGAGGCTTAAGCCAAGCGGCTTGCACACCTCCCATGCCGGTGCCCGCAATCACCAGTCCCTGAATTGCTTGATTTGACCAATGTAAAACCGTTTCTGGTCTGGCGCCAGCATGACTAGTTAAGATCTCCACCCAAGGCCAGGCATTCTCTGGCGGAATGGCTATATCTGAGCCCGAATCTGCCTGAATTCGCCGAATGCGCGATAACCACGAGGGGTTAATCAAGTGAACTGGGCTGCTAGGTGAATCGCGCAGCGGTGCATTGAGCTCGCTAGTGTGGCGCTTAGCCAGGTCGCGCGCTAAACAAACCCGGCCAGTAAAGATGCCAAAGACGCCAGCTGGGCAAGTTTCAAGATCCATTTGAGCCCAATACAGGGACGCTTGCAGATTGAGTGGGCCATCCGCTTGAGGGTGATTCGATGGCAGCATTGCCCCGGTCAAAATAACCCGCTTGCCCAGGTGCTCGGCCTGCTTTCTGCAAACAGCATCCAAAAACAGTCCGGTCTCCTCAATGGTGTCGGTACCGTGGGTTATCACTACCCCAAGAACATCTGGCTTATCCAGCGCAGCCCGGACCACATGGCCTAGCTGGGTTAGTAGAGGCTCACTCAAGTCCCGGCTGTCGATGTTGGCAAGCCGCTCTGCACGGATTTCACACTGCGCAGCCCCTGAGCTCGCTTGTGCGGTCGAAATCAGGGCTTCAAGGGCTACCCGGCCGGCACGGTAGGCGAATGGATTATTTGGATCCTGGGCAAGACCGGCAATCGTGCCGCCCATGCCAATAACCAAAACATGCTGATTGGGGGATTTCATGAGCCCATTATCCATTTAACAAAACCTCTTGAAATAACAAAAATACTGTATACAATCACAGCATGGACATAAACACAGCTGAATTGCTCGATTTACCCAAATTAACACCCCGCCAGGCAGAGATCTTGGCCTTGATCACCTCGGCGATACAGGAAAGCGGTTTACCGCCCACCCGCGCTGAAATCGCTACCTGCCTTGGCTTCGCCTCGGCCAATGCGGCGGAAGAACATTTGCGCGCCCTGGCTCGCAAAGGCTACATCGAACTGACGCCAGGCACTTCGCGCGGCATCCGGATTGCGCAGCAACAAAATCAAGCCTTTCAGTTTGGCCGATCACAGCAAATGTCCCTGCCGTCTGGGGCGCTACAGCAGCTCACACTTCCATTAATCGGGCGCGTTGCAGCGGGATCGCCCATCATGGCAGTGGAGCACATTGAAAAACACGTGCCGATCGATCCCAGCTTGTTTAGCAAAGGAGCGGATTACTTGCTTAAAGTAAAAGGCATGAGTATGCGCGACGCTGGTATTTTGGATGGTGACTACTTGGCCGTGCACAAGACAACGGAAGTACGTAACGGCGATATTGTGGTGGCTCGCATTGATGATGAGGTCACTGTTAAACGCTGGCTACAGAAAAAAGGCAGTAATGGCATGGTGATTGAGTTACAGGCCGAGAACCCAGATTTTAAAAACATCACTGTAGATGCAAGGCAATCGAATTTCGCGGTCGAGGGACAAGCCGTTGGCTTGATTCGAGCGAACGGCCTTTAATACAACTGCTTTACCCTTTAGCGCTTGCTTGGCGCAATGACATTGGCGTTTTTGGGCGAAGCGGTAATGATGATGATGGACTTCGGCCCCGTTAATGAGCCTTCATTGATTTCAACCGTCGAGGTTCGATCGCCCTTGGTAAACACCAAAATACTGGTTTTCGATTTAACTGCGGTCACGGTAGTCCACCCCGACTTGGGATACTCCGCCTGGAAAAAAGCATAAATATCCGTTGGGCTTTGAACGCCATTAAGAACAACCCGACCTACCCAATTATCACCACGGCCAATAATTAAAGAATCGGTACCCATGATGCGCGCTCCGGCTGGAAGCGGCATATCACCCAAAAGCTGTACCTGAATTTGATTCACTTCATCTGGCGTGCCAGTTGGAGAGTCGCCTGAGGAAGCGCAGCCGCCCAGTAATAAGAGGATGCTGACCGCAAGAGCTGAGGCAACTTTACTTTTTGGCTTGAGTGTTGATGTCATGATTAGAGCGTCCGTCCATTGGGAAACAGCAATAGCCATATTGTAGGATAAGCAACGTGGTGGTCAATAGATTCAAGACCTCAGTACAGGCGTTGGAGGCGCGTGAGGGAATCGAACCCCCGTACGAAGCTTTGCAGGCTCCTGCCTAACCACTCGGCCAACGCGCCACATACTTTGAAACAAAATGGGAAGCTTTTCAGGGCTTCCCATCGAACTTGGAGCGGGAAAGGAGGTTCGAACTCCCGACCTATACCTTGGCAAGGTATCGCTCTACCAGCTGAGCTATTCCCGCATAACAGGGCAACAGTTTAGCAAACTATTGATCTCTACGCCGTATTTATTACCCATTATGAAATTTACACCCTTTGTGTCTAATGCAATCAAGGCTCTAGTCCGACTTGCCAAGCAATTGGGGTAGAGCCTTTTTTAAATAATAGAACATGGACCATAGGGTTAAGAAGGATGCAATCCAAATTAACCATGTCCCAATTAAAGCGGCATTGAGCCAACCAAAGAGCGTGCCATTAAATAAGAGAAAGGGAATTGCTACCAGCTGCGCAGTGGTTTTCAATTTACCAACCATATGCACTGCCACGCTTTTACTGGCACCCACTTGCGCCATCCACTCCCGTAGTGCAGAGATGGTAATTTCGCGGCCGATAATGACAAGCGCAACCCATACTTGTACTCGATCTAAATTTAGTAGTACCAACAAAGCAGCAGCAACAATCAATTTATCGGCGACCGGGTCTAAAAATTGCCCAAACGCCGATTCTTGTTTCATGCGGCGCGCCAAATACCCGTCGAGCCAATCAGTGACGGCTGCAAAAATAAATAAGCCGGTGGCCAGCATATTTTTTTCCTGTATGCTGAGCCAGCTGCTAGGCAAATAGAAAATGGTAACCAAGAGCGGTATCGCTGCGACGCGCAGCCACGTTAAGGCGATGGGGAGATTAAACGGCATGATGCTAGGATACCCGAAGGGCTTGTCATGCTTAATGTAATTGCTGGTAAATCTGTTCTGCCAGGGTCAATGAGATTCCCTCTACCGTGGCCAGTTCTTCCATACTGGCATTGGAGACGCCACGCAGCCCTCCAAAACGGGCCAGTAAGGCTTGTCGCCGTTTAGCTCCAATACCTTCAATCTCTTCTAGTCGTGAAACCGTTCGTGCCTTTGCCCGCTTTGCCCGCATTCCAGTAATGGCAAAGCGATGTGCCTCATCCCGTATTTGCGCAATCAGCATCAGCGCCGCACTCTCCCGCCCAAGCTCGAGTGATGGGCGGCCATCGGCAAAGATCAGGGATTCGAGACCAACCTTCCGGGCCTCCCCTTTAGCAACCCCCACAATTAAGCCCAGATCCATACCCAGCTCAGCGAAAACTTGACGGGCGATTTCAACTTGGCCTTTACCGCCATCAATCAGAATGAGCTGTGGCATTTTGTCTGCGGGAATTTCTTGGTAATTGGCATAGCGGCGTTGCAATACCTGCCGCATGGCTGCGTAATCATCGCCTGGCGTAATGTCGTTGATATTGAAGCGACGGTACTCGCTTGATTGCATTTCATTTTTTGCATATACCACGCACGAGGCTTGGGTTGCTTCGCCCGAAGTGTGGCTAATATCAAAGCACTCTACGCGCAATTGCTCGATGCTTTCTACATCTAAAGTAAGGGTATCAAGCAAGGCACGCGCCTTCGCCAGTTGGCCGCCGGTCTCAACCAAGCGCTTCGCTAAGGCAATTTTGGCATTCCCCTCGGCCATGCCAAGCCAGTGTCGGCGCTGGCCTTGTGGTTGATGTAAAAAGGTGATCTTTTTTCCTGCTTGTGCATTTAGGCTGTCTTGTAGAAGGGAAGGCTCCTCACCGGATGTAATCGCATGGTTCAGAATAATTACGCTCGGTATGAGGTTGGCATTACTGGCTTCGCCATCTAAATAATGCTGCTGAATAAATGCGTCCAGGATTTCAACGGGGCTAGGTAGCTCGCCTGCTGCTGAGCGTAGATTTTTAGGAAAGTAGGTACGATCGCCTAAATGCCGGCCACCGCGCACCATGGCCAAATTGACGCAAATCATGCCTTCCAGTTCAGCTGCTGCCAAGATATCAACGTCGCCCTCGCCGTCGGCAACGGTATCCATCGATTGTTGCTGCAATACACTGGATAGATCGGCAATTCGATCCCGAATCACCGCAGCCATTTCGAAATCCAATGCATCGCTGTGAGTCAGCATTTCACGTTCGAGTTCAGATAGAACTTGGCCGTGATCCCCTTCTAAAAAACGCGTTGCTTGATTTACATCACTCGCATATTGTCCAGCAGTCAGCATGCCAACGCAGGGCGCACTGCAACGGTGAATTTGGTGCAGCAAGCAGGGCCGTGTGCGATTTTTAAATACGGTGTCTTCGCAGGTTCGCAAGCGAAATACTTTCTGCAGAATTTGCACGCTATTGCGTACCGCCCATGAATTCGGGAAGGGTCCAAAATAGCGGTTACGCCGATCTACTTTGCCGCGGTATGACGACAGGCGCGGAAAAGTATGCCCTGTCAGCATCACATAAGGGTAGGACTTATCGTCACGGAACAAAATATTGAAGGGCGGCGCCAACTCTTTAATTAAGTTGTTCTCCAGAATCAAGGCCTCGGACTCTGTCCGCGTGACTGTGGTTTCATAGCGGGCTATTCGGCTCACCATACGCTCAATCCGCGGCGATAAAGCAGTTCGTTGAAAATAGCTGGATACTCGCTTTTTTAGGTCGCGGGCTTTACCCACGTAAAGTATCTGATCCGCTTCGTCGAAAAAGCGATATACCCCCGGCAATCCGGGCAGCCGTTTAATGTCTTGCTTGAGGGTTTCAAAAAGCGAATTACGCATGCGTTGGGATATATTCTGCCAAATCGTTGATAACTACGGTGACGCCGGCGTCTGTTGGCGCCTTGCCCGCAGCCTAGCTACGCGCCACCAGCAACAAGTCCGCCTATTTTGCGATGATCTACCGACCCTTAATTTACTCGCATCCGACTCCCCGCGCACGCCACAGGTGGAGATTCTGCCGTGGGAGGCTAGTTTTGAAAATGCACGTCACCCGCTGGATGCGCCCGATGTGGTGATTGAGGCCTTTGGCTGCCACCTGCCAGAGCGCTATCAAACCGGTTTACTGGTTTCTGCCAAAAAACCCATCATTCTCAATTTAGAGTACCTCAGCGCAGAACCCTGGGTTGGCGAATGCCACGCTAAGGCGTCTCCTCAATCCAGCGGCTTATTGAAGTATTTTTTCTTTCCTGGATTTGGGCCAAATACCGGTGGACTATCGCTCGATCCCATTCCACTAGAAGGCAGTCGTTCTAGCGCCACCATCCCCACTAGCCTAGCCCCAAGCTGGGCTCTGCTCCGTCCTGATGCAGAGCGCATCAACCTCTTTTGTTATCCAGGAGCGCCACTACGCCAATGGCTAGAAGATCTTGGCAATACACAGGCGAAGATTGATGTGCTCCTCACCTTTGGTCATGCTGAAATGATTGGGCACAGTATTGGCAGGCCTTTAGATCTTCCACCATCCATTCAGCTGATTTCCCTCCCCTTTGTGCCGCAAGATGACTACGATTGGCTCTTATCGCAATGCGATTTCAATATTGTCCGGGGCGAAGATTCCTTTATCCGAGCGCAACTCGCTGGAAAGCCATTTATTTGGCATATTTATCCGCAAGACGATATGGCCCATACCGTGAAGTTACAGGCCTTCTTAGATCTCTATCTTGAAAAAGCCAGTCCATCAACCCAGGAATCCTGCCGACTAGCCATGGACTGGCAGATGCCATCCCGTTGGTGGAATCAGCGCACCGACTGGCAGGTCCACGCCCGTAGGTGGCGCGAAACGATACTAGAGGCCAATCAAGACGGTGGGCTTGCAGCCAGAATGCTGCGTTTTGTGACCTAACTCCCCTTGGAGGGGGTCTCACTGGGGCGGTTACAATGTCACCTTTATTAAATACAGCAGAATTCAGTTCTGCCTCCAGGAACACCACAGATGAAAACAGCACAAGAACTCCGCGTAGGCAACGTAGTGATGATTGGCGCCGACGCCATGGTCGTACTCAAGGCCGAATATAGCCGCTCTGGCCGTAACTCCTCGGTCGTCAAAATGAAGTTCAAGAATCTGTTAACCGGCGCTCCGAACGAGGGGGTTTATAAAGCCGACGACAAATTTGATATTGTCATTTTGGACAAAAAAGAATGCACCTATTCGTATTTTGCCGACCCAATGTATTGCTTCATGGACGGCGATTACAACCAGTATGAAGTAGAGGCGGAGTTTATGGGCGATGCCCTAAATTACCTCGAAGAGGCAATGCCGGTTGAGGTGGTGTTCTACGAAGGTAAGGCGCTTTCGGTTGCAATGCCAACTTCTTTAGTTCGTGAAATCATCTATACCGAACCTGCCGTTAAAGGCGATACCAGCTCTGGCAAAGTACTCAAGACAGCCAAGTTAGCTACGGGCTATGAATTGCAAGTTCCCCTCTTTTGCAATACCGGCGACAAGATTGAAATCGATACCCGCACTGGCGAGTACCGCAGTCGCGCGAACTAAACTGCACCTGTTTTAATTAAAAGCCAGGATCTTAAAAGGGTTCTGGCTTTTTAATTTGAAGAAATGCGCTCTTCTTTTTTAGGTCTACCGCCCTTCGCTCCATTTTCTCGAGATGCCTTTGATTTAGCGACACTCTTTACGCTACCTGCTTTTGCCAAATGCTGGCGAAGCATCCATTTTTCACTACCAAACATCCCAGACAGTAGGCCTTCAACCGTCAAATCCACATCGAGTTTTGGCCAATGCAATCCTGTGCCCATCGGAGAAATTTCAATGCACGATAAGGATTCTGCAGACCGTCTAGATAAACCTTCAACCAGTTTGGGTGGAAATGAAAACGATAGGCCATTAGCCAGCCCAATCGTTATTACTTTCTTTTTAGAATCAAATTTTGCATTAACAGCATAGAGCTTTGTAACACGCTCAATACGCCCTCGCATTTTTGCTCTATCGGTCTTTTTTAAGGCCGCAATAAGCCAATCCTCTTGTGTTTGCTCTGCCTTCTTAACTTTACTCATACAGATTGCTCCAATACTGATTTAGCGTAGTCAAATTTTCATTTGTGGCTCTCAGTGCCTTGCTGATTTCATTTTGTTTTGGATCTCCATAAATTGAAATCAAAGCGGGTGGCTTTGTCAATCTAATGCGCATTTCCCATCCAGGCCCAATGATGTGGGTATGGGGCGGCGGGTGATCATTGGGATAAATGACCAACCGAAGTTGCTGATAACGAATACTAGGCACATTGCATTATAACCCAACATGTTGGGTTATTTGCAGCAATAGCGGTCTAAAGTCTAGCTCGCAAGATTGTTCTTACGAAGCA
>Ga0247836_1001076_pt1 | contig 46395 bp, 28 predicted proteins | sample LaCruzMarch2015__4_FD_187116 | JGI IMG/M metagenome (GOLD analysis project Ga0247836, IMG submission 187116) | Freshwater microbial communities from meromictic Lake La Cruz, Castile-La Mancha, Spain - LaCruzMarch2015_14m | ecosystem: Environmental > Aquatic > Freshwater > Lake | place: Spain... | reverse complement strand
ACCTTCGCGTCCTTCGCGGGCAAAAGTTCCCGCAAAGGACGCTAAGGTTCCGCGAAGGGCGCTAAGGTTAACTTCGCGTACTTCGCGAAACCTTGGCGTTCTTCGCGGGAGAGGGTTCCCGCAAAGGGCCGCGAAGGTTCCGCGAAGGGGCGCTAAGTTGGCCTTTCCGTCCTTCGCGAGACCTTCCCGTACTTCGCGGGAGAGGGTTCCCGCAAAGGACGCTAAGGTTCCGCGAAGGGCGCTAAGGTTAACTTCGCGTACTTCGCGAAACCTTGGCGTTCTTCGCGGGAAATGGCTCCCGCAAAGGCCGCCAAGGTTCCGCGAAGGGGCGCTAAGTTGGCCCTTTCCGTCCTTCGCGAGACCTTCGCGTTCTTCGCGGGAAATGGCTCCCGCAAAGGCCGCCAAGGTTCCGCAAAGGGGCGCTAAGTTGGCCTTTGTGTACTTCGCGAGACCTTCGCGTCCTTCGCGGGCAAAAGTTCCCGCAAAGGCCGCTAAGGTTCCGCGAAGGGGCGCTAAGTTGGCCCTTTCCGTCCTTCGCGAGACCTTCGCGTTCTTCGCGGGAAATGGCTCCCGCAAAGGCCGCCAAGGTTCCGCGAAGGGGCGCTAAGTTGGCCTTTGTGTACTTCGCGAGACCTTCCCGTACTTCGCGGGAAATGGCTCCCGCAAAGGGCCGCCAAGGTTCCGCGAAGGGGCGCTAAGTTGGCCCTTTCCGTCCTTCGCGAGACCTTCGCGTCCTTCGCGGGCAAAAGTTCCCGCAAAGGACGCTAAGGTTCCGCGAAGGGCGCTAAGGTTAACTTCGCGTACTTCGCGAAACCTTGGCGTTCTTCGCGGGAGAGGGTTCCCGCAAAGGCCGCCAAGGTTCCGCGAAGGGGCGCTAAGTTGGCCCTTTCCGTCCTTCGCGAGACCTTCGCGTTCTTCGCGGGAAATGGCTCCCGCAAAGGCCGCCAAGGTTCCGCAAAGGGGCGCTAAGTTGGCCTTTGTGTACTTCGCGAGACCTTCGCGTTCTTCGCGGGAAATGGCTCCCGCAAAGGCCGCCAAGGTTCCGCAAAGGGGCGCTAAGTTAACCTTTGTGTACTTCGCGAAACCTTAGCGTCCTTCGCGGGCAAAAGTTCCCGCAAAGGCCGCCAAGGTTCCGCGAAGGGGCGCTAAGTTGGCCTTTGTGTCCTTCGCGAGACCTTCGCGTCCTTCGCGGGCAAAAGTTCCCGCAAAGGACGCTAAGGTTCCGCGAAGGGCGCTAAGGTTAACTTCGCGTACTTCGCGAAACCTTGGCGTTCTTCGCGGGAGAGGGTTCCCGCAAAGGCCGCCAAGGTTCCGCGAAGGGGCGCTAAGTTGGCCCTTTCCGTCCTTCGCGAGACCTTCGCGTACTTCGCGGGAGAGGGTTCCCGCTAAGGCCGCCAAGGTTCCGCGAAGGGGCGCTAAGTTGGCCTTTGTGTACTTCGCGAGACCTTCGCGTTCTTCGCGGGAAATGGCTCCCGCAAAGGCCGCCAAGGTTCCGCAAAGGGGCGCTAAGTTGGCCTTTCCGTCCTTCGCGAGACCTTCCCGTACTTCGCGGGAAATGGTTCCCGCAAAGGCCGCCAAGGTTCCGCGAAGGGGCGCTAAGTTGGCCTTTCCGTCCTTCGCGAGACCTTCGCATACTTCGCGGGAAACTTCTCCCGCTAAGGGCCGCTAAGGTTCCGCAAAGGGGCGCCAAGTTGGCCTACACCTTATAGTTTGTTTACTTTTCGATGAATGCCATCTTTTAAATGGGCTTCTCCAAAATTTACCAACAAACCCAGTCTTTTATCGGCCGTTTTCAGTTGCGTAAGGATTTGTTTGTGGTCTCCCTCTGTCAGCATTCTGATAGACTTTAACTCGATGATAATTTCATCTGCTACCAGTATATCAATCCTGTAACCGACGCCCATTGGTACACCGTCGTGCATGACCTTTACTGGAACTTGCCGTTCATGGGGAATGCTGGCCTTCGAAAGTTCATGGCAAAGCACCGATTCATAAAAACCCTCCAACATGCCCGGACCGTACTGCGTATGTACCTTGAAGCAGATATCCAGTATGCTTTTAAATAGCAGTTCAAGCTCTGTATTTGTTTTGCGCATGATGATTTTTCCACTTGTTTTAGGAGCCGGTGGACACGCAAAAATATGAATAATTTGGATTCCCGTTCTTCGCGGGAGAGGGTTCCCGCTAAGGGCCGCCAAGGTTCCGCGAAGGGGCGCGAAGTTGGCCTTTGTGTACGTCGCGAAACCTTCCCGTTCTTCGCGGGAGAGGGTTCCCGCTAAGGGCCGCCAAGGTTCCGCAAAGGGGCGCCAAGTTGGCCTTTGTGTACTTTGCGAAACCTTCCCGTCCTTCGCGGGAGAGGGTTCCCGCAAAGGGCCGCCAAGGTTCCGCGAAGGAGCGCTAGGAAAGATACATTTAACAAAAAATATTTGGCAATCCCGCCTATCTGATAGCATCTTTGCACTGCGCGGCAAAGAATAGAGCAATTTTCTTCGACTTATAACTTGTGCATTTTCCAGCTTTCAAATATAGCGCACAAATTTTGGCTGATATAAGCTATTGTATGTAAAGTAAATACCATTCAAAAGTCAAACAATTCAATTGATTTTACCGGGTGATGGTGCCCCTTCAACTGTCCCTTAAATACACCGCAGACAGCTTGACCTTTGTACCAGTTGAAAAACGAAATAATTAACCATAATCACTCATCCAAAAGTTCCCCGTATGCTCCTGTTTACAAACTACTGTCCGCCCCCCCCGGCATCCCCCCCCGCTGTCCGAGCAACCCTTTGGTTTCCCCGCACAGACAGCGTTCTTGACCTGATTGGGGCTTAGCCCCAATCTTTTAACTGACCTCTCGGTACACCACGATATGGAACGGCGATCCACCAGGCTTTGAGACGAGTGCCTGTTCGCCATCCGGATCCGGAGCTGAAAGCAGATTCGATCCAGGCGCCCGTTCCTAAAACCAACGCCGCTTTCCAATGGGGAGGCGGCGTTTTTTGATTTCGGATTTCGAATTTCGAACTACATTTGTCGCATGTATGCATATTTGAAGGGTGAAATCACTTATCGCTCTCCGGCGTTTGTGGTGTTGGAAACGGGCGGCATCGGGTACCACGTGCACATACCGCTCAGCACGTTTACCGCCTTGGAAGGCAAGGATCGGGTGACGCTGTACACCCACCTGCTCGTGCGCGAAGACGCGCATACGTTGTTTGGATTCGGCACCCAGGCGGAGCGCAATTTGTTCATGGCCTTGCTGGGCGTAACAGGGGTGGGAGCCACCACGGCCCAACTGCTGCTGTCTTCGCTGAGCGTAGACGAGCTGCGGGCAGCCGTTATCGGGGAGCAGGTGCACCTGTTGCAGCGTGTGAAAGGCATCGGTGCCAAAACCGCCAAACAAATCATCCTTGACTTAAAAGACAAACTCACGCGAGACGCTGGCGATTCACCTGTACTGTTGCCCGCCGCCAACAACAGCCTGCGCGAAGAAGCGCTTTCGGCGCTCTTGTCGCTGGGTTTTAACCGGCTTGTGGTACAAAAAGCACTGAATGCCGTGCTGCAGGAAGAACCCGGCATACAACGGGTAGAAGAATTGATCAAGCGTGCACTCAAGGGCCTGGCCGGATAAAGCGCATTTTTCGGTGGTTTAATATTTGGATTCCTTCTAAATAAATTTGTTTCGCCTGGTTAAATCCAACGTTTGCTGTGTGCTTGCGTTAGCATGGTGTAGTTTTGTCGGAAAAGTTAGAGCAACGCTAAGTTAAAGTTCCTTTTCTTTGCGATGTGTCTTAGTGACCATGCTTTTCTGAAAACACTCACCCAAACCTTGCACTTCAAACCATGAGTTGGTTTAACCAATTTCTACAGTCTTCTATCGGCCAAAAGCTGTTGATGTCCCTGACCGGCATATTTCTTATGCTGTTTCTGATCGTCCACCTTATAGGCAACCTGCAACTGCTGCAAAACGACGGCGGCGAAGCCTTCAACGCGTACGCATACTTCATGACGCACAACCCGCTCATCAAAACCGTGTCGTACCTGCTGTATGCTACTATTTTGTTTCACGCATGGAAAGGGATCGTGTTGTGGCAACAAAACCGCGCAGCCCGCGGTGGCCACCGCTACGCGGTGCAGCATATCCGCACTTCAGAGCGTTCCTCTCGCAACATGGCCTGGTTAGGCATCGTCATTTTTGTGTTCATTGTGCTGCACATGTGGCAATTCTGGCTCCAAATGAAATTGGGCAATGTAGAAATGGTCAACATCAAAGGCATGGATCACCCGGTGAAAGACCTGTACACGCCGGTCAAATTTGCGTTTGAAAACCCGCTTTACGTCATCGTGTACGTATTCAGCATGTGGGTCATTGCCGTACACCTGTGGCACGGCTTCTGGTCCTCCATGCAAACGCTTGGCCTCAACCACCCCAAATACACCACGCTGATCAAAAGCGTGGGTTACCTCTACGCAGTAGCTGTACCCTTTTTGTTTGCTGTTATTCCCGTGTGGATGTACTTCGTCCGCTAAAACCAATCGCCCTCAGCTCATTACAAACGACCATACGCACCGTTATATGAACACATCCACCGCGATCGACACCCGGCTCGACTCCAAAATTCCGGAAGGTCCGCTCGAACAAAAATGGGAAAATTACAAAGGCCATGTGCCCCTGGTTTCTCCAAACAATAAACGCCGCATCGATGTGATCGTGGTGGGCACTGGCCTTGCCGGCGCTTCCGCAGCTGCATCACTCGGCGAACTGGGCTACAACGTCAAAGCCTTTACCTTTCACGACAGCCCGCGCCGCGCGCACTCCATCGCCGCTCAAGGGGGCATCAATGCCGCCAAAAATTACCGCAACGACGGCGACTCGGTGTACCGCCTGTTTTACGACACCATTAAAGGTGGCGATTACCGCGCCCGCGAAGGCAACGTACACCGCCTCGCCGAGGTGTCTACACTCATCATCGATCAGTGTGTGGCCCAGGGTGTGCCTTTCGCCCGCGAATACGGTGGCCTGCTCGACAACCGCTCCTTCGGCGGCACACAGGTGTCGCGCACGTTCTATGCCCGTGGCCAAACGGGCCAACAACTCCTCATCGGCGCTTACCAGGCCCTCAGCCGCCAAATCAACCTCGGCACCGTAAAACTCTACAACCGCCATGAAATGCTCGATGTGGTAGTGGTCGATGGCAAAGCACGCGGCATCATCGCCCGTAACCTGCTCACCGGCGAGTTGGAGCGGCACAGTGCACATGCCGTAGTGCTGTGCACTGGCGGCTACGGCAACGTATTCTATCTCAGCACCAATGCCATGCTGTGCAATACCACCGCTACCTGGCGCGCACACCGCCGCGGAGCGTTCTTCAGCAACCCCTGCTATACCCAGATTCACCCCACCTGCATACCGGTTTCGGGCGAGTACCAGTCCAAACTCACCCTCATGTCGGAGTCGCTCCGAAACGACGGCCGCTGCTGGGTGCCCCTAAAAGCAGAAGACGCAAAAAAACACCCCAGCCAGATACCGGAAACCGATCGCGACTATTACCTCGAGCGCCGTTATCCTGCGTTCGGCAACCTGGTCCCGCGCGACATCGCCAGCCGCGCCGCCAAAGCCGTGTGTGACGAAGGCCGCGGCGTAGGCACTACCGGCCTGGCGGTATATCTTGATTTTGCAGATGCCATCAAACGCCTCGGAAAAGATGTGGTCTCCGCCCGTTACGGTAACCTGTTTGAAATGTATGAAAAAATTACCGGCGACAACCCCTACGAAGTGCCCATGCGCATTTACCCCGCCGTGCACTACACTATGGGCGGCTTGTGGGTCGATTATGAGCTCATGACCACCATTCCGGGCCTGTATGCCGCCGGTGAAGCCAACTTCAGCGACCACGGCGCCAACCGCCTCGGAGCCTCCGCCCTCATGCAAGGCTTAGCCGACGGCTACTTCGTGCTGCCCTACACCATCGGCTCTTACCTCAGCTCGGAAATCCGTACCGGCGACATCTCTACCGATTCAGCCGATTTTGAAGCCGCCGAAAAAGACGTTAAAGACCGCATCGACCAGCTGATGTCCATCAAAGGAACGCAAAGCGTAGAAAGCTTCCACCGCCGCCTGGGCAAAATCATGTGGGATAAATGCGGCATGGGCCGTACTGCCGAAGGGCTCACACAAGCCATTCAGGAAATACGCGACCTGCGTGCCGAATTCTGGAAAGACGTGCTGGTGCCCGGCCGCACCGACGAATACAACCCCGAATTAGAGAAAGCCTGGCGTGTAGCCGACTTCATTGAACTCGGCGAACTCATGTGTATAGACGCCCTGCGCCGCGACGAATCCTGCGGCGGCCACTTCCGCGAAGAATTCCAGACACCCGAAGGAGAAGCCCTGCGCAATGACCAGGATTTCATGTTCGTCTCCGCCTGGGAATGGAAAGGGGAAGGCACCGAGCCCGAACTCCACAAAGAAGTGCTGGAGTACGAAGAAGTCAAAGTGACCCAGCGCAGCTACAAATAATCAACCGAAGCGACGATACTAATCATGTTTTTCAACCGATTGTTTTTCATCCTGATTTGTTTTTCCTTTGGGCTTACAACCCAGGGGCAACAAATCATTCACTTGAAAAACCCGTCGTTTGAAATGAATAGAGAGGCCATATCTGGCGAGGCTCCTGTTCACTGGGTTGATATGGGCGAAGAGTTTGAATCGCCTCCTGACATCCAGCCGGGATCCTTTTCTGTAAGAAAGCCCGCTCTCCATGGAAATTACTACGTTGGCATGGTGGTGAGAGACAACAACACCTTCGAGTCCATAGGCCAAACCCTAAGCGGCAAGTTGCTCAAAGACTCCCTGTACTCGTTCAGCGCAGCGCTGGCACGCTCCGACTTGTACATTTCGCTGTCGCGCTTAACCGGCCAGCAAACAAGTTTTTCAGACGCCTGCGTGCTTCAGGTCATAGGCATCAACACGCAAAACAGACAAAGCGAGTTGCTTGCCGAAACGACCCCTGTTCAGCACACGGATTGGAAAAATTACCGGTTTGAGCTCCAGCCGCAAATGGGCGACTACGACTACCTGCAATTAAAAGTCTTTTTCGTGGTCGGCACCAACACGGCATATAACGGAAACATCCTGATTGACAACCTATCACCTATTATACAGGAAACCCCCTGACTCTATTAACTAACACCTTTTTTGAAAAAAAGCACAAGCAACATGAAACTTACGCTGAAAGTGTGGCGCCAGGGCGGCCGATACAAAGGTGAGTTTGTTACGTACAAGTTGGACAATGTGAACGAACACATGTCGTTCCTCGAAATGCTCGACGTACTGAACGAACAACTCATCACCAAAGGTGAAGAGCCCGTCGCTTTTGAACACGACTGCCGCGAAGGTATCTGCGGCACTTGCTCCTTAGTCATCGATGGACGGCCGCACGGCCCCATGCAAAGCACTACCACTTGCCAGGTGCACATGCGCCACTACAAAGACGGCGAAACCATCGTCATCGAGCCTTTCCGTGCCCGCGCATTCCCGGTCATCAAAGACCTGGTGGTAGACCGCTCCTCTTTCGACCGCATCATTCAGTCGGGTGGATACGTCAGCGTCAACACGGGCCAGGCCCAGGATGCGAATTCCATTCCAGTGGAGAAAGACTTGGCATCGCACGCCTTCGACGCTGCTGCATGCATCGGTTGCGGCGCCTGCGTAGCCGCCTGCCCCAATGCCTCGGCTATGCTCTTTGTATCTGCCAAGGTGTCCCACTTGGCTTTGCTGCCGCAAGGCAGGGTAGAACGCCAAAGCCGCGTGCTCAATATGGTGGCTCAAATGGACAAAGAAGGATTCGGAAAATGCTCCAACGTGAAAGCCTGTGAAGCGGAATGTCCCAAGGACATCTCCGTGGAAAACATCGCCCGCTTGAACCGGGAGTATGTATCCGCTGTGTTTGGTTCGGAGAAGGAACTGGCTAATTGAGTTGAGGAGAGGAGGAGTTGAGGAGAGGAGGAGTTGAGGAGAGGAGGAGTTGAGGAGAGGAGGAGTTGAGGAGAGGAGGAGAGGAGGAGTTGAGGAGAGGAGGAGTTGAGGAGAGGAGGAGTTGAGGAGTTGAGGAGAGGAGGAGTTGAGGAGAGGAGGAGTTGAGGAGAGGAGGAGTTGAGGGCACTAAAGCAGGGCCAACTCAACTCCTCCTCTCCTCCTCTCCTCAACTCAACTCAACTCATCTTTGTTCAAATACCAGCAACAACGTGCTTGCTTCGGGCCCGATGATCCGATCCACGCTGACAAATGTGTTGGTCTCCACTTCTTTGGGCTCGCCAAGTTTCATTTCCAGGCGGTTTTGATCCAGAATGGCTGCCCACGAACGCAGGGGCGCGTGGGCGGGCGACAATTTGCTCAAAAAGTTGAGTTGCAACACGGCTTCTTTGAACCACATGCTGTCCGGAAAGGCGCTGTAATTGCCCTGCACCGAGAAGCGGTAGGCCTGGCGGGTTTCGGTGCAGATGTTTTGCTCTATTTCCAGCAACATGTTGGTGTCAAACAGCATCGATTCCAACGACTGCTGGCCTTTTTGTTCAAAATTATACTGCACCACATGGGGCAAATCTTTTGAAAAAACCGGAGCCGGTTTATACGGACAGGTCTGTTTGCCCTGACAAGCGGCAAACAACAACAACAAGTATACGGTGCGATGGCGCATGAAATACAGCGATTTGTGCGGATAAACGAACGGGTAAACGACAAAAGTACATAGTTTTGCCGCGTATTTATCCGAACACACATGTCTAACCTGCTGATACGCCACATCCACACCCTTGCAGGCGCTGAATTGGAGCCGCGCGGGGTGCTGCGTGGCCGCGAAATGGCCCATTTGCCCCAGCTTCAAAATGCCTGGCTGCTGTGTGAGGGCGACCGGGTGAAAGCATTTGGCACCATGAACACCTGCCCGGAACGAGCCGACGTGGTGCTGGATGCCCGGGGCCGTTTTGTGATGCCTTCCTGGTGCGACTCGCACACGCACATCGTTTTTGCCGCCAGCAGAGAAGAAGAGTTTGTAGACCGCATCAAGGGTTTGAGTTACGAGGAGATTGCCGCGCGTGGGGGAGGCATCCTGAATTCGGCCCGGCGGCTGCAGGAAACGACCGAAGACCAACTGTTTGAGCAAGCGCATCAACGCCTGCTGGAGGTCATCGGCTGGGGTACCGGATTGCTGGAGGTCAAAAGCGGTTACGGTTTGACCATCGAAAGTGAGCTTAAAATGCTCCGGGTGATCAAACGCCTTCAGGAAACCAGCCCCATTCCCATCAAAGCCACTTTCCTGGGTGCCCATGCCGTGCCAGCCGAGTATAAACACCGGCGGCAGGACTATATTGACCTGCTTGTGCAGCAGATGTTGCCCAAGGTGGCTGAAGAGGAGTTGGCAACGTACTGCGATGTGTTTTGCGACAAAGGTTTTTTTACCCCGGCAGAAACAGATCAAATACTAAAAGCAGCCTGGACGTACGGGCTGAAACCCAAAATACATGCAAACGAATTGGACTACTCCGGTGGCGTACAAGCGGGCGTAGCCAACAACGCCATATCGGTAGACCACCTGGAATACACCGGAGAGGCCGAGATAGAAGCCCTCCGGCACAGCAACACTTTGCCCGTGCTGCTTCCGTCCTGCGCCTTCTTCCTCGGCATACCTTATGCCCCCGCCCGCCGCATGATTGATGCCGGTTTGCCCGTGGTGTTGGCTTCTGACTACAATCCGGGCTCCTCGCCCTCCGGACGCATGTCGTTTGTGGTTTCGCTGGCATGCATCCGCATGGGCATGCTGCCTGAAGAAGCCGTGAACGCCGCCACCCTCAACGGCGCTGCGGCACTCGAGATGGAGGCTGAATTCGGAAGCTTGGCCGTGGGCAAGAAGGCCAATTTTTTCATTACCAAACCCATGTCATCCTTAGCTTACCTTCCGTATGCTTTTGGAAACGACTTGATAGAGACCGTAATCCTCAATGGAAGCCCGTGGAAACGGCAATAACAGGCATTTTTCATCGTTTTTTTTGGCTATTGTTATCTGAAATGTGTTAAGAACCACATCTTATGGTTTTTTGATATGTCAGATGATCAACCATTGCCTATTTTTGCGCGCGCTTTTCCGAAATACTCCGGCATTCGGAACGGCTTTTGATCAACGTTAAAAAAAAGCATCCTGTACAGCGCGCGCACTGTGAGCTGCATCTGAACATCCGAATACCCATGAACTGTTTTCCAACAACCTTTTCAAATCCTCCCGTTATGAAAAAATGCTTAATCCTCTTGTTCTGGCTCGGTAGCATGGTTTATGCCTTTGCCCAGACGCCAGAGAACATCTCGGTGCTCTACCCGGTCAAACCCGACCTTTCGGCACAACACCAGGCTGAATTCCCCTGCAATTTTGCCGGCTCTTTCACCCTTGGTATGTTTTCCGGTCAGAGCAATGATACTGACTTGGACACCATTTACCTGTGTTTTGGAGACTCGATCTTCATTGACCACAACGGCGACTATGACGTGTCGAACGCGCCAAACCCGGCCACTGCTGCGGGCATCGCCTGGGCTTTTTATGATTGCCCGCCCGTCATTGCCGGCGACAACCTGCAGGCCATTCTCGGCGATCCCTGCCTCACCAACGACCCGGTACCCCAAAACGGCATCTGGCTGGCTCGCGGCAATATTGATGGAGACATCATGTTCCGAAACCTCGGTTTGCCGCAAGACTCTTTTGGCAACGGCCAATCTGTCATCCTGCACTTTGCGCCCATTACGGTAGACAACTGGGACAGCCTCCGCTACGAATCTTCCCAACCCGGTTTCCCGCAAGGCCCGTGTGTCAACGTCAACACCGCTGCGCAGTTTGCCGTGGCATACCTCAATCCAATTGACACGGCCGGCGTGAGCAACAACTGGCTGGGCGACGATTGCCTCGGCAAATTCAAAATCGGTGGCGGTCTGCCGAATTTATTTGATGAAACGTACGACATTGAAATTTTCCTGGCCTCCAACCCGGAAGTAAACGCCTTGCAGCATTTGCCGCCCCAACAATTAAAAGACGACGCCAACCTCATCTTTTCGGTTACGCAACCCGGTATTTATACGGTCACGGTTGAAGACGGCAAGAGTTGCGGCCTGACCTTTCAGATTGACATGAGCGGGTGCGATGCCAGCGACAATGTGACCTTCGCTTTCCCTGACACTGTAGCCCCTCCGGGGTCGCAAATTTGCATACCCATTACCGTAGCAAACTATATTGACATCTTTACTGCCAACATCAACATAGGCTGGGATCCAACGGTATTTCAATACACCGGTTTTCAGAACCCCAACCCGGCCATTGGCACCTTCACCGGCAACGACAACATCGGGGAAGCCTTTGCCGCACAGGGCTTATTGGGCCTGACGGTGTTTAACCAGGATGTCCTCGGCCAAACCATCACCATTCCCGACGGCGAGGCCATCGTTGAACTCTGCTTCGACGTGCTGGGTACCCTTGGGCAGTGCAGTCAATTTTATATTCCCAGCGGACCAGGTGTGGTGAATGTGGAAGACCTGAATGGTGTTTCTCAAGCTATTACAGTTGATACCGGACAAATATGTGTGGACTTTTTGCCCTTAAACGTCGCAGTCACTTTGCAAGATACCACTTGCAACGGTGCAACCCCTACGGCAACCCTGTCGGTAACGGCATTAGGCGGCATAGAGCCCTTTGAGGTCAACTGGCGGTCTATCGCGCCAACCGTAGGCGCAACGACCACAGGGTTTATTCCGGTATCGGGCGGCACTTATTTTTCTGCGCCGGGTGCCATTACCAACGGCACTTATGAGGTCATCCTGACCGATCAGAATGGCATTGGCGACGTGATCATATACACCATTGAGGTATCCTTCCCGACTTTGGGAGCCTCTCTGGATCTTACCCTTACGCCCCTTTGTTTTGGAGACAAAAACGGCGAAGTGCGGGCAAATGTATTGGTCAACGGCACGCCGGTAGCCAATCCGGGGCCACCACAATACCAGTTTGCATGGACGGGCGCAAACGTTGTGCAAGGCACGGCTTTGCAAACCGGCCTTGGCGCGGGCATGTACAATGTGACGGTGACCGAAACCACTACCGGCTGTCTGGCAACTGCATCGGGTACGCTGGGCCAACCCACTTTGGTGCGCAACGATGATTTGCAAATAACCGAGGCCAGTTGCTCCGGCCTTCCTGACGGCGGCATCACATACACCGTATCTGGCGGTACGCCGTTTGCCGGCGGCCTGTATTCTTTCAATTGGGAGTATTCACCCAACGGATTCGACCCGCCGGTGCAGAGCGACGCCGGCGTGATTAACCCTTTCTTTTTGGTTAGTAAACCAGCCGGTACGTATTACGTGACGTTCACCGACGCGAATGGCTGCAGCGCGACCGACGAGGTGGTGCTTGGTAATGCCCGCGAAGTGGATTTGATGCTCACCGAAACCCGAACGTCTTGCGCCGGATCAATGGACGGTGCCATTCAGGCCGAAGTTTCGGTTACCCCGTCTGATCCAAATGACGTTTTCTTCTTATACTTCACGCCTGTGGGTGGCACGCAAGACTGTCCCACCCCACTTACCTGTACGTATTCCGGCCTGGCAGCAGGTATCTATAATGTGGTGGCTATTGACGCTTTGGGTTGTGTAGACACGGCCAGCATCGAGGTTACTTCGCCTCAACCGCTGGTGTTGGATACGCTGGGCTATTCAGAACCAAACTGTAAGCTGCAAAACAACGGCATCATCAACGTAATCGCGTTTGGTGGAACCGGAAGCCCATTGACATACAACTACACCTGGGACGATAGTGCAATGGGGCCAAACCGCACAGGACTGGTACCCGGTATGTACTCGGTAACGGTTACAGACTTGAATGGCTGTCAGGACTCTTTAGCTTTTGACCTGCAATTGCCCAGCCCGCCAGCCATTACGGCTGTGGATTCCACCTCGGTCAAGTGCGGATCCGACGGCTGCCTGAGCGTGACAGTCGATCCTTCACTAATGCTGTTTTATAACTGGACGCTCCTGGATGGCACGTTCATCGATACCACGGCTGGCATTTGTAACCTGATGGGTGGCACGTACGTGGTAAACGTCAGCAACGACCAGGGCTGTGAAACCATTGACACCTTTACGCTTGCAGCAGTAGACACGCTGTTTTTTGCTGATACTACTTTCATCCAGCCTACCTGTTTCGGGTATCCCGACGGGCGCATTGGCGTCACCATAGGGGGTGGCACACCCAATTACAGTTACCAATGGACCCCGACCGGGCAAATATCGCCTACCTTGTTTGACGTGGAAGCCGGATCATACACCTTAAGTGTTACCGACGCCAACAACTGTGTGTTGTCGGGCATCTTTACCCTCGTGGATCCGCCCGCCATTGTGCCGGTGTATACGCAGGCAGACGCCAGTTGCGCCAATATTTGCGACGGGCAGGCCATCATCGAAGTGGCATACTCCGACGGCGGAAGTGGCGATTTCGACTTCATCTGGTGCGATGGCAGCAGCGACTCCACGCGCATAGACTTGTGTCCGGGAGATTGTGCCGTGACCATAGTGGACGGCAACAACTGTTTTGTAATAGAGACCATCACGACCGGCAGCCCCGACACCATTGGCTTCAGCTCCTTTGTGGCCACTCCGGCCAGTTGTTTCGGCCTTGCCGATGGTTCGATCACCATTGTACCGACCGGTGGCAACGGAGGTCCTTACAGCTTTTTGTGGGATGTAAACAACGTTGCAACCCCTACCCTCGACAGCATCCCTTTGGGCGATTACACCGTCACCGTCACCGATGTCAACGGTTGTACAGGTGAATTTACCGAGTTTATTACGGAACCGGCAGAGCTTATGGTCTTGCAGGATATTGCCAATACCGCGCTGCCCATTTGTTTTGGCGATGAAAACGGACAATTGGGCGTACTGGCCTCCGGTGGTAATCCGGGGCCATATACTTATGCATGGAGCGACTCCAGCGGAACGTTTTTGGGCACTATGCCCGTCATCTCCGATATTGCGGCTGGTGAATACTCTGTAACGGTTACGGACGTACAAGGCTGTACCGGTACGATCCAGAACCTGATCCTGAACGATCCGCCACCAGTGGTAGGCTCTTATCTGCCCTGGATGGAACTCACCTGCAACGGCGACGAAACCACCCTGTTTATCAACACCATTATCGGGGGCGCTGGCTCACCTTATCAATACAGCCTGGATTTTGGGGTACTGCTCGATGCCGGGTTCCCCATTGCCATGGACGGCGGTACGCACTTCATCACGTACTACGACCGCCTGAACTGCGAGATCACAGACACCATTTTTGTATTCGAACCCGATCCGCTGGTGGTTGCGTTTGATTCAACGATCATTGAAATTGAACTGGGTGACACGCTCACCACGTTGCAGCCCATCATTACCGGCGCATTGGTGGATACTTTCTTCTGGGATCCGGCCGCTTTACTGACCAACCCTGGCTCGTTGAACCCGATGATCAACACGTTTACCACGACCACCTACACGCTGACAGTGTTTGATGCCAACGGCTGCTCGGGCACAAATCAAATTACCGTTGACGTTGATCCAAACCGCAACATCTACATTCCCAACGTTTTTCACCCGGGGAATACCTCCGGCCTGAACGACCGTTTCAACGTGTACGCAGGTTTGGGCGTGGAAATTGTCAACTTCTTCCAGATTTTTGATCGATGGGGAGGCCTGATGTATGAGCGAACCGACTTTTTCCCCAGCAGTTTTGACTTTGGGGAAGGATGGGATGGCCGTTACAACGGCGACTACGTGAACCCCGGCGTGTATGTATACGTGACGGAGGTGAAATTCCTCGACGGACGGGTGCTGACCTACCGCGGTGACATCACGGTAGTTCGGTAGTTCGGTTATTTGGTTATTTGGTTATGGCCTTTACTTCAGGGCCATAGCCAAATAACCAAATCTTCAGTTTTTCTTTTTTCGCTCCCTGCCCATGATGTCCTTGTTTTTTTCCTGATCCAGCACGGGAAACGGGCGTGGAACCTCTTCCTGCACATCCGTAAATGCCCGGTCGATGAATACCCATCGGCCTTTTTCGAGGCGGAACCCCTGGTAAGAACCGTCGGACACATACGTCAATTGACCGTTGTATGGACTTGCCATGGGAATCAGGTGGTCAAACAGGATCATTTTGTACGCCTCGTCCCAGTTCAGGCGGACAACGCCTTCTGCATAATATTCCAATAAAATGCGCATTTCCGGTTCAATGTCCACGTCTTTACCGCGGTCAAAAACGGTATCTCCGAATTGAGGCTCACCCGTTTTGGGATCAAACCAGAGCACCTCGATGAGTTTTCGGCGTTCAGACAGGCTGAATCCGTCGAAACCAAATAGCAGGTACCGGCGGCCCCGGGGGGAGTCAAATGGATAAAGGTTGTAGTACAGCGCGCCATACCAATGTGCGGGCGACAGCCGCACGCCGACCGGTTTATAGGGCAAATCGGTGCGATGATCGTGCAACACATACAGGGCTGGTTTGGGTTGCTGTACCTGTAAGAACCCAAAATACCGCCAGGTGCTGTCGTTTTCCATCAGTTGCCAGGTAATGATCCGAAATGTACGGTCGGGCGGCATTTTGAATGATACTTGCGGCAAGGAATCAAACGGATAGTCAAACGAGCCGGGCAAAAGGAGTGCGCGGTGCATGCCTGCAAAAAGGCTGTCGGCGGCGGTTTTGCGCTGCGCGTCTATGGAATCGTGCAGCATTTGCTGTGCCCAGGTCTTCAGTCCCGTTTCGGCCTTCATCAGGTTTGTTTGGCCCTGGAGCGGGTTAAAGGCGTACAGGAAGCACAGGGCCGCAGTACTCAATTGAAAAAAACGCATATACTAACCAGTTTCTTTTAGGAACGCAAGGGCGAGGCGAATAATTGCAGGGGGGGTGTTTAGAGCAGCTCGGCTGTTTTTTCCATGAGCCATTCAAAATTAACTGTTTGGGTGCGGTTTTCTTCAATTTCGAGGCGCAATTTGCGCACGGAGGCCTTATCGCCCGGCACCATTCGAGTCAGTTTGCGCACAAAACGGATGAGATTCAGGTAGCTTTGGCGGCGGTCTACCGATATATTCTTGTGTCGGTTGAGAAAAACCCTGAAAGACTCGCTGAAGGAGTCCAGTGCATCAAACTCATCGAGTTCGTAATAGGTAATAAGGAGAATGGCTTTGCTGATGAGGTTGTAGCCGGTGTCTTCATATTCTACGTTGCGCAGCAATTTGAGCACCTTGTCGTATTTTTGCTGGTAGCGGTATACCCTTGCCAGGTTAAAGCTGTAGGCATTCTCGCGAGAGTCGGCTGGTAGAAACGCGGAGTATTCTTCAATAAATGTTTCCGCCCAGTCTAACTTACCCACCCGAAGTGCGGCACCCACCACGTTGTTGAAGCGCCAGATGGCCAGTTCACCTTTGGTCAGAAATATTTTTTTGCGGATGCCATCTGCGAACAGGTCGAGGTATTCCTGGGAAAAGGATTCGTTGCCTTTGTTGATTTTTCCGATACAATAATTGAGCGCAGCGTCGTACAGTTCTATTGCTTCTTCGTTTGGCATGACCTCGCCAAACTGTTCAAGCATGCGTTTGTAGTTAAAATAGTGATTTGTATCATCTTCATTTTGAAGCATTTGGTAGGAGTAATAATAAACAGCGAGTTCAGGTACATTTTCTAAGGGGTATCTATCCAGGTAATCGGCAATTTCATGCATGAAATGGATATCGTATTGAATATTGGCAGTGCGCTTTTGGCTGAGTGCCGAGCTGTGTACTTTCAGTTTTTCGATCCAGTAAAAAATATCCAGGTTGGTGGAGATGGCTTCCAGGTTGGCCCGGACGTCGAGTTTGTCATCAAAATCAATCATTTCGTAGTACAAACGTTCCAGGCGGTATCGGTTCAGATAATTCTGAAGAGAGGCATAAGGGTGTTGTTCGAGCGCAGTGCGGACTTTGCGCATGACGGAGTTGTAAACCGGTTCCATTTTTTTCTGAATGGCCTGCTCCAACAGATCGAGCTGGCCTTCGACGGAATCGACCTGCCGCGCTTCTATGGACATAAATTGCTCGAGTAGTTTTAGCAGGTCCGAACAATGTTTGCGGAAGGTCACGTCATCGTAAGCCGCGCCAGGCATTAACTTGCCCCAGACGTCCGTCCGGTTGAACCGGTCTGTAAACTGGAGCTGCGCCTTGACCAACTGTTGGTACAACTTGATCAGCGTTTTACTTTGGTTAAAATAAGGCGACTGCAGGAAGCGCAAAAAACGTTTGTGATCAGCCGGGTCTAAAAAAGACAGCGCCTGGTATACCTTGTTGGTATGCCATGATTTGGCATCGCCGGATAAATTTCGTCGTATCATTGATGTCTGTTGCAGGTATATCCCTTTGAGTAAACGGCTTGTTTGAACGGTGGCAGGCAGACAAATTGTCGCGTGCCAAGTATCTTATCACTCACAAATTTCGTCTATTTTTTTATTTTTTCACATCTAAATAGTTGTTAAACAATAAATAATTTTTAGGTATAATCATTTCGTATTTTTTTTCGCTTCACAATTCAAGAAACATTTTATCAAATAATTTGTCATTAATCAAGCAAACTCTAATTTTGGACGATTTTTTAATACGGTTACCATGGATATAGTCTACTCGTTCACACCATTCAAGTCATGGACAGCATCCCTGGTGCTGTTCTGGTTTGGCGTTTTTGCTTTACAGGCGCAGAGCAGTGGGCCTTATGAAAAGTTGTTGACTGCGCGCAACACGCCTATTTTTGACACGGTTTCCGGCATGAACCTGAACATTATGGCGGTGAGCCCTACTGCCAAGCACGGCGATGTAGACATCACTGTCCTGCAATTTGGCGGCGGCGGCAATCCTTACGTATACAAGATCGCTTACACGCCCGACAACGGGTTCATTGGAGTAGACACTTTTGTGCTGGAATTTACCTATACTGCCACGTACCCGTTTCTGGTATATCAAGCATACGAAGTAAACATTTTCAAGTCCATTGTAACGCCCAAACCCGACTTTTCTGTCACTTCAGCTGGCTCACCGGTCACGTTAGACGTGCTTTCCAATGACCTGGGAGCGGGCACACTGAGCATCGGTTCCCTGCCAATGAGTGACCACGGCACTGCCACCTTCAACGGTAACCAAATCACTTTTACACCGGACGCCGGGTATACGGGCACGGCACACGTCAGTTACACGGTTTGTGACACAACAGAAACCTGCAAGACCAGCCACCTGACGGTGGGGGTGCATGGGGCTTCCGGCCCGGTCACTGATACCCTTCGATTTGCCACCACCAAACAGACGCCAGTGAGCATGTCGCTTTTGTACAGCGGCTACACCGTTTTTCAGGCCCCGTCCAATGGCCTGTTGACCCTGCACAATGGCCAGGCGTTTACGTACAAGCCCGCAACCGGATTTACAGGCAATGACCAGTTCGTGCTGTCCAACAACAATAATGGCCTCACCGTGTACAAAACCGTCAACGTCAAAGTGCTCAATACGCCCTCCCAAAACAGAATGGCCATTGACGACTACGCGTACACGCCGGTCAATAAAGCCATTACCTTCAACGTCAGGAGCAACGACATCGGTAACCTCACCGTCAAAAGCTGGGTGATACCCGCAAACCTTCCGGGAACCGTCAGCGGTACCAATTCTTCCGGAAACGTAAAATTTACCCCAAATGCCGGTTTCAGCGGCGTAGCTACTTTTTACTACCGCGTGGGCAACATGTTTGCGCCAAACCTCGAAATGGCTGCCGTTCGCGTTACCGTGGGCAACCTCAGCCCGGTAAAAAATACCTACGACCTCTCTACACCGCCCCAAACACCCTTGGTGGTCAATTATCAGTTGCCTTTTACCACATTTGAATTCAATGTGCTGGACGAGCCGGACCACGGCGATTTGACCTTCTACCCCGGCTTGACCACCCAGCAGTTCGGTAACCAGTCTGTTTCCGGTTATAATTTGCTCATTTATGTCCCTGACAACGGATACACCGGGACGGATGAATTTGAAATCGATTATTGTGTAACCGCCAATGGACAGTGCAAAAGCATCAAAATAAACGCCCATGTGGTGGATGTTCTCGCTGAAGATCCACCTTATTGCATTGCCGAGTGTGTCTGGACAGGCGACTTGAACAACGACGGCATCGTCAACAACAAAGACCTGCTTCCCCTTGGCTACGCCATGGGCATGGAAGGCGAACCCCGCGACATTCCAGCCCTGGAATGGTATGGCCAATACGGCGACAACTGGGCTAACCCTTTCCTCAAAAGTGTACCCGACTTAAAATATGCCGATACCGATGGTAACGGTGCCATCAACCACGAAGATACCCTGGCTATTGGTTTCTTCTATGGACAAACCCATGCCCTTAAACCCAACTTCCCCGCCACCAGCAAGGGCCTTCCTTTTTTCCTGGATATTCTGACGCCAAACCCCGGTATCGGCGACCTGGTGATGGTTGACGTGTATCTGGGTGACTCTCTGGAGCCCGTCATTGACCTGAACGGCTTCACATTTGACCTGAGCCTTAGCCCGGATATTGTGGACTCCGCTTTTCAAATGACTTTTGCCGACAACTCCTGGCTGAACCTCAATGCTCCTTACCTGACGCTCCAGCGCAGGCCATCTACGGGCCGCCTTGAGACCGCATTTACCCGAACAGGCAACAATAGCGTAACCGGATTTGGACTCATCGGCCGGGTCGATTTTATCATTACGGACGTCATTGAGGGCGGTAAACCGGAGAAATACCCTTATTTTACCCTTCAGGTAGACGGGCCAAACGCTCAATGGGGCAATGGTGCCATCACCCAAAGCAAGCCCATCAGCCTGAAAATACCGATGAGCTACGCTAAAACCAGCCCAAGGGCAGAAGAGCAGGTATTGGCCACGGAAAAAGATTTGCTGGTGTATCCCAACCCCGCGCAAGACTGGATCAATGTGCATTTAAATGGCAGTGCCGTCATGCGGTCAGTTGATGTGTATGACGCCGCTGGTCGGTGCATGTATCAATCAGGCGACGTTGCCCTGGAAAAAACACGCGTCTCAACCAACCAATGGCCTGCTGGCCTGTACATGCTTCGTGTACAAACCGACACGGGCGTATTGACCAAAAAGATTTATATCCAGTAGTTGATGCCTAAGAACAAGACCAGATAAATCCACAGGCCATCCAAAAAGTGCCAGTAAACCGTCAACAACCGGAGTTTTAACCTCTTTTCCGGGTCGGAAAAATACACCAGGACAGTTACGGGGTCCACCATGCGCTTGCGTGCCGTTCGGTAAAACATGACCAAAAAAGGCAGTCCGGCAATAACGTGGGCCAAGTGTACAAAAGAAATCAAGTACAGATAAGCTGCTGTGGTAGAGGTATTGAGGGCTACGTTGTGCTGAAACAGCCACCACCATGCAAGTACCTGCATAAACATAAACATGACCGACAGCCAGATGGTGTATTTTAAGAAACGCTGATACCCGTCGGTGTCGTCGTCCAAATAACATTGTTTTGACCGCATCATGGTAAAGCTGCTGCCCACCAGGATAAACGTGTTGACCCAAAACAAAACCGGAATTTGCACGGGAGGCACCTGCATGGTCACCCGGGTGTACAAGTAAGCCGCAGTGAGGGACAAGAACAACGCCGCTAAACCAAAAAGCAGCAGAAACAACATCACATTTTGAGGATGAAACAGAAATTCATCCTGTCGAGGAGTGTCGGATTTGGACATGATAAGACTTTTATAGATTTTTTGAAACAGTATACCCGTCGAATGGTTGCCCCGGAACGATTTTTGTCGCTTATTTTGCACATCCAAAACTGATGCTTATGCGCTTTGTGCTTTTTACCTTTTTAGTGGTGTTGGTGGCCTGTAATACCCGATCGGTTGTCAACACCGCTCAGGCCACGCTGGATAAAAAATCGGAACCTTATGAACACTTGTCGTGGCAGCGTGCCTGGCCGGATGCGGTATTTGACTACAATGGCTGGCACAAAACCCTCACGCATATACGACAGGAAACCGCTGCCGCTGCACGCTCGGGCAACCCTTGCGACCAACAGCAAAACAACACTGCCTGGACCCTTCAGGGGCCAGCCAATGTAGCCGGCCGCGTGAATACGCTTGCCCTGCACCCACAAAATGACGACATCCTCCTGGCCGGTTTTTCTGGTGGAGGGTTGTTTAAAACAACCGATGCCGGCCTCAACTGGAATCCCGTTTTCGATGATCAGCCAGAGCTGTCTATCGGCGACATTACGTACGATCCGCAAAATCCGGAGACCGTGTACGCTGGTACCGGCGATCCCAACATGCCCTCCACAGTGTTCAACGGACAAGGGCTTTTTCGAAGCCTCGACGGGGGAGATACCTGGCATTACCTCGCCCTCCAAAGTGTAGGCATCATCTCCAAAGTGGTGGTTGATCCGACCAATTCGCAGAACCTGTTTGTGGCATCCATGGGCAATCCATACATACGGGACAATGCGCGCGGCGTGCACAAAAGCACAGATGGTGGGTTGACGTGGACGCATTCATTGTTTGTGAGCAATCAGGCGGGCGCAAGCGACCTGTTGATCAATCCTCAAAACCCGAATATACTCTATGCTTCATTTTGGGACCGTTTGCGCAGCAACAAAGAATCCATTGTGTACGGGCCCCATGCGCGCGTGTACAAAACAACGGATGGCGGTCAAAGCTGGACGCAGCTCGGAGGCGGGCTTCCTGCTGGCTCCATGGGCCGCACCGGATTAGCCATGTCTGCCCAAAATCCGGATAAGCTGTACGCCATTTATGTAGATACCTTTTCCAGACCCGGCGGATTGTACCGCACCGTTGATGGCGGAGATACCTGGACCAGCATGAACATCGCCGGTTTGAACAATGCGTATGTGGATTTTGGATGGTATTTCGGCAAAGTACGCGTCAGCCCGGTCAACGACGAGGATGTATACGTTCCGGCAGTCACCCTTTGGCGCAAAAACGCCGGAAACAGCGGTTGGCAAATAGCCGCAGGAGCCCACGCAGACGTGCACGATCTGGTGTTCGGCACCACTGGCAGGCGCTATTTAGCCTGCGACGGAGGGGTGTACCGCAACGAGCCCGGGGTATTATCGTGGGTCAAAAGCAAGAACCTGCCCACCACCCAGTGCTACCACACCACCTACAACCCCAATACTCCGGATGTGTATTTTCTGGGTGCCCAGGACAACGGCATTCAAAAGGGCAATGGGCAGGGCATCAACAACTGGGTGTCCATTTTTTCGGCTGACGGCTTTCATTGCGCTTTTTTACCCACCACGCCCGACACCTTTTGGATAGAAATTCAAAACGGTAACGTTTATAAAACAAACGATGGTGGCGATTCCTGGCAATACGGCCAACCTGCTTTGGGCAGCAACGACAGGGTAAACTGGGATATGCCGTTTTTCATCAGTAAACACCGTTACGACAAACTCTACGGTGGAACCTACCGGGTGTATGTTTCTGCAGTAGACGGTGGTTGGGCACCCATATCGGGCGACTTGACCGACGGCATCGTCTTTGCGCCCCGCTTTCACACCATTTCTGCGATGAGTGAGTCGCCTGTGCTGGCTGAAAAACTCTTTGTCGGTACCAGTGACGCCAATGTGTGGCGCAGAGAACCCACCGGCAACTTCATCAACATCACCGGCAACCTGCCCAACCGGTATGTAACCGCAGTGCAAGGCTCCCCTACCCTGCCCAACCGGATTTTTACAACCCACTCGGGTTACCGGGACAATGAGCACATTCCACATGTGCACCGTTCGGACAACAACGGCAGTTCCTGGGTCGATATCTCCGGCAACTTGCCTCCAGTACCCGTTAACGACCTGTTTGTCCTCCCGAACAAGGCAGACAGTGTGCTCTTTGTGGCCACCGATGCAGGCGTATATTACACGCTCAACGCGGGTCAAAAATGGGAAAGACTTGGATCAAATATGCCCGTCATACCCGTGTTTGACCTCGAACACAACCCTGTGCGCCGCGAATTGGTGGCCGCCACCTTTGCCCGTGGAATCTGGACTTTCCCCCTCGACTCCCTGTACAACAATGGTCAAAGCGTAGTCGGTACGGTAGCCCTCGGCGGCACCATCAAAACCGATCAAAACCAACCGGTCGCCCAGGTGAAGGTCAACACTTCCACCGGTAATTTTGTGCTCAGCAATGCCAATGGTGCCTTTTCGCTCAACAATCAGGCAGGTTGTACAGACCAAATCCTTCGGCCCTATGCCAACAAAAACTGGCTCAACGGTGTGAGTACCTACGACCTGGTGCTCATCTCCAAACACATCCTTGGGCTCGACACCCTCGACACTCCATACAGGATGATTGCGGCTGACGCCAACCGTTCCGGGTCTATCACTACATTTGACATTGTGGCGTTGCGGAAGCTCATTTTGGGCATCGACACAACGATTCAAATCAATACCTCGTGGCGGTTTGTCCCCGCTATTTTCTCTTTTCCCAATGCACTCAATCCATTTGAAACGGCCATTCCGGACTCCATTTTGGTATCGCCGCAAGGAACTGACCAGGCTGGGCTGCATTTTGTAGGCCTCAAAGTGGGCGACGTCAATGGTTCTGCCATTGCGGGCAGCACGCAGGTGGCCGACACCCGTACCGATCAAACCTGGCCACTGTGGATGAAAGACACCCTTGCAGCAGCCGGTACAGTATTGGAATGGGATGTTTGGGGTGATTGCACCAATCTGGATGGTTTGCAACTGACCATTGCTGCGGAAGGCAACGGGATGGTGATTGAGTCGGTATCGATGCTGAACCCCGACATTTTAGACGGGCATGTGTACTTAGACAAAAGTTTCCGCCTGTGTACCGAACCGGCGTATTGGAGCAATACTCCAGCCAGGGGTGCGCAACCCCTGTTTCGCTTAAAATTGCGCTGGTTGCGCGGGGGTGCTCTATCCGACATGTTGTTCCTCACAGACACGCCTACCCCGGCGTTGGCTTACCGGAACGATGGCACAGCCTTGTTGCCTGTATTTAAATGGGGCTCGCCTGCCCCCAGTATCGTATCGGTTCTACCCAATCCGATGGGTGCCGACGGGGCCTTTCTTTGGTGCAATACGGGGACGAGTACGCCCTATCAATGCATGATTTACGACAACGCTGCCCGCCTGCTGACTACCTTAAATGGGCAAACTGGCGCACCCTTGTTTCTTTCCGGTGCCCTGTTTCCACAAAACGGTGTGTACTGGTGTCAGGTACAATTGAAAACCGGCCAGCGTTTTACACAAAAGGTTTTGGTACAAAGGAACTAGCGCAGGGATAAAACAAACACATGGACTTGCACGTGGCACCTCCTTTCTTTTTTGATCCTGTTTGAACAACTCGCTACAGCCGCATCAGTTGCGTCTCGCGAATTTCGGCAACCGAGCAACAGCCCGATAGTCCCATAGTGAGTTCCAGTTCGGCGACCCAGTTCTCGATGAGTTCCTGCACACCTGCTGCGCCATTGATGGCCAAGGCGAAACAATACGGCCGGCCAATGCCGACGGCTCTGGCACCCAAAGCCAATGCTTTGTAAGCATCTGCACCGCCCCGCACGCCGCTGTCGAACAATACAGGCACACGGTCGCGCACCACTTCTACAATCCCGGGCAAGGCGGCAATGGCGCTTACCGAGCCATCTACCTGCCGCCCACCGTGATTGGACACATAAATACCCGACACCCCATAGTCTAACGCTTTGCGCGCATCGTCTGGATGGAGAATGCCTTTGAGCACGATGGGCAGTTGCGTGTTTTCGCGCAGAAAAGCAAGGTCGGCCCATGTGATGTTGGGGCGAGAATAAATGGCTGTAAATGTGCGCACAGCCTTGAGCCCAATGCCCTGGCGCAGGTTTCGCCAAAAACCACCGGGATGTCGGCGGTTTACATTGTAAAGCGTACGCAATCCGCTAAAGGTGACGGGATTGTTACTCGCGGCAACGGGGCTGGTTAGTTCTTGTGTAATTTGTCGAAAAACAGGGTCGGAGGTGTACTGAGCGAGACCTTGTCCTTGCAAAAATGGCAAAAAAGCCAGATCCAGATCGCTTGTACGCCATCCCATCATGGTGGTATCCAGCGTAAGCACCAGCGCGGAGCAGCCACACCGTTCGGCACGCTGGAGCATGCTTACGACCAGTTCGTTTGAACGGCTCCAATACAATTGAAACCAACGGGGCGACTCGGCCATGACGGCCGCACACGTTTCCATGTTTACAGAAGCCTGGTTGGAAAAAATATAGGGTAAACCGGTGGCTGCGGCCGCACGGGCCACAGCCAGGTCGGCTTGTGGATGCGCCATTTCCAAGGCGCCTATGGGTGCCAGAAAAAATGGCGTAGACCATTTTTGACCTAAGATATCGACATGTAAGTCACGGTTTTCCACATTGCGCAGCATCCTGGGCACAATACGCCAATGGTTAAAGTCCGATTCGTTGTCGCGCACTGTCTGGTTTTGCCCTGCCCCACCATACACATAAGACCAGGCTTTTTCCGAGAGTCGGGTGCGCGCCTTTTCCAGCAGCCCCTCATAAGTGGTGGGTATAATCGGCCGAATGCCCGAAGCGCCTTTGGTGTAAACGGCGCGCTGCCTGTCTAATGCGGAAATTTTGAACTGCATAGATAACAATCAACGTTTGTGAAGAATAGATGGCGAAAAAAGACGTTTTGTCGAAAAGTCGTCTTTACCTTTGCTTAACATTAAAAGCGAAGCCTCTTTTTTACAGCCCAACACGGCAAATATGCGGTTAAAATGAGGCTTTTTAAGTTAAACCTGCTAAAAAATCAAAAAATTCCACTTATGCGACCAGTTCTTTTTTTGTTTGTTGCTTTCTTCGTCCTGTTTTCATTCCCGGTTTTACATGCTGCAGGCGAACCGGAATATGGTAAAGCCACTTATTATGCCGATAAATTGCACGGCCGCAAAACCGCCAGCGGGGAGGTATACGACAAGCGGAAGCTCACGTGCGCCCATAAAACGCACCCTTTTGGCACCATGTTGCGCATCACAAGGGTAGATAACAACGCATCTGTTCTGGTAAAAGTGACCGACCGGGGGCCGTATCACGATGGATATGTGGTAGACATTTCCCGCGCGGCAGCCGAAAAAATTGATTTGATCAAAGCCGGCACCGCCAGGGTAAAGGTGGAAGTGGTAGAAGACGATGCATCGAACAAACCGGCACCCAATCCTACACCCGAATCGATCAGCAATACAACCACGATGGCGGACAACGCCGATGTAAAAGTCATGTTAAAGTACCAGGGCACTTCAACGGCTTCGGCAAATGCGGTGGAGTCTCCTGCTACCATCCCTGCAAATACGCAAGCCAAGCCTGCCGCCACCAACGATGCTGGCGTAACATCCAACTTGTATAAGATTGAGGCAACCCCTGCTGCAAAAACCGGCTATGCGGTGCAAGTGGCGTCTTTATCGTATGGCACAGAATTGTTGAATGAACTTGCAGGGTTGATGAAAAAATGGCCCGGGAAAGTGCTGGCCAACCAGATAACGGATTCAACAAACAACGCTGTAAAATTCAAATTGCTGATAGGGCCTTACACAGACAGGGCTACTGCCGAGCAAAAGCAGCGCGAAGTGGCTGGCAAAGGCTACAAAAAATGCTTTGTAGTGTCTTTAAGCGAACTGTGATCAGGCCGAAAAGGAAGTCCCGCACCCGCAAGTATCCGTTGCATTTGGATTGTTGAACGTGAACCCGCGGTTCTCCAAACCGTGAACAAAGTCCACTTCCATGCCCAGCAAGTACAAGGCGTGGGCTTTGTTCATGGCCACCCGCAACCCGCCTATTTCAAAAACGTCGTCGTTGTCTTGCAATTGGTCAAAAGCCAACACATAGGTAAATCCTGAACAGCCACCGCCCTTGACCCCTACGCGTAAATAGTAATCATCGGGCACATGTTCTGTGTTCCGAATGGTATGCAATTGACTCAATGCACCTTCCGTCAGTTGAATAGGTGCGACCGTTTTTTTATCTAAAGTTGCAGTTTCCATATGCTAATCTTCAAATCAATTTATGCAAAGATACCCGATTTAACCTGCAATCGGGTCAAAATGTTCATCGGTTGTAGGAATTCAAATTCCGGACAGGCGCTTGTCCGCAGCAATCGTACCTTTGCTGCCCATTTTGACGAAAACCTTACACCCAATTCATTGGACACATGGAAATCTTTTTTGACATATTGAAGTACACCATACCGGCGCTCATCGTTTTTGCTACAGCATATTTCTTGCTCCAGCAGCAGATAGACGAACAGCAAAAAAGGTTGTCCGGTGCCATGCGCCGGGATTCCTTGAAACTGACGCTGCCGCTGCGTTTACAAGCCTATGAACGCCTGATGCTCCTGTGTGATCGGGCTTCCATTCCCAACACTTTATTAAGGGTGCGGGCCCCGGGCATGAGCATCGCCAACCTGCGAGGCGCCCTGATGATCGCCATCACACAGGAATTTGACCACAACACCTCGCAACAACTGTACGTCTCCGATATGCTCTGGCAGATCCTTCGGGTAGCCAGGGAAGACACCCTTTCTTTGGTTAGCCGTGCGGCTGAAGGGCTTGATCCGAACGCTGAAGATGACGTGTACATAGACCGGCTGCTGGCCGCGCTGGAAGAGCAAGGTGAGCCGGGGCCTCTCCAACGGGTGGCCATTGCGGTGCGGACGGAAGCGGGCAGATTGTTTTAGGACAACCTGCATTGCGGGCCGTTTCCCATGAACCATTCGTGGTGTTCGACTGAGCGCTTTCTGGAGGAATCAATCCCGCTTATCCACACAATGTTAATAACCAACGGCGCAACAAAACCCGGAAATACGGGCCCAACACTTTTCCACATGGTGTTGGGTATGGGAAAAACAGGTGTTTATAACAATGTGTTTTCAAATGCAAAACAGCAGTTCTAAAACCGTTTTACCCTTATTTGGATATCCGCCCGAAGGCGATGCACATTCCGGAAACAAGCTGGCTTACTGTTTGAAAATCAATCCCGTTTCCATGTGTAAAAAGGGAATATTCCCATGAAAATCTGCATAGCTGCCATTTTGAACCGAAGGCACTTTGTGCTTATTTTTTTATAAAAATTAATCATTTTTTAGTATATTATTCTGTATTTTAAACATATTTAAGCACAATTCCTTTCATGAGCATTTTCTCCACAATGTAGTTACACTACATATATTGATATTTCACCCACGACGGTGTGAGCAAATTTTTATCGAAAAAAAATCGGGCAAACGCAAGGTAGTTTGCAAAAAACGCTGCACCTTTGTAGCCCCGAGTTGATCAACATCAGCTCTCTCGAAAATCATTTACTAGGTTAAACTCCATCATCCAAATACCGTTGAGCATGACAAAAGACTGCTACATGGTGTGGGACAACTGTCTGCGTACCATCAAAAAGAATGTGACCCCACAGACTTTCAAAACCTGGTTTGAACCCATCAAACCGGTTTTGCTTGACAAAGACGTGCTGACCATCCAGGTACCCAACAAATTCTTTTATGAGTGGTTGGAAGAGCACCATATTCACTTGATCAAGACAAGCATTCGCTCGGAATTGGGCGAACGCGGACGGCTTGTATACCAGTTTCCCGATAACGGCATCCAAACACCGACACCTGCATTTGACCCAAAGCCCTCGGCAGACAAAGACGACGAGCCGGTGCCCGGTGTGTTTTCGGCAGACACCATTCGCAATCCTTTTGTCATTCCCGGCATCCGCCGTACCAAGGTGGATCCACAACTCAACGAAAATTACACGTTCGAAAACTACATAGAAGGCGACTGCAACCGCCTGGCGCGCAACGCTGGCATGGCTATAGCCGACAAACCCGGCGGAACCGCTTTCAACCCCCTTGTCATTTATGGCGAATCCGGCCTGGGCAAGACGCACCTTGCCCAGGCCATCGGCAACGAGATTCACCGCCGCTATGAGCACAAGCAGGTACTATATGTGTCGTCCGAAAAGTTTACCACACAAGTAGTCCAGTCGATCAAGACCAATTCGACCAACGACTTTGTGACTTTTTACCAAATGATCGATGTGCTGATCATCGACGATATCCAGTTCATTTCCGGTAAACAGAAAACACAGGAAATCTTTTTCCATATTTTTAACCAGTTGCACCAAAATGGCAAACAGGTCATCCTGACCTCCGATAAAGCGCCAAAAGACCTTGTTGGCATAGAAGACCGCCTGATCTCCCGCTTCAAGTGGGGGCTGAGTGCCGACTTGCAGGCGCCCGACCTCGAAACGCGCATGGCCATCCTGGAAATGAAAATTCAACACGAAGGCGTGGACATCCCTGGCGATGTACTGGAGTTCATCTGCTACAACATCAAAAACAACATCCGCGAATTAGAAGGTGCCATGATCTCCCTTTTGGCTCAGTCAACCCTCATCCGCCGAGATGTAGACCTTGACCTGGCCCGCGAAGTCATCCGCAGCTTTGTGTCCAACATCAGCAAAGAAATTACCGTCGAATTTATACAGGAATTGGTGGCAGACCACTTTAGCGTACCCGTCGACCGGCTAAAACAGGAAACACGCAAGCGAAACGTCGTTATTGCCCGCCAGTTGTCTATGTATCTGGCCAAAAAACTGACCAACAAGTCGCTCAAAGCCATAGGCGATATCTTTGGCGGTCGCGACCACTCTACCGTCATCTATTCGTGCAAAGCCGTACAGGACATGATGGACACCGACGCCCTCTTCAAAGACACCGTGGGTGAACTGGAGAAGAAAATCAAGATGAGCCTGAACGCTTAAAGGGTTTACCACTCAGTCTTTTTAGCGGTCAATCACCCTATCGGAGCAGCGTCACATCTCCCTTATAGACAATCTTTTCGCCATCGATAAACCGAACCAGGGCGTAATAAATATACACGCCGGGTACCAGGTCTTCTCCATTGAGTTGCCCGGACCAGAAAACAGACGGGTCGTTGGGCAGAAAATCGGTTGCTTCAAACAACTTTTCGCCCCACCGATCGAACACCATAAACGATTCAACAGAAGCCACATCGGTACCGCCATACACTTGCAAAACGTCGTTGAGGCTGCTGTTGGGCTGTATCACATTCGGAATGTACACGCGACGGGGTTTCTGAACCACGACGGTAAGGCGGTCTGTAGCCACACATCCATTGGTGTCTATCACCTGAACGCTTAAAATGGTAGACTCCAAGGCTAAAAATGCCTGTGAAGGTGTGCCTGCGCGCGCGGTATCGATCAAAGGCGTCCAAATCAAGGTGTCAAGCAGCGAAACGGGCACCGTTAGTGCTGCCTCCACTACAGCAGGGTCGCCCATGTCCAGTTCAAGATCAGGGCCCAGCTCCACACTCAAAGCGACACCGGACGAAACTACAATGGTGTCCGATGCCCATTCACAACCGTTTGCATCCCGCAGTCGAATGGTGTAATCTCCTGGTTCAAGCAGTTGAAATTGCGTTTGTGCCTCAAATGGCCCGTTGTTCAAAGAGACCAGAACAGGCGGATGCGAACTTTCAATGTTGCTGACCACAATGCTGCCGTTGTTATCCCCAAAACACGTTTCCGCTTGTGTTGCTATTGACTGTGCAATGGGCAATTCCGCATCTGATTCCACCACCGCTTGATCGGTATCCGAGCAGCCCTCCAAACTGGTTGCAATAAGGGTATACACACCAGGCGTATCCACCGCCAACTTGAGGTCATTGCCAAGCAGGGTATTGCCCAAAAACCACTCATAAACAACATTGATGCCCGTGCCTGCCCCGCCCAGGGTAGCACTCATGGCATTGCAGTTCAGCAAATAATCCGGCCCGGCGTCCGCTACCGGTACCGGATGCAGCACGACCGTCACGGTGGCTTCGTCGTCTTCGCACGGTGCCGGGGCGGGCACGGTGTACCGGAATCGATAAGTGCCAGCCAGATTGGAAGTGGGCAGAAAAGTGCCTGTGGCTGCATTGAAAGTACCCGATAAAGCTGGCAAAACAGACACATCGGCCCATTGGCCTCCTGGATCATTGCCGCTCAACAGCGATCCCAATATGATCAAAGGGGACGGACCCGCGCAACGCGCGGTCGGGGGCAAAGCCATTCCCGCAGTAACGGGCTGGTTCACCACAACCGTCACACTTTGGTTCAGCACACTGGTGCAGGCAGGCGCGGTGCCATCGCTCACCGATACCAAGGTGTATGTTGTAGTGTTGGCAGGCGATACGCCGAGGCTGAAGGGCTGTGCATTGGCAAGGGTTTGGCTGATGATACCCGAAGTGCCGGATTGGTACATGACCTGCAATGGGAAAGTGCCCGTACCGGAAATGGAAAGCGTGGCGCTGCTACCGGCACAAATGGTAGCATCGCCATTCAACACCGCAGCAGGCATAGGCTTCCACTGCACAGGAGCGCCGGGTGCCACACTCAGACATGGATCTGCCAGATCCACCGAGCTGCCCAAACTGTTGCCCGCCACGGCAGAGATGTAGTAGGTCACACCCGTTTGCATACTGGCACCAAAGTCAAATACCGGTTGATTGCTGGTGGCCAGCACCGTTCCCAAGGCATTTGCCGGCAAATCATGCAGGATAAATTGCACCGCATCATTTCCGTCCAGTATCGCATTGTTGTCCCAAGCTGCATTGGCAGGGGTGTTGGCGCAAAAGATGGCCGGCGTGAGCACCATGCTGCCCGCATGGGTGGCACAAGGACACGCATGGCTTCCCGTGAAAACCTCGGATATACATCCGTTGGCATCGGCTATTGAAAACAGGTACACACTGTTCTCTACCAACGGCGACGATGTAAATGTGTTGCCATTAAAGATACCGCTCAGACCCGTCACCGCATACGGCGTTTGTCCACCCTGCACGTCAAACGACAATGTGAACTGTGTATTGGTAGAGTTGCACGCAGGCACAATGTTGGTTACCTGTGGCGTTTCCTGAAAACGGATGAGCACCGTATCCGCATCCGTACATGTACCGTTTGTTTCCGTCCACACCAAGCGATATGTGCCATAATTGCCGACTTGAACGCTGGATGCTGGAGCGGCAGGATCCGCAAACACGGCCGTTCCGGCACCCGAAGCTACGCTCCATTGACCACCGAACGCGCCGGCTGCGGCTTGCAGCACAATGTTGAGGCCACACGTGGCATCGTCTGTTCCGGCATTTGCAACCGGATTTTCCAGAAAAACCACTGGCTGACCCTGTGCCACAGCAAAACATGGATCATCAGGATCCGGGAATCCGGCCGTGTTGTTGCCTACAACGGTAGAAACGTAGTACGTTTGCCCGTACGCCATACCCGGCTGAAAGGCAAATACACCTGTCTGATTTTGTGCAACTACTGTACCAAGGGTGTTGCCCGCGCCTGTATGCAGGACGTATGCCAGCACATCATTGCCGTCCAGCACACTTCCTCCCTGTAGTTGAGCTGTAATGGAGGTCCCTTCGCAAGCCGTAAGCACCTGTGTGCTCATCTGGCCAGCGTTGGAAGTGCAATTGCAGTCATAAATGCCCGTTATTGGCATCGAAGCGCATCCATTAGCATCCGTCAGGACAAACACATAGGGCGTCCCGCTTGGTATTGGTGGTGAAAGATAGGCACCAAGGGCAAGCAGATTGCCGTTGATCGAATAAGGCGCAAGCCCCCCTGCGATGTCAAACGATACCTGATAATTTTCATTTGCAGCGTCGCAAGTTTCCGCAATCACGCCTGCTGCCGGCGCATCGTTAAAATTCAACACCACCTCATCGGTATCCGAACATCCGTTTTCGGTGAGGGCCCAGGTCAACGTATAAGCGCCGTACACAGACGCCAGCGCATTGGCGGTCGGGCTGGCCGGATTATCAATCTGTAAAGTCCCGCCAACGGGTGAGGCTGTTACCGACCACACACCCGCAGCACCATTTCCGGCAATAGCCTGGGTCAATCCGCAGGCCCCCTGGTCGATGCCCGCGTTGGCCACCGGATTTTGGTAAAACACCACGGGCTGGCCCGGCGATACGGACAAACAGGGGTCGGCAGGGTCTGGAAAACCGTTCAAGGCATCGCCCACTGCGTAGGATACATAATAGGTGTTGCCGTACACCATTCCGGGCTGGAAGGTGAAAGTGCCGCTTGTATTTTGCGCCCACACGGTACCCAGAAAAACGCCCGGATTGCTGTGCAGGACATAAGCGGCAGTGTCGTTTCCATCCAATATGGCACCACCGAGGTACTGCGCACTCACCGAACCGCCTTCGCAGGTGCTGAGCGCTTGTGGGCTCATTTGCCCTGCAAAAGTGGTGCAATCGCAGTCAAACGCGCCGCCGACAGGCTGCGAAGTGCAATTGTTGGCATCCGTCACCACAAAAGAAAATGCTTGTCCACTTGCTATCGGATCAGAAACAAAATCATTGCCCGTGACCACACCGCCGGGCACGCTGTAAGGCGCAACGCCCCCGGTGATTGTAAAGGAAATGGTATAGTTCTGATTGTTGGCGTCGCAATCCGGCACAATTTGCCCCACTTCCGGGGCGGCGTTAAAGGCGATTTGTACCGTGTCCGTATCTGTACAAGTGCTGTTGGTTTCTGTCCAGACAAATGTGTACGTGCCGTTTTGATCCACGGAAACGCTGCTGTTTGGATTGGTGGCGTCTGCAAAAACAGGGGTGCCGGGCCCGGCGATCACCGACCATACACCTGTGCTGCCAGACACGCTGTTGATGGCGTTTAAACCAATGGAGGAGCCACAAATGGACGCATCGGCACCGGCTTGTGTGCTGGGTTGAGCCGATACAACAACGGGGAAACACTGTTGAGGGCTTGGGCCACAATCGCTTCCCGCCGATACGCACACATCGCCTCCCGGCCCGGCAAGCCAATCCACCACGATGGATGCTGTCGATTGGCCCGAAAGGATGACTCCGCCGGCAGGAACGGTCCAGTTGTATGATGTCGCCCCTGGAATGGCTGTTGCGCTGTACACCCCGCTTGTCCCGGCGCACAAAAAGCCATCGCCCGCCAACACCGGCAAGGGCAACGCGGGGCTAATACTTACGTCTATACATGCCTGTTGACTGGTGCCACATGCGTTGGCCGCTGCCACGCACAAGGAACCCGTAGGGATATTAGGATTCCAAACCACTTGAACGGCAGGCGTGCTGTCGCCCGCAATAATGACACCGCCGTTGATCTGCCACAGATACGCACCCGCAACCGGTGCAGCGGTGTACGTTTCGGTGTTGCCGGCACATACTACGGTGTTTCCAGAGGCCGCGGGTGCAGGCGGTACAGCCCCAACAGATACCGGCAAGCAAACGGGTTGACTGTTTCCGCAACGGCTGTTGGCCACTACGCAAACCTCACCATTCGGAGCAGTAGCCCATCTAATGGTGATTTGAGGAGAACCTTGTCCGCTCAAAATGGTAGCGGGTGCCGTAACCGACCAGGTAAAGGAATCTGCCTGTGGCAACAACGGGATGCTGTACACAACCGTCGAATCGGCACAAACTGCCGTTAAGCCAATGGGTTGGTTGGGCACCGGAATAGTGTCTACCAGTACCGGAAAGCAGGTTGACGGCCCCGTTCCGCAAGCGTTGATGGCCGCTACGCAGACGTTGCCAGCCATCAACGTATCCCAGGAAACAACAACGCTGGCGGTGTTTTGGCCGCCATCAATGGATACGCCTGCCGGTACGGTCCAGGCATACCCGCTCGCGCCCGGAACCGCAGCAATGCTGAAGGTGTCGGACAAGTTCAGGCAGATGGTGGAATCGCCGATGATGTTTCCCGGTGCCGGGGGCGTGCTGTTGTCTACAGTGACCGATACCATGGCCGTGTCGCAGCATTGGGTACCACCCGAATTGCGGCATACCCGGAGCGAGTAGTCTCCGGCGCTGCCGATGGTGGCATTGATGGTGTTGGCGGGGCCGAGGATGGTGCCCCCGTTGCTTGCCGACCAGGTGTACACGGCGCCGTTGCCCGAACTGGAACCCAAACCAGACAGCACCGCCGAGGGTTGCCCACAGCTCAGCACCGGAGGCGGTTGAATGTTGGCAATGGCGTTAAGCACCGAAACGTTGAGGAATACCGTGCTGTCGCAGCCATTTATATTTTGCACCGTTTCCTGGTAATTGCCTGCCGAACAGGCTGTAGGAAACAAAGGATTGGCCGAGCAACCGTCTGCGCAAATCACTTCATTGAGAAACACCAGGTTGGGCTGGTTGACCGTCAGGTTTAGCGTGACTTCGTACGGGCATCCGTCTTGCAGCAGGGTTCTGACGTACGTGCCGGATTGGCAGTAGAATTGATTGAAAAACTCGTAACACTGCGGCGCGCAAATGACGGCCGTTTCTTCCACATCATCGGGTATGGGTTTAATGGTGACGCCTACACAGTTGACCGACACGTCTCCGCAAAAGGGCGTCTGCACGGCGTTGAGCTGGTTGCGCAATTGCGCGACGGTCAGTACACCGTTTGGGTCGGGTATATCTCCGGCATCGGCGGTCAGGTAGGACAAGCCGCAGACCGTGTAGGTGCCGGCGGGAAATGCCGTCAGGTCGGGTTCGGACTGGATGGACTCAATCACACCGCCCGCGCCGGCAATGACGTACGCATAGCTGTACTGGTTGACGGGCGGTGCCACTGCGGGCGGCACGTATGTTGGTGGCAGGTTCAGTGCCAGGTCCTGGCTGCCTTCGCAGAGCACCACGTCATTTTGGGTCAGGTTGCCCGCATCCGCAATGCAATTGAAACAGCTGATGCCCGACGGATCACAAAAGATGATTTCGTAATCGTACAGGTTGCCGTCGTCCTGCGCTTGTCCGTCCGTCACATTTAGCGTCCAGGTACCATTTACGGGTCCTGTAAAGTTTTGCAGACAGCCGGTAAACGGGTAATAGCTACCGGTGTAGTTGTTGTTCATGCCCCAGTTTTGGCCGTTGTTCCAGGTGTTGTTAAAGCCCGGGTCGGGCGCCACTGCGGGGTCGGCGCAAGGGAGGAACGTGACAAACCAGTCGGTGCCCACATTGCCCATGTTGGTGCAAAAGGGCAGTTGGCCGATTGGGCCCACGAGTGTGACGGTCTGGCCCGAGGGTGAGGTGAGGGAAATGGAAATGTCGCAGAGGGCCGTATGGTCAAAATGGATGATGACGGCGCATACCCCCTGGCCGTTTTGGCCGAGTATGGGGTTGGCAGCATTTTCGACTGTGATGTAAAAGTTGCCGACGAAGAAGTCGGGCATGTACAATGGGCAGTTGGTACACTCGCATCCGCCGCCTTGCGCTTTCAAACTGAGTGAATGACACATCAACACGCCCCAAAAACACAACACAGCGACACGTCGTAAGTATTTAACTGCGCGATAAAAGAGCATGGTAATTTTCTGTTGGTCGATAGCATCCATAGAGCAGAGCGGGTGTTGGCATGCGCCAAATGTTTGATTTGATGATCCAAAGTTAGGGAAATGTCACAAAAAAAACCCTGCCGACATTTCATCGGCAAGGCCTTCATCAAAACACGCTTCATTTCGGGGTAAATTTAAGCCGTCTTTCAAAGAGATGCAAGTATGCGTTTAGAAAATACATCCAAAAATGCCATAAAATATTTTTAAAATAATTGAAGCCAACACTTGTTTGTATAAAGCAAACCGCATTATCTTTGCGTCCCCAACGGAGAGTTGGGTGAGTGGCTGAAACCACCGGTTTGCTAAACCGACGTACGGGTTAAACCGTACCGAGGGTTCGAATCCCTCACTCTCCGCACTTTTTCGGGGCGTAGCGCAGCCCGGTAGCGCACCTGCTTTGGGAGCAGGGGGTCCCAGGTTCGAATCCTGGTGCCCCGACATTTGAGGAGTTACAAACGTTGGTTTGTAGCTCCTTTTTTATTGGTAAGCCATTTGCAAGCAAAAAACGCGTGATACGGGCTGATATGGTCTTCTCCGCCGCAGAAAATTTTTCGTAGAAAAAATATACGCCCCGTTTCCAGACTGCACGGCGTGAAGCATCTGTGGAACGAAGGAAGGCCGCGGACACCTTGTTGACCGGCGCGGGAGCGAAGCCCCAAGAAATCACGTAGACAATACAAATTCTATTAGCCGTTTCACCGCGTTAACGGCGGTGTCATAGGTTGGAACATCCCCTTGCATCGCGTATGAAACACTATTTACAAAAGTGTCATATTCTGCACGGTATTCTTCGGCTTCATTTGTCAAAGTCCCAATCAACAATCCGAATTTCTCATTCGGCGTGAGTTCCGAAATCTTCTTGTTGCGTTCATTATCCTGCTGCAAAACAGCCTGCACCAGTGCTGGAAATTGAGTGCTAGCCCTCGCCCCGGTTTCCAGCATGGCAAGGTCGTGCATATGGCGTACTAAAGACCTGTCTTCTGGTTTATCTTCTGGCGCTTGCATAGGGATTCTCCACACTAATGCACTGAGTTTATCTGCTGCAATTTCCACGGGGTCTATACAAGCTATCTTATCCACCTCAGGGCAATCATTTTTTAACTTGGCAATAAAAGAAGTTACCTGGCCTCTAATTAAAGAAAGTTTTGGTAGCGCAACCGTGAACTCCAGTTGAAGATGTGGTCTCAAACCTGCAACAGGAGCAAAATATGATGTATAATTGATGTTGAAAGAAAAAAATCGGTTGCTATCCCTCGCTGTCAGGCTTGTACGATCAACTGCAAACCCGGCCTCTTCCAATGCGTCTATCACTGAATTTTTAAACTTGGAAAGTGTTGTCTTATTAGGAGAAGTCTCATCCGTGATAACCTTGAAATCAATATCTTCGGAGAACCGTTTGACGAGTCCATGCGCTTTTGAAAGCGAGGTTCCACCAGAAAACACAATTTTGTAGCCTGTCAAACTCAAATTTGCCATAAAGGCCAAGGCTTGTGTAACATACCAATCCTTTTCCACCATCGCCGGATCAATGGCCAATTCTGCGGCGGCTTGCTCAAAAATCTGCTTACCTGGTAATTGGTTCATAGGTGATGTAGTTTCCGTTGTAGCCAATCTTGCGGCGGATACGCCCTTTTACCGCGATCATGCGACCCGTTGGAACCTGGGTAGTTCTTCCTGCATTATACTCTTTTTCAAGGAAGGATGGCGCCGTTTCCCTCCCAAGGCGTTTCAGGGCTTCCTCGGCAAGACTTGGGAGCGGTTTTTCGGGAATCAGTTTTCCGCTAAGTGTGGATGTCGTTGCTTTGGCATAAAGCCCATAGCCAATTCGGATAACTTTGCCTTTTCCCGCCAACCCTCTTAATACGCGGCCCACCTGATCATACCCCCCCAGATCGGAAAAATCTGTACGAAAGAAGACTGTTACCTTCTTTTCTCGCGAAATACGCTCGATTATTTTGTTTTCCAATAGATTTATTCTGCCCATTTCCAGAAAACCTTGTTTGCAAATATACGACATAACAACTGCAAATATACGACATTATTTGGGCTTGTTTCAAGCTTGTACTTAGGGGAGCGTAATACGGTCTGCTATGCCTCGTGGCGAACAGTGGGGGAAGACAAGGGTCAACGGGAGGGGGATCACCCGGCCTGCACGGCGTGAAGCGTCTGTGGAACGAAGGAAGGCCGGGGATACCCGTTGACCGGCGCGGGAGCGAAGCGCTAAAAAAGAGGGAACCCAATAAACTGATAGGTTAAAAAGTTGATTAAATCGGATGAGCATATGCTGGATATTTAAGGATTTACACCTCCCCCGAACTTACCACCACATCAAAATCCACTTTCAGCGCATCAAAATGTTTACGCCCGCAGCGGATGCGGTCTGCTTCGGAGTTGCGGAGTTTTTCAAAGTCTTTGGTGCCCTTTGTTTCGCGCACCAGATAAATGGTTGCATCATCGTGTTTGACTACCGCCCAGTCGGGGTTGTAATTTCCGATGGGCGTTTCAATGGCAAACCAGCGCGGCAGTTTCACGAAAAGTTTGATGTCCTCCCGTTTGTCCAAGTCTCCTGCAAATTTTCGTTCTACTTCGCTATCATATACCACTGCGTCGTACACTGACTTTTTCACCTCTAAGCGGCTGCTCAGATAACTCAAAACCTCCTCATCCTCAAACAAGCGCATACTCCATTCCTGTTCCGCAATGCGTTCATATTTTATGCCGTCAATCATCATTCGGTGCAGCTCTCGGCTAATGATACTCGCCACTGCATCCATAAATTTTTGCGGGTTGACTGCGAACTCCGCCAAACGGTTGCTCTTAGTTAAAATATCAGCCAGAGTACGACGCGTAAGCTCTGTTTCTTTCTGCAAGTAAGCAATGATGTCCGGCAAACCGCCCATGTATTGGACGCGCTGATAATTAGAGCGGGTTTCCTGCGCCGTCACACCTTTCGCCTCTACGCCTAAAAGGGCTTCTTTATATGAAATTTGTACCGGCTCAATTTTATCCATCTGTTTGATGGCCTTCACTGATGCTGTGATCAATTCATCGGTTGAGTAGTTTACCTCGTAAGTAGTTTTGAACTTGATGCGGCTCCACAGTTCTTCAAACTCAGGATCAAGAAATACCTGCTTGTTGATGCGCAGTTTTTTCGGCTCTTCGTCTTTTTTGATATGTCGCTCCAGTTGGTACGATTGCAAAACAGAAATTACCTCTGCTTCTATTTCTTTTAGGTCGCCGGAAAGTCCCAGGGTAAAACCAGCTTGTTGCGGGTTGAAAGACGGCTTGATTTTTCCGCTGTCATCCAGGAAACCTTTACTTACCAATTCCCCCCAAACTTTCTCTGACTGGCTACGTCCAAGCCTTACCTCTTCTTCGTCAACAATTTGTACAATTTTTGCAAAGCCAATTTTCGGCACTTTGCCAAAGGTTACGCCACAATCATCTTCATATTCTGATTGAAGTTTGCGGGCAAATTCGTCGTAACTCTCATTGGCAATGACGGTCAGCTTGTTGATGTTGTCATCAAATACCCGATTGCCATTTTGATTGACTGGCAAGCGCAGCCCGCGCCCGATTTCCTGGCGCTTCTTCATCGCAGAGTTTGTCTCATTCAACGTGCATATCTGAAACACGTTCGGATTGTCCCAGCCCTCGCGAAGGGCAGAGTGGGAAAAGATGAACTTCAAAGGCTCCTCAAGCGAAAGCAACTGTTCCTTGTTTCGCATGATTTTGGAGTAGGTGTCATCATCGGCTTGTGTTGCGCCGTTGGTATCTTTGAAAACGCCTTTTTTGTCCTGGGAAAAATAGCCGTCGTGAATTTTTTCAACGGGTTGGGTGTCCAGTTCCTTGTATTGCGGCAAAGCAACCAGGTCTTTGTAATGCTTCTCAAAAAGTAAGGCGAACTTACCTTTTTCGGCCTTTCCGTCTTCCGTGTAGTCGCGGTAATTCGCAACCCGATCAATGAAGAAAAGCGAAAGGACTTTGATTCCCTTGCCGCTCAACTGCAATTCTTTATCCAGATGTTTTTTGATGGTATTGCGGATTTGTACTTCTACCAAATCCTCCCGGATACCACCCCGTTCCTGACCAAGGTATAGGCGGCCGGCGTTGAAATCAATGAACTCATTTCCGGGTTCTGCGCTGATGTCCAGCACCTCAAAACCATTGCGGTACACCTCGCGCTCATTCGATAAAGCAAACAGATCGGCAGCCTGTTTTACCCAAATATCTTTCTCGTTCACCTTGCCTTTCCCTTGCACCTGAATGCGGATTTTTGCGCGGATACCGCTTTTGTTATCCGTTTCCAGCAATTTTACATAGGCTGCATTTTGTGCATTTGCGCCCTCTACCGAGGCAACGACGATCTGCTTTACCAGGCGCAGCTCGTATGCCTTTATCGGGTCAAGTTTGTAAACCAGGTTGTACAGATTTTTGTGCGTAGCAGAGTAACGGAAGATGCAAAGCGGGTTCAGTGATTTGATGGCATCCTGCGCTCGCGGCGTGTTATCTACACTTTGCGGCTCGTCAATAATCACAATCGGTCTGGTCGCCTGCACGAACTCGATGGGACGCCGCCCGGAGAGTTTATCACTCTCTTTAAAGATGACGTTACTCTTTTTATCGTCCTCGCTGTCAGAAAAGTCTTTCCGGAAAGCATCAATATTGATAACCATTATTTGCACCTGATTGCTGGTGGCAAACTGGCGCAAACGATTGGCTTTTTTACTGTCATACACGAAATGCTCAAACTCGATGTTGTTGTATAAGGCTCGAAAATGATCACCGGTGTTTTTGATGTTAAATAGCGTTCCTTCCCGGATCGCTACACTCGGCACTACGATGATGAATTTTTTGAAACCGTATTTCTGGCTCAATTCAAAAATAGTACGCAGGTACACATAGGTTTTTCCAGTGCCCGTTTCCATCTCTACAGAGAAGTTCAAACCATTTTGGGCAAACTCCTTTTCAGGAATAGTATCAAGGTCATTTTCCTCCTGGACCTTGTTCAGGTTTTTCAATATCGTCTCATCATCCAAAATCAGGTTGTTTCCGATACCTAATTCAGTTTGAAAAATACTGCCTTGCCCTGATGTGCCTGCCGTGTTAATCTCCACGGTAAAATCACCAAGATTCAATGGTTGCCCATCGAAAAGATTGGTGATGCTTTCCACAGCAGCAATTTGGAAGGCTTGGGTGCTGTCAAATTTTAGTTTCATGCCTTGGCCTTGTATTTCTGCTGTGGATGATTGGGTGTACTCGGATATAGCCGCTCAATCAATTGCTGTTCAACGAGTCGGGGTATTATTTTATCCTTAAGATATTTAGGTTTCTTTCCTGAGTACTTTCCAATTTCTTCTACAGATTTAAATTCGGACTGACAATATTCAATAATGAGTTTATTTAAGGCATCGGGTTTTAATCTTTTTTGTGCCGTCGAGGTGTCCTCCTTAAGCGTTGAGGTGTCCTCCTTAAGCGTTGAGGTGTCCTCCTTAGCGGTTGAGGTATCCTCCTTAGTGGTTGTCAATTTGGGAAAAGAGTCCCCCGATTCAAAAAGTGATCCCTGAGTGCCCGTGGGAACTATTTTGTTATCCGCTGTAGAAGCGGGTGAATATTGCGTATTCAACTGATAAACCGTACCCCTCCCTTTTCCGGACGGGAAAAGGTACCCAGCAGCACAAAGATCCTTTAAGAGTTTGGATATCTCGGAAGGGTGGTCTCCAATTAACTGTTGTAACCGGGTGTTGGTAATCGAGCCTTCGATCTGGGCGGTAGTTAGCGCAACCAAAGAATTTCCAAAAATTTGCCTGATGCCCACTCCAAATAAAGACGCCAGCGCGTCCATTGATTTTGGTGAAATCAGACTTTCCATGCGCAAAAACAAATCGAACCGCGAAGGTTGTTGATTTACCTGAATATAGGGTTTACGCCAGTGCAGTCCTTCCCAGGCTGATAATATCCGGGTACTGCCGGAGCCTGCTTTTTCACCAAACCCGAGGAGTACGAACATCGTCTGAATACTGTTGTTCCTCGGAATGCTTATCCCTCCTTTATAATATTGCTCCACTGTAATCAGCATATTTCCAGGATTGGAAAAAACAAAATAATCCGGATACTTCCTAACAACTACCCCGCCGGGAGCCGAGTAGTCCGTATGTACCAAGGCGTTTACCAGGGCTTCCCGCAACGCTTCATGAAGCGTACTTTCATCCATCCGCTGTCCATCTTTCAACTGAAAAGGCTTGGGTAGGGTTCCGCTTATCTTAGGCCAAATTCGTTGATAAAACTGGAAAATATTGGCCTCCCATGTACCATCGGGAAACACTCTGTCAGTCCACCGCTGATTTGGATCGCTTATTTCCTGATAATCGAGATGGTAATCGGGAAATGAATCTATAATTGCCTGATGTTTTCCAAACATCAATAAACCGGCCACCGTAAGGCCTTCTTTTTTGGTATGACGATCCATTCGCCAGGCGCCTATTTTTGTCAGTAAGCCCGGGTCGTCTTCAGTTAAAAAGGGATGGCCCGGCTTCGCGGATCGGAACAGTTGCCTGAATTGGAGAATACTGCGTTCATCCAGATCATCCAACGAATAATTATCGAGAATCCGGACATCCGGCTTCTGCGGCAATGCATCGGCAATCATTTGTCGCACTTCATCGGCAGTACATAAATAGTCGCCCGTATGGTTGCGCTTATACGTGCCCCGAAGCGGGTCCGGGCCAATATGAACTGGTTTGTAGCGATAGTCCGCTGCCGGCACATGGATAACCAGTACAAAATAACCTGGTTGAACTTCAATACTTTTTACATGACTTTCTGAAAGTATATTGGCACTTACTTTCCCTTTGTTATTCACCTGATTCCAAAAGTCCTGTTGAAACTTTGATACCTGTGCTTGAGCCAGCCCATCTAGGTGCAATATGTCCTCCTTTTCAGTTATGCCTAATACGATGTTGCCGCCTTCCGAATTTGCAAATGCCGAATAGGTTTCCCATAAACTGCCAGGCATGCCTCCTTTGGCACTTTTACACTCCAGCTCATAGGATTCTCCTAACAATTGGTTGTCATCCAATATTTCATATATATCCAGCTCTTTCATGTCTGCAATTTACACCGTTCTAAAGTTTACCACCCCCTTGCTTTTCATCATCTGCACCGCATTGGTTTTCAATTGGTCATTGTCCTGAAAGCCTTCATCCAGGCAGATCACCCGCGTGGGTTTGCGCTCGGCCATGGCCTTTATCACCTCATGGCTTAATTGCTTTTCCAGGCAGATCAGCAATTCTCCGCCGGCTATGCTGAACACGTGTTTGCCCTCGATGGTCAACTGCTCGATAGCAGTTGTCAATTCAAATCCGGATTTCAGGAGCAACTCATACAAGATGGCCTCCTGCTCCGCTTCCGGGGATATGTGATCCACATGGGAGAACAGTTGTTTCTGGATGGCCTCCGGCGTTTTTTCTACTCCGGCGTTCCAGAGGTTGAAGTTGGACTTTTGCAGTTTGAAGACTTTGAAGCCTAAATCTTGTGGGGCTTGTCCTTCGCTGAAAAGGGTTTTGGCACTCTTTTGTTCTTTTTTTATTTTTGCACTGACTCGACGGATGCGCTCCTTACTAATATCGGCAATTGTTTTATACCCAGTTTTGTGCGCTTCGCTACTTTCCTCTGTTGGCTCTGGAATTTGGACACAGATGAAGTTGCGATTGCCTTTGTCTTCACCATTTAAATCAAATATGGCGTGGGAGGTAGTGGCAGAACCCGCAAAAAAATCGAGAACAATATCCTTCTCAGAATTTGATGTTGAAATGCCCAGAATTTTTTTGATTAAGCCCGTAGGCTTAGGGTGATCAAATAATTTTTTTCCATCAAAAAGGCTATTTAAGTCTCTAGTCGCTTTCTTGTTCCCCTCAATGTCAGACCAGTTATTAGCGGCCTGTTTAATTCCCTCACCTAAATAATGCTTTTGGTAAACCTGCCATTTTTCCTCACCATCTTTTTTTACCTTTTTCCAAACAATGAATCCTTCATTATTTAATTCTAAATATTTTTCTCTGCTACAAATCCATCTGCTTTCCCAACCCTCAGGCGCAATTGGATAAATTTCGGTATCGTCAGGAGTTTTTATGGGATAGTACATAGTAGGCCTATCTTCACGTCTATTCTCTCCGCCTGTTCTTCTGAGAGATCTTATTAAGTATTTGCCTCTTTCATCTTCTTGGTCGTAAATATCCAGGTCTGAATCAACCATAGGAAGGCCTTGAAATTCAAATTTTTCACTTTTTGAAAAAATTAGAATATAATCCAATTCACTAGAAATTTTTAAGTTGCCACTTCCCATTCGAGTACCTGTAGACCTAGAGATTAATCCTCTATAATTCTCCTCTCCATATATTTCATTACATAAAGCTCTCAAATTATGTAACTCATTATCGTCAATAGAAATGAAAATACATCCATCTTCTTTTAAGAGGTTTTTAGACAAAAAGAGCCTTGGATACATCATGTTCAACCACTTGCTGTGGAAGCGTCCGTCCGTCTCAGTATTAGTGTTGAATTTCTTGCCTTCGGCATCTATCTGTCCTGTATAGGCAAGGTAAGTCTCAAGGTTCTCGGAGTAATTATCCGGGTAAATGAACTCATTTCCAGTATTGTACGGCGGGTCGATGTAGATCATCTTCACCTTACCCAGATATGATTTCTGGAGCAGTTTCAATACTTCCAAATTGTCACCTTCAATGAATAAGTTTTGGGTTGTGTCAAAATCCACACTTTCTTCCCGTGCTGGCACTAAAGTAGCAATACTCGGTTGCTGAATGGTTTTGAAGCATTCACTTTTGCCCGGCCAGTTCATGCCGTAGCGTTCTTTTCCGGTATCTACAGCTTCTCCCAATGTCAGGCGCAGTTTATCCCAGTCCACTTTGCTGCCTTCTGTGAAGGCTTCCGGGAAAATCTCTTTCAGGCGCTCTAGTTGGTGCGCTTTTATATCGAGGGAAGTAAGCGGGAGTTTTTCGATTTGTGCCATAATGTTTTATTCTTTGTCTTTTTTAGCGCGGTTGAAATACCGTAAGGTAAGTTGAGCATTTTCGAGTGTGGTTGGCCCACCCTTGGAATACGGAGTGATATGATCCACTTCTGCATCTTCAATTGCCAGAATTTTCTGGCCAGAGATTGCACAATATGGGCGTTCGTTGAAAAGTTTTTCCTTTATGCTGAAAGGGAAAACTCTTTGTTGGTATGAATTGCTCCCGATAATCTCATCGAGCGTATCCATCCAAATGCGAAAGCGGCGTTTTACATTATCGGTATCGGAGGTTTTATAGGCTATGAGCAATTGGAACTCTTCGTTATTTATCATCAAATCCAAAAGAGCCTCTCTGATGTAGTCTGCTTTTGCCAGCACTTCGTTTTTGGAGTAGTTGCGAAAGCCTACCATTTGTAAATCAAACAGTGCAAGATTAATCTGATCCTCAGCCCAACTGCCTTGAGGAGAATCATGCTTTCCCGGAATATATCGTCGGAATGCGTGTGTGCCAAAGACAATTTTTACCAAGTCGGTGCAATGAAGAAACCTATCTTTGTACTCTTTGCACTTGGCATCGGACATCTCACGATTTTCCCTCAATTCCTTGTTACAGAACTGTTTCATTGGAGATTTATAATTGACGTACGATTTTTCTGACAATGCAAAAAAACGCAAAATCAGACCGCGATAAATCATGCGTACTTTGTAAGTTTCCTTCCTGATTAAATTGTCAAATATGTCATTGTCCGCCAGTTCTGCAAGCAGTTTTATATACCTTCCTCTGTAAACAGTATTCCGAATTTCATCTTCATTGAGCTTGGTTGCTCCAGTGTTCAATCGTTCAAATATTTCAAATTT
>Ga0247836_1001074_pt1 | contig 46455 bp, 57 predicted proteins | sample LaCruzMarch2015__4_FD_187116 | JGI IMG/M metagenome (GOLD analysis project Ga0247836, IMG submission 187116) | Freshwater microbial communities from meromictic Lake La Cruz, Castile-La Mancha, Spain - LaCruzMarch2015_14m | ecosystem: Environmental > Aquatic > Freshwater > Lake | place: Spain... | reverse complement strand
CTTTAGTTCTTCGTATGCTGCATTGAGTTCTTGAAAGAGTTCTTTTGTTCCACCTAAGTCTGGATGGTACTTTCTTGAAGCTTTACGATAAGCTCGTTCTAGTTCTTCAAGTGTTGCTGCGTTATTAAGTTCGAGAATGTCTGCTGGGTCTTTGGTCATGTTATACTAATAAGCAAATGATAATGAAAAGCATAATGTAAATTAAAGTTAGATCGAGTTTTTCTTCTTCAATCATGGTCTTGTTTGTCAAAGATATGAACACCTACTGGACATCTTGGTTTACCGTTGTCGTACATGCCTTCATGTTCGATTCGTAACCATTTACCGATGAAGTTGGCTTTGAATAGGAGCATCTGTCGTTTACGTTCGTCAGTTGCTTTGAAATTGCACTTGAATTCTTGGAATGTTTTGTGTGTTTGGCAAACTAGGATTGCCGTTTTACCTTTTCCTTCGATAATATCGACAATTTTGAATTCGTCGTCAAAGAATTCTTTTAGTTTGAGGATTTGTGAAGAACGTCTGTTGGGTTCGTAGGGTGCATTAGCATTACGGATAATAGCACCTTCATATCCTTGAGAAATACACTGTTGGAAGAACGGTTGGACGATTTCGTCCACCTTTCCTGGGGCGATATCTTCATGGATGATTGTTTTGACAAGAGTGAAAGGAAATTGTTTGGTGAATGCTGGGTGTTGGATACCTTTGATTCTACCATTGTAGTATTTCTGCTCAAGTAGGTCGTTTATTCGACAAACTTCATCCATTCTTGCAAAGAAAGGTGCTTCTAAGTCGATGCAATCAAACATATGAAGCTTTAATTGCTTCGTACAGTCTGATGCAACTTGACGCATAACGTAGGATTCAATCAAATCTAGGGGAATATTGTCGATGTAAAGTTCACCATCAAGCTTAATTCCTTCTGGTAAAAGGTCACAATAGTACTCAATATGAGGACAACTTGTGATTCTTTTGTTGGTTCTAGTATGGATTCCATCAGCAGAAACGATGCAACGAATACCATCTAGCTTAGGTTGGAGTGCAATACTTTCCCAATTTGGTGGTTTCTTGTACTCTTGGCACAACATCGGAAGAGAAGGTGGGTGAGAAGGGATTTCTTCTGTGTAACCTTTCCTATCTTTCATGTTGTTGATCTTGCTACGCATCCCGAAAGCAGCTTTCTCTGGGGTGTCGTAGGATTCTTCCTCAAAGTTAGCTGATAGTTGTATCGGTAGTCGATTACCCCAACTATAGTGTACTTTGCAATCTACTTGATTGATTTTCCACCAAGAGATTTCGTTAAAGCTGTTGAGTTTGTAGAGGATCACTTGAACAAACCTTGTACTAGGAGTTCTTCGGCAGCATAGACTGTTTTGTTGCTACAGACTGGACACACGTAGTTTCTTGCATCTGGTTCACAACTATCGTGAGTCCATTTACCACAGTAGAGACAGTAACCGTCTGTTGAGTCAGAGGCGATTCGTTTTTCTAAGGATTTGAAACCAGGAAGTTTTGGTGTGTAGGTTGATACTACACGAATTGTTGGTGTTTCACCGTTGATAACTTGTTCGGCAGTAATTGCATTGACTCTTGCAACTTTTGCTACTTCTTGAATGTCAAATTGCTTGGCATCTTCTTTGTTTCTGACCCAATTTGGTGATTGGTCTTGTTCGTTGAATGATTCTAACCAAGTATTGTGTGTTACGTTTTTGACTAAGAACTTCATTTTAGATGGTCTTTTGAAAGTAGAAACTGGGTTTTGGACAAGAAAGATACAAGAAACTATTTTCTTGTATCTTGGTATGATATCAAAATTTCGCGTTTTCCAATGTTTTTGTTGGTTGTATCATAGCATGATATTAAACCCGACTTTTGGAAAAAGAGTAGACGGAAGCAAAAGCGGAATTGTATCCCCTTGTGATACAAACTTCTACACTTTTAAGTACAAACTACTTTATGCTTCCTTATGAGAATTTTGACTAATTCTGTATCTGAGAAGTTTCCATACTTTGAATGAATAGTCGAACTATCTGAAACAAATTGAGTATGGAAAATGTTGTAGAGAGACTTTGAAGATGCAGATGTCGAAACTGTTGTGATATCTTCGAAGTATTCAGGAAATTTGAGAATACACGACATTACTCTAGCAAGAGAAAGAATGACCAACTTCCTGACTTTCCTGGGGAGAGTTGTAAGGTTGTTGATGATATCGTGTTGGAATGTAAGATGGGCTGATCTGATGATCTTTCTGTGACGTAATCCTAATGCTGTAGTGACAGATAAGAGTATTCTGTTGTAAATACTTACATCAGATTTGCAGGTCCAAGAGAATTTTTCTGCAAGGATAGTTAGTTGAGAGAATGCTGCAATGATTTTGTTGAATGTAACTTTCATGCGATCGGTCCTAATCTGAAAGGTTGTGAATGAGAATCCTAATTACTTCTTAGCTGACTTGACTTTTAAGGCTTTCTTTACGAAAGACTTTAATGATTTGCCTGTGTTTGTTGCTTCTTCTGCAATTCGTTTCATGTCGTCGTAGAGTAAACGTCCTTGTCGTTTCTGCTTTTCTTTGACAGCACGAACTGCCTCTTTAGCTGCTTGTTTGTTCTTCTTTGGAAACAAAGGACCAACTGTGAATGCTTTAGGCATAGCTTCCATTGTACCGTAGTGCATTTGTGTACCGTCTTTGTGATTCAAGAACTGAACTTTACTCATAAACTTCCCAAAACCCTAAAATGAAAATGTCGATTGAATTACAAGAAACTAACTCATTTAGATTACTTGTTAAAAACCACTTACCGTTGATCCTTCCACGGTATAACATAACTTACCTTTCAATTATTGTAAGATGAAAGTAAGGCTGTAGAAGCAAGTTTGCTTCCCTAACAGCCGTTTCCTGGGGGTGTACTTCTAATGCTATTAGCTTCTGTGTTAATGGTGAATCAAGATGTCGTCTCCTTAGTGTACGGGTAAAGTGCTCGATTTCTATTTTAAGATCGGAAGGGAACTTCGTTTTCTCTGGAATATCAAAACCAAGTTCGAATAGGATTGCACCAACAATGTCAACCTTACCATCGATGAATAGGTACTTTTGTTTGTGATCGAATATAGAACGAGGGATATTTATGTTTTTCATAGTCGAATTGTTATTGAGAGAAAATTTTGTTGTTCCGAGAAAATGAAACCAAGAAACAAGAAACAAGAAACAAGAAACAAGAAACCAAACTGGCGGGTTGAATTTTGAAACTGGCGATTGTATCACAATAATATAGCGATTGAGTACTGCAACCGCTATCTTGCCATGATACAACGCTTCCCTATTAACTTAACCGTAAAGATACCACAACAATTAACAACTTACAACCGGAAAAACATAAAATTTTATTGAGAAATTAAATGGCGGAAAATTCAATATAAATAGCGGACATTTTGTTGAATAATGAAAACCAAAGATTGAGTAATTTTGTGGAAGGTAGTTCCCTGACTCCTTCAACTTAAAAAGGCCACCAAGAACCTTGAATTTTTCAACAGCATCCGTTTCGTACTTGCATAACGATTGCATCTGCACACCTATTGCATTTGCAACTCTATTGCAACAACAACTCTATTGTAAATGCAACTCTATTGCTTTTGTAATTGGATTGTGAATGCAACTCTATTGCAACAACAACTCTATTGCTAGTGTATATCGTATGTTGTTGCAATACAGTTGCAACAACGATACCATTGCATATACAACGCCATTATGACAGTTGTAGAATGAACCTGTCAGAATGGCATGTCAGAATGGCAGTTGACTTTTGAAACGAAAAAAGCCCGGTTGAATTATTCAACCGAGCCTGGGTGTTAAATCCTTCAACCGACTTCCCAATCCGGTTGAATTATGCAATGTTATAATCACTAATCCCCCCTTGCAATAGAGAATTAGCTAGCGTAATTGTACTCGGACTCTGGTTGTTATACTTACTTCCGATGGTATAGGAAACGCAAACCTGGATTGAATGCTATTGCATAGGGTACTTCTTTGCGTAGTCGATGCACCATTGTTTGTAGTCTGATTGCATTTTGTTTGCTTTATTGGCTAGTCTCATTAGCTTCGGGTTGATCTCACGATTGTATCGCAGAACCTGTTCTAGAAATGTACTAGAAAGCATTTGAGAACGCTTAGATAGACGTTCTAGCCGTTGCTTCATTTCAACCGGAATCGCATACTCTCGGTGAACTCCGTTCTCTAGCGATATGATAAAAGCTTTCTTCATTGTTGAATCCTTAAAGGTTGAAGTCTGAAATGGTGTTAGTGTCGTTCTCTCTAGGATCGTAACCAAGCAAGGCAACTGCTAGCCTAGTTCGTTCGTCCTGATTCTCACAACTTGCTAGCAACGCAGCTACTAGCGTATTGCAAGCGTCTTGCCTAGTGTCGTCGTCGTAGTCCATTGGTCGTTTCAGGTTAGTATCCTAATGCGTTTCGAATGTCGGCCCAATTTCGGCAAGTGATGTCATCGCTGCCCGATTCTACGCTATCTTCCGTTAACCGTATCGTGTAAGGCATCTTGACAGTTACCATTAACATATCTAAGTAGCTGTCATTGGTGGCCCGGAAACCGTGGGCATTGACATACTTAACGTAGTGATCCCCTAAAGACTTAACGTGTCGATCAATCGCAATTTGTTGCGTTTCGGTATCGTTTAACCAGTTCGACATCAGCAGAAACCCTTTCGAATATAACGGGCTGTCATTCCAATCAACGAAAACCGATGGCCCTCATCGGTGGTTGCAATGAATCCCAGAGAATCAATTGATACGATACCGACTTCGCAACCAAGCCACCGCACAATGAAGCCACAATTATTAGCTTCCATATATGCTTTCATCTTCGCGATCGTCTGTCGTGTAATTCTTTGTACTGTTGAAGTTCGTTTCATGTTTGTTCTCTCGTTTCGTTTCGCGTTTTGTTCTGCCCACAATGGGAACCGTATTTGTATCGTCAGACTTAACAAGTTGATAGAGCAATTTAGAAGACTTATCGAAAGAAGATTTTGATTGAACCATGAACTGTGAATAGTGAATCGGTTAACTTTGAACTGTTGAATACTGTACTGTTGAAATTTGAATCGGTTAACTTTGAACTGTTGAATTGTACCACCTTGAATTCTACCATGTTGAATAAGTCTACGGTTGAATCTTGAAACGGTTGAGAAATACAATGGGTGAATTTCACCACGTTGAAATCTGTGCTATTGAATTTTGAACGGTTGAATAATTAAAGGTGAATTACTCAAGTTGAAAAACTCACCGTTGAATTGCTCACGGGTGAAATCTTCACCCCCTCTCCTGGGGGAAGATGGTTGAATTGTTCAATACGCCTATATGGGCGAATCCCTGGGTTTTTTTGGTTGCATTTCTAAACCTGGGTTTTTTAACCGTGAAGAATTGAAACGAAAAAAGCCTAGCATGGTTGAACATACTAGGCTTGAATTGTTGAACTTGTTGAACCGTGAAGGGTTAACTATTCACCCTTCTTGGAACGGTTGATAAATCCTACGTCCCTTCCACCGAAACATCGGTATGCTGGGGAATATGTATCGTTTCGTCGAACATAAACCGTGTTGATACTGCTCTCAAAATCATCGGATTCAATGTTTTTAATAAGTTGAACCATCGATGACATCGAAGCTACGGATTGTGGCTTGTAGTCGTACTTCCTTCCGTCAGCATCGTATTTCTTCTTCTTCTGTTCTGCCAATTTAGCTAGTAGATTCCCTAACGGTCCACCACCTTCTTTGTCGGTTGATTGTTGCAACAATGTCAGAACATTGTCAGCAAGTTCAAAATCTATTCGAATTGGGGTTGAAGGACTCAACAATTGTGCCTTAACTTGTAACCTATGTTCAGCCTTTTCTTCAATCGACATTTCAGGTGTGAAATTCAACTGAGATTCAAGTTGTTCATCGATGAATTTTTCATCATTCGATGCGAGAACAATTGCCGATGCGACAACCGCCGGGCTGAAATAGTTCTTTGCCCAAATTGAATCGATTTTGCCCGATTGTCCCCTTGCCGATGCGACAATTTTTGCAACCAAGTAGGACAATGCATTCATGTTGCATTCTTCCATCTCGATTGTTTCACTGGTGAATTTGTCAACCGTAACAATGTCGAACTTGGAAAGGGTTTCAAGTTCTTCAATGGTCGTCATTTTTCCACCTGTAGGATAAATGTCTTGACCATTGAAACGTCGGTTGACGGTTTCAAGTACTTTCGACTGTACCGCAAGACAATCTGCACGTTCTTTTTTGCGATTGCTTGGTTCAGTTGTCAACCCCGCAACATGCAAGTTAACCAATTGAATCCATTCGGATGGCATTAAAGAATCATCGCAAACATTGTCATCCTTGGAAGTTCGTCCCTTTGCTTTATCGGTCCAATCTCGCAATTGTGGTGGCATACCAAACGAACAAAGAATAAGCGGTAGAACTAAATCAGGGTTTGCGAGTTTTGCTCTTTTCATGGCATCGCAGCGATGTTGCAACGAAACCCCTTGGCCGTCCCAATTAACAGTGAGGGGGTCAGTAGGAATTGTCGCAAACAACCCCCGAACCATAAGATTGACGTAACTACCTTCCTTGGATGCGTTCCCTACTCTCGATTCGCTTTTGTTTCGATTGTTGGCGTTTCTGTCGGCGGTATAAGACTTGCCACCGTAAACAGCGAAGATACTATCTTCGGCAGTTGCCTCACGCAAACCAATCATCGTATCGATCATTCCCGGTACGTTAAAATCGACGAATGCGAATGCAACATGGTTTACAACGTAACTTGACAGAATTGTCGTCTCCTTAGCGGTAAGCAATTCCGCACGAACTTTACGAACTTCCGATGCTTCCGTTGTTCGTGGTCCTTTGCAGTAGTCTGCAAAAATTGCTTGCAATCCTTCAATAGTCGATACAGTAGAAATTGTCATAATACTAGGCTTTCCTAAAAACATGGTTGAAAAACAAAACTCAACGACATTGTTGAGTTTTGAAACCATCAAACAACCGCTAGATCGAATGATAGTGATACAATTGAAACCGCAATTGTGACGGATTAGTTAACACTATTTGTCAAAATTCTTTCCATATCGTTTAGCAGGTGGAAGTGCGAATATGGGGGAATCGACCAAGTGCCGAATTGAATTTGTCGCTTGTATCGTGTTGATTCAATTTCATCGTTCTACTTTCGTTTCGCGTTTTGTTCTGTCCACACAATGCTAACCGATAAACTGATCGGATAGTTAACAACTTGAAACAACAATTTTGGAAAATACTTCGTTCGCCAAAATTCTTCATGCGAGAATAACGGAGTTGCACGCGACGCAACTATCATACCAAAACTCTGTTGAATTGTTTACTATTGAAAAATTCATCGGTTGAAAACTGTACTGTTGAATCTTGAAAGGGTTGAATTTTGAAAGGAAAGAGTTGGTTGAAAGGTTCAACACAAGCGGTCGATAGAATCAGCCATACGTTCCAGGTGTGTACGTGTTTAGAAAATCTCTGGGTTTTTTGTGTAAAGCAAAAGCTGGGTTTTTTGTGTGTGAGAAATTTGTCTGGGTTTTTTGCTAGAGAAGAATAAAGAAACTATCGGTACGATAGGAGTTTTATTCAAGAAGCAACACGGTAAGAATGTCTGGGGAACACTCAGGTTCATGCGTGTTAGAAATTTGTCTGGGTTTTTTGTGCATCAAAAATAAGGACGGTTTTTGGATACGAACGTAGTAAGTACCAAAAACAAAAGGTAGATTAACTTGTCGGTGAGGACCATTCACCCGTAAAGAGGAAAGCTGCTCTTTACTAACAAGTTAACCTACCATAGACAATGAACAATCTTCCTCAAATACAACTTGGACGTTGGAAGGAAGATTGTTGAGTAGTGTTTCGAGTTGATTTCCATTGATTGTTTGAGAACGAAAGCCTTGAACTACTTCGAATGTATCGTTTCCTAGATCGATGATTGTTAGCATGATAATCTCATTTTGTGGGTAAGGAAGTTGTATCTTGGTACGATACTAAACTTTTGCGGTCACAATAAGATTATTACAATCTAGCGAACAAAGTAAATGGGACGATACAAAGAATTTTCAAAAAGTCTAAAAGAGTCTTTTGTTGTATCATAAAAAGATACTAACTCGCTTTTGCCTTAACCCTCTCTGTTTCCAAAATAGCGGTTTAATATCATGGTACGATACAAGATTTTGGCGACAACCGGAAACTACACCCCTAATCAGTCGCTAGATCAGCAAATTGGCACCATAGGCGAACGCTAGGGGGTTTCTTGACTATTCGTATGGTATGTCGCCGCGATGCGTTATAGGTCAAATGTCGATTTCTAGCATATCGTATCACGATACAAAAATCAAGCGGATTTGTATCTCAATATGATACAAAGTTGTATGTTGTTAGTCAACTCTAATCGGTTGTTATCAACCCTTCTCTTTCCTGGGGAAGTTGGTTATCTAGCATCCATGATGTTATCAGTACACTCTCAACTATTGCAGCAATTCCCATACGAGTAATGTTGATTCGGTTGATTAGTGCTGCTTCATCTAACCACTGGACTATTGTTGAGAAGTTAGCTTGACAACCAGCCACACCCCAAGCATCCATCAATTGGGAACGATGTTCACAGTCACAGTCTGGTGGTGTTTCTATGAACCAAGCAAGCAATCTTTTTAGTCGAGTACCAGGACCATAACCTTTATACAATGGAGGTTTTCCTTGCTTGACTAAAAGTTCACTACTCTTTGCTCGTGTAAAATCATTCAGGGTTTTTGGTGGTGAACATTTATTACAGTTCTTGCAGTCTTGTTCCGTTGGGTAGACATGTTGGTTAGTTAGTTGATACATAACCAAGCATATGCCTTCGTCTTTGTTATTACATTCCATATAACACATTCGGCTGACGATTAAGACCACAAAAAGAAAAAGCCAACCCACTACAGGCCGTCTACGGTGAACGACTACAATCCAGCTGTAGAATAACAGAAAATGATACAAGCTACTCAAGCCAACCAGGTCTCCATGAGTTCATTATTTTACCAAGAACTTCATCGGATAGTTTAGTATTGCCTGATGCTAGTTCAGCTATAACTTCTACTCTTAGTTCTGCTGGATGACAACCGTTAACATGATTGCAGTAACTGGTTGATAGATTTCTGTACCATTGTTTCCAAGGGAATCCATTGTTCCATGTTTCTGGGAGTGTAACAACATTAGCATTGTTTAGCATTAGTGCTTGGGTATGCCAGTGTTGTTCTGCACACCATACGTTAGGAACTCTCATCGGTGGTGGGTAGTAACACTCAATAGCATTACGAGGAGCTACTACTACTCCACTGTTCCAACAAGCAGGTATTCTAGTTTCTTCTACACCCCAATACCGTTGACATAGACGGAACTCAGAGACAAACCAATCTGTGTTTTCCATAACAGCTAGGTCATCTACGAGACCCCAACTTCCTGGGGGGACAGAATCAAATATATTTGGTGCTATTGGATTAACTATGACGTCAGTGTCTAACCATAAAGTTTGTTCCCATAAGTGAGCTATTTGACTGTAAGCATACTTATTACCACACTTGTGTGTTTGTTTTGATATCTTAGATATGACTACGAAATCAGCTTCGCAATTCTCTGCGTACAAACGCATACGGTTTTCGGTGTATTTGAATTCGGCTCTCGATTTTTCATCAGGAACCAAAACTAGCACAGCCCTAGATTTTGTAGGGGTAGGAATAGGACTGAGTATCTTAGGACGAATAAGCTGTACTAGCTTCTCGGTATCGTCTCCTGATGTAATTGCCTCGGCGTCCAAAACACCGTATTCGACTCTGTCTAGTTTTCTATTTACAAAATTATGACCTCTTACCGAATACTCAAACCAATTTTCGTATTCTGGAGGATTGTCTCTAATCCATTCTTCAAAAGAAAACTGACAACTGCAAAATTTAGGTATCCTAGAAAGCCAATCTTTGATCCAACTTAAAGAGGGGTCTTTTTTACAATGCCATTCTTTCCACAGATTATTGAACAGTTGTCTATGATCAACATTTTCTCGTCTTAAAAACTGATTTTTTTCTGTGTCGGTTTTTGATTTCGGATTAACGATGTAAATTTTCATTTTGTATTAAAGAGGAAAAAATAGAGTGATCGGGATATGAAGACATAATTCGATATCTTCGTAAGATACGCACTCAGTATCTACCGTTTTGCTGATATCGTTAGTGTCTAACTGTCTTTTACCGCAACTACCAAAAAAATCCGTTAAACGAGGGTTAATTCTGCTTACATCACCGTTAATAGTGTATACTGTACGACTATAATTACACCATTGACCGTTAAACCTTACGCTGTAATTGTCTGTTAGAGCGACATAAGGAGGAGCTGGTACGCTCTCGACGACTCCCGTTTTTCTTAAAGCCGATGGAACGCTTGAGCCAGATAAGGACAACGCCATCTGGCTTTACTTCCCACGTTACAAACCACTCCCATACAACGCACTAGGACTTGTCTAACATGGCAGCAGAAATACAAATCACAGCAGGAATCAGCGTTCGCAAGGGCAATCTATCGTTCGAGGTGCCATCGACGACCTATTCCGTTGACATGACCGGAACTGGTGGACCGACACCAGGATTCATCAGCGTTGGAACGACTGAAGAAAGCACAAGCTTTTCAGAACTGACAACCGAGGGATTCTTCCGTTTTGGGTTCTCAATGTACTTTTTCATGGATCGATGGGAGGGAAGTACAAAGCAATCGCAGTTTGAAGGCACAACTCCTGATCTTCAAGCGAAACACATTCCGTGTCTAGCGTTCTGGCCGCTTGGTGCATACACAGTTTGCGTTTTCCGCAAGTTGAATAATACAATTCACCTATTGACCCTGTAAGTCGTGGAGGAGGGTCGTTATCTATTGCGTATGGAGAAAAATACGTTCGGCTGTAGGTGCAGTCCTGGCCGTTAAATCTTGCTACAAAAACATCTGTATGTTCGTACATCGTTGTAGTCGAACAAATTGGGAATATTCCCAAGAAGTCCTCACCCTCAGATGCTGAACCAACAACACAAAGCCCATCGCAATTTGTCGCGCAAAACTTAATTGATTCGCAAGGTTCAAAACACCCATCTATGTTAAACTCATTATCGTCTGGGATGCTGTCGAAAATTTTGTTTGACCAAAATTCTCCGTGTTCTGGCGCGACCCAATAACCCACCCAGTAAGCTGGATCGTCCCAGTCAGGGGTGTAGCCGAGCGTTAGTGTAAAATCAACAGTGTTTGTTGCAACATCTGTTATTGTAGCTGAATATGTCCCGTAGTCTTGGATTGCTATCGCGCCTTTGTAGAGGATGTAATTACGAGTTGACACTATGATCTTTTCTGCCGGTTCCGCACTAGGGCACGTTATTCTGATCTTTTGAATATATACATCAACATATTGCAATTCGTAAAGCAAACCAAGTCTTTCGACCGAGTAAAAGTAAGATTCTCCTGTTGAGCTTTTGCAGTCGAACTGATTTGGGCAAACGAAAAAGTTATTCTCTACCTCGCGATAAATTTCTGTAAATGTTTCGTGCCAGGTCGATCTCTTCAAGTCTGTACTAATTACTTGTCTCGGTGGTAAAACAATGTAATCATATCTTCTAACAAAACAACAATCAGATAAAGCTACCCATCCTCCGTCAGGCTCCATTCCTTCGATTTCGATATTAGGTAGTTCTTCTAATTTTAATTTGCAACAGCAATCACAGAATATCTTTGTCATGGACAAATCTCCAATACTTCCCAAATACCACAAGTTGGTAGTAAGAATACGTTTCGGTCTATAGGAACACCACCGATGTTAGAAACACAAGGCATTTGTATTTCTGGGGTAGCCACTATACTGCTGTAGAGCATAGTCGGTATTTGCAACTTTACTAGCCCAGGAACACCAGAAACTAGGGGAGCGGTAAATGTCCGTCCTTTAAGAATCTGTTGAGTTTGACTGAGAACAACAATACTATAAGGTTTAGCTGGTTGATTGATTACTGTAGCTCTACCGTTGAAACCAAAATAAACGTATCTATCATACAAGTCAATGTATTGTAGATAGTTATTTGCTGTAGGTAATGTAAGGTTATCGGTATATAACTGACTAACACCAGAAATTAGTACAGGTGCTGACTTTGTTGTGGTAATCCAATCTTGAGCAATCCCCCAGATAAAACCGTATTTACCGGTTTCGGTGTAGTGATAACCTTTAGCCATTAACTGTCCTGGATTATATGGAGAACTGTCAGGAGTAAAGAATGGTTCACCCCAGAACTTTACAATATCGTAAGGACGAACTTCAGCAACACTCGCATCTGAGGCTAGCATTGTGTTTATACAAACATTAGAACTAAATGTACCAACAGAACTTTGAGTCGATACTCTAGGTTTTGGTGCAATGAGTGAGTTAAGGTTATCACGAGTAAGAACATCTTTACGACGATCACCTGGGTTAATTCTTTTCATAATAGAAATTCTCGAAAGTCTAAAATAAAGGTTCTTGGTGGCATAAATATCTTACGAATATCGGGTACACGAATCTTCGTTTTACTGCTTACATCAATCTGTTGTTTGTAGACATAATCAACGATAGCCCAACCACTATGAACACCAGCACCAAGACCGTACCATGTTGTTGCTGTATCTGGAAAGTCTACGTCTCTAATTTGATCGAACTGATTAGTTGTATCTACTACAGTTAAACCATTAGGGAGTGTTTTATAGACATCTACAAGTGGAGCTGTTATAGCAAATGACGATAATGCTTGTTTGAACTTAATGTTTGGTTTGACTTCAAACTTAAGACTAACAGGAACATTTTTGTAAACATCACCACTAGCACCAGCACCAACACAACGGACAGACCAGGGAGCAAAACCAAAGAAAGGTACACCGTTTAATGCTGTAACCATCTTAGCCAACCTACGGGTGTAGGCATAGGTTAATTTAGTTGGTGGCATGTACTGTGTGATTTCAAAACTAAAAGCTCTTACAGGATACTCTGATCCTTTAATTTCACTTTCAGTTTCACCAATGTAAGCTACGCCATTTACAGCGTAAGGATATCCACTTGTGTTACCTACTCGTCGTTGTGCTTCGATTAGATTACCTGTTTGACACGGTTCGTAGTTAACTGAACAATCAAAACTTACTTGAGTAAACTCAGTACTGTTAGCTTCACCAGCAGATGGTCCTGTTTCTGGACCACCACCACCATATTTTTGACCGTTGTCTGGAAGAACTTCATAGCTAATGTCGATCTTCCATGTTTTCCAATTTAACTGTTCACCATCAAGTGTAGCAGCGTATAGAATAACATAGTCAAAGTAACCACTACCGATAGCGAATCTATAGGTTAGTGGTACAGTACTCCAAAAGAATGGTATTAAGTATTGTTGCATGACTTCATCGTCATAGATCAACTTACTCCCTAAGTCTCCTGGGAGAGTATCTTCAGTAGCGTAGTTGAGGAAATCTTCTGACTGTATAATGAAACTAATCTTTTTAGTTACACTACCTTGACCGATAGAAAATCCTCTTGACTCTTTAGCTATTTCAATCCAATCAACGTTCATAATTTACCTTTTCAATTTCTTGTGCAATATCTTCTAGAAAAGCCTGTCGTTCTTCTTTGTTGTAGAAGCCGTACTTTTCTTTAATAAATTCAATTGCTTTGACTCGGTCAACTCTAACGATACTTTGATCGCCAGAGAATATTTGTGTTGGTGGAACTTGACCAGCACTAAAGATAGATTCCCATTCACTCTTAAAAAAGGTTACAAACTCTTGTTTCTGCTTAGAAAGCATACATAAGAGATTGTAAACTTCTTGTGTTTCTCTGTCTTTCATACCTTTTCCTGGGTGGTATAGGTTGGTTACATACTTAGTGACATTAGATGAGAATTACATACCCTGTGTTTTGACTACACTGATGAGTTGGTCTAGCTTCTTGTTAGTTGTTTGTTGTTCTTCTAGTTGTGTTGAAGTATCTTTCAATGCTTTATTGTTTACATTTTGGATACTAGAAACAACATTGTCTAGTTTGAACTGGAACATCTTTGCTGCTTCGCTAATTCCTCCCGCTCCTGGGGTGGTGCCTCGACGTGTTCCTTGTTGCATTTGTTCCGAAGCTAACAGGTCTTGTTGAGCTTGACGTTGTGCAGCACCTTGAGCTAAAACTTGTTCAATATATGCAGACGATTCTAATAATCTTCTAGAAGTCTGTTCTGAACGTGAGTTAGCTTTCGATTTCTCAAGAGTAGCTACAGTAGATAATTCTTCTGCACTTGTTTTTAGTGCGTCAACAATCTCTTTCTGTTGCTTGTCTCCACCTTGTTTAATTGCAAACAGAGCATCATTACGTCTACCTTGAGCAGCGTAGTTATCTGTTTCTGCTTCTATTCTAATCTTTTCACCAGCTTTACCCATTCCTGGGATGGAACCAATGATGTCAGCAAACGCGAGTTTAAGATTAACAATAAAGTTATCTGTCCAGTACTGTAGTTTAACAAACAAGCTAGAAATAAAGTTGATTGCTGCGATAATACCAGTAGCAATACCAGTAACGACAGCGGCGATACTTCCTCCACCACCAGTGAAGAGTTCGGCAATAGGACCAAGCTTTTCGGTTAAGCTACCAAACAACATACCGAAGTTTTGTACAATTCCTTCGAATAAGGCAGCACCTATGTTTTTCACAATAACCCAGATTTGGTTAAAGAAATTCCAAATGTGCATTGTCTTTTCTAGGAATGCGTTCCATGCAGCAGTTAATTGGTTTTGAATGATGTCAACTAAACCACTAAAACCGGCAGCTAGTGCTTGCATACCAAGCTCACCGTTACCGTCTTGGAATGCTTGGAAAGCTAAAGTAAATACTTTGATGGCAGGACCGGCATAGTTTGCTATCTTACCTAGTTCACCAAAAGCTGAACCAAGACCATCACCGAGAGCTTTGAATGCGTTGGCGATAACTGGAATTCTGTTACCGAATAGTAACAGAGCATTGATTGCAAGACCAACAAAGTTCCAAGAAAATACAAATCTACTAACCGACATAGTTAGTCTTGTAAAAGACACAGCTAAAGTAGCTACAGTTTTTGCACCTGATGCGATTCCTGTAAATATTTTAGCAAAGGATGCCCCACCAAATAAAGCTCTACCAAATGAAGCACTACGCAAAGCTGTTCCAGCTCTTGAAATTCGAGCCGCACTTGCTGCTCCCTGGGCGGTAGATCGAGAAATAATTGCAGTTCTTTTTATGCTATTTGTAAAGTTAATTCTTTCAGCAACACCAATTTGATCTACAACCCTTTTTGCCCTACCTGCGTAGGTTGTCGATAGCTTAGTAGCTTTAAGGGATGCATTTTTAATAGCAGCAACACGTTTCTCAGCAGCGGCAATTCTTTCAGCAACTCTTGCTTGCTTACCAGATTCAGTACTAATAAAGTTATCGAGCTGCATCCGTCGTTTGTTTCTTTCGATCTGAGCTGTTCTTTCTTTTTTCTGAGCAGGAGTCTTTTTTCTCATGTTTTCAGGTGCTATTGCTTCTTCTGCACCTAAATTAAATCGTTCGTGTCTGGCATTCATCATTGCCATTTCTCTAGCTTTGGTCGCATTTGCGGCTCTGGATTTGAGTGTATCTAATCCTTGTTGTGCATCTTTAGCTTTTTGATCTAATCTTACACCTTCTCGTTTGTAATGAATTGAAGCTTTTTGATACTCAACAGTTTTACCGATTCTTTCAGCTTCTTTAACAGGAGTGTCAACCACTTTGTCTAAAGCTAGTTTGTTCTTGCGAACTTGTTGTTCACTAAGAATTTTTTCTAGCTTAATCTGTGATTGAATTTCTCTACGTTCTGCTCTTGCTGTTAAGATACGACTTATTACACCAGGGCCTTTAGCTTTTTGAACTTGTTCTGGTGAAAGCATTCCTGCTTTAATACCAGCAGATAACATCGATTGTTTGGCTTCGGCAAGTCTCTGTACTTTTGGGCCAGCCATAACTTTAGCTGTTGCTTTGGCTTGTGATTCAGCAGTTTTCTTTGCAGCAGCAGTAGCTAATGCTTTATCTACTGAAAGTTGTGCACGAAGAACAGCTTCTTGCGACTTTCTGTATGCAGCTAGTTTCCCGGCTTTTACAGCAGATGAGGCTTTAATTCCTTGCTGTATTTGAGAAAACGTTCCTGTAACAGAACCACCAAGAAATTGGACCCCTTTAACTAAAGGTGATAGTAGTCGAAGAACTTGGACTACTCTGTTAAGGGCAAAAGACAGACCTAAGGCTCCTACAGCGGTCGCTGCTAGTATTCCTGGGGAGAGGATCAATAAGGCGATGAATCCTTTGTGTTGGTCGACTACGTTCTTTAGTCGTTCAACTAAGATTGTGGTGAAGTTTAAGAAGGCTTTGCCTGAGTCTTTGAAAACATAACCTACAGCTATATTTAAGGCTTCGAATGCACTGGTCGTTCTACGGAGTGCACCACCTAAACCAGATTCCATTGTTGCTGCTGCAAGTTGTGATTCATTGCCGGCACCAGCAATCTCTTTGATGAATCGTGCTACATTTTCCATTTCTTGAATGGATGAAACAAATCGAGCACCACGAATGTTAAAGATGTCTTGGAACAATTTAACTTTCGAAATGACATCCATTTTGTTCGTGAGTTGAGTTAAACTCTTAAACGTAGCGGCGAAGTCTAACTTTTTTGTTCCATCTTCTGCAATCTCAAAGAACATTTGAAATGATGGAAGCTGTGCTTGCAATTGTTCTAGGTTGTTAACTAAGTTTTGTAGAGCAGTACCCATAGAAGTACCAGCAAGACTAGCCTTAAGACCAGACTCGGATGCTTGAACAAGAAAACCTAAAACTGTTGCAAGACTACCACCTAAGTTGTTAGCTGTACCACCAACATACTTTAAGGATTCTCTAAGGTCTTGGATTTCGACTGTACCAAGACGAGTAGCTTTAACGAACATAGATGAAATGTAGTTAACCTTTTGCATTCGTTGTTCATAACTGTCGTCTTTGCTAAACAGATTAAATGTACGAATAGCGTTAGCCATTAAGTCTCCGGCTTCTCCCAGGGAATAGCCCGTTCCTCTAGCTAGGTCAAGAACACCTTTAAGACTTCCTTTGAGTTCGTCTGTTGTAAAGCCAGCTTGTGCTAAAGCAATAGCAGCATCAGCTACTTCTGCGGAAGTGTAGCTAGTAACCATACCAAGATCGATAATTGTTTTGGTTAGGTCTTTGATAACCATGTCTTGCTTTTTGGAAGCAATACCAAAATAACCCAACTTCGCAGTTAGGTTAAGAATTTTATCTTCAAAACTAATGAAGTTGTTGACAATACCTTTAACAGCAAAACCAGAAAGAAAAGCTCCACCTGCGGCGTTGGTACCAAGGTTACTCAATCCTTTAGAGATTTGAGTGATTCTATTAGTAATGCCCCTAAAACTAGCTGATGCTTTATCAACAACATCGACTAGAATTACTGCTTTACCTGCTTGAATACTACTTCTTGTCATGACTTTTCTTCTTGTTCGTTAGTAAAATTGATTGTTCCTTTTTTCCTTACATAGTCAGCTAGTAAAGATGCTAAAGAAGTACAAACCATAAGAACAATATCTTTTGTAACAAATCCTGTGCTATACAAAAATGTACAGCACATAAAGATTGTTATAGTAATTAACAGTTGGCTAAGTAGAGACCAAATTGGATGATTTGGATCATGAATACTCATTTTTTATCATAACCTCCTTTTTGTATAAGACGATTTACAACACCCTCAAGCTGAGCTTTCTCATTTCCTGGGGTGTCGATCTTAGGTAGCATGTCTGGGTTTTGTGCAGAACATGCCCAATTGGTTTTGTCTCTATTGGTAGCTGTGGTTTCTATGTCAAGAATTTCACCAATAGTTAACTGGTCGACGTTGATTCCTCTTGAGAGGCATCTAATGACGAGTTCGTTGAGATCACGGAGTCTAGATCGAAACGTCTCAGGTCCTTCTTTAGTCTTCCCCAACTTTGGACGAGAATCTCCTTTAGTTGGGGACTGGAAAAAAGAACAACCGCAGCCCATACAGCTTCTCTGAATGGATCAAGTGCTGCTGCTGTTTCTAGTTTCTCGTAAAGCTTTTCTTTGTCTCCTTGAAACTTATCTTCAATGAAGAACCAAAGAAGATTGATCGTGAACTCGTTGTCCATAATCAACCGCATCATTGCTTTCTCTGTCTTTTGTTCATCCATAAACAGAGTGATGATGTTCCAGTCAAACTTGTCGGCTATCTTATAACCTAACATCCAATTGAGTTTAACTGTAAAGATTTGTTCACCGATCTTAAATGTCGGCCATTCAATGATTGTTGCCATGATTCTCTGGGTGTTGGAATATTAGAATACTTAGACTGTGTTACTGTAACACGATCTTTCTTAAAACTATCTTTATGTATTGCTGGAATTGTAAGAGTAGACAAAAAGAAACCTACACCTACTAAAACAGCCCAGCTCTGTCTATTCGGTGTAGGTTTCTTAGATTGAAACACCAGCTAGTGGTGTGGTATTGTAAAGATAAATTTGTGTTTAGCTAGTAGGTGGGTCTACAGGCTTGCACTAGTTTGCTGGATCAACAGGCTTTACAACCGGTGACTTAACAACTACCGGAGCAGATGCTACAGCAGCAGGAGCTACAGGTGTGGTTCGTGTGATGAACGATGGATGGTCTTTGAACTCAGAAGTTGTGTTCTTCATGAATCGTGGAGTCATGTATTTATGGTCCTTTGTCAAAGGATCATTACCAATGATTTCACGGAACGCAGCCAACAAAGAACGAACATCAAAACCACCAAAACCTTTTGGTTCGATAGCTAGTCGTCGAGCAGCAGGACTTGGATTCTCTGGTAGAGGAACTACAACTTCAACCAAGTTGGACAACATAGCATCGACTTCGTCAACACTAAGTAGTTGAATAACAGGTCCGATGTCTGTGTACATGTACAAGTCATCTTCTCCTGGGGAAGGTTCTGTGTTGTATGCTCCACGCATCGCTGCACTAGCTACAATACGTTCAGCTAGAGTTGGTTCAGCAGATAAGCCTTGACCAATTCGAGCACCTAGACTGAGTGTCCATACACCTGGGTCGTAAGTAGCTGCTGTATTGGCAACGGCTACTTGTATAGGCTGAATACGACAACCAGCACGAACACAAGCAGCAGGACGTAGTTTGAACTGAGAACCAAGAGCACCACCTTGTGGACCTGCTTTGGTACGATCAAAGTTACGCATCTTACCTTTAACACCAACTGCACCAACAGTCGAGATTCGTTGAGTCAATGCAAGAATGTTACGGGCATAAGATTCGTAACGCATCGACTCAAGGTAACGCCAACCATCGTATTGTGTATCGAGGATCAATTCACCAGAAACTTCTAGTTCTGGCATCGATTCCATATATTGTTTGTACTTGATGTCAGGATCACGAGAAGTGCGTTCGTTCTCAGATTCTGTTTCATTAATGTTCATGTCACCTGTTATGGCTTTGTTGAACACCCAAGTTGGGGTAGTACACTGACTACCGCCTGCGTAAGATGGATCATCTGCTGTATCATAGTACAGAGACATCTCATTTCCGTTAGCTTCGCATTGTACAAGTTCTGTACCCATAGTTAATTCCTTACTAAATTGTTAAAAACAAACAAACGGAAATAGATCATTTCCAGTGATACAACCTATCGCTCTGGTACGATTGTTGTTTGACGAACGTGGACGATTGTAACTATAGCAAATCTTCGATTTGTTTTAGTTAAATAGTCGAGCCATTGTAGCTGAGAATCGTCTGTTGATTCTGTTGCCAGCTTGAAGTTGTTTCAGAGTTCTGTGCATGTACGATCGTTCAGGGTATCTCCAAATACCTGTTAGACCGTAGAATGTACCACCGAACTCGTGAATGTGTGGAACAGGTTTATCGAAAAAGTTACTTGTAGGAAATTTAACTGGACCTATGATTGCTCCATTCCTATAAATAGCTGCTTCAATAATGCGTAATCCTCCTCTCGTTTTTGCAAACGGAGGATTCCCTGGGGAGGAAGTTCTTTGGGATACTCTTAGTGTTCTTTTACATGCACCGGCAATGAATAGTGCTGTACTTTGTAAACCAGCTTTCTTTGCTTTGTCTTTTGTGTAGTCAAACTTCTGTAAGTAGAAGTATCCTTTGAATAGAAACTTGAACACACTAGCACCTGATTGTGTCGTATTGGTAATCTGTTACACACATAAACACTCGTTCATTTAGTTTCAGATCAAGTGGTTCTTCTGCTTCTGCGTTGGTGAGTCTATAACCAAAGTTTGTTGTGATTATATGACGTTCAAGTTCTTCTCTTAGATTAAGAATCTTTTTTATCTCAGCCCAGGAAGAAACATCCCCCTCAGCAATCTCTGTGAATGGTGTCACAATGATTGATGAAATGACTAAAGACTTAGAGAAGTGTCTGATTGGTTGACCACCACGATTGCCTGTTATTACACTTAAGTCATACTTAGGAACAATAGGCATGATGAAGATTTTTCGTGTCTTGCACTTTATAACTTCATCTGGATCGAGTGTGTTAACTATTGGAAAGTCAACTGTATCACCAATCACTGTGTTGGGCTTAATTAGCCCCCATTTTTCTGAGGGAAGACCAACTAAGTAGTTCTTGATAGTTTCAGCTAAGTCAGCTAACATAATAACCTATTCCAAAACCAATAAAGAATACGATAGTAAGTACAATGATTGTTAAGTAGTAGATTGGTTTGTCGATTTTAACTAACATTCTAGTAACTTACAGGTGATTAGTGTTCGGTAGTTGTACTGTTCTTCTGGTGACCGGATTCCTTCGTTGTCTATTACAACTTCGAAGGTTCGTTTACCTTGAATGATTTTTGTACCACGAATAATCTGTACTTGTTTTTCTTCTAACTGTTTGGTTGGAATTAAAACTTTGTACTTGTTTGAAGTGATTTTAACACCAGAACTATTAAACACGGGAGCGGCAGCCACAAGTGTACCTCGAACTTTAATCTTCGAAGTACCTATGTACAAATCTTCATCAGTGTGGTTTTCCATCTTTTTGTTTAGATGTACTATTGCTGCTTCTAGTCTGTTCATAGTAGTTCTTGTGTAAGAGGTTAGTGTAGGATTTACACCTACAGGAATTCTGTGTCTAGTTAGAACACAATTTACCTATCTATAGATTATAGACTGAACTAATGTTCCTAACCGAAAAGATTATGTCGGAATTGCACTAACAACTTCATCTATCGCGTTAACAGGTAGACTCATCAGAGAGTATTTATTATTACGATTATGAACTAATCTTCGGTGGTTGAAGAACCTAACCGTTAAGTGCACCAAGCTTAAAGTTAGTCTCAGAAGGCAGTCTGCTTGAAGGGAGTTGAACCCTCATCTACTGAGATAGGATTAGCTAGTCAGTTGCTTTACCGTTAAGCTACAAGCATAGTCAGATCAAGTCTAACAGGTAACATTTAGTAGTGTGCCATAGGCAGAATGAATTTATTAGTTGAGAACTAATTAAAGGCAGGTACAGTACCAATCGCAACGGCTGCGGCTTCTTGGTTAACAACTCGAACATACATGTCACCAGCAGCAGCACAGATTGACTTGTTTGAACCGTCAACACGAGCAGGGATACGACCGTCAGTTGATGCACGACCAAGCAAGAAACCGTTTGTTGGAACAGTACGAACCGCACCACCAACACCGGCAACAACTGTAGTTACGTCATAAGACCACCACACTTGATCGTTGGCAAGGATGTTTGCAGCAAGAGCCGGATCAACACGGAAGTCAGCAACCCAGTCAAGGATAACTTCACCGGTTTCGTTTGGAAGAATAACAGCAGCACAAAGACCAATACGATCACCGATCAAGACCGGTTCTCCCTGGAGGAGAGTGTTACCTGTCTTGTTGTAGTAACGTACTTGTAGCTCACCTGCGTGTCGGATTACAGCTGGTGGGCTGTAGCTTTCCAACATTTGAGGTTGTGCATTTCGAATGGGAGTTGACACTGGCATAGAACAGATTCCTTATGGAAGGTTGTGTTTTAGAAAGGTTTTAGCTTAACTGTTTGACCAGCTAGCTTGTGAGTACTGTCAGTAAGAAATGAAATGTTTCCATTTCTTATAAAACTATGACAAACACCATTATGCACTAATTGGTTGTCTATATAGTTTGGTAGGTGAGTAACAAGTAGGCTAGGAGAAACCGTCGGAGAATCCATGTTACCATCGAAACTCCAACGGTCATTCCAACCATGACAACAGTTGCATCCAGGACAGAAGATTAAATACTTTGCACTATTCTGTCCTGGATTGGCTACTGTGTGAACTACTCTCTTTACGTCTTGTAAAGATAAATCTTTACTAGATTCCAAGCTGCTGTTATCGCAACGAATCGAAGATGAATCTCCGATACATTTTGATGAGTTATGCTCGGTATCGACCGATTGCGAGTCGTTCTCGTTCGTTGATTTCAACATCCCAATAACCTCGTACTCCGAAGCCGAGCATGTTTTCAGGAAGTTCAACTGTTTCAACAGTCGGACGTTTCTGACCACGCAAGTAAGTAATGCTGTAAGGGCTGAATTGCTTAGCCTTAGGCCATAGCATCCAAGTACCGGAGCTAACAAACGGACCTGCACCAAACAAGCTGGTGTTAGCCATTTGATTGAACTTTTCCAAGTCCATCTTGTTGAACCAGTAGTTCTTGTCACCGGTCTTGGTGTTAGCTGTAGTATCGTTAACAATACGATCTTGCTTGATGATGTCCCAAGCAGTTTCTTCGAGTTCGATTGAAGTCAAAAGAATCCATCGATCTTCGATCAATTGAACAAGGTTCTTGCCTCGGTCTTCGTTGTATGTTCGAAGATCGTTGTAGGCTGTGCTCAAGTTTGCTCGGGTAAGAGCAAAGCTAGTACGGCTGTTGTCTGTGTTAACCCAGAAGGTGCTGGCAGCAGAAGCTTGTACAAGCATCTTGAAACCAAGCTTGATGTCAGGCACAACCATTGCACCTTCAACCATAGCCATCAACAGTTCAGAGATAACGTCGAGTTCATCATTGATGACAACTTCCCGTGGGAAGATAGCCAACTGACCGACAGTATCGAGAACGGTTGTATAAGCTTTTTCAGTACCAAACTGAGTCATTGGAAGCTTACCTCCATTGGCCTTAAGCTGTTCCCAAATTTCTCCCCCACCTGGACGGATACGTTGAGTAGGCTTGAAGTTTTGGTTAGATTCTTCCTTGAGGAATCGAGTAGCAAACGGTGGTTGTAGTGCCCATCGTTCTTCAAGTTTGAACTCGCTAACACGCTTGAACATGTTAGGCATATCGATTGCACTTACCGAGGTATTTTTGATACCGATCAAGCTTCGTCGATTGCTGTTCTTGATTTCGTCCATCATGTACTCAACGTCGGAGAAACCGGTGAATCGTTTCTGTCCTTCGTTGTTGTTGGCGATGTTGACCATCGACTCGATAAAACTCCAACGTACTTGGGAGTTAGCATTATCGATCAGTTTACGATCATAACCTTTCTTCTCCAAAGTTTCTGGGGTAACACCGAACGATAGTGCGAAGTTGATTTCGATGTTCTGTGTAGCAGAGCTAGCAGTCGAACTATCTTTCATTGCAGGAACTTTAGCAAGACCGTTTTCCCATCGATGAAGCTTGATAGCTTGTTCGATTTCGTCAGTGGTCTTACCTTGTGCCAAACCATTCTCGATGATGTCCATGTTTTCACTGTAGATAGACATCAACTTGCTCAACTTGAACTGTTCCAACAAAGCATTGCCTCGTGGAATAGACAGTTGTTGTTGACCAGGATTCGGTGCAACTGGCGGCGTTGGTTGTTGAATCGGAGGAACTACCGGTGGAGTTGAATTCTGCAAAGGTGCAGGAGTTGAACCCAAAGGCAAACCAGAAGGACTTACTGGTGGGTTAGCATTCTGTAGAGGAGCAGGACTTCCTACAGGCGGAGTACCTCCTTCTCCTGGGGGAGTACTGTTGTTGATTCTTGTGGCACTGTTCTTTAGCATAATTGCTGCTGCTCCATTGAGTAAAGTAAAAGAAGTTGAGTTGTCCCTACCTGACATTGTTATGGTCATTTCTTCCATAAACGATCGATTACAAATGTAGCAGGGACCTACTACATTTCTACCATTGACGAGACGTGTCTGTCCTTTTGCAAGGAATTCAATGTCTTCATCATTTTCTACACGCAGACCCATGCTGGCTTGGAATGGGAACCCATTGTCTAGTGCTTCGATAACCTTTGAACGAGCTTCACTGGGAAAGGAAGGAACTCCTTCACCTGATAGCTGTGTGGTTGTTTTTGTTACTGTGGTTGTATGACCAAGCGGTGTCCAGTGTTCGTAAAGAATAGGTACTTTGCTAAGGTAGGTAATACCGGCAATGTTGTAGTACATGTCGTACTGCATACCGTAGTCTCGAAGCTTGACAGGACCACCGTTGTATCCTTCAAAAGCTAAGAGTCGTTCTTCACCATTCTTTTTACCTGTAGCAGTAGTTGATAGATTGAAGATTGCACCATCAGTAGATGGTTTGAAGTTCATCAATTCATCAACGGTTGGTTCCTGAACTGAGTTATTGATAAGATACTTACCAGGAACACCAAGTGGTTTAGCTGCATTTTGTTTCACAGCTTGTTCGAAGTTAGCAAACTTGTTTGTTGGTTTACTGTTTTTTAACGTCATCAGACGACTCCTGTGGGTCTTGTACTTCGAGGTTACGAATTATTTGAAGAACACTAGGGCTACGATTAACTAGGTAGATATCTACAAGTTCTTCGTAAGTTTTACCTAGGGTTTGAGCTTCACGTTCAATTAACCTTCGAGGATTAACACCTTCTTGGGTATGGTATTGAGTGAGCGTAGTTGCTCCACTGATTAGATCAGTAAACAAACTGTTTGACACCTTCTGTGGGTCAGGGTGTTTGAAAGGACTCTTAAACGACATTGAGTAAGAAAGTTGTTTCTTACGAATGAGTTGTTTAGTTGCTGGACTAAAGTAGTCGGGTACTAATGAGCCACCTTCTAACCACAGCTTAACAATCTTAGAAATAACAGGCATGAAGTCTGTTCGTTCTAAGATTAAGTTTTCTTTCCAAGGACCAAGATCGACTTGACTGCTAGCCATGTTGTAAAGACTACTGTCACCAGTAGCTAAGTTAACCGGCATGTTAATCGATCTTGCTGATGAACCAATCATTAGTCGAAGGTTCTCAGATGTCTCTTGTGAAGTAATACTGTATGGTATTCCTTCCAGTTTTGTTCCAGGTGGTAGTGTAGGAATTGTTCCTGGTTCGAATGGGAATTTACCTTTTGGTAGGTTGATGTTGTTTGCTTGTACTGAGTCTTTACCCCAGATCAGTGGATCGAGTGTAACAGCTAGAGGAATAGCTGCTCTAAACTCTGCTGATCGAATGATACTGTCTAAGTATCGTCTAACGCTAGGTAAAACGCAAAAAGCACTACTGCACTCAGGAATACCAGCAAGGCGTAGTTCATCTTTCTTTTTCCACCACATAATGATGTCATCGATGTCGTATTCTTCACCTGTGTCTAGGTAAATCTTAATTGGTTCCCAGTTCTCGTCATATTCGATTCCTTCGAATATCCGATCTTCGATCGTTCCTCCTGGGGGATTGGCTAGCTTTTCTGACGGTACAACCCGTAAACCTAGCTTAACATCGTTACCTGATCGTTTCTTATATGGAATCAGAATACAGATACCACTTCTGGCTGCTGCTCGTCTTGCTAGTCGAATCTCTGTACCGATTGAATTGTCGTTACAGAACTCCATCCATTTATCTTCAATGTTAGAGTTAACTTCTGGAACTGCTGTTTGACCAACCATAATTGGACAAGGTCCAATGATATGGTTAGATAAAGTGTTTAACATCCCGTGATAGTGTGATCCTTCGATGTCTAACTCCAGTGAAGTTAGGTATAGAATCTTTCTAGCTAGAGGATGTCTAACTAGAAGATTCATTGCCTGCCTAGGAATTTCATTTGCAGGCACATTTCTATAGCCGCTATTCTGGTAGAATAGACTAGCTAGTTTTTTAAGTGGTGCAAATAAATCCATAGTAAGTGTCTAGGTAAAAGAACAGAAGATAAAAACTTGGTTGAGTACCAACGCGTTAGGTAAGGTAAGCTATAGTTTAGAAAGCTATAGTCAACCAAGTGTGTTAGCAATCACAATCGTTTGTAGGACACTTGTGTACACAATGGTATCCTACAGGATGTGCAACAGACGCACCGAATGTATGAAACATCGGAGAGACTGATTTTGATTTCTCATTCAATCTTTCCAATGTGTTTAGATCGTGTTCTGTTGTTTTGATGTCTGGTGTTTCAATTGTCTTAGGACCAATTGTGTCTGCGATTGTTTTGATGTCGTCAGCTAAAGGCATGATTGTTCCTTAAAAGTTATGATAGTAAGAATAACACTACCGTATTACAAAGTAAATAGAACAACCACAATATCCAGAATATGAGTAGTTGTTTAGATTGCTGCATATTTCATGATTGCCGGACCGCTTACAATTAGTCCGTTGTCAGATTGTTTTCGAATCGACCAACGATAATTGCATGGTTGTGTTGTGTAAGTGATTGCTGGAACATTTACATTCAAAGCATTAGTTGCTGAGTTTAGTCCAGTAACCGTTGCTAAGTTAGCACCTAAGTCATTCTCAAGAATAAACTTAAGGTTAACACCACCAAATGTTCCATCGATCAATGTAAACAAAATTGTTTTTGGATCGGAGTTATACAGAACAAGTTCGTTGTCTTGTACTTCATCGTTATCGATGTTAACAAAAGCTTGAGGACAAAGAACAACGGCATCAGGAGCAATTACTTCGCCTATCTGCTCAGCCCAATTTCCTGGGGGAGTTGATCCGATGAATAGTCCCCATTGTTTGGAGATTGTTTCATCGTAAGTTATTGTGTACAATCCTTTGTTTGGTGCAGAGGATTGAGCACAAAGAACTGTAGGACCAGCATCTGTGTCCCAAGTTGCTAAGTTGGGTCTTGGGTGAGCATAGATAACAAGGTCGATTTCTTCTGTAAATGTTTCAGTTATCATACTGTGTCTTTCCACTTACAGGAGAGTTTGTCCATATGCTCTCTAAAATAGTGACGTTCATATGCAAGTTGGTCTTGATATGCTTTACGTTTTTCTTCAAGAGCTTTAATGAATTGAGCTTCTGCTTCTATTCTTTCAGCTTTATGCTCTGCTTGCATTTTAGGAATAGTCACAGTTGTGTGATGTATCACTAACCACACAGCAAAAGCAAGACCACCAAAGTGTGGAATTAACTGTGCCCAACTAGGTAGTAGTACCTCAGCTTGAGCAAAGATTCCTAGTCCCGAAAATAGTAAGGCTAACGTACCTAACAAAAGTTCAACTCCATCTTCTAATAGTCTCATTTTGTTTTCGTGTTCCTAGAGTGTAGATTCAGTAGGTTGGACAGGTTCAGGTTTTGCTTTTTTACGGTTCATCAAAACTTGGTTGATTTGACTAAAGTTTTGATTAAGTAATTCAATCTGTGCCATAACGTCATAAGCTAAAGCTTTGAGTTCTACATCAGACATGTCGTTTAGGTTAATTTCTGTAGCAGCCATGATTTCCTGGGGGAGGTTTTGGGTTAATCTTGAATTCCGTCGAAGTTCTCTACTTCGAATCGGTAACAGTCTCGGCAATGGTTTTCGCCAAATATCATATCGAGCACCTTCATTACCACAAACCAGTTGCATCGATACGATCTACTCGAAAGCATTTCGTAACGCTTCCCATCAAGCAAAGCATTGATTAGGCAACTGGTTGCAACAAATACGGTGTTCATGTTATTTGACTTGCAGCAAAAAATGCTGCATCCATTTGTTCACTAGTCAATCCTAGTGATGCTCCCATTTGTTGCACCAACGGATCATCACGCAGCACTACTAGGCCATATTCCCATCGTACTTGAGCAATCTTTCGAGTTGTCTCATCTGGTATTGCCTGGATCATGCCAGCAACGGTTTCTAGGTCGATACCGTTGGACAGTAGCCAATGTTGGCCCCTAGGTCGAAAGCTAGTGCTGGTGTTATACCCAAGGTGTAATGCTCAAGGATTGCTTGATAGCTGTAACCCAGTCCCTTGAACAATTGCAAACATGACTATCTAGCATATCCTCAGATTCGAAATCAGACGCCATTAAAGCGTTTACGCTTTTAGGTGCAACTGCATAGGCATCTCGCATTGCGTTAGGTTGTTGCCAAGGTCTCGTTGCATTCACCCAAGCATAGGCACGCATGAAGTTGCAATCTTGCTGCGTGAAGTTGCCTGCGGTGCCTCCGTTAGTTGCCATAATGTGCGGCTGTCCCAAGTGAGACGGACCCCCGGCCAAGTGCATGAACTCATGGCATAGTAGGCGACATTGTTGGTAGCTACTACCGAAACGGAAGTAACTGCTGATCTGAATGATCCTATTGCCTATGTCGGCTTGCATGACTGCTGCTCGGGAGGTATTGAGCAGCTTAACCCTAGCACTAGCATAATCCGTTTGCCGGACAAACTTGATTGCCCAGTACCGTGACATGCAGTCGAAGTGCCGTTGCACTTCATTAAATCGATAGGTTGGGTTGTACCCAACATTGCGATCAGTTGCTAGTGACCATGTTATTGTTCTCATTCCGGCACCCGATAAGCTTCTTCTCGTGTGGCGTCTCGCATGATTTCGGTGACTTCATCGGCATCGAACACACCCGATTGCAGAACGTAGCCAACGAGTTGCTGGAAGTCTGTCGAATCGAGAATCACCGGCCACTCAACGTGATTCTTTCGGTACAGTTCAATGGTCTTTCCAACTGTCACAAGCTGCGGATTGTCCGAAGTCAACAGCGTCACCATATCTTCTTTTGAAACGCGGCTATAGAACGCTTCACCATCGAGCCAACGCGGGTTGTATGGTCGGTACTGTTCTAGTGATTCAATCGTCGCTTGCAGCGTTGCAATGGTTGCAAGTCGTTGCAGTAAGTCGTTTTCCAACTTGTTTAACGCTTTTTCGTGTTCGGTCTTCAACTCTGCAATAGCTTTAGCATGATCGGCAAGAGCCTTTTGGTTCTCTTTGTATAGCTGGTCATTCGATGCTACCAAAGCATTGCGGCTATTGGTCATTGCTTCTAGTTGTTCTTCGATTGTCATAGTTAAAATGCCCTCTTGACTGATACGTTGTCGATGGTTCCGGTAAATGCTGCCCCGCCCCTAAACAGAATTGTTCTTATTGTGTCCGCAGGGCTTTTGTGATGAAGAAAAGAATATGTACCGCTTCCGTTGATTGTGGTTACTGCGCCTGGGCCTGAACCACTTGAGCCAAGAAATACCTGTACTGATCCACTCGTGAGGGATACGCTAAAACTGATAATGTACGTTCTGCCCAATTCAACGGCAGGAAGGTTTTGTTGAATGTCGCGAAAGGACACCACACCAGTAGCAACAGCAACCCCACCGCTAATGCTCCAACCAACTCCCATGGCCCATCCAGTGCCTACCGAAAAGTCACCATTGGTTACGAGTTCGGGGAAAACAAGTGAGCCAGTGTAGGAAAGTGTTCCGGTGATTGCTACAGCACCTGACGTTACTCCGACAACAGAGACATTTGCAATAGATATAGACGCCCCTCTACCACTTGCGGCGTTCAGAGCACTATCTCCTTGAGACGATTGATAAAATCCCGTATTGGCCGCTGTCTCAGCAAGCGTGCCGTTACGCAAAGCCACATAGGAAATGTCCCAAGATGGGCAATTTAGAACACCTCGAAGCGAACCTCCTGCTGCTTGCAGTAATCGAATACCTTGGTTGGTGACTGTCCCGCTAGCAGTCAAAGCCCCATTGATCGTCTGCCCACCAGCAGTGGTAATGACTTTATTGCCGTTGAAGTCTAAACCGGTATTGTCGGCAGAAAGGAAGTAGTCGCCGTCACCTACAGAATCATAAAGAATTACACCACCAACACGAATCGACATTGATCCACTATCTAGTAGTGCGTAGTCAGCCAAGATACTTTTTACCCACTCAGTGTTAGCAATACGAGTGTTATTGCTATTTGATGGTGCAGTAGGTGAGTATCGAGGTCGTGTTGTTATCATATGTCTTCAAGTACTAAATCGAAGGTTTTGTTTGTTTCTGTTGAACCGGTTTTAATTCTTATCTGTCCTGCCCCTCTTGTGATTTCTGGGGGGATTGGAACCGATATGGATGGTACCACTGTTAGTGAGAATGCTGTCCCATCTTCTTTTCTAGCTGGAAGATAGACCGTAGCATCTATACTTAGTTCGAAAGAGATTGTTGTTGAAACAAGTCCGGCAGGAATGTTTAACCGAGAAAGGAATCTACCTCGACAGTTAACTGAACCCGAAGTTGTGCCTGATGCAATTTCAGCTTGTGTATTGAATGGTCTCATTTGAGGCAATCTTTGCAAAGGGTTTCAGTTAGTGCTTTGATTGCTTCACGGTATTGTGCTTCTGGAATCAAAGCTAGTTCTTTGTCGACCGGTACTCTCCACAAAGAATACCAAGAATTTTTATACAAGTCACTTGGTCTGTTACCAAAAACAATTCCAACTGTATTTTTTACAGCCATTTTTGTTTCAGCTACAGATAAGTTTCTTGTAGCTTCTAAAGCAGACAATAAAGAAGTTCTAAGAGCTTCTGTTGTTGTTGGGTCTTGTAAAGCTTTAAGACCCATTGTCGATGCTTTACGAAGTTCATTGTAAGAAGGATCAACCGGAGTTGGAACAGGAGTCGGTGTTGGAGTAGGTGGAGTAATTATTGGAGTAGTTGGTGGTGGAGTTAAACTCTTAACAACTACTTTATGAAAAGCATACTCGATGTTGGCATTCTTGTCTGCGACAATTAAACCGAATGAGTACGTTCCTGGGGTGGGAATAGAGAAGAAGATGTTCGATGCACAAGATGCTGAACTCGACTTTAGTTCTTCTGGAATGATCCAGACCTTATTGTCTCCTACAGCATCTTCATGAGAAAGAAACAGTAAGGTGCCAGCAAGAACTTCTGTTGGTCCTTTGATGATTGCTTTTGTTTGAGCAAATGTTTGGTTACAGAAAGCAAGCAACAAACTTAGAGATATTACAAAGTTTTTCATGATACACCTGGGATAAGTTATGAACTAAAGAAAGACTAGACTAAAAAGGTATTCTTAGCCTAGCCGATAGTAAAAGCGTAATCGATAAACCGCTTAGACTAAGTTATGAAACTCGTGGAGTGATTGTAGGTTTTACAACTGAAGGAACGTGACTTGAATGTCCGCTCTTGTCTGTATCAAGGACAGTAGAATCTACCATCTTTGGTTGCTTTCTCTTGTCGATCAAGAATTTGATGATTTCAAGAATGATTGGAATGTAGATTGACCAATTTTTGCTCTTTGGGTCGTCTCGAAGAACTTGAATAGATGCTTCGGTGACTTCACCTTCTTCATCTTTGAATGCACCTTCAAGCTTGGTAACGAGGTCTTCGTATTCAAGTTCGGAAAGGATTCCGGTTTGATCGAGGGTAACACCAACTGGATCGAAGCTTGAAATTAAAGTACCGGATAACCACAAGGTGTCTTGTAGTAGCGACATCGATACACCGGAGTTAGGTACTTCTCGGAGTCTACCGATAAGTGCAAACAAGCAAGTGAATTCAAACTTTGGAGGAAATTGTGCTGTGCAGGACATTTTACAAAACTTTCTGGGAAGAAGGAAACTAGACTACAATGTTTTCAATGTTGACGGGTGTTTGGTTTTCGTTGAGAACAACAACAACTTGACCACCACCAAGAACGTAAGCTTCGGCAGAGATTGTTGCTTCTCTACCATTGTACATTACTTTGCTACCGATGTCGTGTTGTTCATTAAATTCATTAGCTCTTTTCCAAGCTAAGAACATTACTTGACTGTACTTCATTTCTGGGATTTTCTGGGGAAGGAGACAAGAAACAGTTATGGCATAAATGGAGGATGTATCTATATGTGCAGCAGGTCAGCAACCATTGCTTTGACAAGATCAAGGCTGTTAGGCATCCCTACACCCCAGAAATCGTCACGACCAGTTGGTCCTTTGTCTGTGCTGTACTTGACAAGAAGGTTTCGAATGTCTTGTAGAGTAAGACGAGCTTTACCTTCTCGTTTGTTACGAGAGTTTAGCAAAGCACAAAGACCAGCAAAGAATGGTGTAGCCATACTTGTACCGGACATTGATCGATAACCATTGGTTGTTGAACAAGAGACAATGTCTTCACCTGGACAACAAACATCTAGTTCACGACCACCGGAAGAAAATCCAGATCGTTGACCGTTTTTGCTGTAAGCACCAATACACAAACCTTCTTGAATGTATCGGCCAGGGAATCCAATTGTATTACGAGTGCCATTGAAACCGGAATTGCCGGCAGCACTAACGACGATGATGCCTTTAGAGACAGCTAGTTCCATAGCTTTTCTCATAGGCTCATATGGAGAACCAGAACCAAGAGACATGCTAATGATGTCAACATCTTGTTCGATTGCCCATAAAATACCGTCAGCAATTCCTTGAGAAGAACCGCTACCGGAGTTGGAAAGAACTTTTCCAACATACAACTTAGCATTAGGAGCTACACCTACGTTGGTACCTAAGACAGTACCTGCACAATGTGTGCCATGAGAATTGCCGTCTCTCCAATTTTCACCACGGATGAAAGATTGAGCAGCGTCGGGTTCAGGTAGTTCATCGTGACTATTCATGCCTGTATCGAGAACAGCAACTTTAGAAAAGTCACCTTTCTCAATTTCATGAATTTGTTGAAACAAATCTTTTGGTCGGTGCCAAAGATTGGTTGGTGTTGCATAGATACCAACTTCAGATTTTAAGTCTGGTGGTAATTGTACAATCGGTGAGCCGTCTAATGCTAAGTCCATAGTACTACCTAATTAGTTAGGCAGAACTTTTTGTTTACAACTTACAAAGTTGTCAAGCTAAAACTCACTAGAGTTGTATCTTGGTAGGATACAAAAAGTCTGCGACCTGCAATACATTATACGCAAGAGCGAATAAAAAAGCAAGGATAATTTTCCGCAGAATTATTGTATCACGGGAAGATACAAATGCTGGTGTTTACTATTCTTCTAATATTATACTAACAAATTATTTGATAGCTTGTTTCTTTCTTATGTTCATGAATTCGTTTGTTAGTATATGGATTTCAGAATTGATATCTTGCATTTGTTGATTCATTTCATCACTACAAAGACCAGCGGCAGGACCGTATTTTATTCCTAGTTCTGTTAAAGTTTTGTGTGCTTTCTTAATACTGTTCAATGCTTCAATTGTTTTGATTGAATCTTCAAAAGTGTATCTAGTAGTTGGCTTGCTCATTAAGGTAGTCCTGAATGTTTGTTGTTTGCTTTTCATGTTTCTTTCTACGGCTTACACCTAGTTTGAATAACATGGCTGTTGCTCCAACTAGATTATCAAAGTATTCGTTGTCTCGTTCTCTATACTGTTCCCATTCTAATACAACTCTTTCTTCTTTAATGTTAACATGCTGAGTAGGGTATTCAGCATTACAGTGCTGAGCTAATAAATTGTGTTCTCCATATTCTGTTGGTTTGTACAACCGATATGACCCCATATCTCCTGGGGTGGTAAGGAATCCTCTATGTACCAATGTCTTTAGATGGTTGATGTCCATTCTAAGGATTGATATAGTTTTGTCAGAAGATGGGCTAGTGTAGCAATGGTAGTGTATTTCTCTGTCAGGAGAATTCGTTAATTCCATCAACGGTCTGTCTTTGTGACCAAAGTACAAACCTTGAGTTGGAATTAGAAATGCACGAACATCACTTTCACGAATTGCTCTAAGCATATCGTCTGTTTCATATCTAGCATCAAAACCGATGAGTCGGTTTTGGAGTGAAACTCCATCTTCCCTGGGGTAGTTGGTATTGACGAGTATCTTTGAGAAGTCGATGATTGCTCTGTAGAATAGTGCACCGATGTCTCCTTTAGATATTTCTGGGTAAACATCATAGAGTGTTTTGACTAAGTCTTTCTTTTTCCATACAGATGTTGGTTGTTGTGGGTAAGTCCCATAATCGATCACGAATGGTCGATACACTGTGTCACAACCAAGTGTAACGTATGTAAGAATTTCGTGGTTCATGTCAACGTGTGTTACAACTGTTTTAACTTCTTGAGGTAATTGTCTTTTGTACATATTAGATGTACGAGAGATAATTAGATCAGGTGGAGCGATAACTTGTTGTTCATCGTTTTTAGGGATTATTAACTTACACTGGCATTCACAATCAAAAGCTTCTGGGCCTTCTTCGTAGTAGAATGTCATTGCGTGGTGTAGTGCAGAGATTTCGATTGGATCGTCTACGTCCCATTCATAACACCAATCCCAAGCAACTACGGCACCTTCGTGCATTGGAGCATAGTTTTCTTCTAAAAATGCTCTTGCTCGTCTTTGTGCTTTTTCTCTTTCACCTTCACGATATTTGTCAAAGTTAAGGAGAATTCTACCAAATTGATCCCATAAGTCCATACGTGTAGGCATAGACTTTAGCATGGAGTATGTAGCTACTTCCCATGACGGTTCTTTAAGAACAAAATGGTGAGCAACGTCATTCTCTTTCTGGGGTGTGATGGTCATTATAGCACGAACTTTACGGCTGTGAGAACCACCAAACAAGGCAGCTTTTTTAATAGTCTGTACAATGGTGTTAGACATTGTAGGAGACTTAGCGTCTTTGTCTGTTTGAATATCATCTAGCAAAACAAAGTCGGGACGTAGAACTTTACCTGCATCTTCACCAAATGTAATCTTTTTGGATAGTCCTCGAAGATTATCCTTAGTACGAACAAGTAGAATAACTCCGGAGGACTTCTCCCCTGGGAGGATAGGAAAACGGATTTCATCTGTTCTCCAAGTGATATGAGTCTTTTCACCGTTGTAGGTTTGATTCTCATACTTTTTGAACTTACCGTCACCGTGTTGGAAGCAAGAGATAACTCTTGGATACAATCGATGAAGTTCTTCATTAGACGTAAGTTCGGTCTGTATTTGATCCATAATTTCTTCTGATTTACTAATTTCAGAAGATACGATAAGACCAAACTTGATGTCTCCTTCTAAAGCAGCAGCAACCATTTGGTTAACTGCTCTACTTGTTTTTGCAAAACCACGAGGTTCAAGTTGAACTAACTTAGCACCACGACCCTGTAAACAGATATTGTTGAATCGACGAATAGCTGTTTCTTGATCTTCACCAAACGGTTTAATACCGGTACTAGACTTGTATAAGTTTTGGTGAAGCTTAACATAATCTCTACGATAGAGGTCACGTTCAGCCAGTATTTCTGGGGAAGGATCTTCGACAGCCGGTACGTCGTTCTTGATGTCTTGCTTACGTTTAACACGCATATTACTCTGAGTAATTTTGTATTGCTCGTAGAAGTCACCACTAACGTCTTCTGATTCGTCAAATTCTCCAAAAATATCTCGTATGGGCATTACATGATCCTATCAAGTTGTTGTGCCAAATCACTTCGTAGTTTGAACTTAAATGCCTGTCTGCCAGGAGCACCTGTACTACCTTTGGTGTGTTCAAGTAATCGTAAAGCAACCAAGTCTGTCAATTCAGTAGTGACTCGATCATCGGATATGTTCTTTCCTAATCCGTGATAGATTTCGTCTCTACTGAGAAAGTCGTCTTTAATCAAGTGGCAGATTCTTGCCCTGGGGGAAGTAGTATCGATGATGTCACCAGCTAGTTTGCGTACTAACTTGTGAACATCTTCATTGGGTCGGCTAAGACCTAGAACTTGTGATGCACAAATAAATACTTTAGATAGCTGGCCGATTAGTCGAGCAGGTACTTCGATAACGGGAGTAAAAGTCAAATCTTTTTCACCAAACTTTTCTCGATCTACTTTGGTTCGCATACAAGCACAAAGTCTTGCATAAGCTAAAATATTGTCTCTTTCTCTTTCACCCAGGATAACGGGATTCTCTCTTGCCATTAAATGCTCGATGAATCCTTTAGCTGCTGCAATCACCGGTGTTTCTGGTGGTTGATTGTTGCTATTGAGTGCAGCACCTAAAGATCGATTAAGCATTCTGTTTTCGATTGCTTCTCTATCAGCATCGGATATGAGTAGTTCGAAATCCAAGAAGCGTTCTCCAAGGAAGGCATTGTCTGATCGTCTAAGGGCATTAGTACCACACAAGATCATGGTTGATCGAATGTTATTGTACTTATGGTGAACACCGTGTCTGTAGTGAACTGAACTGTCTTTGTCATAGAAGTCACGAAGTTCAGACATAATCTGTTCGATGTTCTTCTGTTTAAGCAAAGCATCAGCTTCTTTAACTATGAGCGTTTTACCAGCAATCAGTGGAATAAGTGAAGCATCTTTAGGTTCACCCTTAGCACTATCGTCTCTCCATCCTGAAAACAATCCTGTAAAGGTTGATAGTAGAACTACTTGTTCAGAACCACTAACACACTTCGCGATAGTCGTTTTACCGGATGAAGGTGGACCAATCATACGAATCCAAAGTTGTTCTCCTTCTACTTTGATTGAATAGATTGATGATAGTACAAGTAACAATCCTTGACGAATACTTTCTGTTGTGTGATAAACAGATTCGAACTTAGCTATTAGTTTCTCGAATGTATCACAACTACGGTCAGCAGCAATAGTTTCTGTAGTCGTTTTTACAACTACAACACTATCGGGACTGGTGTAGGGTTTGATGTATTCTGTTGCTTTGGTTAGTGCTAGTCTACCGTATTCTCGGTAGAGATCGTTCATGTCGTAACCGTCAGGTTTAGCTTCAACATGTTCAGCTTTACCTTCAACCTTTTCTTGTTCAGTTAATTGCTTAGGCCAAGCAACATAACGAATACTCTTTGGTTTGAACTGAGAACCAGCAAGGTGTTTTATGATTACTTGTTGAAATCCAGACTGTCCTGCTTTGTCATTATCATAACAAAACACAACGTCTTTACCATCGAGTAGTTCACACCAAGTTGGTTTCCAAACACCGGAACCAGGAACACCTAATAAACCTATTCGGTGTTCACCTACAATTGCATTAGCAGCAATACGATCCCAGTGTCCTTCCAGGACCCATACTTCCTGGGGGAGTTCTTCTTCCCAACTCATTATTGTGTGATCTATTCCAGGACTACATAACACTTTGTTGAATGACTTCCAAGAACCATCCTTCTGCTTCTCGTTAACCTTATCGACTTTGTACAGGTTGTTAATCTGTCCGTGTTTGAATGTAGGGATAATCAGTGTGTTGTTAAGTGTGTTAAGCTTAACTCTAGCTTTACTAGCTGTACCTACAGGAATGTCACGCATTTCTGCAACCATTCTAGCAGCTACAACCAATGTATCGAATTCATCGTAAAGTTTACGAATGAATGTATATTGATTACCGTTAGCATGACATACTTTACAGTCGTACTGTAGAGTTTGTGGATCATAAAAGAACTTCTTTTCTTTACCACAAAACGGACAGTCTATTAGCATTTGATTGCTAGATTCTTCTGCCTCATAACCTGTATGAAATTCAAAAATTGATATAGCCATTACTTTGCATTGTACCTTGGAATGAGTTGTAATTCTTGTATAAGTTCGAAGTTTTCTGATTGTATTAGCACATCAATTGAGTGGTACATTATGTTATATTGAAATGCTACAATCTTCCAGTTTTTCTGTTCTTCTTGATCGTATGGACAGGTTTGTGGACCAAGATAATCATATCGGGCTAAGATATTAGTTAACTCTTTGATAGCTCTTTCTTGAGACATATCGTTGATGTCTTTTGTAAACCAATTAAAGAATCTTTGTCTGTCTATTGCGTAGATGCGGAGTCGTCTGTTGTCCATGTTACATACCTGGAAGAAGTTTCTGTTTTGGGGTCCAAGGATCTAAAAGTGGATTGTTCTGGTCTTTTTCATTGTACATTAGTTTGTAACTAACGTCACAAGTTGGGATGTATTTTTTACCTGCATTAGAGATAATTTCTAGTTTGGTTCTGATGATATAGTCAAGTTCTTCACAGATCGGTACTTCGGTGTCTAACCCGTCGTGTACTTGTGAGTTCATACCACAATCAAAACCATCGTAGACTGGATGATTATACCAATCAACCATAGCTTCTCCCATGATTTGTCCTGCTGTACCTTGAATGTAATAGTTACAAGCTTTGAACGGTTCGTTAATAGGAACGTCAAGTCTGTAACCACCCATCGTCATTACAGCAAACACACCTTGGTTCTTCAAGTTTACATAACAAGATTGTGCAATTCGTTTCATAAACTCTTTGATACCAGGGAATCTAGCATCGATTAACGAACAGTAGTCAGGTGCATTTTTAGCACCATGATATGTTTCGTTTGTTTTCTTATCTGTAGCACCATAGATACGAGAGAAGTTACCGTTCTTAGTTCTACCGTACATATCGAATATACGTTGAAGTTCAGGAGATAATTTTTCGTATGCTTGGTTCTTGATGGCTTTATAGATTTCAGCTTCCTTAGGGAAGATCGTTTCCATAACCATCATGTGAACTGACTTACCAAGTTCGAATGCTTCAATCAGTTCTTTGTTACCGACACTGTAAGCCCATATCCGTAACTCGATGTTAACTAAGTCGGTACAAATCCATACATATCCTGGGGGTGGTTGGAATAGGAATTTAAGTTGCTTATGAACATTCTGGTCATTTGGTGCACTAGATGATTGTCTAGTTTCACGAGTACCTGTTACGTTAAGGTTAGAGTGAGTACGACTACCTAAGCACCAGTTAGAGATACTACGAATATCTCTACGACGTTTGTTCTTTAGTTTGAGTTTCTTGAGTTCAACAAGTGCTGGATGCTTGTAACGATCAAGGTAATGTTGGATTGTGACTTTGTCTGTTGCAGGTTGAGGTTTCTTACCTTTGGTATAAAACTCAACTGGAATGCCACACCGTTCGTGAATGAGAAGTTTAAGGTGATTCTTTTTCTCATGGTCGAAGTGGTGACTGATCTTTGCAATCTTACGAATGTTGTAAGTGTGTTCTTCGATGTCACTATCGAGTTTAGATAACAAAGAGTTAGCTGTTTCTAAATCGAAATGTCTACCGAATGTTTGCATATCATATGCGACATGTAGTAGGTCCATGCGTTTACGGTATACTGGGTACAGATCGTAGTTAAGTATTTCTTTCTTAAATATCTTCCATAGTTGCCAAGTTCGTTCAGCATCTAGTAGACCATACTTAAGACAAGGTTCTGGTGCTAACCAGTAATCCATTTTCCAAAACTCTGTACCTTGCTTTGGAATTGCAGGAAAGTGTTTGTGTCCTACTCTAGCATAACACCACTGTTCTTCTGGGGGTAGTCTCTTGATTTGTGCGATCTTATGCTTGACTGCTGTTTCAAGATCGAGTTCATCTTCGTTGTCGATATCAAGATACTTGATACACAAGTCTTTTAGATTGTGGCTATCACCAGAACATATTAAGTGTGAAGCTACTAGAGTATCTTCTAACTTACTACGAATGAGTTTGTGCCAAGGTTCTGAATCAATACTGTTGTCTTCAAGAACAGCACAGATCATTCGAATATCAAAATTACCGTTCTGTGTAACAATCGTATCCGCTTGTTTACACAGTAGAAGAAATTCGTAAATATCTTCCATTTCCCATGTAACTTCTCTAGTCCATGGGTTAACTCTACCCCACCAGTAAAAATTCTTGATACTGTTGCAGGCGGTTATAAGGAACGGACGACAACCATGAAATGCGTCCGTTCCTGTTGTTTCAGTATCAAAAGCTAGTATCAACCTTGTTGCTCCCTTATTTTGTTAAGCCATCGTCTGTAAGCTACAGTAGATACCCAACCTTCTGGTTCGTCTACTGTAGCTTTAGTTGGTCGGTATACAGTATGCTTATACATATTCAGAGGATTTTCTGGATATGTAAGAGTGAAGTTTTCTGGAAGTGGATGGTCGTGTCTAGCTTTAAGGTAGACTAAAGTTACAACAGGGCTAGTCTTCGACTTCTCTGGGGGAAGATCTGATTCGTTGGATGAGTTCGTCGTATTTGTATTTGTAGTCATGTTTGGTCCATAGTTCACAGAGTACAGTTAAACAAGAACGAGCTTCTGAGAATCGTCTGTTGTTGATGAGATTGATAATGTAATCTTTCTGTCGAACAAGAACGCGATCATTCTCTTGTTCTTTCTCACAGAATGGACAAAGAACTGAGTCATGATCGCGTTTACAATTAGGACATTGAGTTAGCAACTGATCTTCTCCAAGAAAGTTTTCCATTCGTTGTCTGTCATTCCGTGGTCTGGATTTTTAGTAATTGCGTTGTCGTCGGCTAAGAATTGTTGATACATACTATGTATGATTTTCATTTCCATTCTGGAGAATTTGACTGCTTGAAGAACGTAGTCTTCAAAGGCTTCACAAGCAATAGGGCATACTTGTTTGATGATGTCGTACATTGCTTGTGCATAGAGACGAATCTCTAGTTGAGCATGTTTGTCAAGACGTAACCGAAGGAAATTGAAGATGTTGTGTAAACTACATCCCCAATAAGCTTCTGTATAAGTCGAAAGAGGTAAGTCTTTACGAGCTTGTTCACGAGCAACACCAAGTTGTAATCGGATACGATAAATTTCTTGAGCATATTCGATTAGTTGAGTTTCTAAATGACTAAGCAATTGTCCTGGTGTACATTGTTTATCTTTGTCACCATCGATGTAAAACTGAGAACCAGCAGCTTCTGTGTTATCGAGAAGTCCATTGACAACCCAATAACGCAGCTCGTCGTCATACCAAACCTTAACTTGACAGTCTTCTGGCCATTGTTCTAGGAATCCAGAACTTCCTTGTTTGTTGTCCTTAGACTGTAGTCTCCATTCTCCTGGGAGAGTAACTTGTTGGGAGTCAATTGCTTCTGAATATCGAGTAGAGTATTCATTAACATCTGCTGTACGATGACGAATCCATTGTCTCCAACAATCCATTGGAACACGAATAAGGAATTCGAACTTTACTTTCTCGAATGGAGAAGTATGTCCGTCATTCATAAGACGACGAATAAGACCTCGATCTTTCTTTTGTTGTTTTACAAAATAGTTCGGAAGGTCTCTCCATACGTTTCTTTCAGCTTCTGTTTCAATATATTCTTGTACGGTTCCGTCTGCATAGTATTTAAGACATACAGAACTTCCGGGTGCTGTTGCATGATAATCAATTAGATTTTCTTTGAAGTGTTCGCTAAAGAGTTCAGCTCTAATTGATTCGTCCGTACTTTCTCTCTTATCTTTGCCGTAGCTTGTTCTGGCTGCTTGTACGATTCGGTCATCGTTGCCCATTACGTCTACGAGACAGATGAATCCGTCGTTGAGTACAGGAGTCTTTTTCCATTTTAAGTTTTCTACTACGTTCATATCGTGCTTTCTTTGCTAAGTATTGCTGGCGGTTAAAACGTGAATTGTATTTTCGTTGTTGGAACTTGTTTGTGTCATTCCAACTTTTACGGTTTGGGTTATTCACAACTTCTTCTGTTGTGCACAAACTGCAAGTAAACAATCAAGTTGCCACTTTTTAAGTTGATTACGAAGAACAGCGGACCGTTCTTCCTGGGGTGTTAGTCTACCTTCAAAGTATATACAATGAGGTCGTTCAACATGTTTACCAATTGTTTTAGTAATACCTCGAACATTGCCGAGGTATTTAACAATCTTTACAGAACCGTCTGAGAAGTAGAAGAATGCTTTCACTTCTCTTCTAACTCTACAAGTCTACGACGAAGGTTAAGAACAAGTGTTTTAATTATTGCTTGTCTTTCTTCATCTGGGTTAGTGTGCAGTTCTGATTCGTATTCGTAGATTTCTGTTTTGAGTCTACGAAGGGTGTGTTTGTGAGCTTCTCGTTGGTCTGAATTCAAGATTTGTTTTCCTTTTCAATAAGTACAGCAACCTTTCGTAGTAAACAGTAGCTACCAAGATCGTCGTAAGTGTCGTCAATAGATTCTGAAACAACTTCTGCTTTAGCTGTTTTTAGATTTTGTATTCTAGCAATTTTGTCCGACATACGAACATCAATTGCCGAAGTCGTTGGCATTCCTGGGGCGAGAATAGGTTCTTTGAATATTGATGAACCGTAATCAGCATTCTTCTTGAGAAGTGTTGTGATCCAAGCTAAACCTACTTGTGCAATAAGTTGTTGGTGATGACTACGACTATTGTCGAGTGCAGCAAGAAATAGATTCCGATCAGATAGTGGAGGACAACTAACCGTAGTTTTTTGTCCGTTAATGTATTCAATTTGTAGATTTCCTTGTGGCATAATTTGTTCTTGTGATTTAGGTGGATGATATTGAGGCACGGTTTTTTCTTTCTTAGTAGGGTTGTTTTTAGCGAGTTGGTGATAACAATTATGTTTCCATTTAGCAAGGTCTATATGGTATTCTACTTCTCCTTCATTAAAGAATTCTACCCATTCAGGTCTTTCTGACATTCCTCGAATTGTTTTGAACATACCACGAACATCGTCTGGATATTTTTTAATACGAGACCATCCGTCAGACCAAGTAAATACTGCAACAAGTGACATAATTTTCTCCTGGGTTAGAATAAAAAGGCTGAACGGGAATTAAACCCGTAGTCTAGGTAAGAAGCATAGTCGACTTTACTCCTTACCACACACAGTCCTAGCTGTCAGCCTATGTCATTATAGTCTGACTAGACTAGCGAATACAGGTAGAGTACCAACCGTCTCTACCACGAACTACTGCACAAGTTGCAGAAGTTTGACCAGGAACACCAAGACAAGTTCTTGGATTAGGATTGCTTGTAGAAAATCCAACGCCAGAAGAACTACGACCTGCCCTCCTAAGAGCATCACCTTGAAGAAGTTCTCCACGAACATGTCCTTTAATCCCATTAGCTGCTCGGTATTGTGCTGATGCAAGTGCTCGACTGTATGCACTAGAGTCTGTAGCTGAATAGCTTACCGAAGCTGCACTTTCACAAGCACTACAAGCTGGACAAGGAACTTCTACAGGAACTGGTGCAGGTGCTGATGGTAGAACACTCGTTCCACAAGAAGATTGGACAGTCCCACAAGAAGCTACAGCACCACAAGACTTGACAGAAGAACCACACGATCGGGTAGAACTTCGAATCTTTTGTAGAACTCCTACAGGAGCTGCAACAACACGAGTAGCTGCTGCTACGGTATTACGAACAGGAGTTCGACAAACACCATTAGCACAACCTGTTGTTGTTTGGTTCGTAGAACCATACAAGAACACTTCCTGAGCTTGAACTTGGGCTGTGATTGCAAAGAATACTACAATCATCCATGGTAAAACAAATCGCTTAATCATACTAACTATCTCCATAAACAGAAACAAACAAACAAACAAAAAGTAACTGTTCAATAAATGTTAATTTGTTGAACAGTTACAAGCCTCACCAACACACTGTTAGTGGGGCAACTAACTTGCTAACAATTGAATGTTAGACCGTCATTTTGACTTCGAACTTTGGAACGATCTTCTCGAAAGAAGGATCGTCAACGCCTTTGACTTGAACCTTGCTGGTGAAGGCTTCAACAACTTTGCATTGTTGATCAAGGTAAGTAACCAAGTCACCTACTTTGTAATCAACAGGAGCAGAAGCAGCAGTAACTTCACTGGTTGCAGCAGGAACAACACCACCAGAAGCAACTTCACTACTAGAAGCTGTAGACGCTGATGCTTCTTCCTTCTTCCTGGGAGGAGGTACTACATCATCTGTCTGTGGTACGACATCTTTCGGTTGTGAAAGAACAAGACGCTTGCCTTCGTTGTAAGCTGTTGTGTTCTTCTCACTTTCAGCTTTAATCTCGAACTTGATGCTGTGGTCGTTCTCTTGGAACCATTGACCAAGCTCACGTGGGTGGTTGTGGTTCTCACGAACTTCTCGTGGTAATCCAAACCGATTTTCAAGGTCGTCGAGAAATGCCTTGAAGTTTTCTGCACGACGGGTCTTGTCGTTTTCCCAGAACCAGTAAGTGTGTTGGATACGCTTACCTTCATGGATTGGGTGGTCAACAACCCGGAAACCAACTCGACAGTATGGACATCCCTTCTTGGTGATAACATTCGACTTGTCAACTTGGTTAGGAGTTGCATCGAATGTCATGTCAGTAACCACAAGGATACCGGATTCACCAATGTCAAAAGGAACGTCTGAAGTTCTTGCTTCCTCGTGCTTTACCTTTTCGATTGCTTCTTGTTCTTTGGTGTAGAAGGAATCGAATGCGTCTGATACTTTAGTTTCGGCCATGAGCTAACACCTTATAGGTATGTAGGTAGTTGTGTTTTCTCGGCACTGTGCTGAGAATAACGAGAAGAAAAGACTCTGAGTGAAATTATCGCTGTGCTAACTAGAAGATGATTCCTCGCTTTCTTCGAACGCATCAATTATCAAAGTTGATAAGTGTAACAACTCAGTAGCACTTAGTGAAGCAACAGGCTTTGGTACTAATTGCAACTTATTGATTGTTCGTTCGAATGGTTGTAAACTTTTATGTAGGCTCGTTAATGATGTGCAAAGATTCTGTCTAGCAATCCTTACTTTATCAATGTTTGTTAGTCTAACGGTTATTTCTTGTAGCTGTCTGGGACGTATTTCCAAAGGTTGTCAAAAGCTATCTTGGGTGTTTTACCCATCGATATTTTCTGGGGAAGGTTCCATCGATTTTTAGCTTCATGAGCAGGACTGGTTGTTGTGTAAATCCAACGACTGTCTTGATCTTCTGCTTTACCTTCGACGGTAGTAGCATTGTTGCCTTTACCTTGCACTTCTGTCTTGATACTGATTTGGATACTCATGTTTAGCATGAATACAAAACCAGCCCATGACCGAACAACTTCACGACATTCTTTGTGCATAAGAATAACGTGAGACAAATAGTCAGCACCAAGGGTATTAGGTACAGAAGCTGTGCTCATGTGACCTAAGAAAATTGTGTGAACACCTTGCGAGTTCTTCTGCGTACAAAGATCGAGAAGGTTTTGAAATACCGGTGGTGCGTATTTGTTTGGACCTTCTGACCAAGCATTGAACTTAGAGAAATCTCCATCGAAATACTTTCTGAGTACATAATCGAATACGAGCTTCTGAATTCCTTTCAAACCATCGAACAAGAGTGTACCAGAAGTACATTTTTTGATACGATCAACAAGTTGTTCGAAAGTTATGATTTGAATGTCAATACTATCTTGTGGAACAGCACCGACATCTTCAAGATATTGATAACCATTCTCACCGATAGAAAGACACGTTACTGGTCCAGGAAATTGTAAACCAAGACTGGTTTTACCCATCCCTTCTTTACCGTAGATTACTCCCGCTAAACCTCTAGCCATTGTGAAATCCGATTGTTTGAGTGTTTGAATCGTTAATGTGAGCTTGAACTAAATTTTCAGCAAACCAAGCTTTATATCTAGTTGCTTCGTTCCACCATTCAACTTCGTAAGTGATCTTGTCGAACTGGATAGAAACTTGTAAAACTGTACCTTTAATAGTTTGCTCTGTGTTGTGCAATCTAAAAAGGTAAACAGTAGAACCACACGCAATAACTTTAAGAGTTTTCTTCATTTTTCTTTCTTGAAAGTTTAATTGTGTGAAGGACAGATCGAAGACGAGTTTGGAGTTTACGAAGAGCCGGGGTTGGAATTAAATCAGGATCTTTCCAAGTTGTAATTGGACGTAGCTCTAATTCAACTAAACCCAAAATTGCTTTCATTTCATCTTCTGTGAGTTGAAATAGTGAGCTATACAGATTATCTTCTTTTGTGCTTTCAAGAATAATCGGTACATGGCCACAAACCGGTGTAGACTTAAACTTAGGAGTTGTTGTCTTTCTTTTCTCTGGCATCGTTGCTGTCAAACTTTCCTTTAGGGTATCGTTTTTGAAGTTTGGTTTTGTTTTGGAGAATGAAGTACTCAAGTGGTTTACCTACAGTGTAGGCAAAGTATTTGATTGCAGGAAGCAGTTTGTAACCTAGACCGTTGAAGTCTATGTCTTGATGTCGATAGAAGATTTGTCGCTTGACAAGATCAGCTATGTCTTCAATGATCTGTTGTGCGTGTTGTTTGCTTTCACAAACAATAATTTCGGACACCCTCACTGTCCCTGGGGTGGTTAGGTTGTGCAACATAAACGCATAGTAGCACATGTCTCCAATCTCTTTCTCTACTTTCTTTT
>Ga0247836_1001072_pt1 | contig 46526 bp, 38 predicted proteins | sample LaCruzMarch2015__4_FD_187116 | JGI IMG/M metagenome (GOLD analysis project Ga0247836, IMG submission 187116) | Freshwater microbial communities from meromictic Lake La Cruz, Castile-La Mancha, Spain - LaCruzMarch2015_14m | ecosystem: Environmental > Aquatic > Freshwater > Lake | place: Spain... | reverse complement strand
GATCCGGAAGAACTCGTCCTTTGCGTTCCACGCTCGCTGTTTGAGGAAATCGGCGCCTTTCAAGGGCTGAGCTTCGACGTCGACGCCTACCTTCCTCGCTTCCTCGATCCGGCGAACAACCTTTTCGTTCCACGATCGGCGGCGGAGCGCGACCCGTCATTCAAACAGATCATCCCGTATGCGGTGCTGACCTTCGGCGGAAAGATCCTGCACTACGTGCGGGGGTCGAAAGGTGGAGAGACCCGGCTTTTTGCCAAAGGCTCCATCGGCATTGGGGGTCACATTAACCCGGGTGATCACGCTGGGGAGGGGATGACCCACGCCGCCTATCTTCGGGCCGCTGAGCGCGAGATTGGCGAGGAATTGCGCATCGCCGGGTCGTACCGGGACAAAATGCTCGCGGTGCTTAATGACGATTCCACGGAGGTCGGGCAAGTGCATCTGGGCATCGTTCACGTACTCACGCTGGACTCCGATGACGTCACGGCTGGCGAGGCGGCGATCGCAGACCTCACCTTCCGCACCGTGGAAGACCTCGCGTCGCGACGCGACTCGCTTGAGACGTGGTCGCAGGTGGTGTTCGATGGTTGGCCGCGCCTTTCGGCGGCGCAGTAACTTTCCGGATTCGCCTGGGCGGGAACCCAGAGGCGGTCACGTCGGTCTGGTGACGCGGAGCGACGACACACGAACTTCCGTGAAAACGGCTTTGCCCCGATCGACGAACAATCCCAGCTTTCCGCCGATGCCCCGGTAACGGCTGAACGCGATCTTTAGCACGTCGTCCACATAGACCTCCAGATGCTCCAATCGTTGGACGATGCGGACGTGAGTCTTTTTTCCGCAGACGACCCCGGTTTGCCGTTTTTCCATGAAGTCAAAGGATGGGCCTTGCGCGAAAAAAACGGTTTGTTCCTGCGCATCCAAAGCCACGACCCCGCCGCTCATTTGGCCGTCCATGCGTACGGTTAACCCGGCGGCAACGCCACTCTCCAGAACGATGTTCGCTTCGAAGATAAAGCTTTCCGGCGCCAGTTCCAAGCTCCGCACGGACCATCCCGTGCGGCAGCTTCCGCGGATGGTATCCCCCTGAGTCCAAACACCAGAGGGAAGGGCCCACATTTGCCCCCATGGCGTTCCGCTCTCCGGAGGGAGTCGGTCCTTCGCCGAATTGAAGAACACCACGTCGATCCTTTTTTCAATGCGAGGACTGTAGCAGGCGCGGAGATAATCGCCGGACGTGCGCAACAGCTTTGGCGTGGTAAGCGTGCCCCAGAACATGCTGTTTTCGTCCCGGTGACCAATCCGTTCGCGGTCCGTGTACAACAAGTGTCGCTCCTCTTCGAACAAAACCGACCGCGCGGAGAGCGGCGCTGTCGTCATGGCCGCCGTCAGGACGTTGTCGCCAAGTTCCACGTATGGGCCCTCGGGTCGGTCTGCCACGGCAAACATCGTGCCGCCGACGACATGGGGATCGCTCCAGATGCCTCTATTGCCGTAGTAGTGACCGAGGAGGCAGAGGAGATACCATTTCCCATTGAGGAAAAAAACGTCGGGCACTTCGAGACACGCATACTTCCCGGGCGCAAAGGCGGGGGGGCGTTGCTCCCAATGCACCAGATCCTCCGAGTAGGCGCACCCGATGACGCTGGTTTCCGGGAGTTCGGATCCGGGAACGCGCGTAGCAAAGAAACCGAACCATCCGCCCCCTGGCGCCGGAATGACGTAGAGATCGCGGCAGTCCACCACGCCTGGCACGGGCCGTTTTGCCGTCGCATACCAGCGCGGATCCGGTGTTAGGACCGGATTGCCTGGGTGGCGCTTCCAGTTCCGGAGATCGGTGGAAGTCGCGAGGCCGATTTTTTGCTGACGCCCTTCGTTCGCCGAACCGCGCATCGTGTAGAAAAGGTGAGCCTGATCGTCCTTCCACACGGCGCTCCCCGTCCACGGTTGCAGGTCGTCGTCGGCCAGGGTGGGATCCGGACCCAGCGCGGGCGGGAGGGTTTCCCAATCGATGAGATCGCTTGTTACCGCATGACCTAAATGCTGCGCGGTTTGTTTTGCATCGGGATGAGTGTTTCCCTCGCGGGCGAGTTGGAGGTGAAATACATGAAGTTCGTTCGCTCGATTGAGGAACCAGGTGTCCCAAACGTAGAAACCCTTGGGGGAGTAATTCATCGGAGCGAGTGCAAATTTTAGGAGGTGGCGATTCTGGTCTCTGCGTGGCGAAGCCGATCAATCAATGCAACGCTGCGCAGAAGTCGCGCATCGTACTCTGCGGAATTTGATTGATTCCTTACCACAGCGTTCGCGAAATGCTCCAGAGGATAGGTGCCGGACGGTTGGGAAAACGACTGACGGTCGACTTCGCGCAGCATCCCTCCTTGAGCAGCGTAAACGGCCACAGACGTTCGTTCTTCGCCTGGTTCGCTTGCCTCGCGCTGGCGACGAATGACGCCGCCTTCGCAAAGAATCTCGATCTCGTTCTGGTAAGCCATGTAGCCGTCCATGCAAAAGCTGGATTGCACGCTGGCGAGGACTCCGGAGGGAAAGCCCATCTGTGCGACGGCATTATCCGCCGTAGGGCGTCCGGTGCGAATCCGCGACGAGAGAATATCCAGCGACTGGCATTCGCCGAAGAGGTCGCAGAGATCATTGAGGGTGTAAATCCCCAGGCGGAGAATCGGTGCCGCGGGACACTCCTCGCACCGATCATACCAGGATCCATCTGCGGTTTCCCGGTAGGAGGCCCAGATCGAGGCTCGCGCCTGAACGGCTCGCCCCCAGATGCCGGAAGCCATCAAATCCTGCATATGGCGCAGTTCCGCCACCGGCGCCGGTGAAGGCGAATTGCAATGTACCGACAATCCCGCTTGCCGTGCCCGTGCAAGAACGGCGGCCGTCGCGTCAACGTCCGTTTCAAACGGCTTGGTGGTAAGAACGGCTTTGCCTCCGGCAATGAGCTCATCCAAAAATCCTGCCCGACGGGTTGGTCCGGTGAACAGACCCACGCAATCCACGGACGGCGTTTCGATGATTTCCTCCAAGCAGCGAAAGCGCCGCAAGCCAAAGCATGCGGAGACTTCCTCGGCAAGCGGTCCATCCAGGTCGCACACTCCGGCGACATCGAACGCACCGCCTCCGTTCCGGTTCATCAATCCCTGAAGGACGGTGCGCCCGTAACGCAATCCCACGATCACGATAGCCGGTCGCATCCGCTGCGGTCGCGCCGGGCGGAGAGATGCAACGGAGAGGGGAGGGCGATTTGTGAGGGCAGACATCAGAGTTCCGGGTTTATAAGCATCAACCAGAAATTACGCTGGAGCCAACGCATGCACACTGTATGCGCATTCACACTGATTGATTTGTCGATATGCCGCGATGAATTAGCCTCATGCCGATGACTCCCCCCGAGCCTGTTGCCATACGTTTCCGCCGCCCCGGATTCACCCTGGTGGAACTGCTCGCGGTGATCGCCATTATTGGTGTACTTGCCATTCTGGTTTCTCCCGCGATCCAGTCCGCACAGCGCAAGGCAACGTTGGTGAGCTGCACAAACAATATTAAGCAGTGTGGAACGCTGATCTTAACCTATGCGGGAGAGAACAATGGCCAACTCCCTCCCAATCAGTGGTGGGCTCCATTGCGAACGGCGGGACTTCTTCCGTTCAGTGCAACAGACGACAAAGTCCATCGCTGTCCGCTGATGAAAAAATCCGAGTATCCCTTTGCGAGTATAAGCTATGCCTCAGTGGAGGGGGCAGGCGTATTCTTGGATCCTTCTGATTTGAGGTGGAAGGGCAAGAGATTGAGTGCCCTTGGCGGTCTTCCGGACTTTGCACAATCGCCTTCAAGCGTTCCTATTCTCGTTGAATGGTGGAATGACAGCGGAGCGGTGGTCGCCCCGTGGGCGTGGAGGAGAGATGACGCAGAAAACAAGGCTTGGGCCACCCAAAGTCCGATCACCCGCGAGAAAAAGGGCATGTTTGCACATGGGGGCTATGGCCCTGTCTTCTATGCGGACGGCCATATAGCCGTTCCGAAAGGCATCTACTTCGACAACGCCCGTTGGGGAGGTTCTTACCCCTACAGATTCAAAATCGAATGAGAAAACTGTTTGTTTGGACAGTCGTCCTGCTGCTCCCTTTATCACTCGCCCACTCGCAAATGGTGACCGGCGAGCGGATGAAAAACTATGAAACCGTGTTCGGGGTAAAGCCCGGCCAACGCTCGGACTCTCTCGACATCGACCTGCTGGAGAGCCTGCCGGAAAGCAATGTCCTTTACCCCGGCGAACAGCCCGTCTTCCGGTTTCTCCTCACGAACCGCACGAACACGCCCATCCAAGGCGACGCGCGAATGGACGTGATCGCTTATGGCAGCCGCACCATCCCAGGCGATATCTGGAAACCCGATTTGTTTAAAATAGGAGACCTGGAGTCACTGCCCATGAAGCTGGACATCCCGGCTAATGGTTCGCAGATCGTAGAACTTAAGCCCGTGCTGCCGCCGGATTTTGGGGCCTATGCGCTGGTGGCGGACCTTGGCCCTCATGGTCGTCGCTTTAGTACTTCCTGTGTTCGCACGTTTGCCGCCTCCACGGAGCGTTTGCAGTATCCCTCCCTCTCGCTCGATGACGGCGCTGGGATCCCTGTGCTAAGGAGGTTGGGTATCCAGGCGATCCGTATGGAATTGGGCTTCATCCGTTCCGAAGAAAAGGACGCCGCGCAGAAAATGGCGCGCCTTGAAGAGCGAATCAGGGAATGCACCGAGAACAACATCACCGTGCTGCTGACGATCGGTCATGCGGACAAAGAATCGATGCCGCTGGGGCAGCCCCGCCCGCACCTGAGCGATGAGGATGCGATGCGTGACACCAAGGCGGACACGGCTTGGTTGCCGAAGTACGACGCGGACTTTCGGCGGTTCGTTGCGGAACTGTGCACGAAGTTTGGTTGGCCGCGCGGTCCGGTCACTGCAGTCCAGCTTTTCAACGAGCCATGGGAAGGTATGTCCATCTCGGGTTGGGGCGCCGACATGCCGCGATACCGCGAAATCTTCACTGCCATGGCGGAGGGTGTTGAGGACGCCCGCAAGACGGGAGCGGAGGTTCTCATCGCAGGCTGCGACTCATCGAGCAATACGTTCGACAAACTCTTTGGTGACGGCAGCGATACATTTCTGAAATGGCTCGATGCCTGCACGATTCATTACCAGGGCCCTGCCGCGCCTTCGATTTACCGGGCGTGGATCGATCGCAAGAGCCCGCAGGGCCGGGTAAGAATTTGGGACACGGAGAGCTGGGTGGCCAATACGGAGGACCGCATCGCCCCAGTCATCGCGGCGAACCGTGCTTTGGGATACGATCGCGCAATGGGCACGTTCTATGGCAATGTTTCCCAAGCAAACAAATCAAATGTCACGCTACCCGATGGGTCGAAGCGGGAAGTGCGGTCGTTCAACGTATGGCCACCGGCGGTAGGGGTCGGTGCGGTCAGGCATTTCATCGGGGAACGCCGCTTCGACCGAATTCTGTTCCCGAACGGACTCCCTTGGGTGCTGGTGTTTAGTGGACTTAGTGGGGATGCGGACAGGGGCACGTTGGTTGTCACCGGCGACCTTAACGCGGCGTTTGAGAAGGACATCATGCCGTTCCGCACCGTTCGCGCGCAGGAAGGCGCAGCGCTTAAGCTGGCGGATCCCAAGGGCGAGTTTGCGCTCTTTGATCTGTATGGGAATGCCGTCGCCGCAAAGGATGGTCAGCTTTCCGTGCCGCTGGATCATCGCGGGTTCTTCCTCCAAACCAAGGGGGGCGTCGGGTCTTTTGAACGGTTGGTCAAGGCCGTGCAGTCGGCGGAAATTGCAGGGTATCCTCCGGTGGAGATCCAGGCGCACGACTTGCTTGAGCCGGTCGATGGCGGCGCAAAGCTGCGGATAACGATGACTAATGTGCTTAATGTTCCCCTGCGCGGAGCGTTGGACATCACTCTTGCGGGCCAATCCATCCCCGCACCAGAGGCTGTTTCACTCGCCCCGCATGAGACGCGGGTGGTGGAGATTCCCCTGCCAAAAATGGTTCCTCGCGACGATAACTCCTATCCACTGCGCGCCAGATTCGATTCGGGACAAAACGCCGCCGTACTGCACGAGGAGAATCTCCACGTCAATCAGATCTCGAAGCGACCGATCGTGGTAGATGGCAAATTGGACGACTGGAAAGGTGTCTTGCCGCATCCCGTGCGCGCCGCGAACAGTCAGGGCCCGAGCCTGATGGAATCCGCGTGGTTGCCGTTCAAAAAGTTCGACACGACCATGAAGGCGGGTGTTGCCAACGGTTATCTCGCGTACGACAGCGATTACCTCTATTTCGCAGCAAAGATTCTGGACGACACTCCCTCCCCGGGAACGTTGCGTTTTGCAAAACGTGATCCGGACGCCGATTTTTACCCGGTGCTCTCCTACGAGTATGACGGGAAGAAGACATTTCTTAAGAAAGAGGAAACTTGGGATAATCCGCAGCGCGAGGAAGGCGCGCTGATGCTCCCCGGCAGCACTTCGAAGCGCAGTCATGCCGCATGGACCAGTCTGGTTCAGGCGTTTGCGTTCGACCTTAACCTTGCGTCCGACGAAACTCGCCAGCTCTCACTTTACTTTGTGGACTGGGAAACCCACCTTAACGGTCGGCGCAGGGTGCTGGTGGAGCTTCAGAACCCGGCGACGGGCAGTGTGCTTGCCCGAACGGTTGTTAAAGAGTTTGGCCCGGGGATTTATGCGAAGTTCCTGGTGCGGGGGAAGATCCGTTGCGTTCTGCGCACGGAGGTCCCGTGGTTAAGCGCATCATTAAGTGGCATCTTTCTTGATCCCGCGAATGAAACCCTTCCCGATGCGCCGGCGGCGAGGTTGCTGGGCGAAGACCGCGAGACGGCAGGGGCGTGGAGCGGGAAGTTCGGTCGGGAGGGCTTTGCCATCCCGGGGATTAAAGAATCGCTTCCCTCCTCGGCAACTCTCGTGTGGAGCCAGGACGCCCCACGAATTGAGCATCGCTGGCCGGAGGGCGTGCGGCGTTTTTCCTATCGTCGCAATCCGACGTTGCCGTTTGGTTCCACGCCGAAAATCGACAACGTGCAAATTGCCTTCAACGTGATCCCCCGCGATCAGAAGGCCGCAACGATTTCCCATCCGCCGGGTACGATGCCCGGGTTTATTGCGTATCAGGATACGGACTACGAGTACGCGCTCAATTCCGTTGCAGAAGCACACGGAGGCGGTACCGAAATCTGGCGGTGTTTGGTGCCCGGCATGGTGCGCAAGCATTTTTATCCCCGTCAGCCAGCGAGCCGGCTCGATGGCTCCGTGGACGACGGCCAACTTGTCATCCAACACGAAGGCAACACGCGCATGGTGGAACTTGCCCTGCCGTGGAGCGAATTGCCGGAAGTCAAAAAGGCACTCGATGGCGGTCGAACAGTGAAGTTTAGCTTTCGGGTGAACGACGATCAGGGCCCCGGAATGGAACTCCCGGAAGGGCGCAGCGTATCAAAGAAGAACATGCTGTCGTTGCATCCTGACTGGGTGACGCACTGGGCAAATGAAGTGGAGTTTGCGTTCCAAAAGTAACGTGAAGGTCGGCGCCAGCTACTATCCGGAACTGTCCTCGCCAGCGACTTGGGAGAGTGATCTTCGGACAGTCCGCGACATCGGGTTGTGCGTTTTAAGGTGTGGGGAGTTCGCATGGAGCCGCCTCTCGCCAGAGCCCGGAGCGTGGGACACGCGCTGGGCACGGGGGTTCCTTGATGTGGCACACGCCCTGGGTTTTCGTATCATTTGGTGCACGCCCTCGGCCACGCCTCCGCCGTTTCTTTTCGATCAATGGCCCGATCTCCATGCGGTGACGCATGAAGGCGAGGAGGTTCCCGTGGGGGTTCGGCGACAGTACTGTCCCGCGCATGAAGGCTACCGCGCCCTGTGTGCGGATACTGCCGCACGACTCGCCACCGATCTGGGAAACCACCCGGCGGTTATCGGCTGGCAGGTGGATAATGAATTGGCTGGTTGCGGCTTTACCTGCTGGTGTCCGCGCTGCGGTGGTGAGTTTCAACGCTGGCTCATGCAACGCTACGGCACACTGGATGCGCTCAACGCGGCGTGGCAAACCGACGTTTGGGCACAACGGTACAGTCGGTGGGAGCAAATTCCCATCCCACTCAAATCGTTCAATCACGCTCCCTCCCTTAAGCTCGCGTGGCGACGTTTTTTCTCGGCTCACTGGCTTGGATTTTTCCGCACGCAGGCCGATGCACTGCGTCGGGCTGGAGGTCTTCAGCCGATCACCACAAACTTTTACGCGATCTCATGGATGGTCCCTTTCGACCAATGGGCGTGGCGTCCGCATCTCGACGCCATCGGCATCGGGCACTACGTGGACGACGTCACCGCCACCGCGTTTGAAATGGCTTTGCTGCGCGGCCTCGACACCAAACCCCTCTGGGTGCTGGAGCAAAAAGCGGGGCAGCAGAATGCGCAGAACCTGTATCCCGAGGACCTGAATCGCATGAAAACGCATCTTCGCACGTGCGCCGAGGCCGGTGCGGAGTTCGCGGTCTATTGGCATCTTCGGCAGCATCAGTCCGGATGCGAAATGGAGCACGGAGCCGTGCTGCGCCACGATGGAAAGCCCACTCGGATTGCCGCTAAAGTCCGCGATGCGATTGCCGAAACTGTCCCCATTCGGGCGAGGCCGCGGGATGTCCGGCGAACCTTGGTTTTCGATTTTGACCAGCATTGGGCGCAGGAGACGCGTCCGCATCCAGGTACCCCGTGGGAATATTGCAGAACGCTGGAACAGGATTGGTTCGGAGCGCTGTGCGATGTCGGCGGAAATGCGGAGATCGGGCCTTTTACAGACGCGATGACGCACGGCACCACGGTGTTTCTGCCGCATTTTCAAACGGTCGGAGATTCCGAGTTTCGCGCGCTGGAAAACTTTCTCGAACGCGGTGGGGTCTGCATCACCACCGCAGATTTTGGCCGGTTGGATCGCGAGAACAATGTGCGCCCACTTCGCCCGCTGGCCGCCTTCGCCTCAATGCCGGATGGCGAGATGCTCCATTTGAAATCCGGGTTTCGCGTGACCGGACATCTCAATGCCCAGCCACTTTCCGGAGGCGTCTTTTGGTTTGTGCCCGAGGGAGGGTCGCCGGTCGTGCATCTAACGGACGGCGTGTTTTCCAGTCCGGCGTTTCTCGAAAGCCGCGTTGGTGACGGAAGGCTTATTGTCCTCCTGAGCGCCTTCGACCGAGCCAGTCTGGCTACTATTCTTAACTCCACAACCCCTGCTGAATGAAATTCGCCGCCCTCGCCTTCCTCGTCAGCCTGATCCTGTCGCCTGCGTCTGCGCACGCCCAGTCCCTGCAACCCGGCGACACCGTCGCAATCTGTGGAGACTCCATTACGGAGCAGAAGATGTACTCTGTGTACATGCAGACGTACCTCCTCATCTGCCAGCCAGAAATGAAGCTCAAAACGCATCAGTTCGGATGGAGCGGCGAGACAGTGAACGGATTCTGGACGCGTATTGAAGATGACGTTTTGCCCTTCCAACCGACAGTGGCCACGATCTGTTACGGAATGAACGACGGCGGCTATGCGCCGATCGATCCCAAGCGTCAAAGCACTTACCGTCAGTGGTACGAGAACTCGGTGAAACGCCTCAAGGAAGGCGGTGTGCGGAGCATCGTCGTTGGTTCCCCTGGTGCGGTGGATACGGACACGTTCGATCTCAAATCGGGCAAGACGATCAAGGCCGCGGACTACAATGTGACCCTTGCCGACCTCGCATCCATCGCGAAGGAGGTCGCCGACAAGCAGGGCGTCAGCTATGTGAACCTCAACGCCCTCATGCTGGATGTGATGGCCAAAGCCAAAGCGGAGTACGGCCCTGCCTACCATGTTTGCGGGCCGGATGGATTTCATCCGGCCGCAAACGGCCACCTGATCATGGCATATGGATTTCTCAAGGCACTTGGTTGCACGGGAGACATCGGTACGATCACGGTGGACGGTCGGACCGGCGTGGCCACAGCGACTGAGGGGCACCGTATCCTTTCCGCGACCGCCGGCACCGTGGAGATTGAGTCCTCGCGCTACCCGTTTTGTTTTCCTGGCAAACCGGAGGACCCCGGCAGCACTCGCGGCATCGTCGAGTTTCTCCCTTTCAACGAAGATCTGAACCGTTTCCGCTTGATTGTAAAAAATCCGTCCGCACCGCGCATGCAAATCACCTGGGGGAAAGAAACCAAAACCTTTGACGCCGCGCAGTTGGCACAGGGGATCAATCTCGCAGCCGAGTTCCTGGACAGCCCGTTTCGAGACGCCTTTGGTAAAGTGCAAAGTTTGGTGCGCAAACAGCAGGAGCAAGACACGCACGTGATGCGCAACCTTCTGCACACCCTACCTCCCTGGCGTAAAGCCCTTCCGAACAAAGTCGCTTTCTTTGACTCCCTCCCGGAGGAAGTAATCGCCCCATGCCGCGCCCTCGGTGAGTCCGCACGCGCCGCGGTGCAACCAGTGAAGCACACGCTAACCATTAGCCCTTCCACCTGAATGGTTCCCGCATCGACACGCTCTTTTGTTATTCGATGACCCGCGTGGTTGATCCCGCTCTCCACTCGCTTGGAACAATCACGCAGCGGGGGTGTTCGGGCAGACCGCGTTCGTTGTGGTGCAACTGCCCGGTAACGATTTCCACCGCTGCCATTCCGCTCAGGTCGTTGCGTTGATCGACACAACTGGAATTCTCCATCAATCCGAAATCTTTCCCCGCGAGACTCACGAACCCCATTTCCTCGGGGATCCGTCTGCCCGAACGCCTGAGATACTCTCCCGCGAGCGCATCGGTGGTTAAAATGACATCCGGTCGGTGCCTGTCGATCCAGCCGAGGAATTGGCGGTAACTGAAATTTCCCGACCATGTATTTGCGAGCGGAATCCGATCGGCGGCTGGCAATCCATGATTGTGCAACAGGAAAGCGGCCGTGACTGCTCCCTCATACTGGTGCAGGTCATAGGTGAGCTGCGTCGCAAGACCGGGCCGTTTGTAGCCGAGCTTCCGACACTCCTGCAACGCAAGGCAGGTGTCGTGATACGGATTGGTTCCCACATAATGAGTCAGCGGGTGCTGATGCGGCATCTTGGTTGCCGCAAGCGCCAACCGATCCCAGGGAAGGTCCATTTCCTCCGGGGAGGAAATCATCATGAGGATCAAGCCGAAAATCCCCCGGGCCTCGATGATCTGCCGGAGGCGACGCGCCGTCATGCCCGGCTGATAGCGCCAAAGATACTCCATCGAATAGCCAAGATCCTCCGCACGGCGCTTTGCCGCTTCGACAAAAGCCGTCCAGTTCCGGAACTGCTTCGCGGGGTCGAACTTTTCGTTGCCGCCAATAATCGCCAGATTCGCCTTCGCGGGCTGTCCCCCCGCATGCCTCGTATGAGCCAGTCCTGCCGCAAAGGAATTGGGCACGTAACCCATTTCGCGTGCTAATGCCTGAACCCGCTCCCGTGTCGCGCGATGCTGCATCGGATCATTGCGCAAGCAACGCGACACTGTCGCTTGCGAAACTCCGGCCCGAATCGCCAGTTCCGCCTGCTTGGATAAGCTCTTCGCCATGTATGCGCATACAACACCTCTTGATTGTTAGTCAAGGTTTTCGTGGAATGATGCTTCGAAAAGCACCCCCAGCACCCCAGCTTCCCACCCCCTGACTGCCATGATTCACAAATTGTCGGTACCCCCGTCCGTCTCTCGCCTCCTCACCGTCTTCGGACTGTTCGCGGCGTTATTACTTTCCTCCATTAGTCCTGCGAATGCCCAGTGGACGGCCACGGGCGTCGGGCCGTATCAATACGACACAACCGGCAACTGGAATGGCGGTGTCATTAACGACACGTTTACGAACAATTTCGGTATCACCGTTGGCACTCCACAGCAGATCCGCTTCAACACGAATCGAACCCTCAATGGCCTAACGATCAATGTCCCAGTAACCGGAGACGCGAACGGTCAAGTGGTTAACTTTCTCGGCTTCAACGCCGCGAACACTGCCGCAGAGGCGCGCACCCTCTCGCTCAATGGCGATGTGAGCGTGGCCTTGAACTCCACATCAGCAAATAGGTTGCAGCAGGCCATCTTCAATAACGATGTCAACTTTGACTTCGGAGGTGCCACACGCACTTTCACTATCAATCCAGCGTCCACCGGGCCGAGCAGCGAGCATGACCAACTCCAGATCCTGGGTCAGTTACGCAATGGCACCGGTCTCGTGAAGAATGGTTTTGGATTCCTCATTCTTGGCACTCCCACGCTGAGCAATCCATCTCCACTGACGGGAACGCTCCGCATCAATGCCGGCGTGGTTGGCCTGCAGAACAATACTACCCTTTCCGGCATCTCCTCCATTGAACTGGCAGCCTCCGCCAATTCAGCGAATTCTTACGGGCGCCTCGAACTAAACGCAAACTTAGGCGGAAGTAATCCTCAATTCATTCCGACATCTGCAAGCGTCGCGGCGAGTGGAAAAAACCAAATCGTTTTCATCGGGCAAAACAACGTTAACTCCTCAAATAGCGTAGGCGCAGTAACTCTCCATAGTGGTGAAACGGTATTGGGCGCCGCTAGAAATGGGACAGGAAATGCAACGTTGACCGTCAGTTCGGTCACCCGGGGGAACACGAACAACCTCTTGCTTGTCGGGGGTGGCACGTCCCTGGGTGGCGTTAACAAAGTGATCGTAACCAGCGACTCCAACATAACCAGCAGTCTCGTTGGAGGCGGTGGTGGTGCCGGTTCGCAGAACATCAGCATCGTTCCATGGGCGCGAGCGACCGGAACTCAGGGTGGCGGAGATTCGAGTATCTTTGGCGGACTCAACGGTTTCGTGACGTACGACAGCACCAACGGTTTCCGTGTGCTTAATACGGGAACGGAGTATGCCACGTTGCCGACTTCGGGCGCGTCGACCAACAACGCGTTGATCAGTGCGGATACCACGCTTACCGGCAACACCACGATCAACTCGTTGCTCAACACCGCAGCGACTAATCGTTCGCTTCTCCTCGGAGGGAATACATTGACGGTTACGAGTGGCGCTTTCGCTCAAACTACCACCAACGCCGTCCTCACCATCAATACCGGTTCTATTACCACCGGGAACTCGAATCCGTTTTCGTTCACAGGTCGCGGAGGTGCCTATACGGTTCATGCAAGACTTACCGGCTCCAGCGACCTGATCGTCGGCACCGTTGCTAACGTCAATGCACTTCAACTGACGAACACTTCCAACGACTACTCCGGGAAAACGGTGATCCTTGGGAATCTTTCTACAGGAGTGAACGCAAGCACGGTGATTCCCGACACCAGCGATGTGGTTCTCGGTTCAGGAGTTCTGACGATTGGTGGAGGCTCTCAGGAGAGTATCAAGTCGCTCTCTGGTTTCGGAACAGTGGATTTCTCCACGACCACTTCTCGAATGAATGTCGGTATTGGGGCCACCCTTACCACTAACGGTCAGGTGAAAGTGGTGAATGGTGGCGTGGTGACTCCTGGCGACTCAACGGGATTCAACACGGTCGGCACATTGATTTTGGGAGCAAATGTGACGTCGCTGCTCGTTGATGATGCCAGCACCGCTCTGAATTTCCAACTCGGCAGCCTGTCGAGCTTCGACACGATCAGTCTGACGACGGCGGGATCGGCGATCACGATTAATGGCGGAACTCTGAATCTCTCGCTCATCAATGGGTACACTCCCACGGTGGGCAGCACGTTTAACATCATCACCGGTCAGACCGGCGCCGGAGGCACAGGATTTGATGCGGTGAACGTCATCGGATCTCCAGGCTACACGGCGATTGCCAATGCTGTGGGGAGTAACTGGCAGGTTCAGTTCACCGCCGTGCCGGAGCCGTCCGCCATCGCGCTGTTAACGGCTGGGTTGGTGGCGATCGTCGTGTTCCGCCGCCGCTCGCACCGCGCCTGACGCCGACTGCGGGGAATCTGACTCAAGACGGAAGCGCAAAGCTAAGAACGTGGACTTCCCGCTGGACATCGCCGGACAACGATCGGTTGCGACTGGGGTTTTCAGGCCATGGCTGGAGAACATCCTGGCGCTTCAGATCCTGGATCCCTCCTCGCCCGACTACGGATCGTACCCGTTGAACGGCGACGGTTGGCAGGACGGTCGGCAGAGCGCATTTGAGTTCGCGCGGGTAGCCTCGTGTCTTTGTTGGTTTGGGGGAACCGACGAGACCGGTGGGTCGCCCGCGCTGCTTGAAGCCTGCCAAGTGTCGCTCCGTGCAGCGATGCAGTTTCTTGTGAATCGTCAGCACGCCGACGGGCGCATGGACCTTGCGGGGTTTTACTCTCCAAACGAAGCGGGGTTTCCGGTGGCGGGGCTTGCCCTGGCATGGGAGAACTTAGGGAAACTCCGTGGCGATCCGCTTGCCGACGTGCGGGAGACACTCCGGAATTTCCTCCTGAAATCCACCGAGGCGGTTCTCCAGGGAGACGCCTACACTGCCAATCATCGATGGGCAGCGGCCTGTGCGGCTTTGGCTTCCGTACATCGGCTCTGGCCCGACCGCCGCTATCTCGATAAAATTGAGAGCTATCTTGAGGATGGTATTGATTGCGATGCGGACGGTTGTTGGTTCGAGGAGCGCAGTCCGAACTACAACGACGTCGCCAATTCCGGCATGCTCGTCCTCGCCGATTGCCTGGGTCGGCCGGAGTTTCTGGAACCCGTGATCCGGAGTCATGAATTTGCGCTCCACACCTTGCAGCCGAACGGCGAAGCGGACTCGAGTTTCAGCCACCGGGCGGATCGCGCTGCAAGCGGACTCCGTGCGACGAGTCTGGGTGTTGCCCGCCGGGTGGCGTTGATCACTGGGGACGGACGCTTTACCTCCCTCACGCGGCACGTCTGGGCGCAGGGCTCCGATGGCACGAACAATCTCATTCCCTATCTCTTCGATTTGATGATGCATCCCGGCGATCTACCGCAGCCGGTTCCGCTTTCCTCCAGGTACAAGAAGCGTTTTGCCAGCATCCCCATGGTGCGAGAACGTCGTGGCGAAACCTCTCTAACGGTCACTGCGGACCGCGGGAATCATTATTTCGACACCGTGCTCGATCAATGGGGAGGGCGTAAGTGCAATGACGACTGGCTGCATCTTCACCACGGCTATGTCGTGCTGCAAAGCCTTCAGCTTGCCGGCGGCGGATTGAATGCGTTCCAACCCCTGGACGTGATCGAGGACGAGGACGGGGTGTTAATTCTGCACTCCACCGACAATGGCTGGAAGCACCCGCTGCATTTCCGGCCCGGCCGTCCCGTGGTGGACATGCCCCGGAATTGGACGACCGAGGCTCAAGTGACGTGGAAGGACGACGCGCTGGAGATTGGCATGCAAAGTGAAACCCCGGAATCGATCGCTGCGTGTCTGCTGCTCTGGGTGCGTCCCGGCATTTCCTTAAGCGAATCGGGCAGCGACCCCGTTCCCCTTCAGGCCAAAGCGGTCCACGCTCTTCGTGGCGGAAGCGATGTCACTCTCACGGGGACTCGTGGGGCGATCACGATTTCCGGCCTCCCTGCGAGTGCACATCGCCGCGCAATCCTCGGACCCCAGCCCATCCCTTCCGGGATGCGTGACACTTGCGCCCTTTTGCAACTTGGCCTGCGCTTTCCTGTGAACCTGAACCTTACCCTCCATCTCACCAGACCATGAAAAACTCTGTGATCCCTCTCGTTGCCATCCTGTTCTCCCTCCATGCCGGATGGGCGGGCGAACAGATTCTATGGAAACTCGATCTCGAGAGCTATAAACCCGGCGACGAACTGCTCGAAGCGGCCTACGACACCGGAGGAAACGTCGCTCCGCAAAAGGTATGGAATGACGGGAACGACAAAATCACGGTTATCGATGATCCTGATGGCGGCAAGCGCGTACTGCTCTTCTCAAAGCAAACCGCCACGAGCTACCGCCCCGCTGTCGACTTTGATGCGGGCAATGACAATCTGTTCACAAGCGGCAAGCTCATCTTCGAGTGGGAGGCGTTAGTCGAGGATTTCCAACTCGTAGATGGCAGCAAGGCTAATACGCTGATCTCGCAGGGTTTCATTGGAGATAACAATCAGGAGCGCTTTCGAATCAGCTTTGTCGGCGCGACCAACCCCGGTGGAAATTTCATCAACTTCGATGGCTTCGCAGCTCCCGGAACTCTGGAGATTCCCCACATTAAGTGGGACAAGGGCGAAAAGCTGCGGTTCAGGGTGGAACTCGATTTGGACAAGAAGGAAGCCACGGTATCGGTCAACGGCGAGGAAGTGTTCAAGCACGTCAACGAGGAGAAGTTCGCGGCTGTCCGCTGTTTCCGCATTCGCGACGGCGCAGCCATTGGAGGCAGCTACGGCGAAACGATCACAGCACGCTTTAGCAACATCACGATCGCTTACGTCACGCCGTGAAGCGTTTTTTGATCTCTTTCCTCGTCGCTCCAGCATTGCTGCAGGCGAACGAAAAGCTGGACGTTATCGGCACATGGGACGGCAAGGAGGAATCCGCCGAGCTTGCGGGTTCCTACGAGGATCCCGCGCAAGCTGACTTAAAGTTTCCCGTAACGAGCTTCGTCCGTGCGCCGTGGCGCGCCTACATGGACACGTGGCCCGCCTCCAAGTTTCTGGACGGACTCGGGTACAACTGCCAGTTGGATCCCAAGGAAATGGACTCCGTGGTGGGCCTGCTTAAGGACGCCGGATTTTCATCCGCCCGCTATGAAGTGAACTGGGGTAGCTTCATGACGTACGACTCGGATGAACCGAATCCGAACACGGTGCAGAAGCTCACAGAGGCGTTCCAGATATTCAAGAAACACGGCGTCCGTCCCATCATTCTGCTCAACGCGAACTCGGGCGATCCCGTGCCATCGATCGGGGTTAAAACTCAATTGCTCCAACCGGCAGCGGTTGGGGATCGGAGAATTCAGCTCGCCGACACGTCGGCCATCAAACTGCACTACACCGGTCTGCGGGCGCAGGGGCGTCCGTACATGGCGTGGCCACTGATTACGTCCATTGGGGAAGACGGCTGGGTCGAGCTTTCCGCGCCACTTAAGAAGGCGGTGCCCGCCGGAGAAATCCTGCTTGCGACCTTGAAGTACCGTCCACTGGGGGAGCCGAAGTTTAAGGACGGCACCGCGAACACCGGTCTGCAGGACACGCTGGATGGGTGGAACAAGTACATCGCAGCGGTTACGAATGCCGCCCGCGCGGCCATGGACTCCGGAGATTCCAACGACTCCGGCTTCGATTTGGAGGTTTGGAACGAGCACACCTTCGGCAGCGAGTTTCTCCACGAGAAACACTACTACGAACCTCCCCGGGCATTCGGTTGGAAGCCCATCACTTACGAAAATCACGGACGCAAGGCGGAGGGCACGGAGGTATTCCTGCCCATGACCGTGGATCATGTGAACAACCCCGCCAGCGGACTTCGCGGGGTTAAGGTGATCTCGGGGTTTGCGAATCAGCGTCCGTCTGACAGCGGCACGTCCATGTGGCCGGGACAGGGCGGGTTCAGCCGTCATTATTACACGCACATTGATCCGCAGGATAAGATGATTGAACCCGGTCGCTTCAACGCGGCGAATATCGGGTTGATCGACAAGAATGGGAATTTCGTCGGCCAAAGACCGCCGAGCCGCGAGCCGTGGATCGTCGAGCCGGGGTCGTACACCATTCCTCCCCACAACGTCAGCTGTCCGGAGTTTTGGTTTTTTGCGTACAAATGCGAGTTCATCGTTCGCGATCTCCAGCCGTTTCCGGGGCCCTATGTCGGGCATCACCGATTTTCACATCCTGGCGATGGTAATGCCGCGGATGTTTGGATGACAGAATTCAACATCTTCCGCGGTGAGTATGCCAAATGGCTGGCCAAGGAAACAAAACTCGATCCTGCGCGAGATCCCAAGATCAAGGCCCTCATGCATACCCTGGCAACGAAAGGCACGCTGCGCACATATGTTTTCATGCCTCACAAGGGGCTGAAAACCATCTCGATGTATGCACCCAAGGGGAACGACCACGAGTTGAACATGCTCCCGGAAAAGTTCTTCTCGAGCCTCAAAGCATCCAACTACGAGCTCACGGAGACTGTTCTCGCGGAAACCGGTCCCCAGATCACCGTAATCAAACGCGTGACGGATCTGTTCAAAAACGCCGAACCCATCGAGATCGCCCGGCCATTGACGGTGGAAAAGATTGTCGAATACCAGCCACGCATCGTTTACAAGGACCAGGGCACGCCGGAGCTTCCCCACCGCTTTCACCGCGACGACCTCGCCATCCTGCCTTTTCAACTTGAGGCGGGAAAGTTTGCGATCGGATGCTATATCGTGACGCGCAACATTGCCCACGCCTGGGATAAATCCAAGGAGTTGGTTGACCCTGCGCGCTATGAGATGCCGCCGCAGGATTTCGATATTACGCTAAGCAACATCCGGGGCAAGGGGTGTGAGGCCAGTCTCTACGATCCGATCCTGAATGCCAGCAGCCCCGTGAAAGTGCTGGAGGGTTCCGATGACGCGCTCACCGTCCGGATTGCGGTGGTGGACTACCCCCGCTTCTTGATTGTTAAGGAATCTCAACCCGGACCGCTCATTCGCTCCCCGCGGCTTGCCACGAATGAGAACGGCAGCGCCACGCTCACGTTCTCGCTTGACCGGCCGGAGGCGGCGAAGGTGTCAACCGGCACTTTTCCGGACCGCACTTCGTTAGGTGTGACTGTGGTGCCGTCTTCTAAGGACATGCGGTTCGATATCCCCGCCCTGCCTGAGCAATCGGGCGTGCGGGTGGAAGTTAACGAGAATGGGCTCATTGCCCGGTGGCCCTTATGGGAGCATGACGTGGCCGGAGTTCATTGGCCGCGCATACTTCCCCTAGCGGTGGCGAAGCCTGCGACGGGAGAGCCTTCGACTGTTTCGCTCCTGCCGACCCTTCCAAAGGTCGAGCCGCCGATGGATTTCAGCGTCGGCGTGCCAGCTTCCGACGTCGGCGAGTGGAAGCAGCAAGGATCGAACTGGCGCGCAGTCGTCTCCTCGGCGCAGGGCAAGGCAGAGGTCGAGGCCTTTGTTCACCCTTCGTCCTACAACGAAATTCCGGCCAGCCTCCCCACGCTTTCCCTCTCCGACAGGGCCACCGCTCGTCAGGATGTTTGGCAGGGTTTGCCGTGCGCTGTTCTTGATTTGAAACTCGATCCGACCGCACATCCCGGTGAGCCGTTCTGCTTCCGCCGGTACTGGCTATTGCCGATGCGCTACGGGACGTTTGTGTTTTCGACCAAGGCTAATACAGAGGCCTTGCTGGAAGATGCCCGTGTGGAAGGCTTCCGTTCGACAATTCAGTTCAAGAAACCGTGAGGGCGACACGCGCCAGTCGTCTCCATCTCTCGAATGGGATGGAGATCGAGTTGCTTTTCGTTGACGAATTGTTTAGGGGTCTGGGTCGGGTCGCAGCGGAGGGTGTGAGCCTGCGGGGCAATCAGCGTCCTGCATTTGCGGAGATTCGATCGCCCGAGGGGGTGGAAGGTTTTGACTTCGTCCTGACCGATCAGCGCGAGCAAGACGGAGGGCACGACCTCTCGTTCAGCATGAAAACCCGCGCAACCGGTCTCCAGGACTGGATGACGCACGCCGTGCGCAATCTGCGCGTGACCGGAGATTGGGCATCGGTTGGGTCGGCTAATGCCATTCTTCAGTTGAGTCTCCGACCCATTAGTGATGGCTACGGAGGTAGGGAATTCATCGGGTTTTCCTACCAATATGAGTTTCGATCGGAGGACATCGCCATTTACCGCATTCTAGATCGCAGTTCGTGGGCGGTGGGCGGTTCCATTTCAGGCAATACATTCTGGCATCGCAGCGAGTTTGCGCCTTCGGTGATGAAGTTTGAGACTGCGGAGCGGGCTTACTCGACCGAATGGTATCTGCCCTCCGCACCGAACCCGAACATCTTTCAGTTCCGGCCCTTCCAGACGGATATGGAGAGCTTCACGATGACGACCTCCCCCTCGGGTGTGTTGCTAACGATCGCGCCACAACTCGCGCATATTCGGTCTCTTTTTGAGAAGCCTGAGGGAGTGGAAGAACTACTGCACTGGCACGAGCACTGCGGGGATTTGGCGATGCAGTTCAAAACCACACCCTTGCAGATCCTGTTTTCCGGCGGCCAACTCGATCACGTGGACGCAGTGAATCTTTACGAGGAGGTGAAACAGCGCGTCTCAGATGGGTTGCACAACCAGGCCCGCATACGTCGCGAGCGCATTACGACCTACGCCGTGCTCGAGGAATGGGGCTTGCCTGATTTTCGCAAGTACACGGATGCGATCCTTCCCCAGTTGCTGGCGACCGGAGCGGAGTGCGTATTTCTACCAAGTCAGTTTGTGAATAACATGAACACTCATGGCGTGGGGAACATGTGCTGTGTCTTGGATTACAAAGTTGCGGCATCCGTGGGTGAGGAGAAGGTTCGGGCGTTTTGCGATAACGCGCGTGCGGGAGGTGTCAGGGTTCAGATGTGGGGAAACACCGCGCTCTCGACGCTTCGAACGCTCCTGCGCAAGCCCGGAACGTCCGACGCGCTCCTAGATCTAAAGGAACCGTTTCTTCGAAATCCGTCGCACGCCGTCGAGGCAGATCACTATGCCCCGGCGTTTTCGGTACTGAATCTCCGGAACGAAGATGTGAGAGCGTACTGGCATCGCCATTGGAAAGACGCGGGCGAACGTTTGGGAATCGGTGGGATTTTCCTCGATAGCTCGTTTAATATTAGCAGCGATAAATTCCACTTTCTTTACCACCCCGACCACGAGGAGATTGGAGCCACGGCGGATCAGACTTCGCTGCTGGGCCATCTGCGTCCGAAGTTGGAACCGCCGCGCCGGATCACGAGCCAGTATTTTGCGCATCTTGAGTTGATTGCGGAAATGCAGGAGTATGGGTTTCAGTACTGCGGGGAGGACATCGGTGTCTTTGGAACCCACCGCCACGCGCCGGGGCTCGATGCCCGGCTCGGGAACCTTTTCCTTTGGGGCGAATGCCTTTGCGTGTTCGATCGTGCGGCGATCGAGGCCGCGGGTTTCGCTGAGGACGCGGTGTTTTTTCAGGGTCTCGCTTATCGAATGATGTGGATGCTGTACTGGAACTTTGATCGTGCGTCCATTTCCCTCCGTATTAGTGGGGGCACAGCAGCAGATGATCCCACAGAGTGGCAGCTTGCGCTCCTCCACGCGTTCAACAGAGTAAATGATCGCATGCTCGTTCGACGTGTATTGCCTGGCGAAGTGGGTGTGGCCTACGAATCTGAACAGGGCATCGTGTTGTGGGTCTTCGAGGATTTTCCATTTGATTCCGGGGAGGAAATTGAGGTCCACGAGATCCTTTCCGACGAAACGTTCGTATCGACGCGGTTTTTTGCAAAGAAACACCGTGTTTACGAGATAACTCCATTGGCATGAGGGAGTCCTTCGAAATCTCGCTGGCCTTCTGCTGGTGTTTGACAGACGTGGCGCCCGAGGAAGGTTTGCAGAGGGTTCGTGCTGCGGGATTTGATGGCATTGAGTTGTGGCCGGACGATCTTCGCCGCTTCGGGGCGCAACGATGGGCTGGGCTGCTACAGAATGCCGGGTTGCGCTGTGTGCAGCTTTGCCCGTACTTCGATTTTGTTTCCGGAACAAAATCCAAGGGTTGGAACGAAGAGCATTTCACGGAGTTTCTTCATGCGGCATTAGTCATGGGATGCAATCGGCTCCGAGTGTTTACCGGACCGCCCTGGGGTCCGGGACGGATTGGGAGCGCGCAGGCCACAGTCGAACAATGGACGGCATCCATTCTGGGCTTGCGTGAGTTTTGCGACGTCGCATCAGAACACGGAATTGAACTCTGCCTCGAGTGCCATGAGGGCGGGCTGATGGATACGAGCCACGGGGCCCTGCGGCTGCTCCATGAGGTGAGTTCGAAGAATCTGACCGTCAACCTCCAACTCCCGCTCGTCGGAGAGCACTGGTGCGACAGCGTGGATAGACTTGCCGCCTACACCCGGCATATCCACCTCCACAATTGGACGAGCGGACTCGGGGTGGGGGACCTGACATTCATTGACGAAGGGGCGTTCGACTGGGCTCCCGTGCTGACGCGACTTCGCGAGCGCGGTTGCCCGTCGGTCTGCCTTTCCGTCGAGCATGCCACGCACGATGGCAGACACGATCCGCTTGAAACCGTCCGTCGCGACGGTCGCTACCTTTCCACTCTGCGGAACAGCGTACTCCGACCAACTTATGCCCACTGAAGAATCACCCATCCGGCGGATCCACTACGTCCTCAGCTCGCATTGGGACCGGGAGTGGTATCAATCCTTTCAAGACTTTCGTCGTCGCTTGGTTCAGCTCATGGATCGCACCCTGGCGGACATCGAACGAGGCACGCTGCGCGGACCCTTCACCACGGATGGGCAGGCGATCGTCCTTGAAGACTATCTCGAAATCCGCCCAGAGCGTCGCGCGGCCGTTGTGGAGTTTTTGCAAACAGGAAAGCTAAGGAGCGGCCCGTGGTATGTCCTGCCGGATGAGTGGCTCGTCTCCGGAGAATCGTTGATCCGCAATCTGCAGCTCGGGCACAAGACAGTGCGTGATCTTGGAGGCGAACCTTCGCGGGCGGGATTTGTTTGCGATCTTTTCGGCCATATCAGTCAGCTTCCACAAATCTTCCGGGGGTTTGGAATTACGGAGGCCCTGATCTGGCGGGGAGTGGAGCCCAGGGCCTCCGCGCAATTGCGATGGCGCGGGAGCGACGGATCGGAGCTCCTTTGCTACCGCTTTGGCAAGGGTGGTTACTGCGATTACGGATTCAATGTACGGCGTATTAACCAGCCGCGGCATGAGTTTGACGCGAGGGTTGCACGCGAGGACCTCCTGACCTTCTTGGCATTGGAAGCGGAGCGAAACCGCATACCGCCCATCCTAATTCTCGATGGAGCGGATCATCTGGAGGTCGACGTGCGGCACTACCGCATATTGTTTGAGGAAGCGGTCGGGTCCGACGGCCGCTATGAAGTTCTCCACAGTACGCTCGATGCCTATCTCGATGAGGTGCGGCAGCACAGCGAGGCGTTTGAGGAAGTGATTCAGGGCGAGCTTCGGGAGGTCGGACGCCTGCCACTCAACGAGGACACACAGTGGCTTATCCCGGGGGTTCTTTCCAGCCGAGTGGACCTCAAGCAGGCTAATGCCGAATGCGAATCACTTCTCTGCCATTGGGCTGAACCATTCTCCGCCTTCGCCAGCACGCTCGCCCGCACCCGTTGGATCGAAGGCTATCTCCAAGTTGCCTGGCGCTGGCTCATCACCAATCATCCCCATGATTCCATTTGCGGGTGCAGCATTGATGAGGTCCACGAGGACATGCACTACCGTTTCGCGCAGTGTCGGCAAATCGCGGTCGCAGAAACGTCGCACGCGTTATCGTCTCTTGCAGCCGCCGTGGTGGGAGAAATCGGAAAGGAGGAATTCCGCCTGCTGGTGGCCCAACCGGTTCCCTCGCAGCTGGAGGAACCCGTAACGCTCACCGTTCGAATTCCGGCAGACTGGCCCTCCTTCGAGGAATTTTTTGGCTTCGAGCGTAAACCGGCCTTTCATCTCTTTGACCACATGGGGCGGGAGGTGCCGTATCAGCTCCTCGCTCAGAAGATGGATCAGGTGAACCGCCGCGATCGGCCGGATAAGTTTCCGGAAACTTATCGGACACACAACGTGACGATTTGTGCCCGCCTTTCGCTTCCCGCAATGGGGTATACCACCCTGACCGTGCGACCCGGAGTCACCCTTCCCGGGCCGGCGGGTGAGCATGTCCCGCCTGTGCGTCATTCGCAAACGCCGGGTCTTGCGATGAGCGAATGTTCGATGGCAAACGAGTTCCTCGCGGTTACCATCGAACCGAACGGCACCCTGACGCTCGAAGACAAACGCAGTGGAGAAATCTACCGCCGCCTGCTGACCTTCGAGGATGTCGCAGACATTGGCGACGGATGGTTCCACGGACCGGCAGTCAACGATCAGATGCACGTCTCTACGGGATCTTGCGCGCAGATCATGCTCGTCCACAACGGTTCGTTGCTCTGTCAGTTCCGCATCCGCACGGTGCTTGCCCTCCCGGAGGAGTTTGATTTTGCCAAAGGCTTCCGGAGCGAGTCGTTCAAGCCTCTTGTGCTCGACACCCTCGTCGGTCTGCGGGCGGGATGCGATCGCGTGGAGATTGAAACGACTGTCGATAACAACTGCAAGGACCACCAGTTGCGTGTCCGTTTCCCTACGGAGGTTCCCGCCGACACCGTTTTTTCGGATGGAGCGTTCGATGTGCTCGAAAGAAACATTGCGTTGCCAGACGATAATCACGTCGGCCGCGAGCTTGCCGTGGAAACATTCCCTCAGCACTCGTGGAGTGCTGTAACGAAGGGTCAACGAGGGCTCGTCGTGGTATCCTGCGGTCAACTCGAGTGCGCGGTTCCCGACCTCCCGGGACGGCCATTGGCGCTCACTCTATTCCGCGCCACACGTCGCACGGTAATGACGAACGGCCAGCCCGGGGGGCAGCTTCAGGGGACGCTGAGATTTGCCTACTGGATTGTGCCGCTCGCGGACGGACTCCCGCGGCGACGCCTGTTCGACCTCGGTGCGCAGCTTGCAGCGGGGGTGCGCTGCGTGCAATCGGATGGTCGCTCGGATGCCGTTGGCACGCTGCCCGCGGCAGATGCCTTTCTTCAGGTCGAAGGAGGTGCAGTGACGACAAGCGTCCGACGTGGCGCGGACGGGTGCGAGGTTCGGCTGTTCAATCCCGAAACCGTTCCCATCACCGCCCGCCTCGCTTTCTCCGAGGGGTGGTTCCACGCGGCGGAGATTGAGAGAATAATCACGATCGATTTTCTCGGTCGTACGCTCTCCACGGTCGAATGTGGGCCCATTGTGACACTCCAGCTGGAGCCCAAGGCGATCGTCACCCTGCGGCTGGCATAGCCCAATCTCGTGGGCCTGAGAGGAACGCCCGGTGGCCTGCAAAGGCCGCAGGGGCGCGGCGGCAAACCTCCGATAGACTTTGGGGATCAAACCGAACACATTTCGGTTTCGAATCCGCGCCCATCTCCGTTACGCCTTCCAAAAGAAAGAGTACCCGAATCCTCCATGACGTCTCCCGCCGCCCCGCATCCGCTCCGTTGGCTTCGGCGACTCGTATTGGCGATCGTGGCGCTCCTGCTTCTTGGAATCATCGTCGCCTACTTCGTCGTTGATTTCTCGGGCAGGGCGGCGTGGGATCGCGTGCAGAAGGAACTTACGGCAAAAGGGGAGTCGCTCACGGTTTCCGGGCTTGTGCCTCCGCCGGTTCCCGACGAGCAGAATTTTTTTGCGGATCCGCTTTGGGCAGAATTCTACGATCTTGTGGAAGAAAAGGGAGACGATGGGAAGGTTACCCGAACGACGCGATTGCCGAAGGGGCAGCGTCAGTTAGACGTCCTGACTGGCAGTAAGGTGCCGTCTGGAAAACGCACGGGATCCGTTCTAGAAACCGGCGAACGCCCCGACCTCGAATTCCTTGCGATGGAATTTCGCAAGCGTTCGCCGGAAGCGGCGGAGGCCGGTTCCGCCCCGGAGGCGATCTTGGCCGGTCTGTCGGCGGCCGATCCGATACTCGAGCGTCTCCGGACGCTGTCTGCGCGGCCCGAAGCGCGGTTTCCTCTCGACTATTCGCGGGGTTTCCAGATGGACGGCCTCCACTGGACCGTTCTCCTCTCCACGGCTCAAGTTTTGAACCAACGAATCCTCGCCGAGGTTGCGATGGGCCGGGGCGAGGAAGCTTTGGCCGATATTGTCCTCCTTTTGAAACTAGCCGACTCCCCGCGTTCGGATCCGGTGCTCATTTCCCTTCTCATCAGCTCCAGCATGATCCGGATTGCGGTGTGGGGAATCTGGTCCGGTCTCGACGCCCGGGTATGGGATGATGAACAAATTCAGGAGATCCAATCCATGCTTGGCAAGACGTCGGTGATGGCCGCCCTGCCGACCGCGCTGCGTTTCGAGCGCGCTGTGGTTGATGAATTGGTTGTCCCGGCGATCCTTCGGGGCGGATTGAAGGCGTTCGTTGGGACCTTGACCCCGGCTTCTCAGGAAACGAGTTGGCAGGACCGGGTCTGGTTTGAAACGCTCTCCTTCGTTTACCCCCGGGGACAACTCCTGCGCGACCTTGCGAACTACAACCTGGAAATCCAGCGCTACATTGGGGATCCGAGTTCGCTGAACGGGCAGGATCCGCCTCAGCCGGGAGCGTGGGACTCTCTCCTCAGCGCCGTGACCCGAATGGCCTTGCCCGCGATACGTGGCGCCTATCGCAGTGCCCTTGAGACTGAGGCTGTTATTCGCATGGGAACGATCGCCTGCGCGCTCGAGCGCTACCGGATGAAAAACGGGGCGTATCCCGAAACGCTCGAAGCGTTGGTTCCGGGCCAAATCGATCCACTCCCGTCCGACCCCGCCACGGGCGGTGGTTTTTTGTACAAAACGACGGCGTTCGGCTTCCTGATGTGGTCCGTGGGCTGGGATGGACGCGACGACCGCGGCGCATTGCGGGCGAGACGGGAATCTCCCGAAGGCGATTGGATCTGGCGCACTACCGCACCTCTTCCTCCAACCCCGCCGCCCGCGCCCTGATCAGGTGGCGTGTTTTGACTCAAAAGCGCGGACCTGCTCCAGAATGACGTCCGCAATGAGAGGTTCCGTTCCGATCGCCGCCGCGTAGTACAGGTCGCGCCCATGGAGCTTGTACGGGTTTTGGTGAAACACATCCGACTGGCTCGCCGCGGGGCCGATCTCCGCCCGGATGCCGAGAAGAACCGGGATGTCCTGGTAGCTGTGCAGACCGTCCGCTATGAAAAACGGCACCACGACCACGTTGGGTTGCGAGGTCAGCGTGAGCCAGTCCGAGACCAGCGGCGCCTCTTCCATGTACACCGCAAGGACCTCGGGATAGATGCCCAACGCCGCGATTCGTTCGACCTGATCCTTCACCGCCCGGGCCGAATTGTCGTTGAGACTCGTCCCGTGGCCGACAATGAGAAGACTGCTCGCGGAGGGGTCGACTCCCGGCGCAACCTCCGCCGCGCGGCGCAGGAGGACTTCCGTCATCCGCGCATGGTTGCCCACGGGTTCGCAGTAATGGACTCGGCGGCCGTTCCGCTCCGTGGTCGGCCCATCCAGACCCAGTTCTCGCGGGATCACCGTTTGGGTGAAATACCCCTCGCTGATGAAATTCGGGACGACAAAAACCTCGTCGCTCTCGACCGCGTGCCAGATTTCGCGCATGGACGGTTCTTCCTTCCAGAAACAGCACGCGACTTCGTCGAATAGCCCCCGTTCCCGAATCTCTTCCGCGCGTTCCCAGGTGGGCGCGGACGAATCGGGGTTCTGAGTGGATCCGTGGCCGACGATGACGAGTGCTTTGCTCATAATGTGTGATTCGTTTCCCGAGCGATCCGGGACGAGATAAAGGAGCCGGGGTCTACAGACCCCGTTCTTACAAAAAGCTTCAGCGTTCGCTCCGGATAAGGGTGATGGCGCGCTCCGTCACCATGCGGAGCTGCTCGTCGCTTGCTCGCCCGATGAACTCAAAATCCCGCTGCGCCCAATCCAGCGATCTCATTTGGTCTGCCAGAACAACGCCGGAGATCCCGGGCTTTACGTCGATCCTCACTTCGAACGGATAACCTTTCGCTTTCGAGGTGATGGGGCAAAAAACCGCGAGTCCAGATTTGCGGTTGTATTTCGATGGGGACAGGCAAATGGCCGGTCGTCTTCCGGCCTGCTCCCTTCCTTGCCGCGGCGTCATCGAAAGCCAGCCCACGTCGCCGCGCTCAGGACATGCGTCGCCTGTTACCACGCTTCGTTTCCGAGATCGGAGCCCCAATCTGCTTCAGTGTGTCGATTGCAGTCCGTTATACCATCAACCAGGGCATCGAGGTTCATCTGCACCGCCGCTCGTCTGATATGCAGCGCGCCACCCACCGCCTCAATTCCGATCATCGTCCCCTCCTCGAACTCGAGCTCCCGTGCGACCAGCGAGGGAATGCGAACGGCCAAGCTGTTCCCCCATTTTGAAAGTTTTGCCCTCACCCCCGCAATCTGGATCTACAACGGATATCCGTCAAGAGGGGTTCATTGGTAAATGGCGCTAAGTTAACGGCGGATCGGGATACTGCCCCTTCCGGGCTTAACATTTTCACCCTGCGGGACTGCCATTGACAATCCGATCTAGACAGCTAGCATGATAAAATGAAGACAATCGGGCTTTTCGATGCCAAGAACCGATTCTCCGAACTGTGCGAAACCGTTGCCGCAACTTCGGAGCCCGTGGTGGTTACGCGCCGTGGCCGTCCCCTCGTGCAGGTGGTTCCCGTCAAGCAGGATTCCGAGATGTCAGCGGTTTGGGCTTCAGTGGAAGATGGGCGCACGAAATACGGTCCGCTGGCGGACGAGTTCGACCTCCCGCCACGTGCGCTCAGCAAAAACCGCGAGTCTCCGCTGGAATGATGCGCCCGACGCACTTGTTGGACACATCGGTCTATTCGCAACGGCTACGACCTCATCCTTTGAGCGGGGTTGTTCGCCGCTGGCAGGCAATCGGTGACGCCGCTCTGGCGATTTCAGCCGTTTGCGAGGCTGAGTTGCGCTATGGCCTCGCGAAGAGGGGGTCAGCCCGGCTTTGGAACGAATACCGCGATTTCCTGGAGAACCGGTTGGTGGTGCTGCCCGTTGACAAACAGGTGGCCGATGCCTTCGGGGAGTTAAAAGCGCGAACGGAAAAAATGGGCAAACCGCGCGCAGACTTCGATTTACTCATCGCAGCGACGGCTCTTTCAAACCGAGTCATCTTGGCGACGTTAAACGTTCGTCACTTCGCCGAAATCCCCGGGTTGACGGTCGAAGATTGGAATGCCCCGGCTTGATCTGAAAGGCAGAAAGGGCTTGAGTGCAGCGAAAACCTGACTCTCGGTTAAGCCTAAATGCCTCAGTTCAAATTACCATGAAGAGCATGAAGATGAATGAGGTCCACGTTCCAACTTGGCTTGATCTCGTTCACCGGGTGCCCGCGTGAGTGCATCTTTTCAGCCCTTTTTGGAGCCATTTCCTTCATGCCCTTCCTGTCCTTCATGGTGAAATCAGCTCTTCCTTAGATGTGAAGTTCGGGATTTAGGTTAACAGGTTTCGCTGCGCATTTGGGTCAGTGGTCCACACTCCCCGGTCATCCGGATGTCGTTTCCAATTCGAAAATACCGGACATTCCGCAAGGGCGGGCATTTTTGCCAATCATCCGAACCCAATCCTCCGATGGCGGGGACAGGCCCTCCCAACAATACGCCTGCCAGATAGATCTGCACGCGGTGTACGAGGCCGGCGTCGAACGCCGCGCCGAGCGTTTCCGCACCACCTTCGATGAGGACGGATTTCACCCCTCCTCGGCCGAGTTCCTCCACGACTTCGCACAGCGGTTTGTCGTGAAAAACGCGGGTCCGCTCTGAGAATTCATCCGTGAACACGTGGGAATCACCCGGGAGGCGGCCCGATTTTGTCCAAATCACTCGAAGTGGTTGGAGTCGGTTTACGGGGTGGGGTCGAACCGTAAGAAACGGATTGTCGGTTCGAACCGTATTCCCGCCGACAAGGACGGCATCGACCGTGGCGCGGAGTTTCATGGCATCCCGTCGTGATGCGGCGGACGTGATCCAGCGCGGCCCGCCGGGCGGTCCTGCGATCCGCCCGTCCAACGACATTCCGAATTTCGCGATCACCAACGGTGTTCCGGTGACGATCCAATGATTCCATCCCGCGTTAAGTTCGGCGCACTCTGGACCCATGACGCCGACCTCAGTCTCAATCCCCGCGCTGTTCAAAATGTCCGCGGCCCGGCCGCGGTGTGCAGGGTTGGGGTCGGTCGCGCCCCAGACGACCCGGGCAAAGCCCGCCGCGAGGATGGCGTCGGTGCACGGGGGAGTTCGGCCGTGGGTGGAGCATGGTTCAAGCGTCACGTAAAGCGTGGCTCCGCGTGCATCAGAAGCCGACTTCAACCCGCGCAGTGCCTCGATTTCAGCGTGCGGCTTGCCGGCGGCCCGATGCCACCCCCGGGAGAGCAACTTCCCGCCACGAACGATCACCGCGCCGACGGCGGGGTTGGGGTGGGTTCGATGGAGTCCCCGCCTGGCCGCACGCAGCGCTTCGGCCATCCATCCTTCGTCGTCCGGGCTTGCCTTCGCGTTCAAGATGCCGACAATCAGGGAGGCTCACTGATCATGCAACTTTCCTTTCGCTCGCGGGAACATCTCTACCGTGGGCTGGCGACGTTACTCGAGAGCGGGCTGACTTTTTCCCAATCGCTCTCCGCGCTGCGTCAACCATTCGGAGGTTTGGATGCGGCGGTTAAACGCATGGAGCAACATGCGGAGACTGCTGCCGGGGCTTTCCGCTCCCTCGGAGGGGCTATCGATGAGAACGACACACGTCTGATTGCGGCGGCAGAGTCCGCCGGTCGCCTGGTTCCCGTGCTGCAGGATCTCGCCGATTTATACGAGGTCCGAGCCAAAGCGCGGGCGCAAACCATCCAGGGACTCCTTTATCCGATGTTCCTTCTCCACATGGGAATTCTCCTCATCGCCGCCCCGCGTGCAGTGTCTGGCGGCTTCGACGCCTATTTGCAGGCGATTCTGCGGAGTTTTGCCATGGTGTACGGGTTCTTTGCGGTCGTGGTCGTGTGCTTCCTGCTGTTCCGGTGGGCCATCAAGGAGGTGGGTGTCTTCGACCGTTTCCTGCGCGCCTTTCCGGTGGTGGGTCCATGGTTCAGCGATCCCGCCGACGCCCGGTTTTGCTACGCGTTCGCCCTCCAGATTCGCTCGGGCATTCCGATCCTTCGGGCGCTAGAGGAATCCGGGGCCGCCAGCGGACGCGCGTATTTGCGAACGGTTTGCCGCGATGCCGCGGAGAAAGTGAAAGCCGGTTGTGGTCTCGCGGATGCAGTGATGGGGGTGCGGTGGAGCTCGCACGTGACGCGCGCGATCCAAGTCGGCGAGAAAGCCGGTCGGCTCGACGAGCAGTTGGGACGCTCCGCCGCCCTGCTCAGTGGCAATGTCGAACAGCGCCGAAAACTCCTCGCGGAATGGATCCCGCGCTTCGTCTACGTCGGCGTACTCATCGCCATGGGCATAGAAATTGTGGGGAGCGCCCTGGGCACGTTCCAGAGCCTGAACAACGCGCTTAATCCGGAGTAACGGAGAACGACCCTCCCGGTGCGTTGCCTTCATCCCACACGGGTTGGAAAACCCGTGCTCCTTTAGCGGAGAACGGCCTTTCCAGTCCGTTTCTTTTAAAACCCACACGGGCAGAATGCCCGTGCTCCTTTCGTATTGTGCCATGCTGGCGCATTCGTGACGCAGTGGTTATTGAAATGCAGTGAGACACAATGTCTCAACAGAAACAATTCTCGCAGGCGCGAGATACACAAATAATTGATAGCCAGAATTATACGACTTCCGGTTTTTTCAGGCACTAATCCAGCTAACTGGTTCAATCGAGAAACTTCACATCTCACCAACATAACAAACCTATGAAACTCACTCGACTCAGTAACCCTTGCCTCACCCCGCTTACCTTCGATCGCCTGCCTTCGGTCAGGGATCTCATGGATGCGATTTCTTCCGACGCGACCCTCGTCTCCCCGTGGCGACCGCTGTTAGATTTGCGCGAAGACGCCGCCAACATCGTTGTTTCCGCGGAGTTGCCCGGATTGAAGCGTGAGGACTTCGAAATCTCTCTCCACGACGGACACCTGCGCATTGCGGGCGAAAAGAAAGCGGAGAGCGTCGAAGGTCAGAACAGTCCGTGCCGCACCGAGCGGTTTTACGGAAAGTTTCGCCGGGACATCCGTCTCAACACGGACGTCGACGCGTCGAAGGTTTCCGCCACGTATCGCGACGGCGTGCTCACGGTAACGCTTCCCAAGGTGGAGGCGGTGCAGCCCAAGAAAATCGACGTTTCCGTGGAGTAACCCAAGCCACCGAGACGCCATAAATCTGACCCGCAGTTCGTGAGAACTGCGGGTCTTTTATTGCCACGGCCTCGCCGAAAGGATTTGATCCCTAGACGCATGAGTCGTTCCCACCCGCAGGCGTCGTCTCTGCCGATTGAAGTCGAAATTGCCGATGTGGCGTTTGGCGGAGCGGGAGTGGGGAGGGTTGGCGGAAAGGCGGTTTTTGTCCCCTTCACGATCCCGGGGGAAAATGTCCGGGCGCATGTGCGTCGCAATCGGACGAAGTACGTCGAAGCGGATCTCGATGAAGTCCTCGTGCCCTCGGCCGACCGGGTGCTGCCGGTTTGTCCAGTGTTCGGGATTTGCGGCGGGTGCAAATACCAGCATATCGCGTACGAACGCCAACTGGAGATCAAGCGCAACCAGGTGGCGCAGGTGCTGCGGCGGCTCGGGAAGCTGACCGATCCTCCGGTGCTCGAGATGGTCCCGTCGCCCCAACCCCTCGGCTATCGCAATCGGATCACGGTGCATCGTGATGGGGGAACGACCGGATTTTATGATGTGACGGGTCGGCGGTTGGTCGACGTGGAGCGCTGCCCGATTGCGTCGGACAAGGTCAATGGCATGCTCTCGCGATTGCGGCAGACGCGGGTGGAGGACGGAAATTATTGTTTGAGCGAACCGACCGCAACCGGCGGCTTTCACCAGACCAATACGGCCGCGGCCAGGCGTCTTTTGGAAATCGTGGAATCTCTCTGCCCGGACCACGGCCAACGGTTAATAGACGCGTATTGTGGTTCGGGATTTTTTTCCCGTCGTCTGGTGAATCGATTTGATGAAGTCGTGGGAATCGAGTGGAGCGAAACCTCCATCGCTGCGGCACGAAAGAAGGCGGCGGTGAACGAAAAATACGTGCAGGGCGATGTCGGAGCGATCCTTGGGAACGTGCTGGCCTCCGGGTCCTCCCCGGGAACGATGGTCATCCTCGATCCTCCCGCCCGCGGTTTGGACAAACCGGTGGTCTCGGCGCTGCTCGACCACGCGCCTCAGCGGATTCTGTATGTGTCCTGCGATCCTTCCACGCTGGCGCGTGACCTTTCGCGACTTTCGGAAAAATACCATGTCGATTCCGCGACCCCGTTGGATATGTTCCCGCAGACCGCCGAGATTGAAGTGGTCACCGCCCTCTCCGTGAAAGAATGAAAACCCGCCGTTTCGGACGAACAAACTTGGACATGCCGATTTTTTCCTGCGGCGGCATGCGCTACCAGCAGAGTTGGGAGGATGAGGACCCGGCCAAGATTGACCCCGCCGGTCAGGCGAACTTGGAAGCGACGATCCGCCGTTCCGTCGAATTGGGCATCAATCACATCGAGACCGCCCGCGGCTACGGTAGCTCCGAAATGCAGCTGGGGAACATCCTGCCAACGTTCCCGCGCGAGGAATTGATCGTTCAAACGAAAGTCGGTCCGTCCAAGCGCGAGACGTACCTGGAGACGTTCAACAAATCGATGCGCTACCTGCGCCTCGACTACGTGGACCTGCTATCGATCCACGGGATCAACAACGCCGAGCTCCTTGCCGATTCTCTCGCTCCCGGCGGCGCGCTGGAGGCCTGCCGTCAGATCCAACGCGAAGGTCGTGCGCGGTTCATTGGTTTCTCCACCCACGGTCCGTGCGAAGCGATCACGGATGCGGTGAATACCGGCGAGTTCGACTACGTGAACCTGCACTGGTATTACGTGAACCAGATCAATTGGCCCGCCGTTGAAGCCGCGACCGCCCTTGATGTCGGGGTATTCATCATTAGTCCAAACGACAAAGGAGGCAAACTCTACGAGGCTCCGCCGAAGCTAACCGAACTCTGTGCGCCGTGGTCGCCGATGGTGTTCAATGATCTGTTTTGTCTGCGGCGACCGGAGGTTCACACGCTGAGTCTTGGTGCCTCGCGGCCATCGGATTTCGACGAACATCTACGCGCTGCGGAATTGCTGGACCGGGCGGACGAAATTGTTCCGGAGGTCGCGGAACGGATCCGTGCGGCGCTGGTTGCGTTCCATGGGAGGGAGTGGATGGAAGGATATTCTACGGGGTTGCCGGCCTGGGAGGACGTGCCGGGGCATGTGAATATTCAGGAGATTCTGCGCCTTTGGACCCTCGCGACCGGGCTCGACATGATCGAGTTCGCCAAGATGCGGTACAATTTATTGGGCAACGGAGGACATTGGTTCCCCGGGTTGAATGCGAAGGATATGGACGAAGGGGCGATTCGCAATTGTCTCGGGGATCATCCGTTCCGCGACCGCATCCCAGCGGTGCTTCGCGAGGCGGATGCGTTGCTGCGCGAGGCGCCGGTTGAGCGGTTGAGTTCGGCGGATTGAGGTGCGGAGTGAGAGGGGCTGCCAGCACCTCTTTGTTAGTCCCCATCAGGGGCAGGCTGCCCCTGACACTCTTCCGGTTCGTTCCAACGCGGCCCGGTTTGTCGCAAGTTGCTCCGCCCAGACGGTGTCCCACTCGCTGATTGGAGGGGTGATCCGATGGGTCCAATTGGCGGATCCCACCGCCCCGGGAACGTTGAATCGGTCCGAGAGGCCCAGGAGGTCCGTGATCATGTTTACGGCGAGCCAAGCGTTCGTTTTGTACAGTCCTTCCAGGAGAGCGGCACGGATGGGCTCACTGTAGGGTTGAGGAGTCTGGATGTCCGTTCGTCCACAAAACTCCAGCAGTTCCCGCATCGATCGGCGCGCCCAATCGGCGCGGCCGCCGTCGGGGGAGGACGAAAACGCGCACCAATCGTCCCAGAGCCGGTGGATGGGTTCGTGGTCGTGCGTGGCATACGTCGCAAGCGAGAGCCGGGGATAGTCCGCACCCGGCGTGAGTTGTCCGTACTGATTGCGTTCCCACTGTGGGATCTTGAATCCGGGGACCTCAAGTTTGAGAAGCGAAGGGCGGACGTAGGGTGCCACCTCGCCGAGATCTTCGGCGACGACCCGATGCTCGCCCGTTTCCTCAATGATCATTTTGAACAACCTTTCGCCCTGCTCACGGTTGAGCAATTGATTCTCCAGGGTGGAATCATCCCGCAGCATGAAGCAGGGCAGTCGGCCGTCGGTCAGGCGCATCGCCTCCTCCTTCGACAGCGGAAGGAATTCCCCGTTGCGCTCCGGTCGCCACGGGAAGCTGTAGATCCGGAAGAATCCCAGCGCATGGTCGACTCGCAGGAAATGAAAAATCCCCCGCATGCAACGCAGGCGTCTCCTCCACCAGCGATAGTTGTCCCGTTCCATCGACTCCCATTTGTAAAGGGGGAAGCCCCAGTTCTGACCCCATTTTGAGGTGAAGGGGTCGGCGGCGAACACGTGCTCCGGCGGAGCGCCGCAGGAGCGGCTGAGATCGAAGATTTCGGGTTCGGCGAACACATCCGCGCTGTAGAGGCTCACCCCCACCGGGATGTCGCCCATGAGCGCGACGCCCAGTTTTTCGCAGGTCTCCTTCACCCCCGCCCACTGCGTGTGGGCGATCCACTGGACGTATCCGTAAAAGTGCTCCCGTTCCCGGAACTTGCGCCGTTCCGCAGCGGGTAATTCTTTCAACCACTCCCGGGCGGCGGCCGGCGAACGATGTTCCTCGGGCCATTGGTCAACAACCTCGTCCCCGAGGTGCGTGGCAAGCAGTGCGCGAAATAGAATGTAGTCCGCGATCCACTCCTCGTTCTCCGCAAGAAATTCCATGAAGGCCGACGCCCGTTTGGTTTTCTTCCGGAGTTCCTTTGATCGGAAGTTCGCGTATGCCGCAGTCAGAAGCTCCCACTTGAGGTTCGATACTTCGCCGTACTGAACCGGTCCCGCGAGCAATGGCACAAGACGCTCCTCGGTTGCAATCTTCGCGTACGCGTCCTTTGAGAGATCAGGCAGAATCCCGGGAATCGTCGCAATGGTGATGGCGTCGATCGCAATCGAACTCAGGATGTTGTACGGACTGTGGTCGCCGCCTGTTTCATTGATCGGAAGAATCTGCAGAACGGTGAGTCCGTTCCGTGCGCACCAGGCGGCGACTTCCTTGATCGCTTCCGTGTCGCCGATTCCCAGGTCGTTCGTTCCTCGAACCGCGAAGAGCGGTGCCAGAACGCCTGCGTGTTTTTTGTCAGGGTGGAGAGAAAGCACACGCGCACTAAGACAGAAAATGACCACCAACGGAAGCAGCGGTGACCAAAAACTGACCGGTTGGGTTCGATCGGGGGGCGTCTTTAGCTGACGTAACGGAAGGGAATAATTTTTGGCGAGCGTTTAGCGAGCCCTTCGCGAAGTTGGCACGCTGGCTGCTTTACGTACTTCATAGATTTTGAGGGGCGGAAACGTCTCGGATGGATCACGCAGCCCGGTCGCAGGGCATTCGGAACTGGCTTTGGGGGAGGTCTTTCCGCAGGGGCGATCGGGCTGCATGTCCAACAGAAGCGCTGAAAACGCTGGAATTTGAGGGTTGGTGATCGCCGCAGGAGGGCAGGGTAAGGGAGTAGGGAAGGAAGGGAACGGGCCTGCGGCGAACCGAGCCTCCGGAAGGGGAGCGATGTACTCCGGTTGCTTCGTACTACTGCCTCGTTTGCCTGTCGCTTGTCGGTGCGGAAATCGGTTCAGCGAGACCGTCTACCCATCGGAGGGGAACGCCGTTTGCCAGTCCGAGGATGGAGCCCACGACCGCGCCGCGGTGGCAGTTGTCGCCGCCGACTTCCGCGTTGGCACAAACTCCGGATTCGAAATCGTCGTGATACTTCCACGCCAGATACAATGAGGCGGGAAACGCATCCTGAATGTAGCAAGCGGGACTCACGCGAGAGCCGATCACTTTGAGATCCGGCTCGCGTAACCACGCGGCTGCCGTTCGTGGTGAGAGCCAATCACTCCCCTCCGCCTCAATCGCCTGCCGAACGCCGGATCCCTCAAGAATAGCGGTCAGGATTCGAGTCAAACACTTGGAGGCCCGTTGAACGTCTTTTTGCCGATGCGTCAGGCTAATGTGTTCACCCACCGATGCGTCCAGGACATGTTTATCCTCGGAGAGGGCGGCAAATAGTGCGGGAACAGGCGCGAGCCCTCCGATGTGAATGTCTTCCACCGCGCAATCCGTGAGTTTTTTCCCCTGGGCATGGCGGGTGAAGAAACCCCGGTGGACCTCTTCCACGTAGGTGTCTCGGTGGTGGCCGGGTTCCAGAAGGAACGCGGTGTAATGGCTCAGCCAAAGGTTCGCGTCGTAGCCGTTATTCGCGACGATCTGTCGATACAGTTCGACTGCCAGCCGGAAGTTCAGCGTGTTTTCTCCTGCCGCAAGGAATTGGTGGTAATGCACGCCCCTCTGCCCCCAGAAACGCGCCTGCTCCCGCAGAATGTCGCCCTTTGCGTTGAGCGGCGTGTACGAAGACCGCCAGAGAATGCTGTCGGGATGTGGGTTCCGCGGGGCCAGGTACTCGCGAATCTGTCCATAATCCCGACGCAGGGCCGCCCGGTCGTAGTACCAATGCACCGGCATCGCCAGCGCATCCGCCGCCAACGCACCATGAAGAGCATCCAGCGGATCTCGAAGCGTCCTATTCATAGTGTCAGTTCGCGCGTCACGCGAGTCTGGACGCCCGTAGATGCGGGCTTCTGTCCGGTACGCTCAGGCGGAATGCTGGATGATCTCGACCTCGTACCCTTCGGGAGCGTCCAGGAATCCAATGATCGAACCAGAACCGGTGTGGTGGGGGCCATCCGTGAGCGGATACCCCTTTGAGGCGGCATGCGCGGCAAACGCGTCGAAGTCGTCAACCTGGAACGCGAGATGCGTGAGATCCGGCCCGACTTGAACCGGGCCACTCGCGTCATATTTGCAGATCTCGATGAGTTCCTCGCTGCCGGGAGCCTTGAAGAACACGAGTTCCGACCCCCGCCCGCTCTTGCTGCGGCGTACTTCCTCGCATCCGAGAACCTCTTTGTAAAAAAAGACCGTTTTATCGAGATCGTGGACCCGGTAACGTGTGTGGAGAAGCTTGGTAACCATCCCGGGAGCCTAATGGGTGGACTCGGGAATCGCCAACCATTTGGCGAACAGAGTGACAGGGGCAGCCTGCCCCTGCGTCCTGACAGAAAAAAGGGCGTCCGCCCTTTTCATCCTTCCCGGATTTCCATTTGACAGCCGGGGGTGCAACGGTGCATCTCAGTCGCATGGAGAGCCGATTACGGCATCAACCCTACCACCAATGAAATCTCTATTCCTCGCCTTCGGCTTTCTCGCCGCCTTCACACTTACGACACCGAACGCCGCTGCGGCGGAGAAACAAAAAATTGCGTACCCCAGCGCTGATGATGCGAGTTTCATCATCACCGTCCCGAAGAACTGGGAATTGACCCCCGCAAAAGAGGACGAAGATTATTTCCATGTGGAAGGTCCCACGGGAGCGATTTTTTCCTTCCGGGCGATTCCCGGCGGCAAAGACTCTTTGGACGAGGCGATCGAAGCGATGGTGAAGGACATTCACGAACGCTTTAAGGACATGGAACTCGGCGATGCCCAGGATTGGAAGCCCAACGGACTGACCGGATTTTATGCGATTGGCACCGGGAAGGACAAAGAGGGTGTGCCCATTCGGATCGGTGTGGCATGGTGCGCGCTTAACGATGGCAAGATCGCCGAGGCATGGTTCATCACGGATCTTTCCGATGAAAAGGGTCTCGACCAGGCGAACGAAATCATCAATTCGATCGAGTCTCCGTAGTCCGCAGATACAGCAGGAGCCGGGGTCTCCCGACCCCGTCCTGGTGCACCGCTTTAGCGGGATGTTCTGCGAGTCAGACGCGCGATGATCTCTGTGGCATCCTTAAGGAATCCCCCGTAAAGCCCCGCAGGGTCTTCGATGCCATCCAACGGCAGCGACTGATTGGCCACTTTGGCCAGTTCCACTTTCCTGCCGTGTGCGAAAACCGCTTGCTTCCGAAGTGCGCGGATAAGTGAGCCGTCCTGAATGTAGTACCGCATTTCCACAACTTCCGTTGGAGCGTTGGCTCGGCTCCTCGACGTTCTGAGTGGGCAGGAAAAAGCTTGATTGCAGGGCCGCCTGCGCCCCGAAGGCTTGCCCCGACAGGAGTTTGAAGGGAAGTTTCCCAAGGCTTTGCTCGAATCGCGCTGCTCCAGGGCCGACGGCCCGGCATTCCTTAGCCCAGCTCGTTAGGGCTGGGTTTGGTGCAGTGGCGGAAGCTGCGGGCTGAAAGTCCGCGACAGGGCGAGAGCAGGGCTGCACGCCACGCCTCCACCCATCCCGTCCCTTCAGGCCGGAGTCACCCTTTGTTTTCCACCCAGCCCGTTGGGCTGGGCTAACGAATCGCACACCGGTGGTGCGCAGAACGCCGTTCGCCGCACGAACCGCAACACTCAGCACCAGCAAAAGCCTCAACTCTGAAGCTCCGCAACCTGCTGCTTTTACCCACTCAATTCAGCGAGGAGCCGGATACTCGAAACCTTCGCTTGGATGGCCTCGATGAATTGTCCGGCGAGCTTTCTTACGTCGGCGAGGATGTCTTCCTCGGTTCCGGGTTCGGAGAAGATCGAATACTGGAACGTCTCCACCTCGTCCATCAGACTCGTTGCCTTGATGAGGAGATCGTGTGGATTGCCTGCCAACGTATCCAATTCGCCTATGCCGGCGTTCATCTTGTTCAATAACACTGGCACGGCGTTAACCTGCTTGTTCGATAGCTTGAGTCTCTCCGCGATGCTCAACCCATTATCCGGAACCGGTTCGAGAGTCCGGACCCGCTCCAGGGTGTTCTTGGCGTCCGCTTGAAACAAGGAGAGGGACTCCCTTGTGTTTGCCTCCATCAGGTGGGATTCGGTCCGGCGAATCATTTCACGGAAAACCACCGCGGTGCGACCTGTCGCGGAGGCGTCCATCGCGCCAACCATTTTTGCCGCGGAGTTCATGATGGATTGTTGGGGTTCGCGGCTGTCGGTGCCCAGATAGTGGGTCGCCGCCTCCACGAAGGATGCAGACATTGTGTCGCCGCCCACGAGTTGATCGACCCGGTTAAGGAAATCCGCGTCACTTAAGTGTTCCAACTCGGTCGCGAGGAGCGCATCCTCCGCATTGTCCGCTTGTTTTCCTCGGATCAAATCCACCTTGGAGTTTAGTGTGTCGACTGTCCGCTGCAGCCGCTCGCTGTAAGCGGAGACGTCGTTTGGGGTTAAGTAAAGGAGCGCCTTTGGTGCGGGTGCGAGTGCTTCGGATCCTCCGGCCTTGAGTATCTCTAGTGCCTTTCCGGCGCAGTTATTCGTTTTGCTAAGGAAGCGGTAACCGAGTCCGGCATCGCCGGTTTGCAGGCGCCCGGCGTCCATCCATGCGGCTTTCGCGCGTAGTTCGCGATTGGCGGATTGGATGCCCTTTTCCGAAAGTCCGAAGAGGTTGAATCTCTTCTGACCCGGTTGCGGGTTGATTCGGTCATTCACTTTCGACTGCCGCTCAACGCTTTCCCCCAGCAGCGGGAGACAGATTTTCATCGGTCGCATCCCCCAATCTTTCTCCCCCACCTTGCGTTCCTGGCCAGGCCGCGGGACGTACTTCGCCGCGTCCTCCCACTCGCGAAGGGTTTCTGGGCTGAGGGAGAGCAGTTGTTTGTTCTCTGCCTCAAGGTCGTTCAACTGGTCGTCGGGTTTGTTGAGTAAAGTGGCGCGCTGTGCCTCTGACATCGTCAACATTAGCCCCGTTCGTCTCTGGAGATACGCCCGCGCGTTCATGCCGCGCTCCAATTTCTCGGCGGTCGCGCTTCCCAGCTCCGCTGTTTTGTCCGATTTGGAATCCTGCATATCGGGCGTTTTCAGAGAAAGCATGCCGTCTCTCTTCCCGCGGTTCGTTTCATTAGGCCACCAGCTCACGTAATGGCGGGTCTTGAGGTCGCGGTTTTTCAGGTCGACCGCGGCATGACCGGGGTGGGATTTGCTCTCGTAGGGCCAGATCCGCATGGTGACGTTTCTCGAGAGGTTCTTGGCATTCCCCGACCCCTGATACGTCTCCGCGGCATTCAGCATCTTGCGGGCGTTTCTGGCGCTTAGCCCGGCTCGTAGGACGTGACCTTTGTCGATCATGCTCGCCGCTTTGTCGGCCGCTTTCTCACCGTAAACATTCGTGAGTGCTTCAAGAAAGGTGTTGAGGGTGTTTCGATTTTCCGGGGTTTCGGAAAGCATTCGTCGCAGGAGCGGGAGCTTGGAAATCCATGAGCAAAGTTTTCCACCGATCCCGTTGCCTTCGTTTTGAACAACCACCGCCCCACCATTGCCCTGATCGGGAGTGAACTCCGCATTTAAGCGACCTTTCGCAGCGGCTTGGGCCCGGAAGTCGTTGGCCGCGTTAATCCAGATATTTGCCATGGCCGGCGTCAGGTCATTAAGCCAGATCGTAGCTTCGGTACTCCGAAGATGGCGGCGCTTCCCCTGCTGGAGGAAGGTCGGTATTCATGGCTTCCCGCATCGACTCCAAAGTCGCCACGAAGTCTTCGATTGCGGCGCAGAGGTCGGTACTCGTGACGTAGCCGGAAGGGATTGAGCGGATGAGAAGCACGGAGTCCGATTCCCTGTCGAGACAAACTTGCCCGGCGCCTCGAAGGGCCAAGAGGAGATTGGTGGCGAGAAGATTCTGGAGGGACTCGTTTTCTCCCTGGTTCGGGGCCTGAGTCAGGAGGTACTCGCTGAGGTCTGCGAGCGGGGCGACCAGCATCCAAACCGGGTCTCCAGCCTTGATGGAGATTAGCAAATCGGGATCAAACGAAAGCGTGCACTGGCGGTCTTCGTCCAGTGTGAGCGTGGGTAAACCAATGAGTTTGCCCAACTCCGACACGATGGCGTCCTCGCTCGATTCATCCACTGGGGTCAAGGGTGCGCCCAGGGTTTTCGCTGCGAGAAGCGTCCGCGTGTTACAATTGCGTGACAGCGGTGGTTTGCTCTTGCGGGACACCGCGTTGACGAAATGTCCGCCGCCCGGCATTTCCCGCCATGCTGGCGAGGATCATTTCAGCGGCCCTTCAGGGTGTGGACGCGCGACGCGTGGATATTGAGGTCAATCACGCGGGAACCGGGGAAACGAAGGTGATTGTCGTCGGGTTGCCGGACACTGCGGTGCGCGAGGCAAAAGATCGGGTGCTCACTGCACTTTGGAACAGTGGACTGAGGCCTCCGATGTTGGGGCGGCTCACGTTTAATCTGGCACCTGCAGATCTTCGCAAGGAAGGCCCGGGGTTTGATCTCCCCATGGCGCTGGGTGTGGCGTTGGTGAGTGAGGCGTGCGGCGATGCGGCGATTGAGGACTACGTGTTCGCGGGAGAATTGGCGTTGACCGGCGAAGTCCGCGCCATTCGGGGAGGGCTCTCGATCGCAATCGACGCGCGGGCGCAGGGTCGGAAAGGCGTTGTGCTCCCGTCGGAGAGCGCGAACGAGGCGGCGATTGTCGAAGGAATCGATGTCATTCCTGTCCGCAATCTGCGCGAGGCGGTGGAGTTTCTTCAGGGCAGGCGAACCATTTCGCCAGTGCGGCGGGACGCTTCCGAATGCCTTTCTCGCGCGGATGCGCCCGGGGTGGCGGATTTCGCCGAGGTGCGAGGGCAGGAGACCGTGAAGCGAGCGCTGGAAGTCGCCGTGGCGGGGGGACACAACGCGCTTCTGGTGGGTTCCCCGGGTTCCGGGAAGTCCATGCTCGCAAAACGGGTTTCGTCTATCATGCCACGCCTTACCCTCGAGGATGCCATCGAGAGCACCAAGATCCACAGTGTGTGCGGCTTGCTCGGCGAGGGGGAATTTTTGAAGAACGAACGCCCGTTCCGCTCGCCGCATCACTCGATTTCCGACGCCGGGCTGATCGGAGGTTCCAGTCCCCCTCTTCCGGGTGAAGTCAGCCTCGCCCACCGTGGGGTGTTGTTTCTCGATGAGTTGCCAGAATTCCGGCGAACGACCCTTGAAGTGCTTCGACAACCCCTGGAAGACCAACAGGTCTGCATCTCGAGGGCGACAGGCTCCACAACCTTTCCCTGCGACTTCATTCTCGTTGCGGCGATGAACCCCTGCCGGTGCGGCTACCACGGGGATACCCGCCGCGCATGCCGCTGTTCCGCGGCGGAGGTCGAGCGTTATCGTTCGCGCATCTCGGGTCCGCTGATGGACCGCCTGGACGTCCAAATTGAGGCTCCGGCGGTCAATTATGACCACCTCATGGGGGAATCGACCGGAGAGGCTTCGGCGGTGATTCGCGAGCGGGTGGAGGCGGTGCGGGCGATACAGCGTGCGAGATCCGGATTGCGCACGAATGCGCGTCTGCGGCCGGAGGAGCAAAAGCGGTTTTGTCGGCTCGATTCCGACGGGCGCGCTCTGCTTCGGAGCGCAATGGAGCACCTCGGGCTCAGCGCCCGGGCCTACGACCGCATCCTGAGGCTCTCGCGCACGATCGCCGATCTCGCGTCGGACGAGACGATCCGCGCGCACCATGTCTCCGAAGCGGTCCAGTACCGATCGCTGGATCGAAAGGTCAGCCGGTGACAATCCTTATCGCAATGCCTATCGCGGATGCCTCACGAATGGCGTGGCAGCCGACTCCTACGGAAGAGCAGAAGACCCACCAGTGCCGCGGGGACGAGCAAGTGGAGGATCCCGGGTTCCGGCACGGCCGTGATGGAGAACGAGTGAGCTCCGTTGCTCCCCACGGCCCACGTTTCCCCGCTATTGTAGGAAATCCACTGTTCGCCGAAAGTCGCATAGTCAGTCTGCGGCGGCGTGACCGAAGGATCCGAACGCGCCCATTCGAATGCGGTGCTGGTCCCCTGCGCGGAAATCACCAGCCAGTAGGTGGTATTTGCGGCCAGCGGAATTCCAATCGAGGTGAAGGTGAATGTTCCGAATCCCGAATTGGTCGAGGTCGGGGCGGTCAGCGACGCGATTTGTTGACCCGGGCTCGATCCTCCATTCGCGTTAATGCTCAGGTAAGCCACATCGGCAGGGGCGACGTAATCGTGCAGTTGCATCGACACTTGCGTCACCTCGAGCGGGGTGGCGCGAGTAGTGAACGTGACCGCGCGCCGCGTCTCGCTGGAAACCCCTCCGGAACCCCCGTTGTTTGACGGGAGATTGGAAAGGATGGTCCACTGCGCAGACGCCGTAGCGGGCCCCATGAAGGCCACGATAACGGCCACGGAGAGCGCGATAAACCCCGCGTTCAAATGGATCGAGCGACGTTTCATATCCGTCCGTATCAGGCAGACGACCGGGGAAGTCAACCCATAGACTGTATCAAGTTCCCAACTGGCCGAACGGGTGCTTGATTAAGGTGATTACTCAGGTGCCAATCCCGTGGGCCCGAACAAATACCGGGTCGAAAACATTATGTGTGCCTCGCGATACCCGCTGGTCCCTTCTTGCGAAGGTTGCCCGTTTGTTCGATGGCGAAACGGAAGTCAACTTGTTAGCTTGACGTCATGAAGGTCACGGCCATCGAAAACCCCAGAAGTCGGCAGCAGGCACTCGGTCAGTTCCTCACCTCGTCGCCTTTGGCTGATTTCATGGCTTCGATGTTTGGGCCGCTTCCGAGAACCGTTCGGCTGCTGGATGCGGGCGCAGGCGCAGGCGCACTCACTGCCGCGTTTGTCTCCCGGTGCTGTAAAAAACGCGACGGTGTCCGTGCCGTTGAAGCGACGCTTTACGAACTTGACGGCAAAATCTTGGACGCCCTTTCCTCGACCATGCGCGATTGCGAGCATCGATGCGCCGATGCTGGCATTCGCTTTTCGTTCACCATTCAATCCGTGGACTTCATTCGAGAAATGTCGGCAAGTCTTGCGGGGGATTTGTTCGGAACGCTGCCGCCTGCCTTTGACGCCGCGATCGCCAATCCGCCCTACCGCAAAATCAATACCGACTCCGCTGAACGAAGGGCGCTCCGTTCCGTCGGCGTTGAAACCAGCAATCTCTACACCGGCTTCATTGCGCTCATTCAGCGCCTGCTCGTTCCCGGGGGACAACTCGTCGGGATCACGCCACGGAGTTTTTGCAATGGCCCATATTTCCGTCCGTTTCGCGAAGATTTTTTGAGCCACCTAGAGCTTCGCCGCCTTCACGTCTTTGAATCCCGCCAAGCTGCCTTCCGCGACGATAGCGTGTTGCAGGAGAACATCATATTCCACGCCGTAAAGAACCGACACCAGCGCGACGAACTCACTATCTCCAGCAGCAGTGGCGAGCATGGCGACGACATCACTGAGGCCGTCTTTCGTTTCGCCGAAATCGTCCAACCGCGTGACCCCGAAAAGTTCATCCACATCCCGTCAACAGCCAACCACGCCACGGCCAAGGAGACTATGGACGGTCTTCGCTCCAGCCTGGCGTCGCTGGGGGTGACCGTTTCTACCGGGCGCGTCGTGAACTTCCGCCTCAAGGACTCCCTGCGTAAGGAACCCGAATCCGGCACTGTGCCCCTGCTCTATCCTTGCCACTTCAATGGAGGCGCCGTCCATTGGCCCAAGCTCGAAGCTCGCAAGCCCAACGCCATCCTCGACAACGACGTGACCCGCCCGTGGCTCGTCCCCTCGGGCGTTTATCTGCTTACGAAGCGTTTCACCTCGAAGGAAGAGCACCGCCGCCTCGTCGCCTGCCTGTTCGACCCGGACTTGGTGAAAGCGAAGTGGGTCGGCTTTGAAAATCATCTGAATTACTTCCATGCTAGCGGTCAGGGCTTGGAGCGCACCTTCGCCATTGGCCTTTACGCCTTTCTGAACTCGACCATCGTTGACCAGTATTTCCGACGCTTCAGCGGGCACACGCAGGTGAACGCCACCGATCTGCGCACCCTCGCTTATCCAGACCGCGACACGCTCCAAGCAATGGGCCGCGAAACCAAAACCCTCGCTCTGTCGCAGGATGAAATTGACCAACTCGTCACCAAACACCTTCATGCCTGCCGCTAAACCCAGCCGCAAAGCCATCTCCCGGAAGAAACGCCTCGCGGAAACCATCGAAGCGCTCACGGCATTGCAGTTTGGCCCGAAGCAGCGGAATGAAACCGCTGCCTACACGCTGCTTGCCCTGCTCGACCTTCAGCCGGAAGCCGCTTGGACTGAAGCGCAGGCTCCCTTGCGTGGCATCACGCCAATCATCGACTTCATCGCGACCGCCTACGGCAACCGTTACGCGCCCAACACCCGCGAAACCATCCGCGACGATGCCGTAAAATTTTTTGGTAGAGGGTGGTCTCCTGCTGCGCAATGCTGATGACCCAAACCGCCCGACCAACAGTGGCAAGACGGTGTATCAGATCGAGCCGACCGCCCTCGCTCTCCTTCGTAGATTCGGCACCCCCCAATGGACT
>Ga0247836_1001062_pt1 | contig 46826 bp, 44 predicted proteins | sample LaCruzMarch2015__4_FD_187116 | JGI IMG/M metagenome (GOLD analysis project Ga0247836, IMG submission 187116) | Freshwater microbial communities from meromictic Lake La Cruz, Castile-La Mancha, Spain - LaCruzMarch2015_14m | ecosystem: Environmental > Aquatic > Freshwater > Lake | place: Spain... | reverse complement strand
CTGAATCTCACCCTCAGGCGTAATCGGACCAGGCCCAGCCTCCTGGGCCCACCCAATCGTCGAACCTGCCAAGCATAAAGCTGTGCAAATCAACGCTTTAAAATTGAGATCACTTTTCAAGTTGAGAACTTATTAAAGATTTATTTACAAAATCCAAGACAAATATCCCAACCTAAATATCTACTTGTGAGCGATCTACGGATTGATGCGCGACTTCATCTCCTCACACGCCCCCCGTACCTCCCGCATAAACATTCCCTCCGCCACCATCCTCGCCGTCGCCTGCGCCAACTGCATCGGGTCGGTTTGCACCACATCCATCCGACACACCAGACACCGACCCCCCCCGTAAGGCCAAATCCCATAGATGCTGATCGATCCAAAGTACCCCCTCGATACGTAGTAGTTCATATCTACCACCTCCCTCCTCCCACCCGCGCCCAGTCGCGATACCCCACACCCCAACGCCACCGCCGGACTCTTATCCACCTCCATCAACTGCCAGTAATCGTTCACCGCAATCTTTCCCTTTTCGTCGCGGCCCCCATAAGCCAAGGCCGTCAACAGAGGCCGAAACTCGTCCTTTACAGGTCCATTTTCCTTCAGCACCTCTCTCAACTCCGCATCAAAATCTACCTTCGCGTCGGGGCCCGCTGGCACCCCAATCGTCTCTTTCCATCCGCCCCGATGAAAATTTTGCACCAGCTTTGTCAAAACCTCCACCCAACCCCCAACCTTCTCCTCCCCGATCCTCTCCACCTCCTCAGAGTGCAGATGCAACTTTCCCTCTCTCTGATCCTGTACCTGCAGCATCAAATCATAGGGAAATCCCGCCAAGGCCTCCCGAAACCGCGCCCAATCCGAATCCTGCGGCGGCCTCGATATTTTTTGAAAAATCTTCACCGCGCCCCCACCCTGCCACGGCATCGTCTTTCCCTCCGTCGGATCAAATTGTAAAATTGCTTCCGCCACCCTCTCCGGCTCCCCCGAAACCATAAAGAATACCTTCGCCCCCAAAAACCCTGGCCTTCCCCCCGCGATCATCCACTTCTGCCCCACCATCTCCCCTTTCTCCACCTCCTCCATCGGCACCGCAAAACCCATCCTCCCCAGATCCTCTTTCCATCCCCCGATTTTAGTTTCCTGCGTCACCCCCTGAGCCTCGGCTCCCTCCCGCAACGAGATCTCCTCACCCCAGACCCCGCTCACCCCCATCCACCCCCAAAGCAAGATCTCTCTTAAAGCATTGACTTGAAACCCTCTTCGCATAGGGTTTCTTTCCTATGGCTCGGCAGACAAAAAGCAAGATCATCACGGTCAACCGCCTCCACGATAAAGATACCGGCTCCTCGGATGTCCAAGTCGCCCTCCTCACCGAACGCATTAATCACCTTTCCACCCACCTCGAAAACTCGGTCAAAGATTTCGCCTCCCGCCGCGGCCTCCTCACCATGGTCAGTCGTCGCCGGCGCCTGCTCGACTACCTTCACCGTACCGAACCAAAACGGTACCGCTCTCTTCTTGAAAAACTAAAACTGAGGAAATAAACCCAACCCCAAAACCCTACCCCCCCAAGTCCCTTCGAGCGGGAACTCCCTGACCAGCCCCAGCTGAGCAGATGACACCACGCAGGCCCCCCAGCCTCCGTGGTGTCCTCTGAAGCCACTCGGGCCACTCTTCGAATTCCTTACCCGCCCCCAGTCTCTCCTCTTTCTGGGCCGTGCTCGCCCGTGACCCACCCAATCCTATGAACACAAACCATAAATCCCTCACCGCCCGCTTGGGCGATCGCGATATCCACATCGAAACCGGCAAACTCGCCAAATTGGCCGACGGCGCCGCCCTCGTCACCATGGGCGAAACGGTCATCATCGTCACCGCTGTCTCCGCCACCAAAGTGAAAGACGGCCAAGACTTCTTCCCCCTGACTGTCGAATATAAAGAAAAAGCCGCCGCCGTTGGCCGTATCCCCGGCAGCTACTTCCGCCGCGAGGGTCGCCCGACCGAAAAGGAGATCCTCACCTGCCGCATGATCGATCGGCCCCTGCGTCCCCTCTTCCCCAAAGGCTACTACTACGATACCCAAGTCATCGCCATTCTCCTCAGCGCCGACGGCCAGAACGACCCCGATATCCTCGCTCTCAACGGCGCCTCCGCTGCCCTCATGGTCTCCGACATCCCTTGGGCCGGACCCATCGCCGCCGTCCGGGTCGGTCGCGTCGCCGGGAAATTCATCGCCAACCCCACCCATAACGAAAATGCCGAGAGCGACCTCGACCTCGTCTACGTCGGCACCGAACACGAATCGCTCATGATCGAAGGCAGTGCCAAAGAACTTCCCGAAGCCGAATTCAAAGCCGCCCTCGAATTTGCCCAGCAGTCGATCCAACCCCTCATCAAAATCCAAAAGGAGCTGGCCGCTTCCCACGGAAAAAAGAAACGTCAGGCTCCCCTTCTCCTCGTCAAAGACGAACTGCTCGAAGTCGCCTACAGCGTGGCCGGTTCCCGCATCGAAGCCGCCATCTACCAACCCTCCAAGGTGGATCGCTATAAAGCTGTCGAGGCCCTCAAGGACGAAGTCAAAACCAAGATCCTCGAAAAATTTCCCACCGCCACTCCGTTCGAAATTTCCCAAGCGTTCGACTACCTCCAGAAAAAAGCCTTCCGCACCAGTATTCTGGACAAAAATAAACGCTGCGATGGTCGCCCGGCTGACCAGATCCGCAATCTCACGGGTGAAGTCGGTATTCTTCCCCGTTCCCACGGTTCTTCCCTCTTCGCCCGAGGCGAAACCCAAGCCATCTGCCTAGCCACTCTCGGACCATTAGACGAAGCCCAGCAGATCGACGCCTACACCGGCGGATCCGATAGCAAACGCTTTATCCTCCACTACAACTTCCCGCCCTTCTCCGTTGGCGAAACTGGTCGGTTTGGTGGCCAGAGCCGCCGCGAAATCGGGCACGGCGCCCTCGCCGAACGCTCCCTCGAACCCGTCATCCCCTGCGGATCCGAATTCGGCTACGCCATTCGTGTTTCCTCGGAAATTATGGAATCCAACGGCTCCACTTCGATGGCCTCCGTCTGTGGTGGCACCCTTGCCCTCCTCGACGCTGGCGTCCCCCTCAAATCCCCCGTTGCGGGCATCAGTGTCGGACTCGTGACCGAGTTCGATGCCGCGGGCACGAAAATGCTCCGTCACCAGATGCTGACCGACATCATTGGCAGCGAAGACCACTTCGGCGATATGGACTTCAAACTTTGCGGCACCGCCAAAGGAGTCACTGGATTCCAACTCGATCTCAAACTCCCCGGTCTCCCCTTGGCGATGCTCAAGGACGCCGTCGACCGCGCCACCAAAGCTCGTCACGACATCCTCAAGTTCATGGCCACCATCCTGCCCGGCCATCGCGACAAGCTCTCCCCCTACGCTCCCCAGATCGAGATGCTTAAGATCGCACAGGATAAGATCGGGCTACTCATCGGACCAGGTGGCAAAACCATCAAAGGCATCTGCGCCGAAACGGGCGCCGAGGTGAACGTGGAAGACGACGGCACCGTTCGTATCTACGCCAACACCGGCCCTGCCATGGCTCGCGCTAAAGAGCTCATTTCCGGCCTCACCGGCGATATCGAGGTCGGCAAGACCTACAAAGGCCGCGTCGTCTCCCTCAAGGATTTCGGCGCCTTTGTCGAAATCTTTCCCGGCCGCGACGGCTTGGTTCATATTTCTGAGCTGGCGGAAGGCCGAGTCGAACGCGTCGACGACGCCGTTAAGATGGGCGACCTGATCGAAGTGAAATGCATCGGAGTCGACGATAAAGGCCGAGTGAAACTTTCCCGAAAAGCCGTTCTCCGCGAAGCCGCGGGCACCAACGGCGCCCCGGGACGTAACTAAACCGAGGAGGATACAACCATGGCGCTCTCCACTGGCAGTAAAGCACCCGACTTCACCCTCAAAACCAAACGGGGCGAAGACCTCAAGGAAATCAAACTTTCCGCGAACTTCGGCCAAAAAAAGACCGTCCTCCTCTTTTTCCCCCTCGCCTTCACCGGCGTCTGCACAAAAGAGATGTGTGACGTCTCCAGCGGCCTCTCCGCCTACGAAAAGCTTAATGCCGCCGTTTACGGAATCAGCGTCGACTCCCCCTTCGCTCAAGAGGCGTGGGCCGATAAGGAAAAAATTCAGATCCCACTTCTGAGCGATCTCAATAAGGAAGTGAGCAAAGCCTACGGCACGCTTCTGCCCGATCTGATCGGGCTGGGCTCCGTCAGTGCCCGCGCCGCCTTCGTCATCGATAAGAGTGGCGTCATCAAGTACTCCGAACAGACCCCCACCCCACTCGAACTGCCTGACTTTACCAAGATCCAAACCGCCCTCTCCTCCTAACACCTTTTCCCATTTGGAGGGGCTACCAGCACTCCGGTTGAGGCACCCTTCGCATCTTTTCCCTTCTACGGTCTGGGGCAATTTTCTATTTTGTCGATATGCCTTACCGGCTCGAAATCATGCCTGAGGCTCTACGAGATCTTCGTGCCCTACCCAAGCATCTCCGCCGTTCAGTCGGCCATAAAATTGACCTGCTCCAAACAGGATTTTCAGGCGATATCAAAAAACTTTCTCTCCGACACCACGAATACCGTTTGCGAGTGGGCTCGCTCCGCGTCCTCTTCACACTGGAAATCAACCAGATTCGCATCTATGCTGTGAAACAGAGAAAAAAAGCCTATGAGTAACACCTCCACCGTCCCCAAGCCTACTTTGGCCAACTTAGCCCGCGAAATGGCTAAGATTCGAGAGCGAATGGAAGACATGGAGGACCTACTCGAACTCCGTCATGCCGTGGACCGAAATCAAGGCCGCCCCGGCGTCCCCTGGACCAAGATTAAATCAACCGTCATTCCAAACTCAAAATAGGCAACTTTTTTTCCCGCCCTCTGGTCGAGGCCACCTTCGCACCTTTCCGATTTTCGCTTTTTCGCTCCCGCTCGCCAAACCCCCACTCCTCTCTTGACCCCCACTTCCGTCATGGAATCGTAAGATGATGAATCATCTCTTACTTATCGCCCTGCTTGCTTTATCCATTCCCACCTTTGCCGCGATCGAGCCGGGCGAGACCGCGCCCGACTTCACCCTGAAAGACTCGAAAGGCATCACCCACAAGCTGTCCGATTTTCGGGGAAAATTTGTCGTACTCGAGTGGCTCAATCACGAATGTCCATTTGTCAAAAAGCACTACTCGGGCGGCGAAATGCAGAAGCTCCAAAAGGAGTACACCGCCAAGGGAGTCGTTTGGCTCTCCATCATCTCCTCCGCCCCTGGCAAACAGGGCCACCGCACTGGCCCCCAAGCCGAAGCTGATACCCAAGACAAAAAAGCCTCTCCCACCGCCGTCCTCCTCGATCCCTCCGGTGAAGTGGGCCAACAATTCGAAGCCAAGACCACCCCCCAAATGTATGTCCTGAACCCCGATGCCAAAATCATCTATGCGGGGGCAATCGATAGCGTGAAGTCAACTAACGCGGCCGACGTCGCCCAAGCGGAAAACTACGTCCGCCTCGCCCTCGACGCCGCCTTGGCCGGAAAACCGGTCGCCACCCCATCCACCCAGCCCTACGGCTGCTCCGTTAAATACTAAATCGCCGCCCCCACTCCCCAACCCCCCCCCATACTTATCCATGTTACAATTGTAACACCTATAAGAATACTCTCACCGCTCCCCTCGCCTCGCCGGGGCTCGGCGTCTTTAAACTTGGGCAATCACGCTTTTCTTTTTCCGTGCCTCGAACTTTAAATTTGAATTGGAAACTAAAACCCACCCGCCGCCCTCACCGAAACCCCAGCCTCCTAATTTTTACCCCCAGCTTTTCCGAAAGCCGCTCCTTTAAGCCCATCCGTCGGCCAATCTCGTGCCTCCTCGTGGAACTCAGGCACCGAATGTAAACCGCCCCCTTAAACCGATCGACATACTCCAGCATCGATTCCTGCGCCGTCTCCTCCCCCGCCACCGCCGCCCACAACTCCTGCAACCGCACCTCCCCGCCCCGCACCCGATTCTCCACTTTCTCCACCACCTCCGCCAAGATCCGCCTCCGCGCCCCCGCCGCTTTCGCCCGCAAATCCGGCTTGAAATTCAGCCCCGCCTCCCCCGCCGCCTTTCCATACAACTCCAACTCCCGCGCTGTCATCCCTCTGCCATGCGCTTGCCGAAACGACTCCCGTAATCCCGCCGCCGAGGCCTCTCTCGAGGCCAAAACATCGTACGTTTTTTTCTCAATCTTAATCTGATCCACATCGTTCGCTCTCCTCCTCCCCAAACACTCCAACTGCACACAGGCCCTCGTCTCTAAATACTCCGCCCTCGTCACCTTTAACCACGGCCGCTCCACCGTTCCTTCCCCAATGTATCGGTACAAACCCGCCCGATCCGCCGCCGACCTCCGCCGAATCGATTTCATCTCCCGCCCCAACCCCAACATCCGATACGCCCCCAACTCCTTCTTTTTGCTCTGACTATCCCCCTGACTCCACGACATGTTTCCCATCCCCCAACTTTACTCGCGCCAAAAGTAAACCCCCTAGTAAAAACCAAACCCCATTGAGCAGAATCGTCCCACGCATTCCGAATAACGCCACCCCACCTCCAAACAGAAACGGCCCGACAATTCCGGCCAACTTCCCCGCAAAACCCCAAATCCCAAAAAACTCCCCCTCCCGCCCACTCGGCGTTAGCTCCGCCACCGCCGCCCTCCCCGCCGATTGCAACCACCCCATCCCCACCCCCGCCCCCGCCGCCACCAGGTAAAACGACTCCGCTGACCGACTCCACCACGCCCCCACACTTACCCCCACCCACAATCCCAACGCCCACAGCAACACGGGCCTCGCCCCACTCCTGTCCTGCCACCGCCCCGTCCCCAACGCCCCCACCACCGCCGCCACCTGCAGGACCACAAATAACTTTACCGTATCCTCCAATGTAAAACCGATCTCCTTCGTCGCATAAATCGAGGCAAACCCCACCACCGCACTCAGCCCCGTTAGCGCCGCCCCCAACCCCAGCAGTAACCGCCGCAACTCCGGCCGCTCCCGCACCGTTCCCCACACCGCCCGCCAATCCGGCTCACTCGTACCTCCCTCTCCCGCCACCGCTCGCTCCCGCAAAAACAGAATCGTGGGCAGCGCCGCCACCATCATAAAACCCGCCACCGCTGGAAATACATTCCGCACCGCCCTCTCCTCACCCCCCAACATCCACAGCGCCAACCCCAGCGAAGCCAATCCCCCCACGTAGCCAAAGCCCCACCCATACGCCGAAATTTTTCCTCTCTCACCCCGCGGCGCCAACTCCGGCAAAAATGCCGCCACCAGATTTTCCCCCAGCAAAAACGCCGCGTTCGCCCCCACCAGCAACCCCGTCACCATCGCCACCCCCCACCCGGGTAGCCCCATCAGCGCCGTGCCCGCCACGCAAACCACCGTCAGCCCCACCAGCAATCTTTTCTTCGCCGCCCTCCGATCCGCCCATCGACCCAGAAAAGGCCCCACCCCCATCGCTACCGCCGCCGAGGCCGAAAGGGCCGTGCCCCACGCCCACTCCGCCCAACTCGCCCCACCACAAACGGTTTTGGTATAAAAAATTCCCCCCACCACCGTGATCACCACCGTGACGAACGCGCTGTTGGCAAAATCGTACCAACACCACGCAAAAATCTCCCCCTTGCCCGCTGGCTTTCTATCTTTCATCACTTCCCATTTGCGCGCCGATCTTTTTCAAGTACTCCCACGAATAAATTCCTGTCCCGTGCCCATCCTCCCACGTGGGCTGAATCCCGTAGCCGCCCACCCGCTGCATTCCCCGGAGCCGAAAACTCTCCGCCGTCAGGAAACTTGTTTGCGCCGGCACAGGTCGAGTCAACCCCGGTTCCCCACAACAGGCCGCACAGGGGCAGTGCCTCCGGATCTGTTCCAGTGGAAAAAAACTTTCATTTCCATCCGGCCAGCGAAGGGCCAACTCACTCCCGATCACCTGCAGATCGGTCGGGGCCTCCAAATCCGCCTAACTGGCCAGAGGAAAGTCCGCCGTCAGCCGCCGCACTTCTCCCCGCACCCTCTCCAAACCCGCCGGATCATTCCGCATCTGCAATGCCTCATGAATCAAATTGGCAATATCAAACATCTCCGACTCCTTCATTCCCCTCGTCGTCATCGCCGGGGTTCCCAATCGAATCCCCGACGGCCTCATCGGCGAGGCTGTATCAAACGGAATCGAATTTTTGTTCGCCGTAATCCCCGCCGCATCCAACGCTTCCTGCGCCACCTTCCCATCCATCCCCATCGGCCGCAGATCCACCAGCAGTAAATGATTGTCCGTTCCGCCCGAAACAATTCGATATCCGTGCCTCTTCAACCCCTCCGCCAACGCCCGGGCATTTCGCACCACCTGCGCCTGGTACTCTTTGAACTCAGGCTTCAACGCTTCTAAGAAGCAGATCGCCTTGCCCGCGATCACATGCATCAACGGCCCGCCTTGCACCCCCGGAAATACCATCGAATCAATCTCTTTGGCGTATTTCGCTTTGCACAAAATAATTCCTCCGCGCGGGCCCCGCAGTCCCTTGTGCGTGGTCGTCGTCACAAAATCCGCGTGCGGCACGGGATTGGGATGCACCCCGCCCGCCACCAAACCAGAAACATGCGCCATATCCGCAAAGAGCAGTGCCCCTACCTTGTCCGCGATCTCCCTCATCCTCGCATAGTCCAGCAATCTCGAGTACGCCGACGCGCCCACCGTGATCATCTTGGGCTGAAACTCCATCGCCGCTTTCTCCAATAGATCGTAATCCACCCGCTCCGTTTTTGGATCCACCCCGTAGTGCTTCACCGTGTAAAACATTCCGGAAAAGTTCTTCGGGTGCCCATGGGTCAAATGCCCCCCATGCGCCAGATCCATCGTCAAAATTTTGTCCCCGTGCTTTAAAAACGCGAAGTAGACCGCCGTATTCGCCTGCGCGCCCGAGTGCGGCTGCACATTGGCATGCTCCGCCCCAAACAACTCCTTCGCCCGATCAATCGCTGCCTGCTCCACATCATCGACAAACTCGCAACCGCCATACCATCTTCGTCCCGGATATCCCTCGGCGTACTTATTGGTCAGACACGACCCCTGCGCCTGCATCACCGCGGGACTAGTGAAGTTTTCTGATGCGATCAGCTCAATATTTTCCGACTGCCTGCGATGTTCCAAACGAATCGCCTGCGCCACCCGCTCGTCCGTCCGTGCCAAATCTCGCCCCACCGGATCCCCCCCTCTTCCTCCACCCAACTCGGCCAACTGATTCACCGCCGCCTCGTGGCGTGCCCCCCGAAACGAGGCAGAGATCCACGCCTGTACACTCGCTCTCGCGTCCGAGGCCCCCAGATCATCCGCCCCCAGACAAAGCACGTTGGCGTTATACTGCTCGCGCGCCAGTCGAGCGGCCTCTGGAGAATTCGCCACCACGGCTCTCACGCTCGGAAAGCGATTCGCCGCCATACAAAGCCCAATGCCAGATCGACCCACCAAGACCGCCCCCTGCAAACGCCCACTCGCGATGGCCATGGCCGCGACCTTGGCAATCTCCGGAAACTCCTCCGTCCCTCCCGCGGCTAACATCACCGTCAAACATCCCTCTTCCCGCAGCACTTCGGCTGCTTCCGACTTCAAAATCTTGCCCGACGCATCCCCCGCCAGCCCAATGGCCATCGATCCGCTCGCGCTGACCCCCTTCCCCACCCCGTTCCGCACAATCTCCAGCAGAGACGGCATCGAATCCGCCAGCTGATCCCGACACGCCCGATAAGTCTCCCGCGATTGCCCGATCGGATCGTCTACCTCCCGCTCATCCGGCGAGAGCCCAGGCTGAAACTCCCGCAGCATGAAAGTTTTCTCAGCCGCCGAGGGATACAAAAGCAGCAACGAATCCAAATGCCCGTAGGTCATGACAAAGATAAAATCTGCGTGGCGAACCATCTCCTGCTGGATCGGCCGACTCCGCATCCGACTAATATCCAGCCCCCTCTCCTTCATCACCTCAACCGCAAAGGAGCTCGCCGGTTGCCCCTCCACCGCTCCAATTCCAGCCGAACCAACTTGGATATCTTGATGCCCATTCAGGTGGCTACGGAAGAGCTCCTCCGCCATCGGACTGCGACAGACATTTCCCGTACAGACAAAAAGAACGTTTTTCATATTAGCTGGTAAAAGAAGGAATTTGCCCTCGAAAATGGCACGGGTCAAATGATGCCCGACGGCCCGGGGGAATCTTTCTTAAGCCCCGCAAAAGATCTCCCGCCCGCTGTAACCCCTTGTCTTGAGGGGGTCTTTTCGGCTCATCCTTGCCCTCTTTTTCCGACCGCAACTCCTCCATCTCCGCATCCTCACCCTGGAGCAACAACGCCTCATTCGGTCGCTTGATCGCGGGGACCTCCGCCACCGTCGAAGCAATCGTCGCCTCGCCCCCCGGCCAGATCTCCGTATCCACCACTGACCCGCCGGCCAAATTCAGATCGGGCGGCAAGGGTCTGCCCAAAGGGGCTTGCCCACCTGGCAACACAATCTCCCCCTGCATTCGAAAAAGGGATCGCCCCGTCGAGAGACGCGTCTCCGTCAACCACCCCATCTGACCCGCCGTGGATTGCCCCACCAAGATTGCCCCACCCCGCTCCTGCAAAAGATAGGCCAACAACTCTCCCGCCCCCCGCAACTCCGGCCCCACCAAAACAATCAGCGGATATCCCGCCCCCAAACCCAACGGCTGCCGATCCGATCGAAAGACTTTCTCCCGCCCCGCTCCATCCCGCCACGTCAATAAAACCTCCCCCGGGGTCACAAACAAACCTGCCACCTCCGCCGCCGCTTCCAAACTCTGGGCCGGCTTACACTCCCGCAAATCTAACACCGCTCCCAAAGGATTTTTTTCCTTCCACACCACCCAATCGCGACCCATCGCCTCCGCCACCGCCACCCCCAAACTCCTCACCCGCCAGTAGGCCACCGGCCCCGGCAAAAGCTCCGCCACCCACGGCCGCTCCGGGGAGGCCGCCTTTCTGGCCTCAGCCACCGACCACCTTCCGCCCGACTGCTCCAAAGCCTTTGTGATTTTTGCCGGACTCGCCTCCTCCGTTGTCCCTAGCAGACGACCGATCTCTCCCGCCTCCGCCCCCTTCAGTGTCCCAACCGGTTGCGGTGTCGGCACCGCCGCCGGTCGTGCCGGAGCGGTCGCCGTCTCCGCCTGTGCCGCCGGCCGAGCCTTCGTTTTCACCCTTTCCACCACCTCCACCCACTTTTTCTCGAGCTCGGGCAGACGGGGAGCCACCCCAATCCCTAAAACCAGTCCCACCAAGAGAAAAGCAGCTGCTTTGGCTAAGTTCATCTTAGTCCAACCTTAACTTTTCACCCCTCGCCGACAACTTTTTCTAAGGCCCGATGCCCAATATCCTTGCGAAAATGTTGCCCCGAAAAATGTATTTTTCCCACCGCCCCATACGCCCGATCTCGGGCACTTCGCAAATCCTTTCCCCAACCCGTCACCGCTAAAACCCGCCCCCCCGCAACCTCCACCCCATCTTGGCCCTCCTTGGTCCCGGCATGAAAGATCGCCGTCCCCATCGTCTCCTCACCCATTTGGATCCGCTGCCCCAACACCGGCTTCGCCGGATATCCCTCGGCCGCCAGCACCACCGTCATGGCCGCCCCAGACCCACTTTTCACTTTCACTCTTCCCAATTCCCCCTCCGCCGCCGCCACCAACAAATCCCACAGCGGAGAATCCAACAGCGGCAACAAGACCTCCGTCTCCGGATCCCCAAAACGACAATTATATTCCAACACTTTCGGCCCCTCCGCCGTCAGCATCAGCCCCGCATACAGCACCCCCCGATATTCGATCCCCTGCTTGGCCAACCCCGCCAAAGTCGGCCGCAAAATCTTCTCCTCCACCTCCCGCAACAACTCTGGCGTCGCCCGCGGGGCAGGCGCATAGGCCCCCATCCCGCCCGTGTTCAAACCCGTGTCTCCCTCCCCCACCCGCTTATGATCCTGCGCGCTCGGCAACAAGACCAAGCTCTTGCCATCCGTCACCGCGTGCAGACTCAACTCCTCCCCCACCAAAAACTCCTCCACTAAAACTCTCGCCCCCGCCTCGCCAAACACCCGCGCCTCCATCATTTCTCGGACGGCTTGCCCCGCCTCCTCCCGACTCGGCGCAATCACCACTCCCTTGCCCGCCGCCAACCCGTCCGCCTTCACCACGATCGGACACGCCAAACTCTCCAAAAAAGCCAGCGCCTTCCCCACCTCGGTAAAAGAGCCCGCCCGCGCCGTCGGAATTTTCTGCTCCACCAGTAAATCCTTGCAGAACGATTTACTCCCCTCCAACTGCGCCCCCCTGGCTCCCGGACCAAAAACCCTCACCCCCACCTCCCGCAACCGATCGGCCAACCCCGCACATAGCGGAGCCTCCGGCCCCACCACCACCAACCCAGGCCTCTCCCTCTCCGCCCAACGCGTGATCCCCTCCATGTCGGTCGCCGCCATCGGAAGGTTGGTCCCCACCTTGGCCGTTCCCGCATTGCCCGGCGCAAACCACACCTTCTGCACCCGCGGATCCTGCGCAAACTTCCACCCCAAGGCGTGTTCCCTCCCGCCTCCTCCCACAATCAAAACCGTAATGCTCTCAGCCATGCAACCTCCTCTTCTCGCAACTTGCAGGATTTTCGAAAGCAAACATTTACCCCGTCGGCCAAGGTTTTACCGAAGCCAACAATCCGCTACTCTAATTCATCATGCCTCCCTGCCCCTTTCTTGCCCTTTCGGATCGACTCCGCCTGACGGGACGCAAACACCCTCTCCCCCTCCACCAATCGGCCGAAGCGTTCCTGCGCCTACTCCAAACCGAAAAAGGGGCTCCCACCCCCACCCCACTTCGCTTTCGCCAAGTCGCCCAATCCATTCGCCAAACCGGAACCTACGCTCTCACCCCATCAGAACTGAACTACGGCTGCCGACTCGCCTGGCGAAACAGCGTCCGCTGTGTCGGACGCTTTTTTTGGTCCAAACTGGATGTCATCGATGCCCGCCATCTCCGCACCGAGGAAGAAATCTACCAGGCCTGTCTGCATCACCTGACCCACGCCACCCGCCACGGCGACATTCGCTCCACCATCACCATCTTCCCCCCAGCCGATTCTCGGGGTCGTGGTCCCCGCATCTGGAACTACCAACTCAGCCGCTACGCCGGCTACCGCATCGGTAAAAAACAGATCTTGGGTGACCCCGCCGAAGCCGATTTTACCGATCTCTGCCTCCGCCTTGGCTGGAAACCACCAAAAAAACGGACCGCCTTCGACCTGCTTCCCATCCTCATCTCCCTGCACGATAAAAAACCCCGACTCTTTCCTCCCCCCAAAAAAGCCACCTTGGAAGTTCCCATCCGCCATCCCGACTCCTCCTGCCTCGATTCCCTTCGCCTCCGCTGGTTTGCCCTTCCCGTTGTCTCCAATATGAAACTGGAAATCGGCGGTCTCTCCTTTCCCGCCGCTCCCTTCAGCGGTTGGTACATGGAAACCGAAATCGGGGCCCGCAACTTTGCCGACGAAAATCGCTACCACCTTCTGCCGGAAATCGCCCGACGGCTCCGTCTCGATACCTCCCGCCCCACCACCCTCTGGAAAGATCGGGCCCTCGTGGAACTCAACCGCGCCGTGCTCCACTCCTTCGCTCAGGCCAAAGTCCGCCTGATCGATCACCACTCCGCCACCGCCTCCCACCTCCGCTTTGAGGAGGACGAAGCCCAAGCGGGCCGACCCGTCTTTGGTCGTTGGGATTGGCTCATCCCGCCCCTCTCCGGTTCCCTGACCAAACTTTGGCCGCGCTCCTACGACCCGACCGAATTTTCCCCCAACTTTCTTACCCAAAAACGGCTTTACTAATCGTGAGCCTCCTCACTCCTTTTTGCCTTTTCCTTCTTTTTCCTGTCCTGACCCACGCCCAGGCCCCATCTCCCTTTCCTTGGCCCGAGGGCGAAAAACTCACCTACCTGATTGAATGGGGACCCATTGACGCCGCCGAGGCCACCTTCACCGCCCGACCTGAACCAAAACGGGACGGCATCGAACGGTTCGAACTTTTCCTCCGCTCTCGGGGACCCATCGAAGCCTTCTTCCCCATCCGTACCCGCATCACCTCCCTCACCCAACTTCACCCTTGGCGCACCACCGAATATATTCAGGACCGCAACGAAGGCGGCAACATCCGCCACCGCCGGACTCTGCCCGACTACTCGGTTCGGCTCGGACGCTTTTTCCCTGCTCCCGGAAGAACCGAGGAAAATTTCGATATTCTCGAAGGGCCGTATGAGGATTTCGGCTCGATGCTCTACCATGTTCGCGCCTACCCGTGGAAAAAGGGCAGCGCCGTCACCTGGCAGGTAATCGAAAACAAAGAACCTCTTTTCGCGAAAATCTCCTGCTCCCAAGTCGCCCGACTCGAAATCGACGATCGCCCGCCCCTGCCCCTGATCGAGATTTTTGGGCAACCCCACGGCCCCTCCTCCCGCCATCAAGGCTGGATGAAAATATGGATGACCGATGACGCCCGCCGCATCCCCATTTTTGCCCAGCTCAAATTTCAATACGGCACCTTCGACATACGTTTAATTCGTGGAGGCGGTCCCGAACTCGATTACCGCCCCGACGGCGAACCCATCCCCATTTACTCCGAAACGGAATCTTCCCCAAAACCCTGACTTTTTCTTCGCGCATTTACCCTCCTAGCCCGAAACTATCCCATGCTCCGCCTCATCCTCGAAGCCTCCACCCCCACCGTGACCTGGCTCTGGGCCCACGACCAGACCATCCTCCACTCCGGCTCTCTTGCTGGCACCGTCGCCGCGACCCTCATCCCCTCGCTGCAAAAAAATCTCCCCACCCCATCCCCGGCTGACCAGATCCTCGTCGGCGTCGGCCCCGGATCTTTTTCCGGAATACGATCCGCCATCGCCTCCGCCCAAGGAATGGCCTCCGCCTGGTCTTGCCCCGTCCTGCCGATCCGCAGCACGCACGCCATCGCCCAACAATTTCCTCACATCACCACCTTGGGTATTTTTTCCGACGCCCGCCGGGGCGATGTCTTCGCCACCTACTACGCCAACGGAAAACTATCTCGCCCCACGACCGTTCATCCGATCGCTCATCTTCCCGAACTTCTCTCCCGCTCCTCCTTAGCCGTCACCCCCGACTCCCTTCCAGGCATCCCCCAAGAAGCTCACCCCTCCGCCCTTCACCTTCTCTCCTCCCTCACCACCCAACCGCTCGAACCCGATCTCCCCCTCGCCCCACTTCATCTTCGACCAGCCGTCACGCCCGCTGCCTGACCCCTTTTTTGACTCTCGCCTGACTCCTTCCACCTCTACTCTCGGGGGGATGAAAGCCCCGCGCGATGCCCGCACCTGGTGCGAGTTATCTCTCTCCGCTCTTCGCAACAATCTCCGTGTCCTCCGTCGCGCTCTGCCCAAAAAAGGCCGCCTGCTCGCCGTGGTCAAAGACGATGCCTATGGACACGGCCTTATTCCCATCACCCGCGCCCTCGCCCGAGCGGGATGCGAGGAGTTTGGCGTCGCCTGCGCATCCGAAGGTGTTCAATTGCGCCAAGCCGGCATCCGTCAACCCATCCTCCTTCTCGGCTCCACTCTACCATTTGAATTTTCCACTGCCCTCCGTCACCGCCTCACCATCACCCTCTCCTCTCTGGCCGAAGCCCGCGAACTCGCCCGCGCCGCCCAGCGCGCCCGCATTCCCGCTCTCATCCAAGCCAAACTCGATACGGGTATGAATCGCCTCGGTGCACCCCCGGCCGAATTCCTTCACCTCCTGCAATTCATCGCCCAACAACCCCTCCTCGACCTGGTCGGAACCTTTACCCACCTCGCCTGCGCCGATTCGAATCCCGCTTTCACCCGCCGACAACTCCAACGCGCCGATCTGCTTCCGAAAAATCTTCCCCACCACTGGGGCAACACCGCGGCGCTCATCTCCCGCCTCCCCTTTTCCTCCACCCACGCCCGCCCGGGCCTGGGCCTCTACGGCTACGCCACTCTCCCTCGCGCCACTCCCCAGCTTCAACCCGTTCTCTCCTGGAAATCCAAAATTCTTCTCGTCCGCTCCGTTCCCCGCGGCCAAACCATCAGCTACGGCGCCACCTATCGCGCTCCTCGTAATCTCCGCGTCGCCACCGTCGCTACCGGCTACGCCCACGGTCTGCCCCGCTCCCTCTCCTCCCGTGGTCACGCCCTCATCCAAGGTCAGCTCTGCCCCATCCTCGGCCGCGTGACCATGGATATGACTCTCCTCGATGTCTCCCGCCTACCCCAACCCCACCGTGGCCAAGAGGTGATCTGGATCGGTCGTTCGGGCCGCAAAACACGCACGGCGACTGACCTCGCCCGCGAAGCCGGCACCATCCCCTGGGAAATTCTTACCCGCATTCACCCCTCTTTGCCCCGTTCCCTCATCTGAAATTCTCACCTCTAGCCTCTCTCGGCCTTGGAGTCGCTGCTTGGGCAACCGCCGCGCTTCTCCCCGTCCGATTTCAGGCGATCGATCAGCGTCTTCTCGCCGCCGCCGGACAAAACACCCCATCCCTCTCCGCCTTGGCCGACTCCCTCCTCGCTTCGGAACATCTCGGCGCGGGTCTTCGACTCTCCCTCCTGGCCGAATCGATGCACCTGCCCGATGCCCAGAGCTTGGTCACCCAAGCCCGCTCTCTTCTCTCCTCCCGCCAAGATCTCGCTTGGCTCGGCACCCGCGATACCCGCCTCGAACTCATTCTTGCCACCTCAGGCCTTGCCTTTGAAAAAACCAGCTCCCGCCCGCCCCCCACCCTCACTCTTCTTCTCCGCGAACCTGTCCGTCTCCGCTTACGCGATCAGCTCCGCGCCAACCCCTCACCTGGCGTCCAATCCCTTCTCGATTCCATCTCCCTTCCTCCTCAACCCCCCCTTCTCCCCGCCCAGAGCCCTGGGGGCCAACCCCTCGAAGCCACTCTCCTCCTCGCCGCTCACCTCCTCGATACCAGCGCTTTCACTGCCAACGTCGCGGGCGACATGAAAATCCTTGCCCAACAATCGATCTCCGACCGCTCCCTCCGCCCCTTGCAACCCTTCGTCCTCTCCCTCCTCTCCCTCGCCCGCCGTTTCGAATACGACTCGCTTCGAAAAATCCTCGGCTCGATCGATACTCTTCCCTCCCTGCACTGGTTTTCCGAACAGATCCGCTCCCCCACCGAACCCGGCGACCTGCTGCTCGCCGCTACCCTCTGGGCAGGCCCGGTCGACCGCCTCGCCCTCCTTCCCCAAAACCCCGCCCGCCCCTGGGCCGACCTCTCCTCCTCCATCCTCCTCGGCCGCGGAGCAGTCGAGCTACTTGTCCATCGTCACGCCCCCGTCCTCTCCTCCCAACTTCCTTTCCCGCCCGATCTCTTTTCCACTCTCCTGCGCTGGGAAAAACCTCTGCTTCTCCTTCGCGCCCTCCTTTTTCTGGTCAGCTCCTGGTTTCTCATTCTCGCCTTCTGGCGTTGGCTGCCGAACCCTTTCCCGCATAGCCCCGGTCCTTGGCGGCTCGCCCCACGCCTCCTGCAAACCGCTCTTCTCGCGTTTCTTCTCGGGGCCGCCCTCGAACCTGCCTGGCTTCATCCCCGCCCCCTCCCCCGCTATCGATTGAGTCTGGCCGAAACCCCCTTCTCCGCTAAAAATCAATCGACGAAAGGAAACGCTATGGACCCCACCAACCTCATCACCTTGGCCATTTTTCTTGGTCTGCAAATCGCCGTCTACCGAATTTGCGTCCGCCGAATGCGCCAAATCGAAAACGGCCCGGGCGACCCCCAACTCAAACTCCGCCTTCTCGAAAATGAGGATAACCTCTTCGATGCCGGCCTCTACGTGGGCATCGCCGGCACCGCTACCGCCTTAGTCCTCCAAGTCATCGGTCTCATTCAGCCCAGCCTGCTCGCCGCCTACGCCTCCAACCTTTTCGGCATCGCCGGCGTGGCCATCGTCAAAATCTTTCACGTGCGCGCCCTCAAGCAACGCCTTCTGATTCCCCCCGAAAAGAAGTAGCCCCCGAACGGTGAGGCTTTGCCCCACGCACCCACTCTGATGAATAAGACCCTCCTCCTCATTCTCTGCGATTTCCTCCTCCTCAACCTTCTGGCCCTCACCCGCTGGGATAAAAACGAACTCCCTCCCGCCCCCCCTTCGGCTGCCCAACCCGTTTCCGCCCGCGAAGATGTGGTCGCAGCTCTTCGCCTCACCCTGGAAGAAGAGAAAGCCAACCGCGAAAAATTGGCCCAAGATCTCGCCACCACGCGGGATGAGTCCCGCAGCCGCGCGACCGTTCTCGATCAAGCTCGCGCCCGCACAACCGAACTTTCGGAACGCCTGACCAAGGCAGAGCAGGAGTCTCTTCGTCTCGCCCAACAGGCCGGCATCGAAACGGAACGAAACCGTGCCGCCCTCGAAGCCGCTCGGGCGGAAGCTCTGGCCCTCCGCCAAGCGGAGGAAAAATTAAAAAAGGAAGGAGAGGCTCTGCGCTCGCAACTCACCGCCGCTACCGTCACTGCCCGCACCTCCGAAGAGCGTGCTCGTCAGGTCGAGATCACCCTCCGCAATGCCGAGGAGGAAAAGAAGAAACTGCTGGAACAAAACCAATCGCTCTCCCAGGGCGTCACCCGCTTGGCGGAAAAGTCGGGTGAGATAACCCAGGAAATTCGCGAATTCCGCCCCATCGCACCCAACTCCCTTTACGCCGACTACCTCAACCGCCGCGCCACTCTCTCCATCGTGACGGAGCGCACCTCCGCGCAAGGCTCAGGACCTCGCCGGCGCGAATGGAAATCTATTCTCCTGACCGACGGCACTCGCACCGCCGCCCTGATTTCGCTCGAGCAAACCCCCTTCACTTTCGGCGATGCGGGCGGTTCCTGGAAATCGCTCGCCGGTTCCCTCACGCTCCCCGCTCCAGCTGACTTCCCTCAACCTATCCCCACCCTTCACTCCCTTCGCCAGGGCGATCCTCGCCTCCTGCTCCTCTCCCTTTCTGGCTCCGAAGCCAAATCCGCCGGCACCGCCCCCTACCGCCTCGCCACCGACCCATTTCGCTTCCCCAAAAGCCTACTCATCTCCCCCCGCGGCGACGGCTATGGGGAGTGTGCCTTCCGCCTCTCCCCCGATCTACCCGGTTACCTCGAAATGGACTCTCGTTTCCTCAATCGACTCCAAGGAGAGTATGCCCCCTCCTCCGGCGACCTGGTTCTCACTTTAGGGGGTGAATTCCTCGGCCTCATGATCAATGATAGCTTCTGCGCTCGGGTCACCTCCCTCGAAACCGCCATCCCGCTTCCCCTCGATTCGAAAGGAGCTCAGCAATCCGTCGGATCCGCCCTCACCACTCTGCAACGCGCCGCCGCCAAACTCGATTCCCGCCTTCGTTAACATCCCAAATATCTTTCTTTCCCCCCCTCCCTTCCTCCCTAGAACTCAAATCATCCTATGAGCGAACAAACCCTGACTTTCGAAAACGCCCACACCCTGTCCGAACTCTACGCGGCCGATGAATCCCTCCTCCGCGAGGCGGAAAACACCCTCAGCGTCAAAATCACCATCCGCGATACCCTGCTTAAAATCGACGGGCTGGAGAAACATGTCGCCAACGCCCAGGAGCTCTTTCGCCAGCTTCACCTCGCCCGCCAGCACGGCCTGCGTGTCCGCCGTTACGAATTTCTGCACGCCCTTCGGGCCGTGCATCGGGGGGAGGGGAAAAGCCTGGAGGGCATGTGGTCCTGCCGCATCCAAGTCTCCGCCAAAAAACCCGCCATCCTTCCAAAAACATTCCTCCAAAAAGCCTACGTCGAAACCATCCGGCACCACGATCTCGTCTTTGGCATCGGTCCCGCCGGAACAGGCAAAACCTACCTCGCCATGGCTATGGCCATCTCCTACCTCAAGTCGGACAAAATTAACCGCATTATTCTGACCCGCCCCGCCGTCGAAGCGGGCGAAGCTCTCGGCTTTCTCCCCGGCGATCTCCAAGAAAAAATATTTCCCTACCTTCGCCCCCTCTACGATGCCCTCTACGACATGCTCGATGTCGAGGAGATCCAAAAACTCATGGACAAAGGGATTCTCGAGATCGCTCCCCTCGCCTACATGCGAGGTCGCACTCTGAACGGTGCCTTTGTCATCTTGGACGAGGGCCAAAACGCCACCACCGAACAAATGTTCATGTTCCTCACCCGCCTCGGTGCCGAATCGAAATGTATCGTCACGGGGGACCCGACTCAGGTCGATCTTCCGCACAGCCGCAAATCGGGCTTGGTCGAGGCGGTGCAAGCGCTCACCCCCGTGGACGGAATCGGGTTTGTTCGTTTCGAAGATACGGACGTGATCCGACACGAACTCGTCGGAAAAATTGTCCGAGCCTATAAGGAGCATCGCGGATTGCGACAGACCAGCCTCACCCTGTGAGCCGCACCTCTTCCCCAAACCGCCGCACGACGTCGGAACATCGCCTCGAAACCGATCCCATCGTTCGTTTTTTTCTCTTTCTCGGAACCTCCGTCGCGGCGTACTCCCTCTCTCTTTTCACCCCAGCGGGGGCCGGTCCATCGGCTTGGATTGCGGCGATCTTTGTCGCCATCGTCCTGCCCCTGATTCTCTCCGTCGTCTTGCCCGAAACATTGCGACGAAACCGTCTTCTCGCACTCTTCCTGCTCACTCTCGTGGCCAACTTTGCCTTTATTCTCCTACTCCTCTCGATTGCACCCCGCATCTCCTTTGGCGCTAGCTCCTACCTCATCCCCCCCGCCCTCGCCGCCCTCGTCCTCACCACTCTGGTCGGTCCTCGGGCGGGACTTCTCCTCATTGCTCTTCTCGGAATGGGCGAATTCTTTCTCCTCCGACCCGATAGCCGTTACCTCCTCTCCTCTCTCCTCACCGGCCTGGCCGCCATCTTCCTCTCCCGCAAAATCGCCCGCCGCTCCGACCTACTTCGGGCCGGCGCCGGCCTCGGTCTCGTGGCCCTTCTGGCCACAATCTTCTCCTCGGGCTTGAACTTCGCGTTGGCACGCAATGTTCTGCTGACCGAGGCCATCTCCGCCGCTGGCCTCGGACTCTTTGGGGCGATCGTGGTCGGGGCCCTCCTCCCTGTTCTCGAATCTGCCTTCGATCGCACGACCGACCTTTCTTGGCTGGAACTGACCAGCCTGGACCATCCCGTTCTCCGCCGCCTCTCCCTCGAAGCCCCCGGCACCTACCTGCACAGTATTCTGGTGGGACACTTGGCCGAAGCCGCCGCCTCCTCCACCCACACGGCCAACCCCCGCGCTTGTCGTGCCATGGCCCTCTATCACGACATCGGAAAAATCGACCAAGCAGAATACTTCACCGAAAACTTTAACCCCACCGATCCCAACCCCCACGCCAACCTCACCCCCTCCATGAGCGCCCTCATCATCCTCGCCCACGTCAAAGATGGGGTATCATTGGCTCGCCAACACGGTCTTCCCCGTCGAGTTCGAGAAGCCATCCGCGAGCACCACGGCACCTCACTCGTCTGGTACTTTTATCAGAAAGCCCTCCAACAGGAAAAAGATGCTCGGGCTGGCGGTAAAATCCTCCGTCTGCGGGATGAAGATATTCCTCCCGTCGAGGAATCCCCTTTTCGTTATGGCGGACCCATTCCCCAATCCCCCGAAACCGCCCTTCTCTCCCTCGCCGATATGGCCGAGTCCGCCTCCCGCTCCATGGAGAAACCGGCTCCGGGCGATGCCGCTAAACTGGTCGAAAAACTTTTTTCCGAACGCGAAACAGAGGGGCACTGGAATCACTCCGGGTTAACCCAAAGCGAGTGGAAATCAGCCCGCCACTCCCTCGCCACCGCGTTGGAGAGTATCCTTCGCCCTCGAATTCGTTATCCTAAAGATCGTCGTGGCCACAAAACCCATCCGCATCCTGTGGAAGAATCGCCAGCGCCGATACCCGGCGAATCTCGCCTTTCTCCGTCGTAAGGTCGATTCCGCCCTCCGACGCCTGTCCCCCAGTCGCCGGCAAAAACTTCCCGCGGAACTGGGAATTATCCTCGTTTCCCCAAAAGAAAGTGGCCGGCTCCACCAACTCCACCTCCAAGATCCATCCCCGGCCGACGTCCTCGCCTTTCCCCACGGCGAGATCGTGGTTTGCCCCGCCGTCGCCGCCTCCCTTTGCCGAGGGCACCGCCTTTCCATGCGAGAGGAACTCCTGACTTATATCCTTCACGGAATCCTTCACCTCGCTGGGTTTCGCGATTCGACCGCCGCCTTGGCTCTCACCATGCGCCGCCTCCAAGCCAAACTTCGTCGGGCACCGGTCCGTTCACCCAACTTACCTTCGTAACCACAAATTCGCTGAATCCGCCTCCTTCGGGTTGACCGCTCGCACCGTCCGAACAATCTCAAAGGTTCTCTCCACCCGCGCAAAGATTTCATGCACGGGATCCCCATCCTCATCGATCAATTCAACCACCACGCGATGCCTCCCCTCCGGTAGACCCGCCCAAGGGTAGGGATCCCGTGCGCTCAAAATCGTCTCCACTCCATTCATCACCGCTTTGACACGATACTTCTCTTTCCCCAGCGGCGCTTGATGTGTCGTGAAATCGAACCACACCTTTCCCTCCCCATCCGGAATCACCACCCCATCCATCGGCAGATTCACCGTGAGGTAGGGATGATCCAATGGCTGAAAATTGGAAAAGTCCTGCCTCCGCACATAAAAATCCACCCGCCCAAACGCCTCGGCGTTCGTCAGCATCTTTCCATCTGGCTTCACCAGAAAAACCCTCAACGTATGCGCCCCCGGGGCCAACCCACGCAGAATCACCGGCTTGAGGACATTCCAATGCTCGATCGGAGATCCATTATCCAAAATGACATGCAACCGATGCCCGTCCTCCTCGATCGAGAGATTTTCCACCCGCACAAAAACATCCACCGTTTCCCAGGGCATCACCTGTCCCTCTTGGGGCGACTCGATCCTTACCGTTGGCAAAATCGAAACCAGCCGACCCACCGACGACTCCTCTTTTGGGGTACCAGCCGGTTGGGCCCGTCGCACCGGCTCCTCCACCGCTGACGCCGGACGTACCTCCTCCTCCACCCGCTCCGCTTTTCGGACCGGCTCCTCCCCAATCTGGGCCTGCCCCACCGACAGCAAGGCCCAAACCATCCAACCTCCTGAGATTATTTTCTGCACCTCGCTCATCATCCCACTTCTCCTTCATTGCGAAATCTTTAATCTTTTCTTCCGATGCCCTCTCTCCTCCTTCCTTGCCCACTCGATCTAAGCTCCACCCTGCTCGGGGGCCAGAGCTTCTCTTGGAACCCCCTCCCCCACTCCCGCTTCGCCGGCTGGATCGGGCCCCACCCCGTCCAACTTCACCTCCATCACGATTCTCTACACTGGGATAACCCCGCTCTCTCCTCCGCCCAGATCCACCACTACTTCTCCCTCGACCTCAATCTTTCCTCCCTCCTCCAGCCCCATCTCGCCCCGAACCCCCACCTGATCACTGCCATCCAGCTCCATCCCGGACTTCGCCCCCTCCGCGAAGACCCTTGGGAGTGCCTGGTCAATTTTATCTGCTCCTCTCTCAAACAGATCACCCACATCCGCCAGATCCATGCCCGCCTCCGCTCCACCTACGGTGGCCCCACCCAAAGCTTCCCCTCACCCGCCCGACTCGCCAACGCGGGCGAACGCTCCCTGCGAAAATGTGCCCTCGGCTACCGCGCCAAACATCTCGCCGCCACCGCCCAAATTCTTTCGCAAGAGCCGCATCGTCTCGAAATCCCCTCGTCCTGGTCCACCGAGCAAGCCGCCCAGCATCTCGAGCAACTCCCCGGCGTGGGCCCCAAAATCTCCCGCTGCGTCCTTCTCTACTCCTATGGCCGGCTCGATGCCTTTCCCGTCGATGTCTGGGTCGATCGCCTCCTCCGCCAACTCTACTTTCCAAAAAAGCGAAAACCCTTTCGCCTCGCCCACCTCGAAGTGTGGACTCAAAAACAGTTCGGTCCTTTTCGCGGACTGGCCCAACTCCTCCTCTTCCACTGGTTTCGCACCTCTACGCCTCACTCACGCCCGCATTCCTAAAAAACTCCTCCGCCAGATCCAACTGCCCCCTCTCCCCAAAGACAAACAGCTCATCCTCTTTTTTCAGCCTCTCCTCTGGGCCTGGCGAAACCACACTTCCCCCCACCCGCTCAATCGCCACCACCACCACGCCACTCACCTTTCGCAAATCCAATTCTCGCAACGTCCGCCCAATGAATGGCGAATCCTCCCCCACCCGATACGCCCGGACCGCCGAATCTCCCGGCAAACGCACCTCGCCTCCCTCTGGAACTGCCGCAAAAGTCTCACGAATCGTGTTCTGCCCGCGCGCGTACAGCTCCACCAGTTTCCGATGACTCATAAAACCCACCACGATCAGCACCCCCAATAAAGCCACCAGTATTTTTCCCGACGGTAAAAGAGGCGAGCTAATCACCACCAGATAAACACCACCCACCACCACCCCAATTCCGCAAAATAAAAAGGTCGCCCACTTGCGGGCCGAGCCCACCTCCTCCCGACTACCCCGCGGAAAGACTAGCTCCGCGATCAACATCGCCAACGCATGGTACTTTCTCAGAAACGCCCAAATCACGGGCAGAGCGAGCAGCGCACCCCCCAGCCAAAAAAGAGGCCCGCCCCACCACTCCACCCTCATCCGCTCGGGCAAACGATCCCGATACGCCTCCCACAACCCCGCCGCCCCCAAAATGGGCGCGGTGATCAACGCCAACTGCAGTCCCAGTTGACTGACCAATTTTCGAATAAACTCCCTCGCCAGATGATGCCGATCCCCCGGGGACGAATGCATGCCCTGCAACCACGACGGATAAAACTTCCAGAAATCCACCCACCACCGCGGTCCCTTTTGCTCCAACCACTGCGCTGCTCCCTCCGAACCCCGAATCAGATACGGCGTTGTTAAAGTCGTCAGCGCCGAGACCATTACCGCCACCGAAAACAACCTCTCCCCCGTCACTCCTAAGGCCATGCCCAAGCCCGCCAGAATAAAGGAAAACTCTCCAATCTGGGCCAAGCTCATTCCCGCCCGCACCGCGGTTCGTAAATCGGCTCCCCCCAACAATGCCCCCAATGTGCTGAAGATAATTTTCCCCACCACCACCACCACCGCAATGAGGGCAACCTCGGCCGCCCCAATCGGGGTGAGGGCAAAGCTGATCAACATTCCCGAGGAGGTGAAAAAGATCGCGCTAAAAAGATCCCGCACCGGCGCCACCATCCGCTCAATCCGATTCACCTCCTTCACCTCCGCCAAAACAGCCCCTACCAAAAAGGCCCCCAACGCTACGCTAAAACCAAGCCGCTCTGCCAATATCGCTCCCGCAAAGATCAAACCCAGCACCGTAATCAAGAGAACCTCCTCCATCCGCGTCCGACTCGCCAGACGAATCAAACGGGGCACCAAAAGAAATCCCACCACCGCCACCGAGACAAAAAAGGCCACCAATTTGAGCAGGTTCTCTCCCGCCCCAACCCAACTCATCTGACCCGTCGTGCCGAAACTCGTTAACATTCCCATCATCGCGATGGCCAAAATGTCCTCCACGATGAGAATTCCGAAGACCAGCCGCGCAAACCCCGGGCGTAACAGACCCATGCTCTCCAAAACTTTGGCAATAATCGTGGTCGAGGAGATGGAAAGAATCGCCCCCAAAAAAAGAGCCTCCATCGGAGCCCACCCCAGAAACTTTCCCAAACGCTGCCCAACAAAGAACATCCCCGCGATCTCCACCAACGCCGCGACCACCGCCACGCCCCCCACCTCCTTCAATTTTCGAAAACTAAAATGGAGTCCGACCGAGAACATCAAAAGAATCACCCCCAACTCCGCCAAGGTTCGGATCTCCTCCTTGTTGGACACGAAACTAAAGGGCGGGGTATTCGGACCGATCAACACCCCCGCCAAAATGTAGCCCAAGACCACCGGTTGCTTGAGCCGCTGGCAAATCACCGTGGCCACCGCCGCCGAGGCCATGATCAAAGCTAAATCCTGTATCAAATCCATCCCGTGCATGAATTCACTCTACCTTGCTGTCGTAGAACTCAACCCCTCTGTCAGGGGCCACCTTTTGACACCTATCCGCCCAATCCGTATCTTACCCCCATGATCCAACTGACCGATCGGGCGGCCTCCCAAATCCGCCAGCTCACTGCCCAAGGGGAACCCAACCGTGGCCTTCGCCTCTTCGTCGAAAAAGGCGGGTGCGCCGGCTCCTCTTACGCCATGGCCATCTCCACCTCAGAACCGACCGATGAAAAGTGTGAGGTAAATGGAGCCCGCCTTTTTGTCGCCGCCGAAAGCGCGCCCCTTCTGGAGGCGTGCACTCTCGATTACGAGGATGAGCTCACTCACACCGGCTTCAAAATCGTCAATCCCAAGGCCAAACAAACCTGCGGTTGCGGCACCTCTTTCGAGGCCTGATTTTTTGTCCGCCCCTTGGTCTTTTCGCCAGGCCCTCCGCCCCGGCCTTCTCGCCGTCCGCCACTTTTATCGCGTTTTTCTTCTTTTTCAGGCCATCGCCGTCAGCCTCTACTTCGCCTACTACCATCACCCAGAAATTCGGCACTCCATCGATGCGTTTGCCACGTGGAAATCTTCAGGCGGGCTGCTCCTCTCCGCCCTTTTGACCGCCATCGCCGGAACCCTTCTGCCCGAAACCGCTCGCACCATCGTCGGACCCGACCGAAGTTGGAATCAGGAACGATGTCGCCGCCTCGGCTGGAACTTCCTCTTCTTTGCCTTCAACGGAATCCTGGTCGATCTTTTCTATGTCCTCCAAGCACACCTTTTTGGTGTCGGCCATACCCTCTCCGTGCTTCTTCCCAAAATGGCCCTCGATTGCTTGGTTTTTATTCCGTGGGTCTGCATGCCCATGACGGTGAGCTATTTCCTTTGGCTCGAGCTGGGCTGGTCACCCACCCGAATCCTCCGCTCTTGGAACTGGGCGATGTATCGTGACCGTGCCCTGCCCCTCATGATTCCCGACTACCTCTACTGGATTCCGATCATCTTTCTCCTTTACGGCCTTCCCCTCAATCTACAGATCCCCTACTTCCTTCTCGCCTTCTCCGGGTGGAGCCTCGCTTTTGTTTTCATCGGCTCGTACGGCCTGCCCGAGAAAAAGTAGCACTTTCCTTCCACTTTCCTTCATTTTCAAAACCCCTAAGATTCACTTTTATGCACTTTCGCACTTTGCTTCTCCTCACGCTTGTTGCCGTGACCCCTCAAGCCTGTGCTCCCAAAGCCAAAGAAGTGCGCCCCAACTATCCTCTTCCCCAAGGATTGGACACTTCTCGAGCCGAGCCCGGACGGCAGGGTGGGGTCTTTATCGACTCCACCCCGGGCGAGCCCTCCACCTTTAACCCGCTCGTCTCGGAAGACGCCACCTCCAGCGGGTTCATCGGCCTTTTTCTCGATTCCCTCGTCCACAACAACCCTGTCACCCAAGAGGTCGAGCCTGGCCTCGCCTCTCGATGGCAAATCGCGCCCGACAATAAAACTTTTACCTTTCACCTTCGCCCCGGAGTTCTTTGGTCCGACGGACACCCCTTTACCGCTGATGATGTGGTCTTCACCTTTCAAGCGATCTATGACCCCCGCTTCCCCAACCGCGCGGCCTTTGATCTCTCCGTCGATGGAAAGAAATTTACCATCGAGAAAATCGACGAACTGACCGTCCGCCTCACCACCCCTGAAATCTATGCTCCCTTTTTAGAAACTGTCGGCGGCGTCGGGCTCCTGCCCAAGCACGAACTCGAACCCGCCTTTCGCGATGGCTCTCTGCTCAAGGCCTGGAACGTCAGCCTGGCCCAAAAAGAACCCCGCCGCCTTCTCGCCACCGGCGCCTTTCGACTTCGCTCCTACCAACCAGCCGAACGAATCGTCTTTGAAGCCAATCCCCACTACTGGCGCGCGGATGCCCAAGGAGTCCGCCTTCCCTATGTCGACTTCCTCGTCACCAAACTGGTCAAAGACGCCAACTCCAGCACTCTCGCCTTTGCCACCGGCCAAACCGATGCCGAGGGTCTCTCCCCCGATAATGTCGCCTGGATCGATCGCTACGCCTCCCGCTACGGATTCTCCGTTTTCAACCGCGGCCCCTCCCCCAACACCGGCTTTATCTGGTTCAATCAAAACCCTGGCCGAGACACCTCTGGAAAACCTTTCGTCACTCCCCATAAACTGACGTGGTTCACCGACCGCCGCTTCCGCCAAGCCATCTCCCACGGCATCGACCGAGAAGGGTTGGTCCGCGGCGTTCTTTTTGGCCGTGGCCAACCTCTCTGGGGACCCGAAACTCCCGCCAACAAAAAATGGTACAACCCCAACGTCACCCAGTACCCCTACAACCCCGCCCGCTCGAAAGAACTGCTCGCCCAAGCCGGCTTCCAACTTGGCCCAGATCAAAAACTCCGTGACCGTCTCGGAAACGTGGTCGAGTTCACCCTCAACACCAATCAGGAAAATCAGCTCCGCGCCAATATGGCCACCGCCTTCAAAGAGAACATGCGGGACCTCGGCATCACCGTAAACCTCTCCTTTCTCGATTTCGGTACTCTCGTTGGAAAAATCCAAGACTCCTACGACTACGAAGCCGGCATGCTCGGCCTGACGGGCGGGGGCGACCCCGCGGGAGGCATTTCTGTCTTCTCCTCCAAAGGTCGTCTTCACCAGTGGCATCCCAACCAAAAAACTCCCGCCACCCCCTGGGAGGCCCGCATCGATCAACTCATGTCCGATCAACTCCACACCCTCGACTACCCCACCCGAAAAAAATATTTTGATGAAGTTCAGAAAATCATGAGCGATGAAACCCCCTACATCTACCTCGTCACCGCCAACGCTTACGTCGGACTCAAGGATCGCTGGAAAAATATTCGCATCCCGCCCCTCGGCTCCCTCATCTGGAATCTGGACGAACTCTGGACCCCCCTCCTCACCCCATGACCGCATTCATTCTTCGTCGGCTCGCCGCCCTGCTTCCCATGCTTCTTGCCGTCACCCTTCTCGTCTTCGCTCTGATGAGCCTCGCCCCGGGCGACTTTCTCACCCCGGTCAAAGCCCAGCGCGACATCAATCCTGCCCTGATCGCCGAACTTCAAAAATCATTCGGTCTCGATCGTCCTTGGTATGAACAGTACGCCCTCTGGCTCGGCAACGTGCTCCACCTCGATTTTGGCTATTCGTGGACCTATAAAGTTCCCGTTGCCCAACTTATCGCGCAACGCGCCCCCGCCACCATTCTTCTCTCCCTCACCTCCCTCCTCCTTGCTTGGACCTTGGCCATTCCCCTCGCCGTACTGGCCGCCGCCCGACCAGGCGGTTGGATCGATCGCCTCACCTCCGCCGCCGCCTACTTTGCTTTGGCCATTCCCGAATTTTTTCTCGCCCTCCTCGCCGTTTGGATGGCCGCCCGCACCGGTTGGTTCCCCATCGGCGGACTCACCTCCCTCGATCACGACTTTCTCTCTCCCTCCTCCAAATTTTTCGACATCGCCTATCACCTCATCCTGCCCACCCTCGTCCTCGGCTTGGGCGGTGTCGCCGGCACTCTCCGTGTACTTCGCGCCAATGTCCTCGATGTCCTCCAGTCGGAATATGTCACCGCCGCCCGCGCCAAAGGGCTTTCCGAAAAAGTCGTTCTCTTTCGCCACGTCCTCCGCAACGCCCTCAATCCCCTTCTCAGCACGATTGGCTACGCGTTCGCCGGCCTGCTCAGCGGATCCCTCCTCGTGGAAAATGTGATGAACTATCCGGGGCTCGGCCGCCTCGTCTATGAGGCCTTTATTCGGGAAGATCAATTTGTCGTGCTCGGCTCTGTCGTCGTGGGTTGCTCTCTCCTGATCGTGGGCAATCTTCTTTCCGACCTCGCCCTCGCCTGGTCCGATCCAAGGGTAAGATATGGTCGCTGATATTTTCCGCTCCCTTCTTCGTCGCCCCGCTGGCCTGATCTCGGCCGCTCTCCTCGGTCTACTTTATGGCATGGCCCTCTTCGCCCCTTTTCTCTCTCCCACCACTCCCTCCGCGCAAAATCTCGACCGCACCTATCACCCTCCCACTGCCCTCGTCTGGCAGGATGGCCATCTTCGTGTCCAACTTTACCAACTGGTCGATCCATCCACCGCTGCCTACCAACCTCTCCCCGACCGTTCCGTTCCCCTCCGCTGGTTTTCCGAGGGCCCGTCCTACAAACTTTTCGGCCTGATTCCGGCCAATCGCCATCTATTTACCGTGCCCGACTCTCACCCGATCTACCTCTTGGGGAGCGATGCCACCGGACGGGATGTTTTCACCCGCCTTCTCTACGGCGCAGGCATCTCCCTCAGCATCGGCCTGATCGGTGTTTTTCTCACCAGTCTGCTCGGTCTCACCATTGGCGGTCTCGCCGGCTACCTCGGGGGTTGGCCCGACTCTCTCGCCATGCGACTGACCGAATTTCTCATGGCCGTGCCCGGTCTTTATCTCCTCCTTGCTCTTCGGGCCGCCCTCTCCTCCCGCTTTCCCTCCGATGCCACCTTTCTCCTCATTGTGATCATTCTTTCCGCTCTTGGTTGGGCCGGCACGGCCCGAGTCGTTCGTGGCCTCGTCCTCTCCCTGCGCGAACGTCCGTTCATTCTGGCGGCCAATATTATCGGCCAACGCCCTTGGACGATTCTCTTTCGCCATCTCCTCCCCAACACCTTCAGCTACCTAATCGTCGCCGCCACCCTCAGCGTTCCGGGATACATCCTAGGGGAAGCCGCCTTGAGTTTCCTCGGCCTCGGCATTCAAGAGCCCGCCTCCTCCTGGGGACTCATGCTCGGCCAAGCCCAAGATATCAAAATCTTTATGCTCAACTTCTGGTGGCTACTCACCCCCGGAGCCGCCATTATTCTGACCGTGATCGCCTTTAACCTTCTGGGGGACGCTTTGCGAGACGCCGTCGACCCCAGATTCAGGCTCCCCGGCAAATGAACCTTCTCGAAGTTAAAAATTTAACCGTCTCGTTCGATTCAGGGTCAAAACCTGTCGTCGCCGTTGATAACCTCTCCTTCTCCATTCAACCCGGAGAAACCGTCGCCGTCGTGGGAGAGAGCGGCTCCGGCAAAACCACCGCTGCCCTTGCCCTAACCCGCCTCACCCCGCCGAGCCCGACCTGCAGGCTTCAGGGAAAAGTTCTCTGGCAAGATGGGACCGACCTCCTCACCTGCTCGGAATCCGATCTCCAAAAAGCACGCGGGGGCAAGCTGGCCTACATTTTTCAAGAACCCTCCACCTCCTTAAATCCCGTCTTCTCCATCGGATTCCAAATTTCCGAAGCACTACAACTGCACCAACCCAAACTCTCCGATACGAAAGCGGAAGTGGCCCGCCTGCTTGGGCTGGTGGGAATTCGTGACCCCGAACTTCGGGCTCGCGACTACCCTCATCAACTCTCGGGAGGCATGCAACAACGCGCCATGATCGCCATGGCACTGGCTTGCCAACCCAAACTTCTCGTGGCCGATGAGCCGACCACCGCTTTGGATGTCACCATTCAAGCTCAGATTCTCGATCTCCTCCGCGACCTGCGCCAAAAACTCGGCATGTCGGTTCTGCTCATCACCCACAACTTCGGCATCGTGGCCAACTTTGCCGACCGCGTTCTCGTCATGCTGGATGGTCGGTTGGTCGAACAAGGCCCCGTGAAACAGATTCTAAAATCCCCCCAGCACCCCTACACCAAGGCACTGCTCGACTGCATCCCCCGACTGGGCCAGAAAACCAAACGCCTCGCCTCGATCGATCGCGCCGCCCTTACCACCAAATGAGCTCCCCTCTTCTCGAAGTCCGCCATCTTTCGGTTCACTTCCCCCTCCGCTCGGGTCTCCTGCAAAGACAAACCGGAGTGGTCAAAGCCTTAGATAACGTTTCCCTCTCGGTGGAGAAAGGCTCCACTCTGGGTCTCGTGGGCGAAAGTGGTTCGGGCAAAACCACCCTGGGCCGCGTCATTGTCCGACTAGTCAATCCCACCTCCGGATCGGTTCACTACGCTGGGCAGGAGCTGACCTCGTTGCACGGCTCCGAACTTCGCCCCTTCCGCAAAAAAATTCAGATGGTTTTCCAAGATCCATACAACTCTCTCAACCCACGCCTTCGCATCGGGACGATCTTAGCGGAGCCGCTTGAAATTCACTTTCCACAGATGAGTGGCACGGATCGCGCTGAGCGCGTGGCCGAGCTTCTCCAACTGGTGGGACTTGATCCCACCTTTGCCCGCCGATTTCCCCATGAGTTCAGCGGGGGTCAGCGTCAACGCATCGGAATTGCTCGGGCTCTTGCGGTCGAACCCGAATTCATCATCTGCGACGAACCGGTCAGCGCCCTCGATGTCTCCGTCCAAGCCCAAATCGTCAACCTTCTGATGGACCTCCAGGAAAAATTAAACCTCACCTACCTTTTTATCGCGCACGATCTGGCCGTCGTCGAACACGTCAGCGATCAGATCGCCGTCCTCGAACACGGCCAACTTGTCGAGGAGGGATCTTCCGAGCAGATCACCACTCACCCCACGCACCCCTACACCCAACGCCTCCTCGCCTCCATCCCCTCCCTCGACTAAACCCTTGGGGTCGTAGGTCACTTCCAAAAAACCGCCCCATAACCCCCTGTCCCACAACGACTTATTTGGGGTCGTAGGTCGAATAAGTCATTGCCCGACAACGGGTTATAAGGCCGTTTTCTGATTTTGGGGTCGTAGGTCGTCTCTTGGATTGAACTTCTTTTGCATTACTCTTCCTTTGCTTCATCCTTCATCACCCTTTTCACCCATATCTTCTCCAAGAAAAAATAAACCGTGTACCTCCACTCCATTGGCACCGCTGTCCCGCCACGCGCCTTCTCCCAAGCCGAAGTCCTCACCGCTCTCGAACAAGCCCCCAAATACCACCAGCTCACCCCTCGCTCCCGTGCCCTCCTTCGCAAAGTGCTCGGCAACCGCAACGGCATCGAAACCCGACACTTCGCCTTAGAAAAAATGCAGGACGCTTTCGTTTTCGAGCCCGACCAAATGATGGCCCGCTTCCAAAAGCACGCCCCCGCCCTCGCCGAAACCGCCGCCCGCCAAGCGATCGAAAAATCTGGCCTCCCCATTTCCCAAATCGATGCCCTCCTCGTGGCCACCTGCACCGGATACCTTTGCCCCGGTCTGACCAGTTATCTCTCCCAAAGTCTCGGCCTGAAACCCTCCCTCACCTTTCTCGATCTCGTCGGCCTCGGTTGCGGGGCCGCCCTACCCGCCATTCAACAAGCCTCCTCCCTCATCTCCTCCGGGTTGGCCAAACACGTCCTCATCGTCTGTGTGGAAATCTGCTCCGCCGCTTCCTACCTCGATGACGACCCTGGCGTTCTCATCAGTGCCTGCCTTTTTGGAGACGGAGCCGCCGCCACCATCCTCTCCGCCCAACCTCCCCCCGCCAAACGCACCGTTCGCCTCCTCAAAACCGTCTCCCATCTCGAACCAAAGGACCGCGACTCTCTCCGCTTCGACCATCGCCAAGGTCTCCTCCGCAACCTCCTCGCCCCCGAAGTCCCCGAACTCGCCGCTCGCCACGCCCGCACGGTCTTCCAGCAGGCCGGCATGCAACCCCAGAATATCTCCGGTTGGATCTGGCACGGCGGCGGACGCGATGTCTTGGCCGCACTTCGTCAGGAATTTTCCCTCCAAGAAAAAGATACGCAACACAGCTCCGAAGTCCTGCGCCGACACGGAAACATGAGCAGCCCCTCCTGCCTCTTTGCTCTTCAGTCCGCCCTCGAAAACGGAGTGCCCGACGGAAAGTGGTGGCTCGCCTCCTTCGGAGCAGGATTCTCCAGCTACGGAGCCCTTCTCGAAGTCACCTCATGAGCCCGCGCCGACTAACCCCCGAACTTCTCGACTCCCTCCCTCCCTCCGATCCCACCGCCATCGCCAGTCGCGCCGACCTTCGTCGCCTCCACCCCATCCTTGGGCAAACACGCCTCTGGCTTCGCTGGTGGCAGACCCACTATCCCGATCGACCCCCCGCCAGCCTGGTCGATCTCGGTTCAGGGGATGGTCATCTTCTCCGCCGGATCCTGCCAACTGCCTTCCCCCAGGGCGGACACGGCGCCCGCCTTTTTTTTGTCGATCGCCAACCCTGCGTTCCCGACTCCACGCTCGAGCATCTCCGCCGACAAAACTGGCTTCCCTCGATCATTCCCGCCGACGTGGCCGATTGGGCCAACTCCGCCCCAACCACCGAACTCATCCTCACCAATCTTTTTCTTCATCACTTTTCCGATGCCTCTCTCCACGCTCTTTTCATGAAAATCTCCCGCCTTTCCCCCGTTTTCGTCGCTGCCGAACCCCGCCGCTCATGGGCGGGTGCCCTCGGATCCCGTCTCCTCCCCCTCTTCGCTTGCAACTCCGTTACCCAGCACGATGCTCGCGTCAGCGTCCAAGCCGGCTTTCGCCCGCCGGAACTCTCCGCCCTCTGGCCCAACTCTAACGACTGGAATCTGACGGAACATCCGGCGGGTCTCTTCACCCACTTTTTTTCCGCCACAAAAAAAGTATGAAGCCGATCACCATCCTGGGCGGGGGCCTCGCCGGACTCACCCTCGGAATCCATCTCCGCCAAAAAAATGTTCCGGTCACCCTCCATGAGGCGGGCACCTACCCTCGCCATCGGGTCTGCGGGGAATATCTCAGCGGTCGTGCCCTCACCGTCATCGAATCCCTCGGGCTCCGTCCCGCTCTTGATCGATTGGGCGCCGTCGAGGCCAGCGATATCCTCCTCGCGCTCGGCTCCTCTGTCCTCCACCGCCGCACACTTCCCCAGCCCGCCCTCTGCCTCTCCCGCTATGAGTTCGACCAGTTTTTAGTTCAGGAATTCACCCAGCTGGGTGGCGTCATCCACCTTGGCCAACGCGTGACCCCAGAAACCAAAGAGGGGACTGTTCTGGCCACCGGCCGCCAACCTTCCACCACCGAAAACGGCTGGCGCTGGTTTGGACTCAAAGCCCATGCCCGCAATGTCACCCTGCAAGCCGGCCTCGAAATGCATCTCTCCCCCCACGGATACATTGGGCTCTGCCAGATCGAGAACCAGCAAGTCAATGTGTGCGGCCTCTTTCGCTCTCGCACCTCCATTCCCCATTTAGCTACCTCTTGGAAAAGCTGGCTTTGTCCTGATCCCACTTCCCTCCTCCACCAGCGGCTCCGTCAGGCGGAATGGAACGAGTCTTCCTTTAGCTCCATCGCCGCCCTCTCTCTCTCTCCCCAAAAGGCCGCCGGCCGCTCCGGCATTCGCATCGGCGATTCCCTGACTATGATTCCCCCCGTCACTGGAAACGGTATGTCGATGGCAATGGAAGGGGCCCACCTCGCCGCTCCCTCGCTCGTCGATTGGGCGGCCGACAAAATCAATTGGCCAGCCGCCACCCAAGAAGTCGCCCAACGGCTCGACTCCGCCTTCGCTCCCCGACTGCGACATGCCCGACCCCTCCAGCAAGCACTCTTCCATCCCATCCCCCGCTCCATCCTCTGGAATCTGGCCCGCATTTTTCCCGTAATCCCTTCCCTCCTCTTTCGCTTGACCCGATAATTTTCTCTTCGCCTTCAATCCATCTCTGACCAATAATTTCCCCGTGGATCTCAACAAGCTCACCGAAAACGCCCAAAAAGGAATCGCCTCGGCTCAAGCCACCGCCGCCCAGCAAGGACACCAAGCGGTCGAAGTCGAACACCTCCTTCACTCGCTCACCGCCCAATCGGACGGCCTCATTCCTCGGCTCATCGAAAAGCTTGGCGCCCAGCCCGCCCGATTTGCCGAGCGGCTTGAATCGGAAATTGCGCGACTGCCCAAAGTCTCCGGCCCGGGCGCCTCGCCTGGCAGCACCATGATTACCCCTCGCCTCCAATCCCTCCTCGGTCGGGCGGCCGAGGAGGCCTCCAAACTCAAGGACGATTACATTAGCGTGGAGCATATTCTTTTGGCCGCCCTGAAGGAGGAATCCCATACCGGCGCCGCCAAAGTCCTTAAGGAGTTTGGTATCACCCGCGACAAGCTTCTGGCCGCGCTGCAAACCGTTCGCGGTGGCCAACGCGTTACCTCCGCCAATCCGGAGGCCACCTACGAATCGCTCGAGAAATATGGCCGCGACCTCACCCGCCTCGCTCGCCAAGGCAAACTGGACCCCGTCATTGGTCGCGATCAGGAGATCCGGCGCACGGTTCAAGTTCTTTCTCGGCGAACGAAAAATAATCCCGTTCTGATTGGTGAACCGGGCGTGGGCAAAACCGCCATCGTCGAAGGGCTCGCCCGCCGGATCGTTGCCGGGGATGTCCCGGAAAGCTTAAAGGAAAAACGCATCGTGGCCCTCGACCTGGGCGCCTTGGTGGCCGGGGCGAAGTTTCGGGGCGAATTCGAGGAGCGGCTCAAAGCGGTCCTAAACGAAGTCGTTCAGGCCGAGGGTGGCATTGTTCTCTTCATTGATGAAATTCACACCATCGTCGGCGCCGGCAAAGCCGAGGGTGCGATGGATGCGGGCAACATGCTTAAACCCATGCTCGCCCGTGGAGAACTTCACTGCATTGGGGCCACTACCTTGGACGAGTATCGCAAATACATCGAAAAGGATGCCGCCCTGGAGCGCCGCTTCCAACCGGTCATGGTGGAGGAACCTTCCGTCGAAGACACCGTCTCCATTCTGCGCGGACTTCGGGAGCGATACGAGGTTCACCACGGAGTTCGGATCCAGGACGCCGCTCTGGTTGCCGCCGCCACTCTTTCGAACCGGTATATCACCGACCGTTTCCTGCCCGACAAAGCGATCGACCTGATCGATGAGGCCGCGGCCAAGCTACGCACCGAGATCGAATCGATGCCGGAAGAGCTGGAAAATCTTCAACGCAGAATCCTCCAGCTGGAAATTGAACGCGAAGCTCTCAAAAAGGAGAAAGATACCGCTTCGAAAGAGCGCTTAAAGACTTTGGAAAAAGAATTGGCCGACCTCAAAGCCAAGCGGGATGCCCTGCACGCCCGCTGGCAGTCGGAACGGGGTGGGGTGGAGTCGTCCCGAAAAGTTCGGGAAGAAATCGAAAAAGTCCGCCAGCAGATTGAAACCGCACAACGGGCCTACGACCTGAACCAAGTCGCCGAGCTGCAGTATGGAAAACTTCCCGAGCTAGAGAAGAAGCTCAAGGACGCGGAAGCCGCCGCTGAAACGAAGGACAAAGAAAAGGATGCCAAACCTCGTCTCGTGCGCGAGGAGGTTACCGCCGAGGAGGTCGGACAGGTGGTGGCCCGTTGGACGGGAATCCCTGTCACCCGTTTGCTCGAGGGAGAAAAGGATAAACTACTGCGACTGGATAAAATTTTGCACGAACGGGTCATTGGCCAAGACGAGGCCGTCCAAGCCGTGGCCGACGCCGTCGTTCGGGCCCGCTCTGGACTGAAGGATCCCAAACGACCGATCGGCTCCTTTCTTTTTCTTGGGCCCACCGGGGTCGGCAAAACCGAGTTGGCCAAGGCGTTGGCCTCCACCCTGTTTGACAGTGAGGACGCGGTCATTCGCATCGATATGTCCGAGTATATGGAGAAGCACGCGGTCTCGCGTCTCATCGGCGCGCCTCCCGGCTATGTCGGGTACGAAGAGGGTGGGCAACTGACCGAGGCCGTTCGTCGCCGCCCCTACTGCGTCATCCTTTTTGATGAGATCGAAAAGGCCCATGCCGATGTCTTTAATACATTCCTGCAGATCCTCGATGACGGTCGTCTAACCGATAGCCAAGGTCGCACGGTAGATTTTAAAAATACGCTCATCATTATGACGTCCAATATTGGCTCTCCTCTCCTGATGGAGGGGCTCGATTCCAAAGGTGAAATCACCGAGAAAGCACGGAAATCGGTTATGGCAGAGCTTCGTAAACATTTCCGCCCCGAGTTTTTGAATCGGGTGGACGAAATCGTTCTCTTTAAACCGCTCACCCTGAATGAAATTAAAAAAATCGTGGATCTTCTCCTCAATCTGCTTCGCCAACGCTTGGGGGAAAGGCGCCTCTCCCTCGACCTATCCGACTCCGCACGGGAGCACATCGCGCGGGAAGGGTACGACCCCGTTTACGGAGCCCGCCCCCTGAAACGGTACCTCCAGCGTGAAGTAGAAACCCGTCTCTCCCGTAAGCTTCTTGCGGGCGACATTCCCGATGGGTCCGCACTTACCTTGGCCTACAAGGATGGACAGTTGGACATTCAGGTCGCTTCCCCTAAAAAGTAAACCTGTATGCCATCTTTTGACGTTGTTTCCGAAATTGATATGGCGGAGCTGGCCAATGCTCTTCTCATGGCGCGCAAAGAACTCGCCAGCCGGTTCGATTTTAAGGGCGTAGAATGGGAAATCGCGGAGGAGAAGGAGAAACTTGTCTTATCAGCCAAAGATCAATTTAAGCTGGATGCACTCCGAGAAATCGTCATCGGAAAATTGGCCAAGCGCGGGATTCCCTTGAAAAATTTGGAAACCAAGGATGCGGAACTCTCCTCGGTCGGTCGCGCACGCCAGGAAATTCACCTGAAACAGGGCTTGTCGGGTGAAAATGCCAAGTCGGTCAGCCAATCGGTTCGCTCCTCTGGATTGAAGCTTCAGGCCGCAATCGAGGGCGGTAAGGTCCGTGTTTCGGGAAAGAATCGGGATGATCTGCAATCTGCCATCGCCCACTTACGCGCGCTCGACTTCCCTGTCTCCCTCTCCTTTAATAATTTTCGTGATTAAATCCATCCCTCTGGCACTCCTCCTGAGTTGCTTGTCCTGCACCGCCGCCGACGAACCCGTCAAAACTGCCGAAGCGGTCCCCGCTGGCGCGATTGTCTGGCCGACCGAAATGGCCAAAAAGATTTATATCCTCCCCGTGAAGATTGACCCCGGCGCGATCGCCGATGCCAAGAAGAAGAACGAGCAGGGAATTTCGATTCTCCCGTCCGACGACGAGGAGGAAACACGAAAGAAGTTAGCCGACCTCAAAACCGATATCACCGCCTCGATCGTGGAAAAAATGAAAGATGCCGATCTGCCGGCGCAAGTTTGGACCTCCTCCTCTCCTGTCCCGACCGATGGGTGGAAACTGGAAGGAAATGTGGTGAACCTAGATCCAGGAAAAAAAATGTTGGGCACTGACAATCCCGTCGTGGGGATCGTCATTTCAGTGGCCGATTCCACCCACCCCATCACCCAACCTTTTCTCGTCTACAACTGCTCGGCCAAAGGCAAAATCGCCCCGGGACCAGGACTCAGCCCCTTCGCCAAAGTGGGCAACTTCATTGCCAGCAGCACGGGGTTGAAAGAGTCTATGCAGATTGATCGTCTAGCCGACAGCGTGTCCGAAAAATTCACCGAAGCCATGGAGGGCCATGGCTTAAAGAAAAAAGACGACTAGTTCGGTTCTTCGGGCAAGGAAAGTCTTGGCCCTAAGCTTGGGCTCCAAGGATTTCGCGTGAAGTTGTCCTGGGTTAAGGCGGATCGTGCTCCTTGGGCCAACCCCACGATGTCCTGAATCTTCACACCTTCCCACACCGCTCCGTAGCCAGAGAGATTGGCTTCGGCCATCCCCAAGAGCCGATAGGCGGGGGGCAGCCTTTGCTGATGAACGGGGTGAGTGGGATTTTCATAATGTTTTCGTAGATGCACAAACGCCCCCGCCAGCTGAATCAACCCTTGATAAAACGCGGCTCCTTTGGCCCCGCGCCCCTCCTCTAACCAGAGCGATTCTAAAACATCGTGCGCCTCATAGTAATCGCCACGGTTGAAATGATGGAAATACGCCGCGAATCGCACATCCCGACCCCGAGACTCCACCCCATCCCATAATATCGAAATCCGGCTTGCTTTTTTCGACATCTCCTCATCCTACCCGATTTTTTTCTTTCGCGAAGCTCTTGCCGTGCCTCTGCGGGTGATTACCTTCCGCCCATGGGAGAAGCATCGCCCCGGGCCGCGGCCGCGGCCAAGATTTTGAATCACCCGATGGACTACAAAGTCTGCGAGGGCTGCGGGAGCATTGTCTTAAAGAAAGCTCTCCTCTGTCCCAACTGCCACGCCTATCGCTTTGACGAGGCTATGACCCGCGTCATCCTTCAAGCAGAGATTCTGGGATCCCGAGATGCCGCCTCCGTTACCAAAGACGACTACAACTAGACTGCCGGCTCGTTCCACCTACTCCTCCTCGCTACCATTCGATACATGAAACTTACCCTGGGCCATAGCCCCGATGCGGACGATGCGTTCATGTTTTACGCCATGGCAAAAAATCTGGTGAACCTGCGTGGCCACGAATTCACCCATATTTTGCAGGATATCGAGACCCTCAATCTTCGTTGTCAGGCCCAGGATTTGGACATCTCGGCCGTCTCCTTTCACGCTTACACCACGATTGCGGACAGCTACGCGCTTTTGCCCTGCGGGGCCAGCTTTGGCGATGGCTACGGTCCCTGCTTGGTGGCCAAAAGAAAAATCGACCGCGAAACGATGAAAAAAGTGAGAATTGGTGTGCCCGGACTCCTGACCAGCGCTTACCTCACACTCCAACTTTACTTAGGACTCCCCCACGGCTCTTTTCAAGCGATCAATCTGCCTTTCGATAAAATTCAGGAGGAAATTCTCTCGGGGAGGATTGATGCTGGAATTATTATTCATGAGGGGCAACTGACCTACTCCGAAGAGGGCTTCACCTTATGCGAAGATTTGGGCATCTGGTGGGCCAAGGAGACCCACGGATTACCTCTTCCACTAGGAGGAAATGTGGTTCGAAAGAAGTTAGGCGCCGAGGTGATCTCCTCCGTGACTGAAACCTTACGGGAAAGCGTGCACTATGCGCTGAACCACCGGCAAGCGGGTGTCCGCCACGCCCTGCCTTTGAGTCGCGGAATGGATGAAAAACGCACCGACCAATTCATCGGCATGTACGTCAACGATCTAACCCTCGATTTCGGTGAAAGAGGGCGGGCCGGCCTCAAAGAATTTTTCTCCCGCGCCCACCAATCCGGTTTCATCCCTAAAATCCCAACCTTGGGGTCGTAGGTCACTACCTAAAAACCCCCCCTACAAACCCCTAATTGACAACATCTTGCGTGGGGTCGTAGGTCTTGTAAGCTGTTGTATAAGAACACTTTACAAGGCAGTTTTTCAATATTGGGGTCGTAGGTCACCCCCTAAAAACCCCCATGTAAACAGCTGATTGACAATATCTTGCGTGGGGTCGTAGGTCATACAAGCTGTTGGTAGCCAATGGTTTAGAAGGCGCTTTTTAGAAATCGGATTCAGAGGTGGTGGGAGGAAGGCCGTGGATCGCCTCCGGTAGCTGAAACCCAGTCGCTTGATTCGTTGCGCTCGAGAGGATTTGAACCTCCAAGGGTTGCCCCACTAGAACCTGAATCTAGCGCGTCTGCCAGTTTCGCCACGAGCGCGGGCAGGTAAATCATGCACCTTTTTCCCACCCATTCCAACATTTCTCACCCACCCCTACTCAGGCCGACTTCCTACCGCCAGCAAGGTTTGAAACCCGGGACCCTCCTTCTCTTTGGCCACCACCTCAACCGACACCCCTTCAAATTTTGCCTCTCGCAGCAGCCGCGCTAACTCCGCCGGAGAAAACCCCAGCCACACATCCGCATACATCTCTCGTGCGGCCTCAAACGAATGCTCCACCAGATCTAAAACCAGAAGCGTGCCCCCAGGCCGAAGAATTTTCCACGCTGCCTCGAGTGCTCGAGGAGGATGTACCGCGTGATGCAGTGCCTGACTCAAAATGGCCACATCCACCGATCCAGGCCGAATGGGTGGGTGATCCATGTCCCCCAACCGATACTCCAAATTCTTTAACCCGCTTCGCTTGGCCAAATCTCGCCCCACCTCCACCATTCGAGGCGAGTGATCCACCGCAATCACCTTCTTCGCCCGAGCGGCCAGAAGTTGAGAAATCAATCCCTCCCCCGCACCTAAATCGGCATACACCTGCCTCGGCGCCAAGGTCAGCAGCAGACGCCCCACCGCCTCCCACGAGCGTCCCGGACAATACTTTTTGCCCAAGCGCCCCGCCACCGCATCAAAATATCGCTTCGACTTCTCCTGCCGTTGCCCCAACACACGCCGCAACGCCTCCCCATCCCGCGCCTCCGTTCCCAACTCCCCCGCCGCTCCCTCCGCCAACGACCAGATCTCTCGCCCCATCTCCGCCCGCCGATAGTACGCTCGTTGTCCCTCCCTCCGATCCCTCAACAGCCCGACCGACTTGAGCAACGATAAATGGTTTGAAATTCTCGATTGCCCGACCCCTAAAACCTCCTGCAGCTCCGCCACCGAAAGCTCGTTCTCCCGTAACGCCGCCAAAATCCGCAGGCGAGTTGGGTCGGCCAAAGCCCCCAGAAGCTTCACACGGTTGCTCATCGTCCTAATAGATTCATCATCTTATCATGATATATCAATATTTATTCTTGCCCACCCACACTTTTGCGATACCCTGTACCAATGCGCGGAAACTTCATCTTTTCCTCCGAGTCGGTTGGCGAAGGCCACCCCGACAAGGTATGCGACACCATTTCGGATGCCGTCCTCGACTCATGCCTGCGCCAAGACCCCGCCAGCCGAGTTGCCTGCGAAACTCTCGTAAAATCCAATCTCGTGGTCGTCGCGGGGGAAATCACAACCCGAGCCAAGTTTGACTACGACAAGGTCATCCGATCGGCCATCCGTGAAATCGGTTACACCCACGACGATGACGTCTTTCACGCCGATCGGGTCCACATTATGAACGCTCTCACCGGCCAAAGCCCCGATATTGCCCAAGGGGTCGATGCCCGCCGTGTCTCAGGCAAAAAAACCGCTGAGCAAGGGGCCGGCGATCAAGGACTCATGTTCGGCTACGCCTGCCGGGAAACTCCCGAACTCATGCCCGCCCCCATCATGTTCTCCCACCGCCTCGGACGAGAACTCAGCCGAATCCGCAAATCCGGCCAAGCCCCTTGGCTCCGACCCGATGCCAAAACCCAGGTCTCCGTTGAATACCGCCACGCCAAACCCGTCCGGATCACCGCCGTGGTCGTCTCCACCCAGCACGCGGCCAAAATTTCTCATCGTCAGATTGAAAAATTCATCGTGGAAAAGCTAATCCGCCGTGTCCTCCCCTCTTCGATGCTGGATCGAAACACCGAATTCCTGGTCAACCCGACTGGACGATTTGTCGTCGGCGGCCCCGAGGGTGATAGCGGGCTCACAGGTCGCAAAATCATTGTCGACACCTACGGAGGTGCTGGTCGTCACGGAGGCGGGGCTTTCAGCGGAAAAGATCCGACCAAGGTGGACCGGAGCGCCGCCTATATGGGCCGCTACGTGGCCAAGAATATTGTCGCAGCGGGCTTAGCCGATAAGGTTGAGATTCAGTTCGCCTACGCCATCGGACACCCCCACCCTGTCTCGGTTTGTCTGGACACCTTTGGCACCGAAAAGATTCCCTTCCGTAAAATCGAAAAAGCCGTCCACGAAACTTTCGACTTTCGACCTGCCGAAATCATTCGCCAACTGCGTCTCCGTCGCCCCATTTACTCGAAAACAACCAACTACGGCCACTTCGGCCACCGGGGTCAACCGGCCTACGCCCCGTGGGAGCATACGGACCGTGTCCGTGAACTCCGTCGTCACGCCGGAATCAATTAACCCCAACTAGGAGAACCCCACCATGACCACTGCCACCCTCGAACCTAAATCTAAACCATCCAAAGCAACCAAAACCGCCCCCGAATACAAAGTGAAGGATATCTCGCTGGCGGAATTCGGACGGAAAGAAATTCAAATCGCGGAAAAGGAAATGCCCGGTCTCATGTCCATCCGCGAAAAGTATGCCAAGGGCAAACCCCTCGCCGGTGTTCGCGTCACGGGCTCCCTTCACATGACGATTCAAACTGCCGTTTTAATCGAAACCTTCGTCGAGCTTGGGGCCGACGTTCGCTGGGCGAGCTGCAATATCTTCTCCACCCAAGACCAAGCGGCCGCCGCCATCGCCGCCACGGGCATCCCCGTTTTCGCTTGGAAAGGGGAAACGCTCGAGGAGTACTGGGACTGCACTTGGAAAGCGATCCTCAACCCCCAAGGTCTTGGACCCCAACTCGTCATCGATGACGGGGGCGATGTCACCCTTTTCCTGCACAAAGGTTATGAACTCGAAAACGGCGATGGTTGGGTCAATACCCCCAGCTCGAGCGAAGAGGAGAAGGTCATCAAAAATCTTCTGAAGAAGGTTCATGCGGAACATCCCAATATTTTCCATGCCCTCGTCCAAGAGTGGAAAGGCGTCGCCGAGGAAACCACCACGGGTGTTCACCGCCTCTACAAACTGCAAGAGATCGGGAAACTTCTCGTTCCCGCCTTCAATGTAAATGACTCGGTCACCAAAACTAAGTTCGACAATCTCTACGGTTGCCGCCACTCCCTCGTCGACGGATTGAATCGTGCTCTCGACGTCATGATCTCAGGCAAAGTCGCCGTTGTCTGTGGCTACGGAGACGTCGGCAAAGGTTCCGCCCAGTCGCTTCGCGGCCAAGGCGCTCGCGTCATCGTCACTGAGATCGATCCCATCAATGCCCTCCAAGCCGCCATGGAGGGTTTTGAAGTCACCACCCTGGAGGACACCCTCGGTCGAGCCGACATCTACATCACCACGACCGGAAACAAGGATGTCATCACCTTGGAGCACATGACTCAAATGAAAGATCAAGCCGTCGTGGCCAACATCGGCCACTTCGATAATGAAATCCAAGTCGATAAGCTGAACACCCATGCCGGAGTTCGCCGGGTTAACATCAAGCCCCAGCTCGACAAATACGTCTTCGCCAATGGGCGCGAGCTCTATCTCTTGGCCGAAGGTCGCCTCGTCAATCTGGGATGTGCCACCGGCCATCCCAGCTTCGTCATGAGCGCGAGCTTCTCCAACCAAACCCTCGCTGCCCTCGACTTGTGGAAAAATCGCACCCTCTACAAACCCGCCGTCTACGTTCTGCCAAAAAATCTGGACGAGGAGGTCGCCCGACTTCACCTCGAGAAAATCGGCGTGAAATTAACCAAGCTGACCAAGGATCAATCCGATTACCTCGGAGTTCCCGTCGGCGGACCCTACAAGCCCTCCCACTATCGGTACTAAAACCGAGGCGGAGTCCGCGGATTCGGGACGTTAAACAAGTTGTCGTATGGGGAGTATCCCGCCGGGGGTACTGCCCCAACGTCCTTTTTGATCTCGGGCTGATTGGTGAGAGGATTCGGCTTCGCCTGCGCGGTCACCTTCTTCTCGCTGCCCGGAGGAACAGAGTAAGGATCTTGTGAAATCCTCTTGTAAGCTCCCGAGGGAGCTTCGGGGGCCTGACCCGCCGCATTCAATCTCGCATCATAGGCACCACCCGGAGGCATGATCGGCCGAGCCCCAGATTGATAATCTTTTCCCAACGGGCCGCTGTCTTTGGGACCTGTAAAAGAATTGAAAGCAGGCTCTACTCGTCCGTCTCCGGAACTCATCGAACGCGGCTTCACCCCATCCAAGCCTGTCACCGGCGGCAACTGCTTGCCACTGACCTCATTCACCCCCGGCAAACTACTTTGCGTCACCGCGGGATTTTGCATCAAATCACCCTCTTTTTTCTGGTTGGCTTTTTCTTTTTTCTCCAACACTAGCTTTTCTTTCTCCTCTTTCACTTTTTGCTCCTCTAAGGCAGCGGCCTCCTCCTGCTTCTTTTTGGCCGCCTCTTGCAACTTTTTCATATCCTCACCCCAATCCTTCGAGTCAGTCTTTGCCGGATCCGCCATGGGAGGACGCGGTTGAGGAATCGAGCTTGTCGGACTTGGCTCCATTCCCGAAAGATCCGCCTTAGGATTCTCCCCCTCCAGACCAGGGACTTGCACCGCTGCCTTCGCGTTCGGCAAATCTTGGACCGATGCGGGAGTCTCCCCCTCAAATTGCTGCGCCCACCCCAACCCAGCTAGGGCAAAAGCAAACAAGGCGCTCCACTTCATTCGCACACGCCCAAAGTAATTCCCATCGCACACTCGTCAATCTCGCTCCTTCAAATACTCCCTACTATCCTCCCATCGTGCCTCACCCCATGACCGCACTTATCTCCAAAAAAATCCATCTCAGTGGACCTATGCGATTTGATGAGTTTATGCAAATATCTCTTTATCAGCCAGATATAGGCTACTACGCCTCAGGCCAAACCCGCCCGGGAGCTCAAGGAGATTTCCTGACCCCCGTCTCCCCTGGTCATGTTCTCGGCCAACTCCTCGCCCTTCAAATTACCGAACTTCACTCCTCTCTTAACTCCCCCCCCACTCTTCATCTCGTCGAACAAGGAGCTGACCGCGGACACCTCGCCCTCGATATCCTCTCCGCTCTCTCGCAAAGCCACCCTCATCTCCTCTCCTCCCTTCACCTTCACCTGATCGAACCCTCTCCCGCACTTGCCCAAAAACAAAAAGTCACCCTCTACCCTCTCCTCCCCAAACTCTCCATCCACTGGCATCCCAACCTCGCCTCTCTCCCCCCTCTCTCTGAACCCGCCTACTTTTTCTCCTGTGAATTGATCGATAGCTTCCCCGTTCGCCTCATCCGCTT